>Ga0272449_1000528_pt1 | contig 45318 bp, 44 predicted proteins | sample YNPCB0241_FD_198679 | JGI IMG/M metagenome (GOLD analysis project Ga0272449, IMG submission 198679) | Hot spring sediment microbial communities from Yellowstone National Park, WY, United States - YNP-CB-024-1 | ecosystem: Environmental > Aquatic > Thermal springs > Hot (42-90C) > Sediment...
CCCTAACCTTGAACAAGGTAGGCACCATAGCACACGAGGCGGAAGTACGTATGATGACCGGGTTAGGCGATGTTGTAGCGGAACTACGTGGTGGCGGGCTAGTGGTCAGGCTGAAACCAGGAGCTCCTGGAGTGAGTGAATTAGACGTGATTCCTGTAAGAGAGTCCGTGAGCGTGATCCCATGCGTCATCAAACCGGGATACACGACCCCGCAGATGCTCAGAGATTACTGGCATGCAATAAAAGAAGCTGGTGAGGCTGTTTTCAGGAAATTCATCGCGGAACCTTCTTTCGATAGATTTCTTGAACTAAGTAATGAATTCAGTAAAGCGGTATTCATGAATAGAGAAACGGACGAAAAGCTTAAGGAACTATTACGTAAACATATGAGTTCTGGGAGCGTGATAACATATTACTTCATTAAGAAAGGCACTCTAGTAATAGTTTCAGATAATCCGAGTGAAGAACTTATTAACACGCTAAAAAAGAGCTTTAATAGAGTTTTAGGGATCTTCAAATTATCTTCCGAAGGAACCGTGCTGACGGCTCCCCGCCATGAATAGCGGGGGTTCTGCACCCTCTGGGGCTTTCCCTCATTGTTCAGAGCCCCTCACGGGTGCTGCATCACTTGCTCAGCCCCCGCCGCCAGCTTCGGGGAGGTGCGGGCTCATAGCCTGCTAGACTCGCCCACACCCAACACCAAGAATAAATACTATAACAAAAGCTTATAAGCCTTCCACACACCTCCCCGCCCTAAAGGGCGAGGCTTCTAACGGGTGAGCTACTCGCCCTGAAGAGCGAGGCTTTCGGTGTTTAGGGTAGGCTTTACACTCCCTCATTAGGTATGGGCTATGTTAATACGTGCGTTCAGAACCCTATAATATCTCGGTAAGACATATTTCATAGGTGATATGGGGGTGAGCGTGGTTGGAGGTTAATATTCCCCCTACGCATCCTAGATACCAGTCTCTTTTGATAAGAGAAAAGTTGATTAAGGGTTTTGAGGAAGGATATGTTGCTAAGGCTGGGTTAATAGCTCACGGTAGGGGGGAGTGTTTCGATTACTTAATAGGTGAGACCACCATAGAGCCGGCACTGAAGGCTATAGAGGCGGCTGTCGCGGCTCTATTGCTATCTAATAATCCGGTGATTTCAGTTAACGGTAACGTCGCGGCTTTAGTTCCTGAGGAGGTAGTCAAGCTAGCCGAGCTCGTTAACGCTAAGATTGAGGTGAACTTGTTTTATAGGAGTGAGGAAAGGGTAATGAAAATAGCCGAGGTTTTAAGAGCTTGCGGCGCTCGTGAAGTGCTTGGAGTGAGCGACGCTACTGCGGAGATTCCTGAACTCATGAGTGAGAGGAGGAGAGTGAGTCCTAGGGGGATATTAACAGCTGACACGGTGTTAGTGCCTCTTGAAGACGGGGACAGGACTGAAGCTTTGAGGAGGCTCGGCAAGACTGTCATAGCGATAGACCTCAACCCCCTCTCCAGAACCGCTAGAGCGGCTTCCATAACGATCGTTGATAACGTTGTTAGAGCAATGCCTAAGATGATAGAATACGCTCAGAAACTAAGTAATGCTTCTAGGGAAGAGCTTTCCAGCATACTAAGGAAGTACGACAACAACGCTATCTTATCCGAAGTACTTAAGCACATAAGAAACAGACTGGAAGAACTCTCGAAATCTAACCTCTTAATTCAGTGTTGAAAACTCTTACCTAGTTCTAGACACACGTGCTCTGGATCGGGAGGATTACTCAGTTTTGGTATTCTTTAAATACTCCTTTAGTTTCTTCAGCTCATCCTCACTTATCCCCCAGGACTCGCTAGGTCCTGGGAAAACGCCTTTCCTCACGTCCTCAGCGTATTTACTTAGAGCTTGCAGTATTTCGTTGTGTAAGTCAGCGTACTTCCTGACAAACGGTGGTGGTGTAGGGTTTATTCCTAGGAGATCGTGAATAACTAGTATTTGACCGTCGCATTCGGCGCCGGCACCTATGCATATGGTGGGCACTCTGACAGCACGAGTTACTTCAGCAGCTACTTGCCAAGTCGTGTACTCGATAACTATCGAGAAAACCCCGGCTTCTTGGAGAGCTTTAGCTGATTCAATTATGTTTAAAGCGTCTTCAGCGTTCTTACCTCTCAGCTTGTAACCGCCTAGCATTAAGTATCTTTGGGGGTTAAGCCCTATATGACCCATCACAGGTATGCCTACTTTAGTCAAGGCCTCAACGATCTCCGAGATCTCTAACCCTCCCTCTACCTTAACCGCGTCCGCACCCATCTTAATCATCTCACCCGCATTCCTAATAGCCTCATCCTTACTTACCTCGTAAGACAGGAAGGGCATATCCGCTACTATCAAGGCTCTAGGCCTCGCGTTCACTACTGCTCTAAGATGGTGCTTCACCTCATCAAGAGTTACTGGCAACGTTGAGGGATAACCCATTATAACCATCCCGAGAGAATCCCCTACAAGCAAGCCGTCAATACCTGCTTTATCAGCTAAGAGAGCGTCGTAATAAGAGTACGCCGTAACCATAACTATTTTCTCACCAATTTTCTTCTTCTTTACGAAGTCGTGCGGGTAGATCTTGGAACCCATCCCTCTTCCCGTAACTAAAACCCTTAAAGGATTAATAATTGAATTGATTAAATAGTTTTCCGGCCGAGTCTCGTTAAGTCATTCTCTTAAGAGATTCTTTATACTTTATCATCAGCCACAAAACCTCGTTAACAGGCGTTAACACGCCCGCTCTCCTCCCTCTCACGACTACCTCACCATTTATGTAATCAACCTCTGTTCTCTTCCCCCATATTATGTCTTGAAGCATTGATGAGTAGTTCTCCCCGGTTGCCTCAGCCACCCTCACCACCTCCTTTAAAGGATCTACAGGCATCACCACCCCGTACTTCTCCGCAACTCTCTGAGTCTCTGCTACCACCATCGTGGCTATTTTGAAGAGGTTTTCATCGATTATTATGAGCTTGTTCTTCACCTCATATAGAGCAGTTAGGGGGTTTATCGCTGCGTTGACAGCTAACTTAAGCCACCTATATGGTTCTATATCATCAACTACCTGGACCGAGAGGACTTCAAGTAATGACGCTATGGAGGATAACAACTCTCTTGAAATGCCTTTACCCCCCAAGTAACTGGTGGAACCGCCGATCCACTTAAATTCTCGGTTTCCTACTCTGTACACGCCGTGGTTTAACACCATAGTTGCTGTCTTGCTAGGACCTAGGATTTCGAGGGCTTCCTCATAAGATCTCAAACCATTCTGGCACGTTACTAAGACACCCCCACTCCCTAAGAATTCCCTCACTTGCTTGACCGCTTCCAAGGAATCGTACGCTTTAGTAGCTACTATTATCAAATCAAACAAGCCGATTTTTCTTAAATCATCATACGATATGAAGTGAACCCCCTCCAGCCTTAAAGACGTCCCGTCAGCGGTGATTATCTTAATTCCCTCATCTCTGAAAAGCTTTAGGTACTGAGGGTTCCTAACCAAGACGTAAACACTGGGTCTAGTGCTTGAGCTGACCAACGCGTAAGCTAGTAAAACCCCTACGTTCCCGCTACCGACAACGAGGACCTTCTTGAAGTACTCGTTAGCCATTATTGCGTCTCCTCAGGACCTCATGAAAGATTATTCTAGTTGAGATATAAGGTTGTTGAGTCAAGATATCTCGGGTTTAGGGAATGTCCGACGCGGGTAAAGCGGTTTTGGTGCGGGGGGTGGTGAAGGATTTTGGTAAGATTAGAGCTCTCAGTAAGGTCAGCATAGAGATTGATGAGGGGATTATTTTCGGGTTGATAGGTCCTAACGGCGCGGGCAAGACTACTCTCCTCAGGATCCTAGCCACACTACTTAAGCAAGATGAGGGTGAGGTTAAGGTGTTCGGTTACGGATTGCCTGAGAACAGGGTCTTGGTTAGGAAGTACATATCGTATTTACCGGAGGACGCAGGGCTTTACTCACGCTTGACTGGCTGGGAGAATCTCTACTATTACGCGATGCTTTACTACGGTAGGACCGGTAAGGCTTTAGAGGTTACGGAAATAGGCGCTAAGATTTCCGGTCTAAGCGAGAGAGACCTTAACAGGAAGGTCTCGGAGTACAGTAAGGGGATGGTTAGGAGGGTCTCTATAGCGAGGACCTTAATGATAGGTTCTAAGCTGGTTATCTTAGACGAACCTACTTCAGGTCTCGACGTTTTCTCGGCGTACGCCATACGTAAGACACTCAAAGAATACTCTAGAAACAACTCAGTCACTATAGTTCTCTCCTCACATAACATGCTGGAGGTTGAGGATTTATGTGACGTGGTTGCCCTCATAAATAAGGGGCGCGTGATAGTTCAGGGTCCGCCGAAAGACTTGATACGCGCATATAATGGCAGGAACTTAGAGGAGGTCTTCATAAGCTTGGCTGGTGAGGGGATGTGAACTCTGTTTACGTAGTTGTTTGGAAGGAACTTAAGGACATGCTGCGGGATATACGCACCCTAGCAGCGATAGCTTTCCTACCGCTCTTAATACTGCCCTTAATGAGCTTAACCTCTATCTACGCTCAAGGGCTTCAGCCAGGGTACGTAGCGCTCATAAACTATGACAAGACCTCAGGTAGTGTGGGAGGGGTCAACATAACGTCTGAAGACATCCTGAAAGAGATTAGTGAGGCTTTAGAAAAGAACGGTCTTCACGTGATTTACGGAGCGTCTGCTAACGCGGACGCTACGATCATAATTAAGGAAGGGTTCGCGAAGAACCTAACCTCACTAACTGAGAGGGCTAGATTAGAAATCATTAAAACTTTAGGGTCTAGTAAAGCAGACCAGGTAGAGAACATAGTGCTGAACTTAATCAATGACTTAAACTTTAGGTTAGCCTCACTTAAGGTAATCGAGTTAAGCGGTATCGCTGGATTGAATGTCTCAGTAGACTCGGTCTTAAGACCTGTTGAAGCTCAAGTGAGTGTTGTAGGGGTTGGAGGCGCTCCCGTTAGCTATGAGGAAGCGATCAAGGTCTATATATCCAGGTTCCTCTCCTTCAGCTTAATATTCGTCACCACCCCCTCAACAGCCTACATAACGGATTCAGTTATAGGGGAGAAGGAGAGGAAGACTTTAGAAGCTTTGTTAAGTACTCCAGTACCTAGGCACGCTTTAATAATAGGTAAGGTCGTCTCAACGTCTCTGATAGGTTTGTTGACAGGCTTTACTAACGCTTTAGGGCTTCTCCTATTCGCTTACGTACCGTCCCTAATTTACGGAATTAATTTATTTTACTTGATACCTGGAAGCGTTATGTTAGCTCACTTCATAGCCATATACTTCTCGGTATTAAGCTCTCTAGCTCTGGTAACGCCTGCCGTGATCAGGTCTGGGAGTTATAGAGCCGCGCAAGCTTCTTCAATGATAATAATCAGTGTGGCTACCATAGTGTTCTTCATATCTCTATACGTCGATATAGAACAGCTAAGCAATGTCTTCAAGTGGTTGCTCTACCTAATACCGTACACGCACGCATCACTCTTCATAAAGTTCGTGGCGCTCGGCATGTTACGTGAAGCACTAACACACCTAACGATATTGCTACTAGTTATAGCGGGCTTAATGTACGTCTCAATAAAACTCTTCAACGAGGAGCGCATAATCTACGGAAGAACGTAGAACGCGAGATAGTTAAGTCTCAGACCCTTCCAAGCAGTTATGTGGTGTCGTAAGCATCTAGGGAAGCTCTTCAGGGTTGTATGTTGATAAACATTTATTATTATAGCTTTAGTTAATTAGTCTTAGCAGGTGATTAGATGAGGTTGGGTTTGGGTTTTAAGGGTTTGAGGAGGGAGCACGTCATTACGTTGGTGTCGCTAATAGTTTTACTAGCTTCCGCGGTAGTTGGCTCGTACCTCAGGCTTTACCCGGTTTTTAACGCTCTTGATGCGGGTTACGGACCTATGCTGAATGAGCTAGATCCTTACTCCGAGTACTGGACTGCTGAGAAGCTCTTGGAGAAGGGACTCTCATACTTCTTTAGCTTAAACAGATATAATGAGGAAACACACATCTTCTGGTATCCTTGGGGGAGAGACTTCGTTAAGTCTTCCCTACCTCTCACACCGATGTTTTCCGTGGTTACTTACTATGTAGCACGCTTATTCAGTCCTGGGCTAACCTTATATGAGTGGATGGTGTACGTGCCGGTAATCTTCTTCATACTCTCCTTGGTAGGCATTTACTTAACCACTAGGGAATTGTGGGGCGACATCCCAGCAGCTGTTTCGTCCGTGGTGGCGGCGATAATCTTTAATAGTAGGCAGTTAGCAGGGTTTACCGTTAAATACTCTGCTGGACTAGGTTTTATCTTCCTGGCTACGTACTTCCACGTAAGGACTTGGAAGAGGAGGAACTACGTAGACGCTTTACTGTGCGGTGTTTTCAGCTCTTTGACTGCTGCCGGCTGGGCAGGCTTCAACCTACTCCTAGCAGCTATCTTCCTGCAGATAGTCCTACAACCCTTGATAGTCAGAGTCACTAAGGAAGACTTAATATTATGGGGCTTCGAGACATTGCCTCTCGCGTTAACTATAGCCATACTACCCTTCTACGGCCCCCTATACCTAGTCTTAAGTGTTGGTATACTGATACCGCTAGGGTTTGCCGTAATAGGTATCGCGCTATTCTTAGAGTACGTGTCCACTCGGAGGGTGGTCAAGCTAAAGTACCCGCTTTTAACTAAGTGGCGCGTGATTTACTTCCTCCTGATAGTCTTGATAGGTGTGGGAGGCCTCTTAGGACTCACCACCGGCGTCCTCCACTTAAAGGGTAAGGGCTTGGCAGCGATGGGTTTAGGTGAGATGACGCATGTGTTGGTCGGCACTGTTCAGGAGTACGCGTCGGCTAGCGCTCAGAACTTCATATGGAGTAGTGGGGCCCCGCTCATTATATCGCTCCTAATGCTCGTGTACTTCGCTTACAGAGCTTTCATGAAGAAGAGTGTGCTGGATTTATTCATAGGTATAATGGTATTGCTAGCGACTTACGCTACGGCCAACGTATCGTACTTCTTCCCATACCTGAACTGCGTGATATCGATATCGCAGGGTAGCTTCATCGCCCTGCTCGTCCCATACCTCTCCAGGAGGAAAGACCTGGTGCTGGCTCTGCTAAGTGCTTCCTTAATGATCGCCTACCTATTCACCACGCTACTTCAGGGAGTGACTGTTTGGGCACCTGCTTACAGAGCTCAGACACCCATGATCCTAGACTCAGGCCTCGGCGTCGGGAAGAACGTGCCCGCATGGCTGGATACCCTGGAATGGATTAGGAATAACACGCCTAAAGACTCCGTAGTTATTTCGTGGTGGGATTACGGCTACTGGCTGAGCGTCTTAGGGGAGAGAGCTACGGTAGCTGACGGCGCCACACTAAACGCAACACAGATAGAGTTGCTTGCTAAGGCTTTAACAGGTACCGAGGAAGAAGCTTACGAGATATTCACTAAGTATTTCCGCGTACCGCCTGACAAGACCTACGTCGTGTTATACGATGTTGTCTTATTCTCTGAGCAACTCAGCTCAACCTACGTAGGCCCCCTAGCTTTCCAGGGAGGGACGTTCATCGGCGCGGACATGGCTAAAGGAATCACAGCTATCTACAAGATTGCCGGTAGGAAGCCCCCGACCACCACCGTTACCATAGGACAATACAACTACGTCATGCCTAACTGGACCAGTCCAACACTAACTAACGCTACGTTATATAAGCTATTCCTTCACGCAGTCCACGAAGCCTTCGGGGTTACAGGCTACCCTGTGAGATTCCTTTACGGCGCGCTCCAATACCCGCAGTACGCTCCGCGGCTAGAGAAGCCCGTGCTCACGGTATTTAAGCCCGCGCACATAGCTGTGAGCCAGCTCTACGAGGGCAGTAGCGTGTACGTGGTGGTAGCTGTTTATAAGATGGGTGGCTGAAGCTCTTGAACGAGGTTTGCGGAGATTACGTGGTGATAAATCCTCACGTATGGCTTTCTCAAGCCTGCGTGCGTTTCAGTAACAGGATTGAGGATATCTACAGGGTCTCAGGAGGTTCTGTGGGAAAAGGTAGAGTGAGGGTAGTGACGCACGGGTTGGCTACCACGCACGTTCACCTAGGTCTTTACCCGATAAGGAACACGGTAATCTCGGGCTTGAGCCTAGATGATTGGGTTAGGAAGTTTGTGTGGGGTTGGGAGAGGTTCTTAAGAGAGCATCCGGAAGCTAGTTACTATGCGTCCCTCCTAGCCATAAGAGAACTCCTCTCCTCAGGAGTCACCGCTTTAGCGGACATGCACCTTAATGAGGAAATGGTCTATAAGGCGGTTTTGGAGAGCGGTGTTAAAGCTGACTTAAGCACCCCCATAATGAATCACGGGGTTTTCGAGAATTACGAGGAAGCGCTGGAGGAAAACCTAGGACTACTCAAGATAGTTGATGATCCTAAAGTTAAGGTGAGGTTAGGGCCGTGTACTCCCAGATTACTTGACCCTAATGCTTTCAAGGAAGTAGTTGAGTTGGCTAGGGAGCGTGAGCTAGGTGTTCACACGCATCTAGCGGAGGTTTTCGAGGATCTCGTATGGCTTAAGAGTAAGTATTCGATGAGTCTCAGAGACTTCATTAAATTCGTTGGTTTAGATAAAGTAAACGCTATAGTAGCTCACGCCGTGTGGGCTGAGGAGATAGCTGACGTGCTATCAGCTAGTAATTTCGTGATATCTCATCCGCCGAGATCAAACGTCCTCTTAGGTGATGGGAGAGCGCCGATAAGGAATTACTTGAGGAGGTTATCAAACGTGACTATAGGGGTTGACGTAGCCACGACTTACGACATAAGAGAGGATTTAAGAGCTTACACCCTCCTCCACTACGAGGGGGAGGGGGTTCCTGACCTACGAGAAGCTTTCTCACTCGCGACTACGGCCGCGTACAGAGGGCTAGGCTTCGGTAAAGGTGAGTTGATTGAGGGGGAGGACGCGGATTTAGTCGTGTGGTCTGTTGAAGGCCCTGTCGCCGGGGACCCGGTAGCTTCCGTGAGCTGGGGTGACTCCATCGTTGAGGAAGTGTATGTTTCAGGCTCTCTAGTGTTTAAAGGTGGGGAACTCGCTCGCGCGCGGAGATCCGTGGAGGAAGCGTGCCACGTTCTAGGAGAGTTTCTCAGCGAGTTCTTTAAATCCGGGTAACCACTTTTTTAAGATTTCCCGCGATTTTCTTGTTCACGAGGCTTAACTCTAGTATGAGACACCTCACTGATGATTTAAGACCTCCCTCCACGTGAGCCTCAACTATCTTAGACCAGTCAATACTTATGATGTAGTACGAGAAAACTATCGAGATTATCACGAAGACAGGTATTGCTTGATAACCTAGTTCCTCACTTAAGGACGTTAAGAGACTCCCGTAAAATACCGCGACACTCTTTAAGAAAAGCTTACCTAAAAAGACTGAGAAGAAGTAGGTTATCAAGGAAAAACCAGTTAGTCCTAGAGGTAGGTAGAGGACGTCGTCAGGTAGTGGTAATGCAGCGAAAACGAATATCGCTAGAGCGAGGGATTTCTTAGCGATCTTATTAAAGAGTTCTAGATTCTTCCTACTCTTCTGGCTTAAGAGTTTGGAGAAACCTCTCCCGATAAAGTATATTAAAACCTTGCCTACGGTAGCGCCTAAAGCTGAGGAAAGTATTAGCAAGATCCTGTCCTGCAGGGTCACGTACTTGAAGGTAAGTCCTATTATCACTAGCAGGTAGGGGAGTGATATGAAGGGGATGGAATTACATACTAAGCTGATTATGAAGGGTCCTAGGAAAGAAGCTTCAAGAGGTTTCAGGAGCTCGAGGATATCACTCAAGCCTACCACTACACTACCTCCTATATACATAGATTACGTCTTAATAAACGCTTCAAACGATTATGTTTTAGTGTGTGCGTAATGGAGCCGCAGAAAATCTTCAGCTCGGTAGGTAAGTGCCCGGTGTGTGATAGTGAGAATTTAGAGATAAGTACCTACGTCTATGAAGTACCCTACTTCGGCAAGATACTGATTGAGGTGTGGAGATGTGGTGCGTGCGGCTACAGGAAATCCGACGTAGGAACTCTTGAACACGGAGGCGAGGTCAGGATAGTCTTCCCAGTAAGAGAACAGAAAGACTTAAACGCACTGGTCATCAAGTCTTCCACAGCAAGCATAGAAATACCTGAGCTAGGGGTCGAGGTATTCCCGGGCCCTGCAGCACAAGGCTACATAACCACGGTCGAGGGACTCCTAGAGAGGATATTAGAGAACATACCGACCGAATGCTTTGACGAAAACAACGAATGCAACGAATTCGTGAAGAAAATCAAGAAAGCAATGAATAACGAAATAAACTTCACAGTAATACTCACAGACCCCTACGGAAAAAGCGCTATAAAACCCTAAACCATTAGTTCTTCCAAGTTTGGTAGGAAAAGATTAGCAACACTTGTTGATCCATGTTTAATCATCACTTGAAGTTTTCTCCTCCACCTCTTTACCGGTGGTACGGCTCCCTGCCATGAATAGCGGGGGTTCTGCACCCTAAGCTACCAGCTCGTCAAGAGTTGGATAGGTTTGCCAGAGTTTATAAGGTTTAACCGCTTCCCTCCTCTCTCTTGAGCGTGACGGGGGTTTTTATCCAGACATCTAGCTGTGGGAACGGTATTGAAATACCTGCTTCGTCAAGGGATTTCTTAATCTTCCATAATAGGTCTTTCATGACAGGGTAGACAAGGGTTCTGGGTACCCATACTCTAACAGTGATAACGACCCCGCTGTCCCCGAGTTTTGACACGAAAATATCGGGAGCCGGCTCCGCTAATACGTATGGATGGTTGTCCACGGTCTCCTTTATTACCCTGTACGCTTTCTCAGCATCCTCGCTGTAAGCTATTGAAACCGTGAACTCAAGCCTTCTCGCGACAGCTTTACTATAGTTTTGGATAACAGTTGATAAGAGCTGGCTGTTAGGCATGGTGACTAATACCCCGTCAAACGTTCTTAATTTGGTAAACATTAATGAGACTTCGACGACTTCTCCCATGGTGTTTCCTATTGCAACAACTTCTCCTTGCTGAATGATTCTTTCAGCCATCACGTAGAGGCCGGCGAAGAAGCTTGCCATTAAAGGCTGCAAAGCTACACCTACTATTATGCCTGCGAATCCACCGGCTATTATCAAGCCGGTTAGTTCTATCCCCAGGTATCCGAGAGCTGTGGATAGGGCTATGAGCAGTATTACGTAGTAGGCTATTTTGGAGACTATGCTTGCGATGTTTCTAGCGTAGAAGCGTACGCCTATCTTGAAGACTACTCTACGAATAACTATGGCTACGAAGTATCCTATGCCGAATATGATGACGGCGATAATAATGCTGAGGAACTGGGGGTTGCTGAGAAAGCTTAGGATAGGGTCGAGAATACTCATGATTAATACCCCCAGAGCATCTCAGTGCTTAGGGTTCTCAAGAGTCCTTTAAACTCCTCGGGCTCCTCGAGCTCGACGCACTCTTTACACGGCTTCTCCTCATAGAGGATTGAAGCATGCTCGCCGGAGTTTAAAATCATTTTAATGTCCTGCGTGTAGCACTTCCATGTCTCTGGAATGTAAAATATTTTCAAGGGCTTAGCATCTAACAGGATTTTCGAGACGCTGGCGAAATCCTGGGTCTTATTCACGATTAACACTCTCGCTAAGCAATGTTTCTCCAAGGGCTCAGCTACGTTGTCAGCCACTGGTTCCTCTTTCACAAGCCTGGCTATGTAGCCAGTAGCCTCCACTGAGGATATTACTGGTCCATATAAAGCATACTTATAGCTTGAATGTAGCGGTATCAGGTCAATTAACTGGTAGAAATCCGCGCTATACGCGTATATCGCCAGGTCAACTGGTAGCTGTAACATGATTCTCAATGAGGATTTAGGGCTTATCACAACCTGTTTAGAAAACGATACTAGTATGTAGCCTGTTACGTAGGAAGGGTAGAATAACGAGTAGATAGGCCTTGTCTCAACCACTGCGTTCCTGTCAAGAAGGACTTCCTTAACATCCCCTCTCATACTTCGACGGTATTTCAGATAGCTTTCGAAACGCTCAACCTTAATGAAAACCTCGCCGATCTCCAAAGAATCCTTGACCACTAAGCCATACATCCCGATCTTCCCTTTAAGCACTACGTTCTAATCTTTTATAGGTTAGCGCTTTATAACGAAACCCTCACGGTCGACCGCAACATAAACGACTCGAGAGTAGCGACACTAAGCGCGAGACTTAAGATACGCGTCCTTAAGTTACGCATCCTTATCTACTAATTAACATTTAGCTTTAAGACTGAGATAATCATTGTTAATTAATCTTTAATTTTATGTGAGAGCTTATATTCCGTAAGCAATACTCATTTTACTCTCACTTATGATTCTGTCTAAGAAGTTCTTTGTGTTTAAGTTTCGTGGAATCTCGTATCTCAATGGTGGGGGAGGTTCCGCTTCATACGCTAATTCTCTGAGAGCACTTAATATTAGTGTTTTTCCTTTCTCATCTACGAGTTTTGAATGATATATTGTAGCGAGACTTTCTATTATCATATTAACGACGTGTGATTCGCCTTTCTCAGTGTGTATATGGGGGTTTCTCGACTCAACCTGGTAAATCTCGATGTTTTGAGGTAGTGCTTTACATTTGTTTTCGTCGATACCTAAATAACATGATTCAAGAATACTAACTAGTTCTTGTGTTTCAATGCCGTATTCACTAGCGTAAGTCAATTCTTTAGCTAATTGAATACTCATAGCGTGTTCACCGCTATTACTAGTTTTAATAATGTCGGTTTCAGCTCTTCTCTTAAAGGATAATACCTTGTTTAGAACATTATTTACCACTATTGACGCTCTACCAGATCTCCTAAAATATAGCTCGCTAGAGCTCCAGGCCTTATATCCCCATGAGACTCTAACCATTTTATAATCTGATTCACTCATGTTTAGAGTTGTGTAGTATATTAGCGTGTACTCCAATACCGCACCGGGAATGTAGTTGTCTGCATCTATAAATCCTATGTTCTTTGTTTTTAATCCATCAGCTAATAAGACGCTTAATAACACAGCTTCTCCTTTACCATATCTTACGAGCCCGTCTTCATCTATTATACCGGGTAAATACTCCTTGATCTCCTCAGCTATGATTGGATCTCTCTGGTGCACCATAATTACTGGTCTGCCAGTAACTCTATACAGAGTCTTTACTAAGTCGATTTCAATACTATAGATGTTTAAGGGATGTTGAGTTGAAGCTGATATAACTATGAGTGGAGAATATACTGGTATGGCCATTAAAACCCCTTCAAAAACCATGAGATCCTCGTCTCTCACCGGCACAACTATAGCAGTTGTCTCTGCAATTTTCTCTAATTCTCTGAAATCAGGTATATTGTATAATCCGGGCTTCCACTCTCCATTAACAGCAAGTAGTGAGCGTACTTTCGTTAACTCGAATATCTTAACTGCTCCATATGTCTCAAACCTAGTAGGATAACTAACGTACATCTCTAAGCCCTACGCTATTAAATACTTTAAAATTATTATATATTCCCGAATTCTAATTCTCCATGTGGTGAGGGAATTGATAGAGATAAATGTAGAGTTCATTACTAGGGTTCTAACTAGTATAGGTATTGCAGCATTACTGATAATCATAGGGTATGTCCTAGGCAGGGGTGTTAAGATCTTATTAGTTAAAGGTCTTGACAAACTCGGCTTAGAGGATTGGTTGAGGAGATTTAGTTTTGGAAGAGCTATAAAGCGCGCTGGGTTTATGGTTAGCGAGTTCTTCGGAATAATGACCTCGTGGATCATATATATAGTGTTCATAATACTCGGAATATATTACGCATCAAGTTATATCGGATTAAATGATGTCGCAAAGACCTCACTATCATTACTTAATTTATATGTTGCCGGGTTTATTAAAGCATTAATAATTATGATTGTTAGCTTTATATTAATTGACGCTTTTATAAGCTACATATATAAGAGCTCAGAGTTAAGAACAGAAATGCAGTTACTCACGCCAGTAGCAGAGTATCTTAGAGTGCTCCTATACATAGTTGTAGTGATCTTCGCTGTTGAGCAAGGAGGTATTAGTGTTGAAGTATTAACGAATATAATGACACCAATAATATGGGGTTTAACAATAGCCATGTTACTAATCATAGCATTTAACATAATACAATTAGCTAAAAGCAAGTCAAGCTTTTAGCTCCACTGCAACTCCAGTAAGCAGTGGAGCCGGGGGCGAGTCAGCTCTATATATGCGAGAATTTGTTTCAACTCGATTTTCATCACTATTCCTTCAATAATATAGTTATTTTCAACAATAAATAATTATTATCGGCTCGGCTAAGCCGGGATGCGGGCCCGCCGGGATTTGAACCCGGGTTCTCCGGCTCCGGAGGCCGGCGCCTTATCCTGGCTAGGCCACGGGCCCTTGATTACTATTTTATGAACGTTAATATTTGGCTTGATTTCATGAACGTGTTTGCGGGCAAAAACTTTATAAGGTGTGACGGCATATGATAGATGGGTCTACTGAGGGTAGTGTGAGACCCCGAGGTCGGTGGTTCAAATCCACCCCCCGCTACCACTCTTGTTTAATCTAGTTATTTAGTGGTGTGGGATGTAGTGAAATAGTTATTTTATGTTTTGTTGTTTATTTCTATCGTGGTGGTTTGTTTGGGTCTTGGCGGTTTGTTCGTGGGTCCTGCCGGTATTCCCTTGAGTGCTAAGGGTTCAGGGATTCTTAGGGGGGTTAGGGTGGTTAAGGAGCTTGGGTTAGACGCTATGGAGATCGAGTTTGTGAGGGGTGTGTGGCTTAAGGCTGAGGACGCGCCTTCCGTTAAGGAGGTGGCTTCTGAGACCGGCGTTGTTCTCAGTGTTCACGCGCCGTACTACGTGAATCTCTTGTCTAAGGATGAGAAGACTGTCACGGAGTCTGTTGAGAGAATACTTAACTCTGCTAGGGTGGGGTATTTAGCCGGCGCCCGGTCCCTAGTTTTTCATCCAGGATACTACGGTAAGTTAAGTTCTGAGACAGCGACGAGCGTGGTGAGGAGTATCCTCAAGAACGTGGTTTCCAGACTAATCGATGAGGGCGTGAGGATCTGGGTTAGGCCCGAGACTATGGGCGGGTTAGCTGAGTTCGGGTCTCTTGAGGAGATAGTGGACGTGGTTGAAGGTGTTGAGATGGCTCACGTAGCTCTAGACTTCGCACACCTATACGCGAGGAGTAGGGGCGCTTTAAACAAGCTGAAGGATTTCGAGAAAATCCTTGAATTCATTGAAGCCAGGCTTGGTAGGGAAGCCTTGAAAGAAATGCACATACATCTCTCAGGAATCGAGTACGGCGATAGGGGTGAGAAGAAGCACCTAGACTTCAAGGACTCCAGGTTTAACTGGGTTGACGTAATCAAAGCTCTGAAAAACTACAACGTCGAGGGAGTCATAATATGTGAGTCACCCAGCCTAGAAAATGACGCACTACTAATAAAACAGAAGATCTTAGAGTTAGGGGCTTCACGTAGCTAACCACACTTAACCCTAAAATCTTTCGGAGGGCAAATCCTGAACTTCTCGAACGCTAGACAAACGTGATCGATAGGTATGAAAACAGTAGCTCCAGACTTAAGTTTTATGAATACAGACTTACCCACTATCTTAACCTCGGCTTCCTCACATGAAGAGATCACTCCATCACCAAATTATCTTTCAGTAAGAAAGACTATAAGACTAACTTTGAGTAAGTATTCAGTGTTAATCTTATAGTCTTTCACCTACACATGTTTGGGAGCTACCTGGGGGTGAGTGATTGCTTCCGGAGGATCAGAACTTCATCTTCAAGTACGGCAGCTATTTTCTTAAAGCTCCCCTACTACTTTATTGACGAGGATGTTGGAGAAACATTATTTAAGGGATTTTTGCGAGCTATTATGGGGTTAGCGAATGCGTTTAAAAAACGTTTTATTCGCTCTCTCCGGGCTTCTGGTCGTTGTCGGGTTCTTAATGCTTCTGGTACCGCTTACCGACGTATTATCAGGTGATGAACTAAGCTACTCCTTCCTGATATTAGGTGTTGTCTTAGTGATTGTTGGGTACGCGTCCTTTAAGAAAACGGAGAGTTTATCTGTTATCGAGTCGCTCTTAGTAGCTTCTCTAGCGTGGTTAGTCATACCTGCCTTAAGCGCCCTAGCTTTAGTAATAGAGACCAGGATAGATTTTGCTGACGCATTCTTCGAGAGCATGAGCGGGTTCACGGGGACGGGGTTCACGGTCTTAACCCCGTCCACGCTGAAGAAATCTATCTTGATGTGGAGAGCTCTAATGCAGTGGACTGGCGAGTTAGGTATAGTGGTGTTCGCCATGATCGTGATACCCTACTTTTACGAGACAGCGAGAACGGTTTACGGCTTGGAGAGACCTCTGAGGATAGGGATGAACTTATATGAAACGGCGAAGAGACTGATCCTAGTATACATCACGCTAACTTTAATAGGTTTCGTGTCTTACGTGGTGACGGGGCTGACCCCCTTTGACGCACTAACTCACATAATGACCACCATAGCTACCGGCGGCATGTCCACGTATAATGAAGGCTACAACATAATATACGCCTACTCACCGAGCTCGGCAATACCATTCATGGTTTTCATGACTTTAGGGGCTCTAAACTTCATAGTACTCTACAACCTGATCACAGGGAACTTCAGGGAGGTTCTGAGATCGGAGGAGTTAAGATACTTTATTCTCGCGTTGATTATCCTCTCAGCGATTACCGGAGTTACCTACCGCGTTCTCGAGGGCGGGGACTTCATGACCGGGTTCTTCAACCAAGTATCGGGAATGAGCACCACGGGATTCAATATAGGCTCGTTAAAGAATTTAAAGAATTTTACTAAATCATTACTGATACTCGGGATGTTTTTAGGGGGCATGACATTCTCTACCGCAGGAGGCGTAAAAACGCTTAGACTCGTGATGTTTCTTAAGAGGTTGAGTATCTATACCGAGAAAATAGTTCTCCCTCCCTCAGTTATTAAGAGAGTGGTCATACAGGGTCAGACAGTGAGTGATGAGGAGGTGTCCATCTCATTCATGTTAATATCTCTTTATGTCATGGCTGCTTTCATCATATCGTCGCTTATAACGCTATTCAATGCAGAGTACTCGTTTATTGACGCTCTCTTCGAGACCGTCTCGGCTTTGAGCTGTGTTGGTTTGAGTGTGGAGGTGATTACACCAACAGCACCGCTAGCAGTTAAGGTCTTGATAGCGTTAGCGATGTATATAGGGAGGCTTGAGTTCACCCCACTACTTGTGTTGAGGAGTCTGGTAGCACAGCGCAAGTATTAAGTTTAATGTGTGGGTCTTCGTAGTCAGCATTCATTTAAAAACGTGTTTCAATATAATATTATCTTGGTGTAGTGATGAAGATTTTGATCATAGGTGGTGGGCCCGTAACTCAAGAGTTGCTTAAGGCTTTCGAATCCGAGAAAGAACTGAAGAGGAATGAGGTCGTCGTTGTCGAGATAGATGCTGAGAGAGCGGAGGAGATTAGTAAGGCATTCGACGTCGTGGTGGTTAGGGGTGATGCCAGGGATATATCCCTCTACGAATCTCAGATCGCTTCCTTAACCCCGCTCAGCGACTTCGACGCCGTACTAGCTTTAACGGATCGTGAGGAAGTTAATATTTTTGCCTTAACCATAGCTAGGCATTACGGCTCGGCAGTCAGGCTAGCCAGGGTCAAGAACGTGAAGGTAGGGGAGGTAGTTTCGAGGCTAGAGCTAGGTGTGCCTATAATAGTTCCGACTATCGTGAGCAACTTCATAAAAACCTACTTGCAGACATTACTTCAGCCAAGACTTGTGGGGGAGGTGGATGAATACAAGATTTACTGCTTAACAACGACCGGCACTGACAGAGTAGTGAATAAGAAGATAGAGGAGCTACAATTACCTGAAGACGTGAAAGTATTGTTCGTGTTTGACGGAACCAAGCTTTACGTCCCAAGCAAAGAAGAGGTCATTAAAGAAGGCTACTTACTCTACGTGCTAGCTAAGACTTCAGATATAAGCGTTATTTCAGAGATTTTCAAAGGCTGACGGCTTAAAGATCAGCGTAAAGGAGGGGTCCCTCAACCATAAGCTTAGTAATTTAATAGGTCCCTCACCGGATATAAGTTTGGTGAAGTAATTAAGTGGTGGACGGGCCGCTGGAAAACATATTCTCTAACTTGCCCCTCACGTTTCAGGACTTCGTCTTGATAGTTATCTTGATAGTGGTTGCAGTTGCCGTCAGATTTATTTTCTCTTGGTTAATCACCAGCATCTCTAAGAGAGGGGTTATTTCCTCAGGAACTAGAATACTCGTTACCAGGATAGTTGACATAGTGATCGTAGCGATGATCTTGATAGGCGTAGCAGGTATAGTGACGGCGTCTTTAGTTCCTTACATCGTAGTTTTCGTGATAGCGATACTCTCCCTACTCCTCTTCTATAACGAGGTGAAAGAGTTCTCAGCATACATAAACATTCAGTTAATGAAGTTGAGGAGGAACCCGTGGGTTGAGGTGTACCTGCCAGGCATTGATAAACCAATAACTTGCAGGGTACTCGATATATCTCCTTTCAACACGACGCTTGAGGACGTGTTCGGTAACAAGATATATGTCCCGAACACGGTGCTCTCCAACTCCGTCTACAGGGCTAGGCAACCACACGTGGTTTTAAGGCTTGGTTTAAGCGTTATACACGGAATAGCTAGCACGGGCGATTTCGACTGTAACAAGGTGGTTAGTAAAGTGAATGAAGTAGCCAGGGATGTGCTCTTCAGGGTAGAGACCGAGAACGTGTTGCTCAGGATGATAGATCCTCAAAAAGTTGAGATCGTGGTAAGTTTAGTGCCTGCTAAACTACCCATAAGAGCGTCTGACGTGACCAAACTAACCATTAAACTCTCCGAGGTTCTTAAAGACTACAGGCCTGAAATAGAGGTAGTGAGAATTTCATGAGCTACTGGTTCAGTACGCGAGAACAGCGCACCACCCAACTATTTTTAGAGGAGACCCCAAACAGTTGCTCTAACCTAGCTTTTGAGGTATTCGCTCACGGCATAGACTCTGAAAGTGCTGAAGTCGTGGTTGAAACACTGCGTTTCTTCAAACCTAGAAAGATTGAGGTGAGAGCTCTTAAGGAGGTCCCGGAAACTTCCTACAACTTAATAAGGCATCAATACAACGGGTTCTTAGTAGCTAAATGGCTTGACACCCTACGCACCGCGAAAGACTCGGTAGTTCTCGGGGTCTTAAACGTGGATGCGTATGTAGACCCGCTAAACTTTATTTTCGGTTTAGCGTTACCGGAACTTAACCTAGCGACAGTGTACGTGGCTAGACTGAAAATCAACGCTACTAAGAGTGGATTCATAGCTAGGATTAAGAAGGAGGTGGTGCACGAGGTAGGCCACGTCTTCGGCTTGAGACACTGCCGAAACAAATCCTGCGTCATGAGCTTCAGTAATAGCTTAGCTGACGTGGATCGAAAAGACTTCAGGATGTGTAGCACGCACTACGCGGAGTTGAAGAATAGAGTTCCTTGCGTGAGCGATGAATTACTACAACCCCCTAAGACGGGAACTTAGAGTTCTCTGCGTTTGTAGGTCGTGTCTTTCAGGTAGCCGTCCATCAGTGTGAACGATCTATCCATTAAGTCTAGGAGTCTTGGGTCGTGCGTGACTATAACTATGGTTGTCTTAAAGTCTTCTCTTATGTTTTTAAATAACTCTATGACCTTCAAAGCGGTGTTCCAGTCGAGATTCGCTGTCGGCTCGTCTGCTAAGAGAACTGAGGGAGTCATCACCAGAGCTCTAGCGATGGCTACTCTCTGCCTCTCACCACCACTTAAGAGCTTGGTTTTCACGTTGACTTTATTGTATAAACCTATGTATTCTAGAACCTCCCTAACCCTCCTGACTCTTTCCTCCTTGCCGACCCCGGCAATCAACATGGGTAACTCAACGTTCTCGAAAACAGTGAACTCGTCGATCACGCCGTAATCTTGAGGTATGTAACTAACTACGGTGTTCCTAATCATCGCTAACCCATTATCGTCTAACATGTTAAGGTTATATCCGTCAACGATTATCTCACCTCTGTCAGGTCTTATGAGCCCAGCTATTAGCTTGAGTAGAGTTGTTTTACCGGAGCCGCTAGGTCCGTGAATACCCACTATCTCCCCCCTCATTAACGAAGCGTTAATCTTCTTGAGTACCACTACCTTATTATTGCCTTCATCATACGTCTTCCACACATCCTTCAAAAGCACTACGACGTCTCCCACGACCTTCCCCCACCGTAAACACTTAAGTTTGGGGTCAATTATATTTTAGAAGGTAATGGAGGTGCCTCCCCTAACGTTCTTGTAAATCAAGCTTAAAGTACTTAAAGCTATGAGGAAAGTTGACGTCAGAGCTGACGAAAAACTCATTAAATCGATTGCTAGGTATGGTAGCGAGAGTATGCTAGCTATCAATAAAGAGTATAGAGATATGAGTATTCTCACGGTATTAGGTCTTGAACCGTAGACGTAGAGCACGTATAGAAGTAGTGAGTGGAGCCTGAAATCAATTATTATTATCGCGGCTGACGCCACCATACTGAGTAACATTGTTAGGTACGGTGTTAGAGCGTTATTCCTGAAGAGCAGGATTACGAGCAGGTTGATTGACACGACCGCCGAGACCTTAAGTCCCGAACCCCTAGTAACTACCTTGACGAAAATCATTAAGATGTTGCTTCCCAAGCTGTAACACCCCCCACTATCTTAGAGATAGCTAAGGCGTTAATGCTCCTACTCATACTCTCAGATACTTCCTCCACACCGAAGACCGCACTACTTATGTTTACGTACGATTTCTCGCCGTTAACATTCACGAATATAGTTAAGTCTATCCCAGAACCCCAGGAATCTACGTAGTCCATCTTAGCGTGTATGAACGCTTCATTACCCTCAACCCTCCACTCCACTTCCTCGGACGTGAAGAACTCGTTCGTCTTAATTAACTTAACGATAAACTCGGTTAATCTCCTCACGTCAGTCACGGAAGATATGAGGACGTATCTGAAGGTCGGGGGCATGTAAGCTTCAGTAACTAGCTTCTCCGGCTTAGTTCTTAAAACTATGTAGATAGTTGAAGTAAGCCATGAGGTGGTTAAGGTCACCAAAGAATTCAGCGTTGAGGCTCCCCCCATCGAGATGAAGACGTACGTGAGCGTGATCAGCCCTGGGAACATTATTGATGTTAAAGTATAGCCGACCATAACTATGGTCATCGCCCACGGCTGAAAACCCATGAGGAATATCTTATTCCTCAATTCCTTTAAGTAGGGTGTGGTGGAGGAGAATATCGATATTATTATGATTGAAGCGGTTATTGATGAGAGAACGGCTGAGATTAAGGAGTCCGGCGTTGGTATGCGAACCTCCGATACATACATCACGTAACCGTTACCAGTCACAGCGACTTCAGTGACCGGATATCTCTCCTCAAGAAACTCGAAAACTTTTACTGGCTCGATAAACCCGCTTAAGTTAGTTACTACTATGTCCGTAGCTAGCGGTTCACTCACGTTCGCAAGCCTCATCACGTTATCATACGTTGATATCAAGACGTGTTGTAAGGGTACTGTGACAGGTTCTGTCCCGACATAGCCTTGAACCGGTATTATAGGGGTTTTATAGAATATTAGGTAATTCGCGAGCAAGCTGCTGTTCACGTGAACTAAAGTTACTTCCAAGATCTTCCCGTCTAACAGCATAGAATCTGTTGCGCTTTCTTCAGAGATTTCGGAATAACCAAACGAGAACTCAGATAATCCGTCCTCAAGTCCTAAACCCTTCAAGACCTCCTCCTCAACCCCTAACACCACGTATATTAATTTCCTACTCTTCACTAGCTGGTAGGGGTGATCTAGGATCACCCTGTAGTAGTAAGTACAGTGCCCTTCCAAGCTTAAACCACTTAATAATGTTGAGCAAGCTTCGACGCTGACAGGTTCGCTGAACCTGATTAGCATTGTGTGTGGGTCGCCAGTGATTGTCGGGTCCCTCACCACCACTAAATTGTTTTCGTACTTGGTGTTAAGTCCTGAAGCTATAACTGAGAGGATTGTCGCCAGTATCACTAAGTAGGTGAAGGGTTTTCTGAGTATTAGTAAGCTCAACTTATAAATACCGACTAACCTCGCTAGCCTGGCCTTAATGACTGTTTTATACTCTCTAGTCATTCCGGACTCTGCCCTAACGTACTTGATGGCCGCGTAGCCTACAGCTATCGCAACGAGGAAGTAGATGAGGAGAAAGAATACAGCGTTGATGACTACATCACCCCGACCAAGCTCATTAATACTGAAGTAGCTACCCCTAAGCCAGCGCCTGCTAGAATAAGGCTAGAGTACGTGATCAGTGACTCGTAAACATCGACGCCTATTCTAAAAGCCACGTACTTGATTAATGAAGCTATCAGGAAGAGCAAGCCTAAGTCAGGCGTTAGAGTAACCCCGATCAGTATACCGAATAAAGATATACCGCCGAGACCTAAGAACTTGAACGTGATTATTAGGAGAGACGCCATGAGTAAGCCTATGAGTATGGAGTATGCGTTAAAGGAGGATATGTTCCCGCTGTAGAGGTTATTCATCCACATAACGAGCGGTACCCACCTAAGAAGATTGAGTTTAGGGGATGCGAGACCGAAAGTGTTGAGTAGTACGTGCCCGTAAAGCAGGGTTATCGGCGCGCCTAAGAGCATCAGCAACGCTGGTAGGAAGGTCGATACCTCAGCCCTGATCTCAAGGGTTTTGCCGGCTTTAACGTAGTTGAGCGTGTTAGCAGCCACGAACTGAGGCATGGGAACCCCTGTGTAAGGGTCTAAAAACACGTAGGGTGTAGCGCCTCTAGCCCCGGAAGAAAACAAGGTTAAGGTGACTAAGGGTAGTGTAGCTTGCGATACGGTTCCGGCCTCCCCGGCAACCCTTAAAGTAAAAATAGTTAGGAATACGTGAAGAACCACGAGGATAGGGACTACTGAGAGGGTGATTACGGAGACTTCATGTAAGAGGATTAACGGGACGGCTAAGCTACTTATTAAGAGTATCGATAAGAGTAGGTAGCGTGTAAGGTACTTGCTTGAGTACACATACCTCAGCGAGGTCTTGAAGTAGTTCCTGCTCATGACCACGTAATATGAGGACGCTACCAGCAAGAAACCGCTAATCAGTGACGCTATGTACGGGGCGGCCGCCGTAGCTAACGCGTGGTTGTCTAGGGAAGGCAAGGATATTAAGAGACCCAGTGATGCGAGTAAGGGCGTTACGAGCAAGTAGGTCAGCATGTTGCCAATACCTATCCCGAGCGAGGTATTGAGCGGTATCAGTAAAGCTAGCATCAAGACAAAGACGTCTAGAGTTAGAGCTAAGGCAGCCCCCGGCATTATCCTCTGCATAACCGGCGTTACATCAAGTGTTAACCCGCCAGAATACATTATGAGGAGCTGAGTTAAGAAACCCAAAGATATCGATAAAGCTAAGTACTCTTTCTTCAGCACCTTACCTACCTGAATGACCCTGGCTATTGAGGAACCTATAGGGTAGGACAATTTTTCCTTCTCTATGTAGTGTTTGTAGAAAACGTAAGCGATTAGAGACCCTGAAACAGAGACTGCGGTAGCGTAAGAGTAGAAGAGTACGGTATCGAGACTTAGGAAACCCGTGTAGTAAGTCCATGAAGGGAGGTCTAAGATCTCGGTATCCCCGTAGGTGTGAAGCATCGTGTAAGTGATGTACATTCCTGCAGTCATAGTTGTTGAAATAGAGATCCCGGCAGCTACCGCAACCCCTATGAAATGCTCAAAAACTGTCGGTGTTTTTCTGAAGATCGCTCTATACAAAACTAGGAAGATTATGGCTGATACCACGCCAGCTATTTCCGCTGTGGTGTAGCCTGTCACAGCGTACCCGTAGGTATCGACAAACCCTTGAAGAAGCCCGACCAACAACCCTAAAAAGACCGCTCTAATTAAGCTCATCTCAGTGAATCACCTAACAAACCATTTAACTCCTCCTCAACGATGTTAGCCATCTCAACTAGTTCATGGCTCCCCAGCTTCCTAACTAAATTGAGGTTTATTCTTAATAAATTGAGGTACTCCGTTAAGTCTCTATATCCTTCGTTAACTAACGCGGCAACCTTAGTGTAATAAACTAGCGCTTCAAGTAAGGCGTTATTAGCTCTACTTAAAGCTAGCCTAGATCCAGGACCTTCGTAAACCCTCTCAGCCGTGACCAAGAAAACCGCTCTCTCACCGACCATGTCTGAAAGCTTAGCTCGCCCCACCACATATAAATCAAAATCACCTCTAATTACCGGTACCTCGCTCGAATCAATGAAATCAAAAACTAATTCTTTCTGACTGAATATAGCCTTAAAAAAGTATCTTGCGTCACTCGTGAAGTTCAGGGATAGTGGGGGTCTGGAAACTAGGTTTGCGTAAGTCTTGCTGTTTCTGTAAGGCCTGAGTATTAGGTGTGGCTCACCATACTCTACACCCATAGGAGCCGCGTGAGGTTTTAATTCATCGCTTAAGGTCACAGCTATCGATTCGTGATAGCCGAACCTAAGGAACCTATCAATAACCCCCGTCCCCACCACCTTAGAAATACTTGCAATCAAGGTGATAAGTTAAATTTAACTTAAGTGATCTCTTTTTGGTGCGGGTATTGGACAGCCTGGCGTGGGCTTCCTTACATGACGTCATTAGGCGTGAGTTCGGGTTTAGCCACGACGAGGACTTCGCGGCGGCCGAGACCCTGAATATGATATTACAGGGATTTAGTAGGGGGCGTGATGAGGTATTGCGAGATTTGAGGAAGCTCGTTAAAGACTCAAGAGTCTTGGTGGTCGGTGCTGGCCCGAGCTGCGTGAAGGTCTCCGGGTTAGCGAGTCTCTACGACGTAGTGATAGCCGCTGATGGCGCGCTAAGGTGTTGTCGACATGTTGGTGTAGAGCCTCATGCAGTGGTTACGGATCTTGACGGCGTTAGCTTAAACGACTTATTGTCTTTCAGCGGATTTATCGTGGTACATGCTCACGGGGATAACGTGGAGAGGGTGAGGCTCTGGACCCCATTATTGAAGGAGAAGAGAGTCTTAGGTACTTCCCAAGTCTTGTACACGACATCCAACATAAGTTTCTCCGGGGGATTCACTGACGGGGATAGAGCTGTCTACTTAGCTCTCGCTAATGATGCGATTGAGGTAGGGCTCGTGGGTTTCGATTTTGAAGGACTTGTGAGCAGGTATTCTAAGCCACACCTAGAGAACGAGGTTCCGGCAACCCCAGTAAAGAGTAGAAAGCTTTATTGGTGTAGAGTCTTAATTGACTTGATGAGGTTGAGCTGGGGATGCAAGATAACTCACGTAGCGTGAGGTTGAGAATACCGTACAGACTCCACCTAGGTTTTTACAGGTATAGGGACTTACCCTACCTTTTCGGGTCTACCGGGGTAGCGGTGAGAGAACCTTACTTAATAATGAGGGTTTCCAGAACTGAGGGAGGGCTCACATTAAGGACCCCTACCGCAGAATCTGAGAAAATAATCGCGGGAACGCTAAGAGAGCTTAACATCGAAGAAGGCTTGAGTGTAGAGATCTCCGGCTTCTTAAGACACCACGTAGGTCTTGGATCGAGAACCAAGCTGGTCATGGGCTTGCTCAAATCACTTAAAATCCTCGGTTACGTTAGGGAGAACAACCCTATAGATCACTTAGCTAAGAAATTAGGTGTGGGCCGCGTCTCAGGCATAGGTATTTACACTTTCCTATACGGCGGGTTCGTAGCGGATACCGGCGTGTTTCGAGGGAACGGCGTTCTTAAATATCCTGAGTTGTTGGTTAGGTTAAGACCTCCTAAGTGGAAGGTTTTGATCGTAGTACCGGAAGGTGTTAGAGGTTTTCATGAGAGGGAGGAGGAGCCAGCGTTAAGTAGTGTGGAACCGCATGAGAATCAGGCAGAGCTCTACACTCTCTTCACCCACTTAATAACCTCGGTAAGAGTAGGTGATTTCAGGCTTTTTAGTAAGGCTTTGTCTAGAATACAGTTGCTTGCTGGCCAGTACTTCAGTAAGTATCAGGGCGGCATATACTCTAGCGAGGAATCCTCGATAATAGCTGAAACACTGAGTAAGAACGGTGTCGCGGCGTTAGGACAGAGTAGTTGGGGGCCCGCAATCTACGGTTTCGTCGAGGACGGGAGGAGGATTGAGAGAGTTATCAAGGCTTTGAACGAGTTAAGCAAATCCCTCAATCTTAGGTTTTGGTTAACGGAGGTTTCGGGGAGGGGGCACTACATTCTCTAACTCGTTAATCAGGTATCAGAAACTAACTAACACGTGGTAAACGATTAGTGAGAGGATGGTGTTTAAGAGTATGAGTAGGGTGTAGAGCTTTATTAATTCCCTCTCAGTGAGGGGTTTTCTCAGCACCAGTAATTGTACTAACGTGACCGGTGCCTTACTTGATTTATTCGGAGCTATCCTCATATCCTCCGTTAATATCACAGGTCTTGAAATCCTCTCCTTATTCCTGAATCCGCCGACGCTGGTCAATATGCTGAAGCCGTTAATTATTAAGGGTATGTAAAGCATTAGCGTCAAGTACTCTCTCCTCAATAATATTGCTTGGGAAGCTACTAATGATCCTAACATGAAGGAACCGCTGTTACCATTAAATATTTTTGAGGGGTACGCGTTGAAGGGGAGGTAACTAATTAAGAAGGATATGACGAATAGCGAGAATATGAAGCCCTCACTCAGTGGTTGGGGTCTGTCAACGGTGGATACTAGTAAGGCTATCGATGACGTGAGCGCTGCCGTCACCGCAATACCGTTGTGTGTGTCAATCATGTTATACGCGTTCGCTGACACGCTGTAAACTAGCGGTAGGAGTAACGGGTATATTATGTGTATCCTTAAAGAACCAACTAACGGTATATAAGGTCTCGGCACGTAAGCACCGCCGAGCAGGACCGGCAGTGAGGGGAGTGTGAGTAAAACGACTTTCCACACAGCTCCAAGACCCTTAAAGTCGTCGTAAAAACCTATTAAGCCGGCGATCATTGCTGCAAGAGCGTGGCACGCGAATAACGTCATGTTGTTTATTAGGGAGAGAATCAACCCGGTTAGCAAGGTAATCATGAACGCCGGTCCCGCTGTCTTAGGTATTCTGGGTTTCCCAGGCTTATGAAGGTCCGGGGACGTCATCCCCTTACTCTTCTCCACACTCATGATCACGTAGGTTGACGCTAGCGTAGCCGTTATCGTTACCGGTATCAGTACCCACTCAATCACATTACCCCACTCTAGATGTTTATTTGCGTAGTCCTTAAATAGTTGCCTAAGCTAAATACTCTTGAGGTAACGATGCTTGAGGGTTGCTGTAATTCACGAAGCCCCCGTGCCTCCTCAGACTGCTAGGGAGTTACTTACGGAATTATTGAGGAAGGGTGTTTCCGTTCTCTACTTAAGAATATCGAGACTTAACGGCGAAGTCTTAAAAGACGGTAGTCTGAGGATTAGCTACGGTAGCGATCACCTGGTCGAGATAGATGGCGGCTTAGTAAGGGGGGTTGGTTCCGTAGCGAGTATGGAGACCCTCCTCAAGAGGGTAAACATACTGAAACAACTTGAGATAAGCGGTGTGTTACTAGTTAATAGTAGTGAGGGCTTCCTGAACGCTCGCGATAAGTATAGAGCAACTCAACTACTAGCTAGTTCCGGGGTGAGAGTTCCTGAAACTAAGATTACTGAGGACGTGTACGTGTTAAGCGAGACCGTGAGATCCTGGGGTAAGACTGTTATTAAGCCGTTGATAGGGAGTATGGGTTACGGCTCACTACTCGTTTCAGACCCTGACATAGCTTACATAATAGGCAAGACCTGGCTTAGCCATAGCCAGCCACTCTTAATACAGAAATACACTAGAGCTAAGGAGCGGGATATAAGGGTCTTCATAGTAGGCGATGAGATTCTGGGCGCGATATACAGGTATAAGCCCGAGAATACTTGGAAAACTAACGTAGCTCAAGGCGCGAGAGTTGAGAAAGCGCCGGTAGACGCTGATTTAGCAGAGCTATCTTTAAAAGCTACCAGGATTCTGAAGCTAGACTACGCAGGGGTCGACGTAGGCGAAACCGAGGATGGTTACGTAATTTACGAAGTCAACGCAATGCCTAACTGGCAAGGCTTTTACGCAGGCACGGGAGTGAATCCCGCTCCTAAGATAGTAGACTACTTACTGAGGAAACTAAAGAAATAAAATTATTGAGTTAGTGGGGCGGGGATGGCCTCTAAGGTTGAGGGAATCAAAACAGTAAGATACGTTTCTGAATCTTAGCTGGGAGTTAGTGTTTGAGGTTACCTCAAAATTCAAACACTTAGTCTTGAGAATACCTTGCCTATGTTTTTACTCTCCAGGGTTTTGAAAACGTACTTGACCTTCATCTCGGTAATTCCCTTAATTAAAGCTATTTCGTCTATGGTGGATGAAAGTTCTTCGTTGCTGGTAGACACTATCTTGAGTAGGAGCGGGTACTCACCGCTTACCTCGTAGATTTCTAGAACGTTTGGTTTTTCTTTAAGTTCTTCCACTATATTCTTGATGTATTGAGGCATGGCCTTGATCTCCACATAAACTTGCTGTAAGAAGCCGAGCTTGTTTAAGTCTACGTCGATCGTGTAACTTTTGAGGATTCTGTTATTTCTCAGCTTCCTAACTCTTAAGTATATTGTTGACTCGCTAACGCTTAGGTTGCGGGCTAGTCTCCTGAAAGGTATTCTAGAATCTTCGAGTAGTTTTGCGAGTATCATGATATCTAGCTTATCTATCTCTACGTTCTCAGTCATTCTGCACGCACCTATTACCGAACCTGTTCTCTATTACTAGGTAATAATCTTTACCGACTTCCTCAACGTCTATTAATGAGAGCTTAGATTTAATCACGAGCTCCACGTACTCATGGATCTCGCTTATATCCTTAATCAACACCTTAACTCTCTCCCCGCACTCCATAGCGTCGCTTAATTCAGTGAATAATTCTTTAGCTTCCTTAACGTTCCTCACGCTTCTCTGCGTTCTCAATACGTAAACCTCCTCCTATTTCATCACGTTCTAGTTTAAAATTTGTTCTGACATAATGTTTTAGGGTGTGAAGGTTTCGTGAGTCGAGGTATTGATGAGATATTTGACTTAATGCTTAAGGCTTCAGAGATTCTTAAACCAGTTATTCACAGAACCCCCGTGTTTCACTCAGCTTTCTTCTCCTCGCTCACCGGTAAGTCCGTGTACTTAAAACTTGAGAACCTGCAGAAAACAGGGTCTTTTAAGGTTAGGGGTGCTTACTTCAAGATATACACGCTGCCTCAGGAGGTCAGGTCTAGGGGTGTGATCACTGCTTCTTCAGGTAATCACGCTCAGGGTGTTGCTTACTCTGCTAGGGAACTGAACATACACTCCCTGATAGTCATGCCTGAAACAGCCCCGACATACAAGATAAACGCTGTCAAGTCTTACGGTAGTGAGGTTTTGCTGTACGGTCAGATATATGATGACGCCTTCAAGAAAGCTCTGGAGATTAGTGAGGAGAGGGGGATGAGCCTCATACACCCGTTCAACGACCCTTACGTCATAGCAGGGCAGGGAACCATAGGGTTAGAGATAGTTGAGGACGTGAGTAATGTAGACACGGTGGTCGTGCCTATCGGGGGAGGGGGTTTAATAGCGGGTATCGCGTTAGCCGTTAAGAAGCTCAGTAAGGGGAGGGTTAAGGTAGTGGGTGTGGAGCCCTCGGTAGCGGCTAAGACTAGGCTGTCTTTAAGTGCTGGCAAGCCGGTGACCGTGTTACCGCAACCCTCACTAGCTGACGGCGTCTTAACCAAGAGTTTAGGTGATTTAACTTTCGAGATAATACGTAACTACGTTGACTTAGTTCTTGAGGTGGAGGAGGACCAGATTGCTAGAGCTATCTACCTACTGCTGGAGAGGACTAAGTTGCTTGCTGAGGGGGCGGGAGCGCTTCCTGTGGCCGCCCTACTGTCCAGGAGTGATGAGATCCCGGGCGAGAACGTCGTGGCGGTTGTTAGCGGAGGGAACGCTGATCTCACAACGCTTTACAGGATCTTGATGAGGGGCTTGATACGTGAGGGCAGGGTTGCTAGAATAACTCTTTCTTTGAAAGACGTTCCAGGAAGCTTAGAGAAGGTCTTGAAAATACTCGCTGATTTGAGGTGTAATATCCTCGATATAACGCATGACAGGTTCGACCTAGATATAAAGCCCGGCTACGCTAAGGTCAAGATATTGATGGAGGTCTCGAGCGAGCAGGTGATTAAGACCGCGATCACGAAATTACGTGAGTCCGGGGTTGAGGTACTTGAGCAGTAATCGCGGGGTTTTTACTACCGCGTTGTTAATAGAATCCCTTCCCGAGACCTACGACTTACTAGTTAAGACTTTGAGTTTAGTGAAGGAAGGCTTAAAGAAGTTAGGTTATGCTTGCAGTGTTGAGGAACACTCATATGTTTGCGGTTCTTCAGATACCTTAATTAAGATTCTCCCACAGCCTTACGGCGCCGAGACCAGAATGTTCGAAGCTCGATACTTCTTAGTTAAGGTGTCTGTGGATACGTTGATTCCGGAGAAGTTGGTGTTGATTAACGACTTAATTACTTCGTTACTCAGGGAAGCAGGACTTAAATATAGGAGGGTAGAGTAGTTATTAAGTTGTAGAGTAGCTTTGCCGTTACCGAGGAGAGGGCTGGGATGAGGAATATCGCGTCTTTAACCCCATACCCACCCATAATTATTGACCTAGTGTTGAAGAATGTCGCGTACCTCAGGTTCAGTAAGTCTATACCTATCAGAGCTGCTAGAGCGCTGACGGAATACGCTGTCATGAAAGTCGCGTCCGCGCCTAGCTTGTAGTGTATGCTTACCGCAAGAGTTGACGTGACCGTGACTACTATGCTGGAGGCTAGTGAGACGAGTATCCCCTTCTCGTAAACGGTTGCTGAGAACCTGTTGTAAGTGGCTGTCAGAAACGAGAGTAGTAAGAGGTATGCTACGAGGTAGTTAGGTGATTGACGAATTAAGTAAGCACTCAATGATAGGGCTAGAACGACCGGGAATAGCAGGCCGGTCAAGTTGGCGTAGATTCTTAGCTTCTGAGTAGTCCTCAGCCTGATTTTCTGTAAGGTCCTTAACCTACCGTAGCTCAAGTCAATCACTTTCAGTAGGTCGCCGCTGACCGTTTTATTCAGCAAGAATATCTTGATTCTGTCACCGTAGCACAGCAGTATCGTGAATATTATAGGTAAGTAAATCGAGTACTCACTACTTAAGCCTAGTAACGGGCATAGCTCGTGGAAAAGCAGGAAAGTCACTATAGGGTAGGTAACTTCCTTAATATATCTCACCTAATATTATGTGGCGGTCTTGATTTATTTTAAGAAGTAACCCTCGCTTAAGGAACGTTTCGTTTATTATTTCAGCATAGCTATATCTGAGGGGATCCGGTTTTGTCGGTGGTTTTACGCGGGTTGATAGACTCTGTGGACATAGCTGTTTACTCTTACGTCAAGCCCGGAGCGCCTCACAGATATTCTCTGAGATTTAAGGACTTAAGACCTTACGTGGCTTTATTAACTTCTTCTCTGAAAAACTACTTAAAATCTATTGAGCTAGGCGCTAGTGTCGCGGCAGGTTCCCTAGGCTTCGTCGACATCGGTTTAGGGACCCTCATAAGAGACTCTATTCAAGACAATATCTCCTACCTCAAGAGAGTTCACCTACCTGAATTCCATATCTTCATGATACCTGCTTGTGTCGCGGCGTCCTATACTTTGAGGATGAGGGATAAGTTCGTGGTTCAGACATACATAAGTGCTAGGAAGTCGCTCTTAAGTTACACAGGTCCTCAAGAAGTTCTGAAGATTTACGAGGCTTTAAAAAACGCCGGCGGTGACGTGAGTAGAGCGCTTTATGAGTCGAGCTTAACGTCCAGCAAAATAATCTCTGAGTCTTTAACTCTCGAGGAGTTCTTGAATCTCCTATCCAGCAACTACAAATACCTGAGTTTCGCGACAACGAAGTATAACTACGTTCTGGAAGCCTCGAACGCGTTCATCAAAGAATACGAGAAGGAGGGCGACCTCAACGCTTCAGCGATAGCTTCCTACTCAACATTATTAAGTGCTTTAGGCACTGCCGTTAAGTTCCCGCACAAGCTTGAAGACAAAGAAAACTTCAAGAAGGTTTTAAGTCTAGACGTAGAGTTAAGTAATAAAAACGTGGATTACTCACCGACCCTATCACCACTCACTGAAGCCATACTAGTAAGTCTCTTAACTATCTACCCACCTAAGTAAAGGAATTGGTAGCCGGGCGGGGATTCGAACCCCGGTCACGGGGGCACTCCCCAGAGGACCAGAGCCCCGCATCCTTGGCCGCTAGACGACCCGGCTACCCAGGTGCCGCCGCGGGGATTCGAACCCCGGACCTCCGGATATCCCAGGACGGGCCGTATGAGTCCGGCGCTCTGCCCGCTAAGCTACGGCGGCACCAATAACTACTATAATAACCTACCTTAAAAATATTCTCGCATACGTGAATAAGTAGTCATAGAGGTAACGTGTGAGGAGGGTTAGGAAGTGGCGGATCCCAGTTTGAGAGGGCTGCGAGGCCTCGCGGACCTCACTGCCCCCTCAACGCGGCCGGCTTAACTTCCGGGATCTGACGAGTCCGGGTGTTTCCCGACCGCTATGACCGGGACCGCCATAATCTTTTGCGTGAAAGGGTTTTTAAGCTTATCTCACACAGGTTATAAGTGTTGTAAGACTCGTTATTTATGGGAGGTGTCTTTAGGTGAGGTTGGGCTTCGCTTTATCATTCTTAGTTACTGTCTTAATAGTTGTTTACGTTTTGTTTTCTTTATATGTTCCGCAAGGAGATTTAGGTGGTGTTGAAGTCGTGGGTGGTGAGTTGCTTCTCCCCCTCCCTAGGAAAGTGAGCTTCATTACTGTTGAGGAAGCTATCCTTCTCAGGAAGAGTGTTAGGGAGTGGAGGGATTCCCCCATAACTATCGAGCAATTATCGATGATTCTCTGGGCTTCTCAAGGCGTGGTCGAGGAAGTGGACGGGTGGCTTAGGAGAGCTGCTCCCAGCGCGGGGGCTACCTACCCTCTAGAGATTTACGTGGTTGTAGGTGAGGGAGGTGTTTCCCTAGGTAACGGGGGTTACGTGGAGGCAGGGGTTTACAAATATGATTATAGAAGGCACTCGTTAAGACTGGTTAAGAGCGGGGATTTCAGGAGTGATTTGTGGCAAGCTACGCTGAGGCAAGACTGGGTTAGGGAAGCTCCGGTGAGTTTGGTGATATGCGCTGTCTACGAGAGGACTACGTGGAGATACGGTGAGAGAGGCGTTAGGTACGTCCACATCGAGGTAGGTCATGTTGGTCAGAACGTTTACTTAATGAGCACGGCTCTAGGTTTAGGGACTGTCGCTATAGGGGCTTTCCACGACGATGAGGTAGCTAGGGTGGTTAATGCTCGACGTGATGAGCGCCCACTATACGTGTTCCCGGTGGGGGTCCCCCTAAGACCTCATAAAGCGGATTTCAGGGAGCTTCAAGACCTCTACTCCGGGTTGAGGAGATGAGTAGAGCTAGGGAAACATACTTCTGTCTTAGAATAGTTGAGTATACGTCGATCCCTCTAACGCTGTGCCTCGCACTTTACTTACTTAGCGGTTACGGAATGATTTCCCCAGTCCCCGACTTGGTAGGACTCACGTATATTGCCTCAGCTAAAATCCACACACTCCCTCTCCTAAGGATCGCGACCGCGGCCCTAACCATACTTCATTTCTATGGTGGCGCGTTACTACTTTTAAACAGGAATGTAAGAAACGAGAGAATAAGAAAATCTATTAAGACTCTCGTTCTCGTAATAGTGTTGATATTCTCGTTACTTATTGCGTTGAGTGAGATAGCGGTGTTGCTTGACTGAATACTCCACGCGGTTTCGAAAAACCTCGCATTTATTAACCCTAGCCGACAAATTAGTAGGCGATACGTTTATGGAGGCGAGTAAAACCCCCTTCGTGACCGGAGTAGCGATACTTTTAGCCGGTGTATTAATAGTGGTTTCCGGAGCTTTCCTAGCTTTCGAGGCTTACCTCAATTACAGGCCTCTCCTACCTGCTGGAGGGGATCTGCAGACATCTATCACTAACACGGTTTACGAATTACTTAACCTGGTTATTAAGTTAGGTTTTCTCGGGGCAATGATATGGGCAGGCTCAATACTGTTAGGGAAGGGTGTCGACCTCTTCAAAGCTCTCTACGTTAAAGAAAAGAAACCTAAGGAGTCTGAGGAGACTAAGAAGTGAACACCCTCCTCAAGCTAGGGATAGGTCTAGTAGCTTTCCTAATCTTAAGCGGGTTAATAACCCCGGCAATAATATTCGTTTACGAGTTAACGAGTAAGCCTGACTTAATAGATTTTAAGACCTCATACGAGCAACTTAATGAAACACACGTTAAAGTGGTATTCAGCATCACGTATAGAGGGTCTGTACCCTTAAACGATGTCAGACTTGAGGTACTTAACAACACGCTATACTTCGGTGACTTACCTAAGAACACTACGTTAACGAAATACGTAATACTCAACGTTAGCTCGGTTCCTGAATATCCGGAAGTCTTAATAAGCTTGAAGATTGCGGGGATTTACCGTCTTGAATTAAGGATTAGGGGTGCTGGATAGTGAGTGAGGGAAGCAAGGTCAGGAAGGTGGTGAGTTCCGTAGTAGTTGGGATTCTCACAGGGCTGTTTTATTACTTCGTTTACGTCGTACTACTCCCAACTCTATTCTCTAAAATCCTTCCAGGCACTGAAGTCCTTGAAACACCTATACTTTGGCTACTTGCCTTCGCTCTCTTCACCGGCATAGGCTTAGCGAATTCGTTACTTAAGGAACACCCGATTTCATTACCGCTCCGACTCCTATCTAAGGTTTTAGGAGCTCTCATAGTACTCACTCTACTGAATTTCGGGGTGGTTAGGGGTGAGGTGTTTATGGGAGGTGCGGTGATCGAGTACAGCATGGATATCTCGCTACCGCTCTACGCTATAATACTCTTCAGCATGCTGATGTTTCCTTGAAGCGTATTCAAGTAACCCTTACGTAGATAAGAGCTGGTCGAAACAATAAAAAACTACTACGTAGTTTTTCATTGAATGGTGTTAGATACTTGACTAACGAGTTACTTACTATAGAAGAGATATATTCTGAGGCACGTAAAAGTAAGTTCTTCAACGACCCCGGAATCCGTACACTATAGTCGTGAGTAGAGGTAAGTCCTCGTTTACTGGGTTAAGGCTAGCCGTCGTGAAACTGCTTTGGTTTTCATGAAGGTTTATAAGGGTTGATGTTAACTCTTTTATTTAGGAGTGGAAGTGTTAAGACCGAAGGAGGTTTGTGAGAGGCTCGGTATTAGCTATACTACTTTGAGGGATTATGTTAGGAGAGGCTACATAAAACCCATGTTGACTCCTGGTGGTAAGTGGAGGTTTAGAGAGGAAGATGTCGAGAGGTTGATTGGCATAGTCAAGCAGAAGAGGGTGATGCTCTACGCTAGAGTGTCATCTAGTAGTCAAAGGGATGACTTGGAGAGGCAGGTTAGAGCACTAGAGGAGTGGGCTAGAAGCAACAATATAGTGGAATATGAGGTAGTGACAGATATTGGAAGCGGGCTAAACGATGATAGGAAGGGATTCAAGAAAATACTAAAGCTCGCTACCGAGAGGAAGATATCGAAGATCGTCATAGCATACCCAGATAGACTAACGAGGTTCGGCTTCAAAACAATCGAGGAGCTACTGAGAGCTTTCGGGGTGGAAATAGTTGCCTTAAACCACGAGGACAAGGATCCTAGGGAGGAGCTCGTGGAAGACCTTATCACAATAATTTCTCACTTCGTTGGGAAGCTATATGGCATGAGGAGTCATAAGTACGAGAAGGTAGTTGAAGGTGCAAGGAAGCTCATTGAAGACCCTTAAACTAGTCAGAATGTACTCTATACCAGTAAGCGATCCAAGGGTTAGTGAGCTAATAACGTGGTATCTAGGGACTCTGCAGAGAGCAATAGACATTATCTGGGAGAACGTTGAGTGGAGACATAGGTTCCCGAGAATAAAGAGGAAGAAGCAAGTATTAATTGTCCCTAGTAAGTTCAAAGCCCCAGAGCTACCGAAGAGCAAGTCTTTCAAGAAGAAGCTCCGCAACGATCTCCTATTAGACTGCCCGTACGCTAAGCACTGGGTTGACGCTGTCATTAGGACAGCGTACTCCATAATGAAGTCTTGGAGGAAGAGGTATCTTAAAGGAAGAGCTAGGAAGGTTAAGCCAAGAGTAGGGAAGAGATTTGCTAGATGCAAGATAACTCTGATGAGAGTGGACTACAGGGAAAAGAGAATTAAGATCACGCTTAAGCCAGGAGAGTACATAGAGATCTCATGGAGTGGTAGGTGGTTTACTAGGAGGGTTGAGGGCTGGAGAGTGGGAGAGGTCGTATTAAAAGATGACAGGGTACTAATACCGTTCAAGTCCACGAGAATCATAGAAGTGAGGAACGTTGTTGCGTGGGACTCCAATGAGCTATCACTCGACGGATTCTCGCCGAGGACAGGCTTCATTATGGTTGACTTGAAGCCCTTGCAGAGTATGAAGATCACGTACGAGAGAAAGAAGAGGATAGCACAGAGCAAGGGCTTGAAGAGTATTTACGAGAAGTATGTTACTAGAGAGCGTAATAGGGAGAGGGATTTCATAAATAAACTAGCAAGCGGGTTAACTAGGTTACTTCCAAACACCACTCACGTTTTCGAGGATCTAGAAAAGGAAGACTTGGTTTGTAGAAAGAAGACTTCGAGGAATAGGAGGAAGAGGAACGCTAGAACTCCTTGGAAGCTCATTCAGAAAAAGCTCTCTGAGAAAGCTATTACAGTAAAGGTTTCTCCGAAGAACACTTCCCGAACCTGCCCGCGATGTGGGTGTGTGTTGAAGACCCGAGTGGGCAGGTTATTCAAGTGTCCTAGATGTGGGTTCGAGCTAGATAGGCAGAAGCTAGCCTCAATAAACATATACCTAAAACACTCCAAGATGCGGGGGTTTCCCCACAGCGATGAACCTGAGAAGACGATGATGGAGGAGCTGTGGGTAGGGGTTACCCCGAGCGGGCGGAGCCCAATGATATGGATCCCGATGAAAAGGGGTCCTGAGAGCGATGAAGCCAAGGGTAGAGAGCTTGGTATCAAACAATACCAAGCTCTATGAAACCCAAACCCCGTATGACGGCGAGTATATACCGCGTTACTTTACCTACACATCCTACTTTAGGGTTAAGAGAAGTGTGTAGGTAGACCCACTTTATAGTGAAAAACTTAGGTTTTGTTTATTTTTCACTCTCCCTTACTAGGTCTCTTCTCAGCTTCTATTAAGACCTTCTTAACTAGGTAGAACGCTACCGGTATCAGTATCACAGCGAACGCTATCGCGACGCCGATAGATAATGATCTGAGCACGTCGCCTACAGCCGTGTACCCGCTGAATATCGCTGAGAGCCCGACGAACACGAACACAAACACTATTATGAATTGCAGGAAGGGCGCGAGTTTGCTGAAGTCTGGGTGCGCTTCCGTTATAGCCTTAAACACTTCTATAACTATTATGACGCCTATAGCTATTGCTGTGGCACCTACTAAGAGCGGGTATATCAGTGTTGACGGTAGCTTGAGCAGGGTGAAGGCCACGGTCAAAACTATCGCTATCAAGCCCACGAGTAGTAGGTTCTCTATCAAGGTTACGAGGGACTTGTACGTCTCGCCGAAGCCTGCACCCAGTAGTGACCCTATGTACTTAGCTAGCGAGATAGCTAGTACTAAGCCAAGCGTTATCACAGCTATACCGCCTATCAAGTAGGGTAGGTAGGATACCACGCTATATATTAGCTCGCCGACATCCCCGCCTAAGGGTATGTAGCTTATGGCAGCTACTAAGGAGATGGATATTATGAACGCTTTCGTAAGCCCTCCTATAAGTTCCGAGAACTCGAGACCCATCGTAGCGAGCGTCTTCCCGAAAGGAGTTACTGACAAGGGTCTCTCCACGTACTTTCTGAGAATCTTAGTAACTATGCCCCCCACTATGATGCCCACTATCACGCCTAAGATAATCCATATCACGGCAGCTATAACTCCGGGAATCATAGCTACTAACTGATTCCATAACGTGGTACCGAGATCTTCAAGAGTAGGCATTGATAATCCCTCAAGTAAATATTTTATCCTTAAAAATATAAATATTAAGTTTAACTTTCGAAGGAGGGTAATTAGCTTAGCGTATTTTAATCCCTACCTAAATAGTTAATGCTAGGTAATGCGCATGAAGATATTAGTGACTGGAGCTTCAGGTTTCTTAGGTACTCACCTAACTGAGGAATTAGTTGGTAGAGGGTATGTCGTTAGGGGGATGGTCAGGGATTTAAGGAAAGCAAACTACTTAAGGAGTTTAGGTGTTGAGGTAGTTTACGGTGACTTAACGAAACACGAAACACTACCTCAAGTAGTCAAGGGGGTTGACACCGTCATCCACTTAGCAACGTACTACACCTTCACGAGCTCTAAGAAGATGTATCAGTTAGTGAACGTTGAGGCGTCTTATCTAAATTCATGATCGAGGGTGGTGAGTACCTAGTTCAGTTTGCGCACGTAAAAGACGTAGTTCAAGGATTCACACTAGTTCTAGAAAAACCCGAGGTCTCGGTAAGCCAGACTTACATAGTGAGTGATGAGGAAGCGTATACCTATAGAGAAGTATATGAGATTCTATCACACCTACTCAGTAAAGAACCCCCAAAATAAAGCTAGATCCTAGAGTAGCCAAATTCCTACTAACGTTCACGGAAATCTACGATAGGTTAAGAAGAGGGGAAAACCTAATACTTAGGAGGAGCATAGTAGACGCCGTGACAACACATAGAGCGTACAGCATAAGTAAAGCTAAGAAAGAACTAGGTTACAGACCCTAATACGACCTAAGAAAAGGGCTTAAAGAAACGATAGAATGGTATAGAAATAACGGATTCCTATAGAAACTACACCCACACGTAAACACTGAGAACAAAAAGACCTACAAACCCTAAACACTACCCACTCTAAAGAGCGGAACCTTCACCAAAACGAACCAAGAAAAGTAATAATCTGTTCTTTCAGTAATTAATCAGCAATAAATAATAATTAGGTGATGTTGAAGCATGGTGAGACCGGGGTTAGAGTAGCTGAAGTCCTGTGATCTCCGAATATTTTTCATTATACTCATTTACTAAAAGATGAATTTGTGAAAAATCGGCTTAGAGCTCTGAAAACCTCCTAAAAATATCTTTATGAAATCAAATTGAGTTTATATAAAAACATTATATACCTGTTAAAAATAGCGTTTGATTTGTGAAATAAAATAAAGCAAAATTTATTAACCCCCAACTCATTAACTATGTTGAGGTGTCTTAATGAATCGTAGGAATATACTCGTCACTACCTTAATAGTCTTGCTGTTCGTGTCCGTAATAAGTTGGTTGCCTGGAGTCGTTATTAGCGTGGTAGCTAATGACTCGTCGTACAAGATAGCTCCGCCTTTGCTGAGTAAGCTGGAAGGGATGAGGGAGGATGATGTAGTTGAGGTTGTCATAAGACTTAAGTCAATGCCTAAAGAATTAAGCACTTACGTGAGAGGTAATTACAGACTCGCTGTTCAAGCACTCAAGAATTGGGCTGATTACACTCAGAAAAACTTAATCAACTTAATCTTGAGTGAGGGGGGTGTGGTACTGAACAAGTTCTGGCTAGATAACGTGGTGCTGGCTAGAGTTCCTGTAGGGGTTATCAGCAAGATAGCTTCACTACCTGAGGTAGTGAGGATCTTCGAGAATTTCGAGGTCCACGTAATAGAGCCTGTCACTAGAGAAGCGACTGACGTGAAGAGCGATCAAGTCTCTAGCTGGGGCATCTTCAAGATTAGAGCGCCTGAAGCATGGGCCCTAGGCTACACAGGCCAGGGAGTCAGGATAGCGGTGCTGGACACAGGCGTCGACATAACGCACCCTGCGTTAGCTGGGAAGATGCTAACCTTAGACCCGACAAGCCCCTACTACCCAGGCGGTTGGATGGAGTTTGACGGAGCTGGAAACCCGGTACTAAGCACGCCACGCGATACGCACGGTCACGGAACACACTGTAGTGGTACCGCGTTAGGAGGTGACACAAGCTATATATTGATAGGCGTCGCACCCGGCGCCACCCTAATGCACGGTCTAGTACTGCCCGGAGGTGGCGGCACCTTCGCTCAGGTATTGGCGGGAATGCAGTGGACCGTGGAGCCGTTCTACATAGACCCAGCTACCGGACAGATAGTCTACACGGGCTTACCAGCTCACGTAGTCTCGATGAGTTTCGGCGCGAACGAATACTACGGGAACGACTTACTCCCGGCTGTTGAGGCAATGCTACTAACGAATATAGTGCCTGTCGCAGCCATAGGTAACTCAGGTCCCGGAACAACAGGCAACCCAGGAAACATATGGGGTGTCTTCGGCGTCGGCGCTACAGACATAAACGATAACGTCGCGTCCTGGAGTAGTGGAAAGATCGTTACGTGGCCATCACCGCCACCAACATGGCCCTTCTTCGACATGTACCCGAGTACCTACGTAAAGCCTGACGTCTCAGCACCCGGCGTTAGCATCACTAGCGCTGTACCGGGAGGCGGTTATGAGGCTTGGAGCGGTACCTCCATGGCGACACCGCACGTTGCAGGAACTGTCGCGTTAATGCTTCAAGCAGCTGGCTGGCTACAGCATGACGTGCCTGACACCCCTGAGCAGATATACTTGATGCTGAACTCCACCGCCATAGACTTCGGCGACCCAGGACAGGACATTAGGTATGGTTGGGGGAGGATAGACGCGTACGAAGCCGTTAGGAAAGCTATGGAGTTCGCTAAGAAGAGCGGTGTTGAGGGGTTCGTGCTAGACTCAGTAACCAGCGAGCCAATACCTTGGGCGTCAGTCACGGTATTAGAGATAGGGAGGACCTTCCCGGTAAACGCTTCAGGCTATTACAGAATACCTCTAGACCCAGGAATCTACACACTCATGTTCAGCGCGTGGGGTTATGAGAGCGTTAACGTGACTGTGGAGGTAGTACTGCTTAACGGCACCATAACAGGTCTAGTCTACAACGCTCTAACAAGCAACCCGATAGCCGGAGCTAACGTAACGGTCTTAGAATTAAACATGACCACGCAAACAGACGTGGACGGAGTTTACGAGGTTTCAGTACCTCCCGGAACATACACCTTAGAAGTCACAGCAAGCGGGTATCAAACAGCGACGCAGACAGTAAGAGTTGACGAAGCCGAGGTCGTGGTAGTTAACTTCGGTCTATACCCGCTAGGAAACGGGACTATAGCGGGTCACGTCTATGATGCAACAACGAACGAACCAATAGATGGTGCCCTAGTGTGGACGTTCGTGAGCGGCACGCCAGTATATACTTACACGAACGCTTCAGGATACTACGAATTAAGCGTTCCCTCAGGCACCTACACAATCTACGCTTGGAAACCCGGGTACGTGCAGGCTGAGGTAGAGAACGTTACTGTAGCACCGCTAGAGACTGTGGTAGTGGACTTCTACCTACAGCCAATACCTCCGACAGTCGTGGTCTTAGCTAACGTACATTACCGCACACAACCACACCTCAAGACAATAGTGGAAGCTCTCGGACTACCTGTCACAGAATATAATAACATGACTAAGTTACTGATTGACTGGATAAACGGTAACATAAATCCAGCCGTCATCATAATAGACCACACCATGCCCTCGGCCTACAGCTACCCACCAAGCGATGTTGTCGTAGCGTTCCATCTACTAGCCGACGCTACCGGAGCAACCTTAATATGGTTATGCACCTCATACTCAGGTTATCCGGGAATATACGTCTTATACATGTATAGCAGTACCTTGATAAATTATGGATATCCGGCACCCGTGAGCAGATTATACGCGTATCCCTCACCGATCTATGTGCAGGTCGAGATGCTCAACATGACTCACCCAATATTCGACGGCGTCACACCCGACGTACCCGGCTATCCCAACAGGTTCTACCTAGCTACCGGTTCCTACGCTGATTACGTAGTGTATAACTTCACCGACCCGACAGGCAGGTTCACCGTTCTCGGGTACGTGCGGGATACTCGAAGCCCTCCGAGATTCGGTGTAGGTGTTGCTGAGTGGATCTCGAATACTGGTGCTCCGTGGTACTACCTAGGTAGTTGGGCGGAGAGCTACTGGATGCAGTATCTTGAGTCAGGTGCCGACGGGATGTACACGGACAATACTAAGAAGGTTTTGGAGAACGCCGTGATGTTAGGGTGGCAGAGCTTCACCAGCTCAAGCAGAGTGATTGATAAGGCTAGGATCGGCGAGGTTCTTAAGGTATTGAGTGGTAGGCTAGGTTCCGGCGTCTCGGTTCAGGGAGGTCTTAAGAGCTACCTATACACGAGAACCGACGTATACCTCGAGAGATTACCGTACGGCTTCGTGACAGGGACTGTTATGGGTAGTGACGGCGCCGTGCTAGCGGGAGCTACGGTGCAGTTCTTGGGGACTCCGATCAAGCTATACACTAACGAGACAGGACAGTTCTTCACGTGGCTACCTGCAGGCGATTACACGATGTTGGTGAAGGCCGCGGGCTACAAGACTATTCAGGTGGACGTCAGCGTCTCAGTAAATGAGACAACGGATTTAGGGATCTTAGTACTTAAGAGATTACCTAGAGTAGCGATACTCTACGACTACGCTGGCTCTATAAAGAGCTTCTTAGAATCGATGGACATATACGCCGTCGACTACACCAACCTAGCAACACTAACTAACGACGTCCTAGCCGGGATGTACGACGCTGTCGTGTGGGCCGGTTATTACGGCGTGCCGTTCCCGTCTTGCAGTGATTTCGCCAACTTCCTGAACGCTATACACCAGGTCGGTGTCGGCGTCGTGTGGATGGATAGCTGGGGCTACTACGGCTACGGCATAAAAGTACTTTACTCGTGTCTCAGAGACCCGCCATCGATAGGTTATACGTGGGGTTACGGCGATGTCTACGTGAGGGTCACGCGAACACACCCAGTGCTGAGAGGGTATAATGTAGGAGATTTGATCAAGATAATCGCGTATTCATGGGCCGACTTCTCGTGGTTCTCAGGATTCTCAGGAACGTCTATAGCCGACACTTACGTAGGCGGGACTACGTGGGGTAACTCGATAGCTTGGAAAGTGTTCCCAGACGGCGTTAAGTGGGTTCTGCTCTCGAGCTTCCCGCCAACCTCTTGGAACTCGCCCGCTTACTTCACGCCGGACGCGTGGAACATAATATACAACGCGGTTAAGTGGGTGATGATGAAGCCTCTGAACGTCTCTCTAGAGAACCCGTACCTACACGTAGGTGATACAGCAAGGCTTTACGTGAGCGGGGCTCCAGCCAACACAACGCTCCTAATATACCTAGACGGTAAATTAATTGGTAGCGCGGTAAGTAACGGGACAGGGTATGCTGAGTTCACGTTCACAGTACCTCTAATACCTGGTGGCGAGCACTTAACCGAGGTGTACACGGAGGACGAGATGTACTACGGCTACACATCACTCTACGTCTTAGTTAAGGCTGTGGTAACGCCTACCGAGACAACGGCTCCAGGATTAGTGAAGGTGAATGTAACCGGCCTATACCCATACCAGGTAGTGATGATATACCTAGACGGCAACTGGCTATCGAACTACAGAGCCAACGCTTTAGGAACGTTCGAAATCAAGGTAAACATACCGCTCGTGGTAGCGGGCGCTCACGAACTAAACATTGTGGACATGGATACAGGTGAGGTACTAGGGACAGCCACACTCACGGTAACTAGCAAGCTAGACGAAATTTCCGGTAAGCTTGACGACATCAAATCATACCTTGAAGGAATGAACGCAACAATAGTTGAGATAAAAGACGGAGTAGCGGTCATAAAGACTGACGTAGGAACGATAAAAGCTGACGTAGGGACCATCAAATCCATCGTAGAGAACAACAACGCACTCCTCCTCGAGATAAAAGACGGAGTAGCAGTCATAAAGACTGACGTAGGAGAGATTAAGATAAAGCTCGACGCAATGAATGCTATCATAACGAGTATTCAAGGCGATGTAGCGGTCATAAAGACTGACGTAGGAACGATAAAAGCTGACGTAGGGACCATCAAATCCATCGTAGAGAACAACAACGCACTCCTCCTCGAGATAAAAGACGGAGTAGCAGTCATAAAGACTGATGTGGGGACTATAAAAGCTGACGTAGCCGCTATAAAGCCTGTCATAACGAGTATTCAAGGCGACGTAGCAACGATAAAGACTGAGATCGGCGAAATAAAGATGAAACTACCTGTAGACACTCAAACACTACTCAACACGCTACAGGGCCTGATAAACAGCAAATCATCAGATATAATGAGTAAGTTAGACGAAATACTTCAAGCGGTGAAGGGGGTTAGCAATAACATGGCTTCCAAGACGGACGTGACCGCTTTATCCAACAAGGTAGATGACGTAGGCCAGAAAGTTGAGTCTAGTGCAGGAGCACTGTCAGCTTACGGTATCGCTACCATAGGCTTAGTGATAGTGACTCTGGCAGCGTCGATCTACGGCTTCTTCTTCAAGAAGGAATAAAAACAATGGTTTTTCACGTAAACACTCTCCCACTCATTTTATTCTTAAATTACAACTGAAAGCCTCCGTCCTTTACGGTGGGGAGGAGGTCAGAGGTCTTTAGAGCAAAATATATTAAGGTGTTGTTATATCATATCTTGATGATGTGGGGTGACGTGTTTTGTCTGATATGTTGAAGGATTTGAGTCAGAAGGAGCTTAGGTTGTATGAGAAACTCCTTATGGTGTTTCCTGGGTATAGGGGTTATAAAGAGAAGGAACTTATTAGAGAG
>Ga0272449_1000530_pt1 | contig 44966 bp, 45 predicted proteins | sample YNPCB0241_FD_198679 | JGI IMG/M metagenome (GOLD analysis project Ga0272449, IMG submission 198679) | Hot spring sediment microbial communities from Yellowstone National Park, WY, United States - YNP-CB-024-1 | ecosystem: Environmental > Aquatic > Thermal springs > Hot (42-90C) > Sediment...
TTAAAGCTTTTGCTATCTCAGAAAGCCACAGATTCATTCTCTTAGCTCCTTTAAGATATTCTTCACAACCTCTCTCTCATCAAACGGTATTGTTCTATCTTTTAAAATCTGGTAAGTCTCATGTCCTTTACCGGCAAGAACAATAAAATCATTTTCTCTTGCATTCTTTATGGCATATTTAATAGCCTCATACCTGTCGGGTATGACCACATACTCAACATTTGTCTTTTTTATCCCTTCCAAGATATCAGCAATTATCTTGAGCGGGTCTTCTGTTCGCGGATTGTCAGATGTAACAATTACAAAATCTGCCATTTTACCAGCAATCTCGCCCATAATTGGTCTTTTTGCCCTGTCTCTGTCTCCCCCGCATCCAAAAAGCAGCACCTTTCTACCATCTGCAACTTCATTTACTGTTTTCATAAGATTTAAAAGACCGTCGGGGGTGTGTGCATAGTCAATCACCACAGTAAACTTTTGGTTTGACTCAACTATCTCAAATCTGCCCGGTACAGCTTTTAATTCCTCAAGTCCTTTTTTTATTGTATCAAGTTCAATGCCAAGCAGAATGCAACACGCCGCAGCAGCAAGGCTATTGTAAATTGAAAAAAGTCCTGGGATATTAAGTGATATATTCTCTTTTTTGCCATTGTACCACAGCTCAAATTGATTTTTGTTAACAAAAAGTTTAATATTTCGTGCAAGAACGCATGCATCACTGTCCTTGGCATATGTTATACAGTCAGGATACATCTCAATAATCCTTTTTCCCCAGCTATCGTCGGCATTCACAACCTTTTTTTTGCTCATACCGAAAAGTTTCAACTTTGCAGCAAAATAATTTTCCATTGTTCCATGAAAGTCTAAATGATCTTGAGTCAGGTTTGTAAAAACTCCAACATCAAAATCACAGGCATATACTCTAAAAAGCTCAAGAGAGTGCGAAGAAACCTCCATTACAACACTGTCAACACCCTCACTTTTCATCTGCCAAAAGAGTTTTTGCAGGTCATAAGACTCAGGAGTTGTATGCTGAGCCTCAATTTTTTTACTACCTATCATATTTTTGATTGTACCAATCAACCCAACTTTCTGTCCATTAGCTTCAAGTATAGATTTTATCATAAATGTTGTTGAAGTTTTGCCGTTTGTACCTGTCACACCAATAAGCAAAAAGTCTTTTGATGGATGAGCAAAAAAGTTTGCAGACATTACAGCAAGTGCCTTTCTGGTATTTGAAGTCTTGATATAATCAATCTTCCCTTCAATTTTAGACGTGTCAAAAAACTCATCTACAACTACCAAACGTGCACCATTTTGGATTGCCTCATCGATATATTCATGTCCATCTGTCTTGAAGCCTTTTATACATACAAAAGCAGAACCTTCTTTTGTATTCTTTGAATTGTACGCAATATCAGTTATATCCTTGCCAAAATCTCTAATATTTGTTTCTAAAATATCAATGTTCTCAATTAAATCTTTTAATTTCAAGAAGTTTTCACCCTTTCTATTCTGCATTCTCTTTGTCAGCAATTTCAACCTCAACAATTGAACCTATTGGAACTTTTGTGCCTGGCTGCGGATTTTGTCTTATAATCTTTCCTTTTATTCCTTTCACTTTTATGTTGAGAAGACTATTTGAAAGCACCTTTTGTGCATCCTGGGAACTCAAGCCCACTACATTCGGAACAGCTACAGTTGTCTGCGACATCTCTTGCGTAAACAATATTATTGTTGAACCTTCTTTCAACATAAACCCAGCCTTTGGAACCTGGTCAATTACTTTGTCGCCACTGCCTATGACCTTAGCATTGAACTTGTTATTGTATATTTCTTTCTTCGCATCTTCAATGTTCATTCCTATTGTACCTGGCACTATATATTCTTTATAAAACTCTATCTGTTTTAGTTCTTCAGCTGTGTACTGTGGCTGGATATCTAAATATCTTAGTATATCATTTAATAAATCTCTTGCAACTGGGGCAGCTATTAACCCTCCATAATAAAGTGAAGGGTCAGGTTCATCTATAATAACAAGAACTGACACCTCTGGATTGTCGGCCGGTGCAAAACCTCCAAATGATGCTATATACTTTTTAGATGTTTTATCATACTTTTGCGAAGTTCCTGTTTTTCCTGCAACTTTATAGCCAAGAAGATAAGCATTATGACCTGTACCGTTCGTTACAACAGACTGAAGAATATTTCTTAACCTTCTTGCAACATCCTGATCCAAAACTCTTCTTTTTTGCGGGCTGTCAAAAGACTTGATCAGTTTTTTATCCTTATCATATATGGTCTTTACAACATGAGGCTGGACCCATACCCCGTCGTTTGCAACTGCATTTATCATGCTGATAACCTGAATGGGAGTTGCTGAAATCCCCTGTCCAAAAGAAATTGTTGCAAGCTCAACAGGTCCAACCTTACCAATTGGTTGAACAATTCCTTTTGCTTCACCAGGAAGATCTATACCTGTCTTTTGTCCAAATCCAAAAAGATTTATATATTTATAAAGTTTTTCTTTCCCCAGTCTCTGCCCTACTTCTATAAACACAGGGTTACACGAATTTTGAACACCCTCAACAAAATTCTCGCTGCCATGCGGGTTATAATATCTCCAGCATTTTATTATTGCATTTGCTACCTTTACATAACCTCTGCAATAAAACTGTGAATTCTCATTTACAACCCCTTCTTCAAGTCCTGCAGCTGCGGTGACTATCTTAAATGTTGACCCAGGCTCATATGTGTCTGTCAGTGCTCTGTTTCTCCACATTGACTGAACTATCTTGTTTTTCTCTGCTTGAGAAAGCTTATCAAAATCAGGAAACCTATCTTTGTATATAAGCTCAAACGGTTTATTTGGGTCAAAATCTGGTTTTGATGTCATGGCCAGAATCTCGCCTGTTTTAACCTTTTCAACAATTATGGTTACACTTTTTGCTTTGTTATCATACAAAGCCTTCTGAGCATACTTTTCAGCAAAATGTTGTATTGTCTCATCAATTGTAAGCATTAGGTCATATCCATCAACAGGTTTTTTAAAAAACTCTTCCGAAAACGGTGCAGCCCTGCCGCTTGCATCAGTCTGTGCTGAAATAGCGCCAGGCTTGCCGCGAAGATACTTGTCATAATAAAGTTCAAGCCCAGAAAGTCCTTGGTCGTCAATCCCTGTAAAACCAAGAACCTGAGCCAGAAAATTGCCGTTTGGATACACCCTTTTTGTCCCGCCCGTTAAGTAAATCCCCGGCAGAGCATATTTTCTTATCTTATCTGCCTTCTCTTTGTCAATATTGCGTGCTATGTAGATGTCTGAAACTCCTTTTGTATTGAGCTTATTCAAAATCTTTTGATAGTCCATCTGCAAAATACCAGACAGCACTTTTGCTGTCCATTCTTTGTCTTTAATCTGGTTCAAAGATGCAACAACTGTCTCAGCTGTAATTGACATTGCCAAGATCTTGCCGTTTCTGTCTACAATGCTTCCTCTTTTAGGTGCAACAAGCCTCTCCCGCGTCCACTGGGAAAAAGCTCTTTTTTTGAGTTCTTCGCCTTTAATTAGCTGAAGATAAAAAAGTCTTCCCACCAACAACACAAAGCTTAAAAAAAACACAGCCATAACAAAAAGTATTCTCTTTTTTATCCTTAAAGACGCTTCTTTCAAGTCTTTTTCCTCCAGCTTCTTGAGTCTTAAAAAAATTAAAAGATTTTCTTAATAAAGTTTATTATCAAAGACACTTTATTATTATAATTCGATTTTTCCTCTTTTGCGACCTTTTGATTCTTTTCTTCAGTTGAAGGAACAGTGACATAAACAACCTGAGAAAAGTCAGGATAAGTCATTGAATACTTCTGCTGTGCAATCTTTTCTATCTCAGAGAGAGTAAACTTGCCATCTATCTCAAGCTTTAACTGTTTGTTGATATCGGTTTGCAATTTAAGTTCATTCTGAAGCTGAGCAAGTTTTGCTCTCTCAATTGTAATATTTACATAACCGCACATAATAATTATTGACATACTGCAAAATATACAAACAAACAATACATTCCTTAAAAACCTCACCTTTTCAACCTTTTTTTGTTTTAAGATTTGCTTTCTTATCTGATTTTTTCTGGCAATCTCCTGTTCAATCTCTTCTCTTTCCGCCTGATAACCTTCCCAGTACTCCTCATTGTAAATTGCTGAACCTGTTCTTGGCATTTTAAAAACCCCCTTTATAATCAAACCTTTTCGGCAACTCTCAGCTTTGCGCTGTGACTTCTTTTGTTTTTCTCAATCTCTTCTTTAGAAGGGGTTATTGGCTTTTTTGTAATGATGTTAAGCTCTTTTTTCTTGCCACATACGCAGATAGGAATGTCTTTCGGACAGACACACTCAAGAGAGTGAAATTTGAAAAACTCTTTTACTATTCTGTCCTCAAGAGAGTGAAAAGAAATTGCGCATATCCTTCCACCAGATCTCAAAAATCTCAAACTCTTTTCAAGCGCAATCTTTATCTCGTCAAGCTCACCGTTTACCTCTATTCGGATGGCCTGGAAAGTTCTCTGTGCAGGGTGTGACCCGTCCTTTGGCCTTGGCACTAAAGGAGAAATTAAATTGCTCAGCTCTGTTGTGGTTTCAATAGGTTTTTTGCTCCTTCTTTCAACAATAGCTTTTGCAATCCTCCTTGCAAACCTTTCTTCGCCATACTCTCTGATTATTCTTTCTAAATCTTTTTCTGAGTAAAAATTAACAACATCATATGCTGTAAGTTTTGATGTCGTATCCATTCTCATATCCAAAAACGCCTCTTGATTATACGAAAAACCTCTCTCTTGCTTGTCAAGCTGCAAAGAGGAAACTCCAAAGTCGAAAAGTATTCCGTCTATCTTTTCAATTCCTAAACCTTTCAGCACCTCATCCAATTTTGAAAAGGAAGAATGCACAATCTCTACATTCTTATATTCTCCTAATTTTCTTTTACCAAGCTCAATTGCTTCCAAATCCCTATCAATGGCAACAAGAAAACCTTTGTCGGAAAGCTTTTCTAGTATTTTCTTTGAGTGTCCGCCAAGTCCAAAAGTAGCATCAACATAAATTCCATCCGGATTTGTAACAAGAAAAAACACCGACTCTTCAAGTAGTACCGGTATGTGTTCATACATCAAACTTTCCCCTACTCCTTATAAAACTTATATACCCAGCTCCTCCATTTTTTGTGCTATTCTATCAACCGAAAGGTCCTCGTTGGTCATCTCTTTGAGCCAGTTATCCTCGCTCCATATTTCTATTCTCGTCATGACACCAATTATAAATACCTCTTTTTTAATACCTGCGTACTCTCTGAGGTTCTGGGGAATGAGAATTCTTCCCTGTTTGTCAACCTCGCACTCACAGGCCCCCGCAAAGAAAAATCTCAAAAATGTTCTTGCTTCTTTGCTTGTAAGTGGAAGTTTCTTGAGCTTTTCCTCAAGCACAGCCCACTCTTTTAAAGAATAACCAAAAAGACAGTTGTCAAGACCTTTTGTAAGTATAAATCTCTCACCAAGCTCTTCTCTGAATTTAGAAGGGAGAATTATTCTACCTTTACTGTCTACCACATGCTTGTATTCTCCTATCAGCATTAAAACCACTTTACTCCACTTTGCACCACTTTATAAAAATATTCTATACCAAGTTGAAAAATCCTTCAACAAACGAAAAAAAAAATAGGACAGATTTTCACCTGCCCTATTTTTCTGTATTCTAAAAGCTAACTTAAGCGTTGTAATTTGCCCCCCCGCTATCAGCTTCTTTTATGTCAAAATAAAGTTTTTTATACATTCCCTTCTTTTTTAATGAACTTGTTAATCACAACCTCGTTCTTTTCTTTGTAATAATCCAAAATAAGCTTGTCCAGCTCTGTACTGACATGATATATTGACTCATAATCAGCATTGCTGTTAATCAGTTCATCCAGCTTTTCTCTCAGTTTCATTATCTTTTCTGTTATCATATTCCCACCATCTTACAAAGATTGTATTTTAATTATAAACCCAAATGCGTATTTTGTCAACAAAAATACTCTAAAAATACATTGTGCTGTTTTTTTGCTATATTTTGTCGAAAAACAATCTTCTATTTCTTGACACAATTATTATTCCAGCGACAATGCACAAAGCTGCAACAATCTGAGATACTCTGAAATTTCCTATCATTAAACTGTCTGTTCTCAACCCCTCTATGAAAAACCTTCCGACAGAATAAAATATCAAATAAAACCCTAACATATCCCCTTCTTTCTTCTTATACTTTCTAAGAAATATTAAAAGCAAGAAGACTAAAAAATCCCATAAAGACTCATACAAAAAGGTTGGATGAACCTCTATTCTTTTTCCTGCCTCACTACTATAAATCTGCATACGCCATGGAAGATCTGTTTCGTAGCCGTATGCTTCCCTGTTTGCAAAGTTACCCCATCTTCCTATTGCCTGCCCTAATATCAGACCATGAACACCGACATCACATATCTTGAAAAAATTTATATTTTTTATCCTGCAATAAATGTACGTACTCAAAAGTGCTCCTATAACTGCTCCATATATTGCAATTCCACCCTGACGAATGGCAAAAATACTGACAATATTATCTTTGAATTCTTTAAAATTAAAAATCACATAATAAGCCCTTGCAAAGATTATTGCAAAAGGTAGTGCAATTATTGCAATATCAAGCAAAATCTCTGGGTTTACATCTTCTTTTTTAGCAAAATATGTGCTTGCAATAAAACCACATAAAAAACCAATTGCAATTATAATCCCATACCATCTAACCTCAAGTCCAAAAATCTTAAATGCAACTGGACTAAAGTCAAACCTTAAACCAAGACCTGGAAAGACTATGCTATCATCTATCATTTTCTTTTACTCCACACTTTTATTTTTTTCAATCTGCCGGCCATACAATTGATATACAGCTCAAGCTCTCATCAAAAAATTCTTTGAGCCTTTTTTCACACATTTCAAATGATACAAAAGCGATTTTCTTAACATATTCAAAAATATTGACTCCTTTGAAATAGCTGTATATAAACTCAACAGAGAGTTTTTCAGGATTGTCAAACTTTCTCAAGTGGCTTCCCAGCACAACCTTTTTTGCTCTCTCAAACTCTTCCCTGTCAATTCCTTTTTTCTTGACATCCTCAACGTGCTCAATTATTCTTCTGTAAACCTCTTCAGGGTCTTCGCTCTCTCCACCAATCATAAAAAATGAATATTCAGGCTCACAGTTGTACTCAAAACCAAAGTTCTGGTTGATAAGCCCTTCTTTATAAAGCTTTTCATAAAAATCTGTGGATTTTCCAAACAGCGTCTCAGCCACTATCTGTGTTTGGATATCCTTCATTATCATCTCATATGGCGGAAGGTCATTTTGATTGTCTTTAAAGCCTATATAGAAGATTGGCACTGCCACTGAAAGCCTTGCCTCTATCTTTTTTTGATTTACTTCTTCGGGCTCATCAGGATAAATTCTTTCTATCAGGCTTTGATATTCTTTTGTCTTTTCCATCCTTTCAATTGTATCAAAAACTTTTTGAGGGTCCACATCACCGCATACAACAATTATCATATTGCTTGGATGATAGAATGTATTATAACACAAATACAAATCCTCTTTTGTAATTTTTTGAATACTCTCTAAGGTTCCTGCAATGTCAATTTTCACAGGATTGTTTACATAAAGTGCATTCAAGAGATTAAAATAAACCCTCCAGTTTGGATTGTCTTGGTACATTCTTATCTCCTGTCCAATTATCCCTTTTTCTTTTTCGACATTCTGATCAGTAAAATACGGATTTTGCACAAAATCTAAGAGAATCTCAAAATTTTCATAAAAGTTTTGAGTTGATATAAAATAGTAGACTGTTTCCTTGAACGATGTAAATGCATTTGCCATTGCACCAAACTTTGCAAATCTGTCAAACACATTTCCTTCTTCTTCCTCAAACAATTTGTGTTCCAAAAAATGTGCAATGCCATCTGGAACCTCAACAACCTCTTTTGTTTTTGGATGAACAAATTTACTATCAACAGAACCGTATTTTGTTGCAAAACCTGCAAATGCCTTGCTAAAGTTTTTCTTTTTTATTACAAAAGCTTTTAGTCCATTTGAATATGAATTTATATAAATCTCTTCATTGAGAGCATCATCATAAATCCTTTCCATCTTTAGCAACACCTCTGTTCTTCAAAAAATATACAGTATCAAGCTCAAACCTGTTTGCTATCCTTTTTATATCCTCTATATTCACATTTTTGAGGTTTTCAAAGACTTCCTTGGGTTCTATTATTTGTCCAACTAATGCCTGATTTAAATAAAAACTCAGAAGATCCCTTGGATTGTCATATATAGACATCAGGGCTGTTTTATAATAGTTTATTGCACTTTCATATTCGATATCATCAATCTTCCCATTTTTGATATCCTCTATCTGCTGCAAAATCAGATTTAAAGCCTTTTCATAGTTTTCAATCTCAATTCCAGAGCTAATAATCATTACAGATTTGAATCTGTCAATCCTTGAAAATACGTAGTAGCACAAAGAAGCTTTTTCACGAACATTTTCAAAAAGTTTTGATTTTGGAGATGCTCCTAAAATTCCGTTGAGCATCAAAAGTTTGTAATAATCCTCAGATGTCACATCCACATTTGTTCTTATCCCAAGGGCAATTTTGCCTTGATTTACTTCCATTTCTTCTGTTACATATCTTGTGTTTTCAAACGGAATGTTTATAGAAAAATCATTGTGTATACTCTCTCTTTTTTCCTCTCCAAAAACCTCTAATGCTTTTGAAACTGCCCATTCTTCATCATAGTCACCATAGACAAACACGTACATAGGCTTTTTGGTAACAACCTCTTGGTATTGTGAAAAGAGCTTTTCTTTTGTGATGGTTTGCAAGTCATCAACATTTCCTTTTTCATAAAGAGCATAGTTTTGCCCTTCAAACATCACCTCTATACACCTGTCAATTGCATATTGGACCTTGTCGTTTATCCTGCTTTCAATCTCCTGTTTTAGATTGTTCTTCTCTTGCAAAATAGCATCTTCTTCAAAGCCGCCACCATATTTTATCGGACCATATATGATATCATACAAAAACTGTAGCGCTTTTGTATAAAGGTTCTCACCTGCAAATCTATCGTTTAAAAAGCTTATTGCAAATGAAATTGCTTGCAGGTCACCCTTTTTATCCACATCAATACTCAGCGTCGCACCATACATATTGTCCAAATATCTATTTATTTCTTTCATATCCTTGTACTTGTTGTTCCCTCTTATTAAGACCATTGGAAACAGAGCATTTAAAGTATTTTGTTCTCTCTCCAACCTGTCTATAAAAGTAACTGAAATCCTGTTTATCTTAAACCTGTCATCACAAAACGCCATATAAAAATTGTGGTTTTTTTCTTTCTTTTGCATATTACCATCTCCTCAAAAGACTACTTGTTAAAAACTTATTTGCTCAATTTTATTTTACCCTTTTTTTACAAACTCATCAACAAATTTGCTACCTTTAAAGCTCAAGAGATATTATTTTTTCAAACTTCCCTACTATTCTCTCTTTCATATACAACTACTCCTTCTTTTATAATACTGTCTTTGAGACTTTCTTTTGTAATACTGCTAAATACAACAATATCAAACAATAATATTGTATCAACTTCTTCTAATTCATCCTCAATCTTGTAAATCGGATTTTCAACGTCATCTTCAAACCAAATATATATATCTACATCAGAACCTCTTTTGTAGTGTCTCCTCTTGCTCTTGAACCAAAGATACAAGCTTTTTTAACTTGCTTATATTTTTTAAAAATTTCGACAATCTTATCCAAGATTTCTTCCTCTATCCCAAACTTTTTGGCTTCCACTTTCATTCTCACCTTTTCAAAAAATTTAAAAAAGAGGGAGCTTTCTTTTGATATCAGAAGAAAGCTCCTTTTTTAGTTTTAGATTTTCTCAAGTTCTTCTTTTAAGATTTCATTTACAAGCTGTGGATTTGCCTTGCCTTTTGTTATCTTCATAACCTGTCCCACCAAAAATCCAAACGCCTTGTCTTTGCCATTTTTATAATCTTCTACTGATTTTGGATTGTTTGCTATCGCCTGTTTTACAGCCTCTAAAATTACATTCCTGTCTGTTATCTGAACAAGCCCTTTTTCTTTTACAATAACTTCAGGATCTTTGCCTGTGTCGAACATCTCTTCAAATACCTGCTTTGCAATAGTGTTGGAAATTGTCTTGTTATCAACAAGGTTAATAAGGCTTGCAAGTTGATTTGGTTTAATCTTTATATTGTCAATTTCCTCAGGTTCTAACCCTTTATCATTTAAGATTCTCATAATCTCTCCCATCATCCAGTTGCTTGCAGCCTTTATGTTTTGCGTGTATTTTATGCACTCTTCAAAAAAGCTTGCTATAGCCTTTGATGAAGTCAGAACGCCGGCATCATATTCTGGTAACCCATACTCTCTTATATACCTTTCCTTTTTCTGGTCAGGAAGCTCAGGAATTCTCTTTCTAATCTCCTCAATCCAGCTATCGTCTACAACTATAGGTGGAAGGTCAGGCTCTGGGAAATACCTGTAGTCATGTGCTTCTTCTTTTGTCCTCATAGATAAACTTATACCTTTTGCATCATCCCAGCGCCTTGTCTCCTGAACAACAACACCACCGCTTTCTAAAACCTCTATCTGTCTTCTTGCTTCATATTCTATAGCTCTTACAACAGATCTGAAAGAGTTTAAGTTTTTCATTTCTGTTCTTGTACCGAATTCTTTCGAACCTTTTGGACGTACAGACAGGTTAACATCTACTCTGAGCGAACCTTCCTGCATCTTGCAGTCAGAGACCTCTGTGTATTGCAAAATTGCTTTTAGCTTTTCAAGAAAAACTCGTGTCTCTTCGCTGGAACGTAAATCTGGTTCTGTAACAATCTCAATCAAAGGCACACCACATCTGTTAAAGTCAACAAGACTTCCTTCTTCCCACTGGTCATGAAGAAGCTTTCCGGCATCTTCCTCAATGTGAATTCTCTTTATCCCTATTCTCTTTTTCTGCCCATTTACCTCAATGTCTATATAACCATTGTAACAGAGCGGCAAGTCATACTGTGAAATCTGGTAAGCCTTTGGAAGGTCCGGATAAAAATAATTTTTTCTATCCTGCTTACTGTACCTTGCTATTTGGCAGTTTGTCGCAAGCCCCGCCATTATAGCATATTCAACCGCCTTTTTGTTCAAAACAGGAAGTACCCCTGGCATACCAGTACAAATAGGACAGCAGTGAGTATTTGGTTCACCGCCAAACTCTGTTGTACAGCTGCAAAATATCTTTGATTTTGTTGCAAGCTCGGCATGAACCTCTAAACCTATCACAACCTCATATTCCATCTTCTTTTTTCACCTCTTGTTTAAAATAATGCTTTTGTTCAATTTATAGGGTTCTGTATTATAAATTCTGAGGTTTTAAGTTTCTATATCCGCTGTTTTGTTCATAGGTATATGCAACTCTTAGTATTGTTTCCTCATCAAAAGCTTTTCCAATAATTTGCAATCCGATAGGTAGATTATTTGAATCAAACCCACATGGTATCGAAATAGCCGGAAGCCCTGCTATGTTAACTGGTACTGTACATATATCTGACATATACATCTCAAGCGGATTTGATACCTTTTCGCCAATTTTGAATGCAGTTGTTGGGCTCGTTGGTGTGATAATAACATCATACTTTTTGAAAGCTTCATCAAATGCCCGCTTAATCAACGTCCTTACCTGCAATCCTTTTTTGTAGTATGCATCATAGTATCCAGCAGAAAGCGCATATGTCCCAAGCATAATCCTTCTTTTTACTTCTGCACCAAATCCTTCAGACCTTGTTTTTTTGTACAAATCTATCAGGTCGTCATAGTTTTGTGTTCTGTACCCATATTTGATTCCATCATACCTTGCTAAGTTTGAGCTTGCCTCAGACGATGCAATGATATAGTAAGTTGGAAGAGCGTACTCCACAATTGGTATCGAAAACTCTTCGTACTGTGCACCAAGAGATTTTAAAAGTTCAAGTGCTTTCTCAACAGCTTTTTTTACCTCATCGTTTACTCCTTTTTCCATATATTCCCTTGGAACTCCTATCTTGAGCCCTTTTACATCGTTTTTAAGAGCCTTTGTAAAGTCAGGAACATCAATTGGTGCTGATGTTGCATCATATGGGTCATGTCCACATATGATATTCATAGCTAAAGCACAATCCTCAACATCTTTTGTCAAAGGTCCTATCTGGTCAAGAGAAGATGCAAATGCAACAAGTCCAAATCGCGAAACTCTTCCATACGTTGGCTTCATACCAACAACTCCACAAAGGGAAGCTGGCTGTCTGATAGAACCACCTGTATCAGAACCAAGAGTAAAGAATGCTTCATCTGCTGCAACAGCCGCTGCAGACCCACCACTTGAACCACCTGGAACTCTTTCCAAATCCCAAGGATTTTTAGTTGTGTGAAAAGCAGAGTTTTCTGTTGATGACCCCATTGCAAACTCGTCCATATTGAGCTTGCCTAATAGCGTCATATGGTTTTCCTTCAGCTTTTTCACAACTGTTGCATCGTAAGGTGGGACAAAGTTATAAAGAATTTTTGATGCACAGGTAGTCCTAATTCCATCTGTGCACAGGTTGTCTTTGAGAGCGATTGGAAGCCCATATAAGCTGCCCACCTGTTCACCCTTGGCAATCTTTTCGTCAATCTTTTTTGCATTTTCTAAAGCCTGTTCTTCTGTGATTGTTATATAAGACTTTACCTTATCTTCAACCTGCTTAATTCTCTCAAAGACACTTTCAACAACCTCTTGGCATTTTACTTCTTTTTTCTTTATAAGTTCAATTGCTTCATGTGCAGTTAGTTTGTAAAGCATCTTTTGTTTAGCCTCCTTACAAATAAATATTTATTCTACAATCTTTGGAACTTTGATACAAACATCGTCGTGTGAAGGTGCGTTTTGTAAAATCTTTTCCCGCGGATATGAAGGTTTTACCTCATCACTTCTAAACACATTGTAAAGGTTAAGAACATGCGCAGTTGGTTCAATATCCTTTGTATCAAGGTCAGATAGTTTATTTGCAAACTCGATTATAGCGCCAAGTTCTTTTGTCATCCTCTCAATTTCTTCTTCAGTCAGAGTAAGCCTTGCAAGGTTTGCAACATATTCAACATCATTTCTTGTAATCATCTCTCATATCATCTCCCTTAGCTTTTAATAGAAGTTTTCTTTTTTACTACTCTTCTCTATTTTATAGTAAAAAAATCTCATTATCAAGAAAAAAGAGGCTGCACATTTTTAGCAGCCCCTCTTTTCATATAAAGATTCGTGAAAATGTATTCTGCCTCCTCTTAGCTTGCCATCCTCTTTGTCAGAACTTCGCAAACCCTCTCTTCAATGCCAAGTAAATAAATCTTATAATCCTTTGTTGCAATTACTGTTCTCCTGTCACCTGTCTTGCTCGGATAAGCGTCTTTAAAATCTGTCCACTTGACAATTCCGAAATGCTTTTTAGATGGGTCAATCAGATAAAAACCATTCTGACACACATGCAGTTTCATCCTGCCCTGGTACTTGATATCAGGATGACCTTCAATGTACTCAACATCAAGCGGCTCACAGATGTCACGCCCCAGTTCTTTTATCTGTTTTGGTACACCTAATCCAAACAGGCCCATCTGTGCTCCCCCCTATTCACTTCCTAATTTTATTATACCATTTTTGAAAATTGTTTAACAACTTTAATTTATTTTCTGTATAAGCAAACTTAAATTCAGTCCCTATCTTTAATTCTCAAAAACAAAAAAGGGAGAAGGGCTGTAGTTCCCCTTCTCCCCTTTTGCTTTTATTTTATTGCTTAACATTATCTAAAGAGTGATACAAATACAAGAGTAATTGTTGATATAAGCTTTACAAGAACATGCAAAGACGGACCAGCGGTGTCTTTGCATGGGTCACCAACAGTATCACCAACAACTGCTGCCTTGTGTGCATCAGACCTCTTACCGCCGTAGTTGCCAAGCTCTATAAACTTCTTAGCATTGTCCCAAGCACCACCGCCGTTGTTGAGGAAAAGTGCCAAAATTACACCTGCAATTGTACCTATCATTAAAAATCCTGCTGCTGCTTCTTTTCCAAGAAGAATTCCAACAAGTATCGGTGCAATAACAACTATCATTCCAGGAACAACCATTTCTTTCAAAGCACCTTTTGTAACAATATCAACACACTTAGCATAATCTGGCTTTGCTCTTCCTTCCATAATGCCAGGTATCTCTTTAAATTGACGTCTTACTTCCAAGATAACATACTGAGCAGCTCTTCCAACCGCCCTTATTGCTGTTGAGCTGAAGAGGTAAACAACCATCGCGCCGATAAATGCACCGATGAACACCTCAGGTTTTCCAATATCAACAGAGAACCAAGACTCAAGGGGTCTTCCCAAAATCTTCTTGACCTCATCAAGGTAAGCAGAGAAAAGTAAGAAAGTTGCAAGAGCAGCAGAGCCAATTGCATAACCTTTTGTAAGAGCCTTTGTTGTATTTCCACAAGCATCAAGCCTGTCTGTAACATTTCTTACTTCTTCTGGTGCACCTGACATCTCAGTGATACCACCGGCATTGTCTGTAATCGGTCCAAATGTGTCCATTGCTAAAATGTATGCACAGGTTGAAAGCATACCCATTGTTGCAATTGCTGTTCCGTAAAGTCCTCCGTTTGCAAACCCAGGAAGTGCATGTTCACCAAGCTTGTACGCAATATAAATTGCAATTGAGATAAATATAACCGGTAACGCTGTCGATTCCATACCAACAGACATACCTGTTATGATATTTGTTGCAGGACCGGTTGTTGATGCTTTAGCAATTTCTTGAACAGGTCTGTAGTGGTATGATGTATAAAAATCTGTAAGCCATACGAAAATATAGCTCAGGATAATTCCCGCAACTGCACAGCCATACAAAAGCCACCAGTTAACCTCTTGTCCATTCGGAAGCTTACCAGATAGCATTGCTTTTACTATGAAAACCAATACTATCAAGTTCAAGATTGTTGTTACAAAGTAGCCCTTGTTCAAAGCCTTCATTGGGTCTTTGCTTTCATCTTTTGTGTTGACAAAGAAAAGACCAATAACAGATGAAACAATACCTATAGCACGTGCAACAAGCGGAAATAAAATTCCTTTCCAGCCAAACACCGGATATAGTGCAACACCTAATATCATAGCACCTATATTCTCAGCTGCTGTTGACTCAAAAAGGTCTGCACCACGACCTGCACAGTCTCCAACATTGTCACCAACAAGGTCAGCAACAACAGCCGGGTTTCTTGGATCATCTTCAGGAATTCCCGCTTCTACTTTGCCCACAAGGTCAGCACCAACATCAGCAGCTTTTGTATAAATTCCACCGCCAAGCTGAGCAAAGAGAGCCACAAATGATGCTCCAAATCCAAAACCAACAATCAGTGATGGTGCCTCTTTTATAAGATTTTCTTTCCCAGAAGCACCTCCATAGAGTAAAAACAATGTTGCAACACCCAAAAGTGATAGCGCTGTTACAGCTAATCCCGTTACAGCACCACCACGAAGAGCTATCTGCAAAGCTCTATTTAAACCTTTTCTTGCACCTGCTGCAGCTCTTACATTGGAATTCACAGCAATATACATTCCCAAATACCCAGATATTGCTGAACAGAGTGCACCTGTTATAAAAGCAAATCCTATATGAAAAGCAATTGAAGCAGCCTGAGACGAACCTTTTGACAGATTACCAAAATAGTTTGCAATGATGATTATAATAGCAACAATTAAAGCAAGAATACCAATAGTTTTGTACTGCCTGTTTAAAAATGCCATAGCACCTTCTCTGATTGCACCAGCAATTTCCTGCATTTTTTCATTGCCTTTTTCTTGAGAAAAGATAAATCTGACAAGCCCAATGATTACAAGAATTGCAAATACAATAACTCCATAGATTAATGCTATGTAGGCTCCCACTGCAATCCCTCCTCTTTAGAATAAATTTTTTGTCAACAATTTGACAGCCTTTAAAAAGCGTACAATATATATTTATTCTACGCAAAGCTCAAAAATCCTTCTTTAGAAAAACAAAAACCTGCTCATTTTTTGAGCAGGTTCGATAACTTTCACATATATTGGAGGCGCCACCCGGATTTGAACCGGGGAATCAGGATTTTGCAGACCCTTGCCTTACCGCTTGGCTATGGCGCCATATTTTTTTCTTAATATAAAATTTTGGAGCGGGAAACGGGACTCGAACCCGCGACATCTACCTTGGCAAGGTAGCGCTCTACCAACTGAGCTATTCCCGCTCATCTTGAAAGATGGTGCCTCGGGGCGGAATCGAACCACCGACACGAGGATTTTCAGTCCTCTGCTCTACCAACTGAGCTACCGAGGCACATTTATTTTTAGATGGCGACCCAGAAGGGACTCGAACCCTCGACCTCCAGCGTGACAGGCTGGCGCTCTAACCGACTGAGCTACTGGGCCTTTTTAGATGGTGGGCAGTGCAGGGCTCGAACCTGCGACCCCCTGCTTGTAAGGCAGGTGCTCTCCCAGCTGAGCTAACCGCCCCTTTTTCAACCGCCGCTTCAATCAGCGGCGACATGTTTTATTATACTTAAGATGAGTAGTTTTTTCAATAGTATTTTTAGGGCAATTTTTTATTATATTCAGCTATTTTAGCTTAAAATTCGGGTTCTTCTCACTATTGCTAAATAAATCTCGATTTTTCTCTTTATTATTCGCCATATTTAATTTTAAAAGCTTCTTCCTTGGAAAAATAGTACTTTTTCTGGCAAAAACTGCATACAATTTCGATATTGTCATCTGAAATTTCTTCGTCTTTCAAAAGTGGAATTATAGATTCTACTTTTTCTTTAGAACAATTACATTTATACACTGGTTGATACCTTGCCAAAACCTCATACTCTATTCTGCCAAAAAGTTCTTTTACAATCTCTTCAATGCTCTTATTTTCAAGTACTGATGAGATGTTTGAAAAATTTTTCAACTTCTGTTCCAGCTCTAAAACAACCTTTTCATCTGTATCAGGTAAAACTTGAATAATAAAACCTCCTGCTGATTTTATGCTTTCATCCATGTCAATTAGAACACCAAGCGCAACAGCTGAAGGAATTTGTTCTGACAGAGCAAAATAGTTTGTTATATCCTCTGCTATCTCACCTGATACAAGTTCAATTTGACCTATATAAGGCTCTTTTAATCCTAAATCTTTTATAACTGTGAGAGTGCCTTCTCCAATTGCTCCTTTGACATTTAACTTTCCTCTTTCATCAATCTCTGTGAGCACATCTTTGTTTTTTACATATCCCTTTACATTCCCTTTTGAGTCGGAAACGGCAACCAAGCCTTTAAGTACACCTGAACATGATATTTGAACTGACACAGAATGATTCTCACCTTTTAGCATTATGCCCATCATAGATGTTGCTGTCAATAACCTTCCTAAAGCTGCTGCAGGAATAGGTGGAAGGTTATGTATCTTACGTGCATATTCTACTATATCTGTTGAGTTCATGATAAAAATTGCTATATTCTTATCCTTTGATAGAGCTCTTAAGATTTCAGCCATATAAATTCTCCCTCCAAAATTTAACTTACTTAAAAGTTTATAAGTTTATTTTAATCCAAAAACAAAAAAGCTTCCAGCAAAACTGCCAGAAGCTCATTTTACTTTCCTTACATTCATAGCCTGATTGCCTCTTTCTGTCTTAACAATGTCAAACTCAACTGTCTGTCCTTCTGCAAGTGTTTTGTATCCCTCCATATTGATAGCAGAGAAGTGTACAAACACATCTTCGCCATTGTCAGCACTTATAAACCCATAACCTTTTTCGGGATTGAACCATTTAACTCTTCCTCGCATCTTTATAAGTCCACCTTCTTAAAATATGATTTACATAGAATATTATTCTTTTTTTGATATATCATTATTCACCAAATCTTCTTACACACATAGCATACTTTTGATAAAAATCTAGTTTTAAAAGGCAGTCTATAATCATACACTTTCCTCAATATCTCAAAACCACAGTCTTTTAGTATATTTTCAATAAATTTCTCATCATATATAAACTGGTATATATCTTCTGAAGCTACCTCACCATTTTTCTCTTTTACTGAAAAATTTATTTTCAGATATTTTGAATTCAAGCTAAACTTCCAGCTCAAAAGTGTATCTTCTATTTTTTTGACAACAAATCTCCTCTTGCCAAGCTTTTGTAAATATTCTTTGGTATTTATATCAAAAATAAGTATTCCGTTCTTCTTCAAAATGGTAGTTACATTTTTAAAAAAATCAAATATCTGCTCGTTTGGAATGTGATTTGTAACATCCATTGTGCACAGAGCAACATCAAACTTCTTTCTGGGAAAAAAATTCAAAAAATTCAGATTGTAAAGCTTTATACCTTTTAAAACAGCTTTCTTGAAAGCAAGCTCTATCATCTCTGAAGAAATATCAATCCCATAAAGTTTTTCAAAACCTCTCCTTTTTAAAAGAAATAACAGTTTAGCATTCGCACACCCTATATCCAATATTTTGCAATCTTTTTTGATTTCAAAACTTAAAAAACTTTTTTCAATAAACCTGAAAATGTCTTTTCTATTGAAGAACAATGATGAAAATTTTGAATAGTAAGCAGCTATTTTACTATACGAATTCATTTTGTTTATTGAAGTTTAACCCTTTCCCCTACCTTTCTTTCTGTGCCATTTAAAAGTCTTTTAATATTCTCTCTATGTCTTATAATTATAACCACCAAAATAATTAGAGCTAAAAACCAATACTCTCTTGCAAATATTAAAACTGCAAAGAAATATAAAATCGCTCCAACAATCACTGTCAAAGACATGTACCTTTTCAGTAGAAGAACAATAAGTGCTAAAGCAATCACAACAATAGTTATGATAGGCGTTGCCACAAGTGCAACACCTATCGAAGTTGCTGCTGCCTTTCCTCCCCTAAATCCGAAATAAAGTGGGAAAGTATGCCCCCAAATGACTGCAAATCCAGCCAAAGTAACACCAAGCACTATGTCATCTGGCATTACTATCTTTGCAAACAAGGTCGCAACCACACCTTTTAAAACATCAATTGCAAAAACCAAAATTGCAGGACCAATTCCAAGAGTTCTTAAAACATTTGTTGTCCCAGGATTTCCGCTCCCATACTTTCTAATATCAATACCATTTATCATCTTGCTGATTATAAGTGCCGGAAGAACACTTCCCAGCAAATAACCCACTGCAAGGATAATCAAAATCTGGAGTGCCTTCATTTGTTCTGGTCTCCTTTCTCTCTAATAAGAAATACTATTGGAACCCCAGTAAAATCAAATGTCTTCCTCAAGTAATTTTCAATATACCTCTGATATGAAAAATGAAATAAGTCCTTGCTGTTAACAAAAATGGCTATTTTAGGCGGTTTTTCACCAACCTGCGTCATATAGTAGATTTTAAGTTGTTTTCCTTTGTCGCTCGGCGGCTGATAGATTGTAGTTGCTTCTGCCAAAACATCGTTTAGCTGACCGGTTGTTATTCTTCGCGTGTAATTCTCATATACATACAACACTGTTTCAAGTAGCTTTTTGACTCTGAATCCTGTCTTTGCCGAAATAAAAAGTACAGGTGCAAATTTCAGAAAACTGAGTTTTTCCTCTATTTGCTTTTTGTACTCATCTGCAGTTTTTTCATCCTTTTCAACAGCATCCCATTTATTAACTGCCACAATACAACCTTTTCCAGCCTCATAAGCATATCCTGCAACCTTTGCGTCCTGTTCAGATACACCTTCTGTACCATCAAGTAAAATTATACAAATATCACTTCTTTCTATCGCCTGAAGAGTTCTCAGCATGCTATACCTTTCCACGTTGTCATATATCTTACTTTTTCGTCTAAGTCCAGCTGTATCAATCAAAGTTATTGGTATGCCTTCAAATTCAAATGTAGAGTCTATTGCATCGCGGGTTGTCCCAGGAATATCACTTACAATAACTCTTTCTTCACCAAGAATATAATTTACTAAAGAAGACTTACCTGTATTTGGCTTACCTATTATCGCCACCTTTATTGTATTTTCTTCTATTTCATTTATTCCCACATTATCAAGATAATTAACAACTGCATCTAAAACATCTCCTACTCCTGTTCCGTGCTCTGCAGACATAGCTATAGGGTCAGAAAGCCCAAGTTCATAAAATTCATATATCATAGGCTCCTGTGAAATATTATCAATTTTATTCACAGCAAGAACAATTGGTTTTTTTGAGGTTCTGAGCATGTTGGCAACTTCTCTGTCTGCATCAGTAAGACCAGTCTTTCCATCAACTATGAAAATAATAACATCAGACATGTCAATTGCAAACTGGGCTTGTCTTCTCATTTGTTTTAATATTATATCTTCAGAGTATGGTTCAATTCCTCCAGTGTCAATTACATTAAAAGTAATTCCTCTCCATTCTGCCTCACCAATTATCCTGTCACGGGTAATACCAGGTGTATCATCCACAATTGCCCGTCTTTCGCCAATGAGCCTGTTAAAAAGGGTTGACTTACCTACGTTCGGTCTTCCAACTATTGCAACTGTTGGCTTCAATTCTTCTCACCACCTTTCAAAAGATAATACAAAAGTTTTCTGCCATGATTTTGCACAGGATATACAGGCTTTTTTATCTCTTTGGCAACATCATCTATATGAACATCATCTAAAAATCTATTTTCATGATTGAGAGCACATGCAGGGACCAAAACATAATCTCCAACTTCTTTACACTTTAGCTGGCTTACAATATCCTGGCCTGTTAAAAGTCCTGCAACAGTGACATTTTCACCAAAAAAATTATTGACAATAGCCACAATATCAACCTTTATATTTGGGTATTTCTGGTTAAAAGTTTCAATTAGTTCTTTCATAAACTTATATGCTGCCACAGATGTTACAAGAGTTACACTTTTTTTTAATTTAACATTTGGTTTTAGTTTTTTTAAGCTATTTAAAAACTGTTTTTTAAAAAGTGCAAGAAGACCCACCCCATTTTCAATTTGTCTGAACTCTTCATAAAATCTATAATCAGGTATTTTCTCTTCTGCCTTTACATAAAACTCATCTGAAGCAAATACAAGTTTGGTTCCAAATCTTCTTTCAAACTCTTTTTGCCATTTTGAGATTTGTAAAAGAACCTCTTTTGCATCCTCTTTTGAAAAAGGCTCAAGCTCAAAAAGCCCCTCCCTATATTTGGTAAGTCCAACAGGCACAACTGCAATCGACCGAAGGTTTGGATAGAAGTTTGCAAGGCTTGATATGGTCCTGTCAAGATTATCTTTATCGTTGATATTTTTCATCAAAACTATTTGAACATCAAATTCAATGTTGTGACTTGACAAATATTCAAGTTGCTTTAAAATCAAAGAAGCTTTGGGATTTTTAAGAATAAATTTTCGAAGCTGCGGGTCTGTTGTGTGCACAGAGATCTTCAAAGGGCTCAAGTGAAACTTAACTATTCTCTCAAAATCTTCTGTAGTCAGGTTGGTAAGGGTGATATAGTTACCACTTAAAACCGAAAGAACGGTGTCATCGTCTTTGACATATAAGGTATCCCTCATTCCTTTTGGAAGCTGGTCAATAAAACAAAATATGCATTTGTTTGTGCACCTTTTTACATTCTCATATTCAAATTCTATCCCAAGAGGCTTTACTTTTCTATTTATAAGCCCTACTTTTTGGATATTGCCGTCTCTTATATATTCTATTACAATACTTTCATCCTTGGAGTAATACATATAGTCAAGAAGATCATTAATTTTATTACCATTTATGCTCAAAATTATATCTCCTTTTACGATACCGCATTTATGAGCTAAGCTGCCCTCAAGCACTCTCGAAACCCTTAGCATCTTTTCACCTTTTTACTTGCTTTTTTAATCTAAAAGACCTTCCCTTGCTTTTGTTATATATTCCATACAAAACTCGTCCTGCCCGGATAAAGTCTCAGAAGCATAAATGAGTTTCATTAAAACATCATCAAGAGGGTCAGCAATGCAACTGTTGAGTCCAAAATAAATAGCAATAGGCAAAAATGCCCTGTTTATCCACCTTCTTTTTGGCAAGCCAAAGGATATATTTGAAAGTCCACATATAATATTTACATTTTCAAACTCATTTCTCAAAAGCCTGATTGTCTCAAGTGCAATATCAACATATCTTTTATCTACAGAGACAGGCTGAACCATAGGGTCTAAAAATATATCCTCAATCAAAATTCCTTCTTTGTCAAACCTGTCTACAAGTCGTTTTGCTATCTCAAGTCTGTTTTGAGGTTCTTCAGGGATACCACTTTCTTCCATCAAAAGAGCAACAACTTTCATGTTATATTCTTTTATTACGGGCAAAGCTTTATCTAAAATTTTTGGCTCATATATCACAGAATTAAAAATTGCTCTTTGTCCTCTGTAGACCTTCATAACCTCAGAAATTACCTCTGGTCGTGGACTGTCAATTGAAAGTGGAGTATCAACTTTACTTTGAATGTTTTGAACCATCTTTTTTAGTATTTCTGCCTCAAGATCAATAAAGGCACCAGCATTTACATCTATATAATGAGCACCGGCTTTTGCCTGTTTTTCTGCAAGAGATACTATGAAATTATAATCTTCATTTTTTATAGCCTCTGCAACGTTTTTTACTGTTGAATTTATTTTTTCACCAATTATTATCATTCTGTACTTTCACTCCTTTTTCTTAAGATACTCTTCTACCTTGTCCAGTCCAAAACCATTGTAAATGTCATTTAAAAGAAAATTGAGTTTGTAAAGTGCATCCAAAACAATCTCTTCAGAAATTCTATTCTCTCTTCTAAGTACTACAAGTTCATCTATGTCCATTACCTTGTAGCTGCCATCAGGATATACCACAACATCAACAAGCAGATCTTCTGTGACAATCTTTTCTTTATCTTTCCGTGTATTAATAATATCACAATAGGTATAAATCAGTCTATCATCATGTCCATAGACCTTGCTAATTTTTATTCCTTTGTCAAAGTATATGCAAGAAGCTCCCCATTTGATATCCTCTCTTTTTTTGATTGGCAGCCACTTGGTGACCAGTACTGTATCATCAAGATAAATTATTTGGTCAGATGAGATATCTATTTCTTCTTCCGGGTAAAATCTTTTTCTTATAAGCCTCAATTTTATTCCCCTTTTTTGATTGATTTTTTTGAAAATTATTATATAATGATAAATAGAGGTTTGTAAACTTTATTTTAAAAAACATATAATGCAAAAGGTCGGGATGTGGCTCAGTTTGGCTAGAGCGCCTGGTTCGGGACCAGGAGGTCGCAGGTTCGAGTCCTGTCATCCCGACCATTTAAAAAACCTTTGTTTCACGAATTCGTGATTCCATTTCACGAATTTAGGATTTCTACTAAGCAAGAAGTAGCTTTTTTCTTTAGCTCAATATTAACGTGACTGTAGATATCTAATGTGGTTGAGATATCTCTATGCCCTAAAATTTCTTGGACAATTTTGGGATGTACATTCTGCTGCAATAGCAAGGTAGCCACAGTATGCCTCAAATCGTGTAACCTGATGTTTGGTAAATTGGCTTTTTTGAGAAGTCGTTTGAATTTTCTCTCAAAATTTCTTGGATCAATAGGTGTTCCTTGAGTAGTAACAAACATCAAATTTAAAGAGTTAAAGTTTGAGTTGGATAGTTTTATCCTTTGATGTTCCTCATAAAGTTCTTTTAATTCTGCAACAACAAAGTCTGGAATTGGTATAACTCTATACCCTGCTTTGGTTTTAGGTGGCTGTAGAAGGAGTTTTGTCTTCTTCAAATTTTGGTCATATACTCTAACTAATGACCTTTTAACGTGGATGGTACAATTATCAAAGTCTATATCATCCCATTTTAACCCTAACAGTTCGCCACGCCTGAGACCTGTATAAAGCTCTAACAAAAATGCAGGATAAAGATAGTCTGATTTTGCAGCTTGCAAAAATGTTGTTACTTGCTCTGAAGAGAGAGTTTTTATTTCTGGACGTTCAACCTTGGGTAGTGCTACTGCTTCAGATACATTTTGATTTATGTAGCCACATTTTATAGCTTGTTTAAGTGCACTGTGGATAATTACATGAATGTTCTTAACTGTTTTGGCTGAAAGGTTTTCAAGTAAAAGACTATTATAACACTCTTGGATAGCCAAAGGGGATAAATCTTGAAGCTGAATATAACCCAGTTTGGGTTTTATATGCTTATTTATAAGCTGAGTATAGCTTGAATAAGTTGTAGGTCTTAGTTTAATTTTCATGAATTGATTCATCCAAATATCCAACCATTGAGAGAATGTAAGTTCAAAATTTGTGGTACTGTTCTTTTGCATTGAAAATCAACCTCCTTAGAGCGAACATCTATTTAAAAAATTTTTATGCGCTAAAAAAGCTAAAAAAGCTAAAAAAGTTTGTAATTCAGAATTTTCAAGGGTTGAAGGTGAGGACTTTTTTAGCAAGTGGCTGCTAAAAAAGTGCTAAAAAAGTCCCCGACGTGTTCAAGCAATAGATGAAAGTTTTTTGATACCTGTATCTGTTAAAGACCAAAGTGTTTTAGGTCTGCCTGCTGTTTTTTCTTTTTTAGCCTCTATTAAACCTTGCGCATTTAGTTTTTTTAGCAATTTCACAAGTTTATTAGCGCTAACGTGGCCTTTAAATACATCTATTGCTATTTCGCTTTGGCTCAATGGTTTTTCTTTTAGTGCGGTCAATAAATTTAAAACCATTGAGCTTTCTTTTTCTCTGTTGAAATCACTGAAAATGAATTCAACAGATTTTTGGCAATAGTCCCATACCAACCTTGCAGTGCAGATATGTTCATGAGTAATTTTGTCGCTCCCATCTAATAAAGCATATATTAGGCTTAATCTCAAAATCTGTGCTTCTGCCCTGCCTATTAAAGCCGCTGTCTCACCTTCTCCCTTGTCTGCGTATTTTTCATATATAAGTGCCCAAGCTTCTTCAGCTGCAGGAGTTTTTGTAATCAACCCTTTTGGTACTTTTGAAATACTTTCTCTTAATAATAATCCCAAACCTGTGATTTTATCCTCTGGTAATAACGGTGGATTAGGTAACAGTTTGCTTCTTCGGGTACATACCCATAAAAACCTGTTGCCAAAACCATTCATTTTTTCAACGTCTGATAATTCTTTTTTCAGTTCATCAAACGTTATATGTCCAATCAACGAGATATGAGCATTAGTTGCCTTTGTGTAATTTGTTTTTGAGAGTGTCTCTAATTTGTATTTGCCATCCCATGCATTTCTTAACAATGGAGAAATTGTGTTCCCTTCTCTTTTCATGACCCTAAGCAGAGAGGCAAACTCAGACTCAATAATAAGTAATCTCTTATCCTCAACGCCGGGGTCTATCATTTCATAAGTCTCAGAGTTCTTGTCCCACTTGAAAATAGGGTCTCTGACATGATATATAATACCCTCACCTGACACTGTACCATTTCTTAAATTGTTTAATACAAAATTTTTATCAGCTTTCTCTAATACCCTTTCAATAATTGACCAACTTGACCCTTTTCGTCCACTTGCAGTATCTCCTACCAAGACAGCAAAGAGATTTGGATAATGCCTGTCGCCTCCTACCTCTATCCATGCTTCCTTTCCAACCATGGCACCAAATGCCACTAATAAGTTAATAAGTAATGCTTCAGGAGCTGCTTCAGTAAAGTTTTCAAGATATTTTACAATAGCACCTGCTATTCCCCGATATACCTCTGCAGGCATACGCTTAGGGAATTGTTTTATTTCTATATTATCTAAGTCTTCAAACTCTTGATTGTTTTGAGCCGAGCTTAAAAGCGTTTCAAGTTCTATGATGTTGCTCATTATTTCATCCCCTCCTTTAGTCTTTGCAACTCTCTTTTGGCTATTGATTCACATACTCTTAAAACTTCTTTGTCATCCATTGGTGGCTTATTGAATTCTCTATTCCATGCCATCACCAGCATAGTAGCTAAAACAGGATTTATCCTCTTCCTCAGCAACAGCCCCATAAGAGATGCTGCCGACATATTTCTATAGCCTTCCGGTACGCCTTGTGCTAATTTTCTCCACCATTCAGGTGGCCTTTTTCCATCTGGTGTTGAAGGCTTTTCGGCAACCATGTCAATTAACCATTTAGGAGGCTCAGCTATCATAACCTCCAATGGATGGCTCGATACTTCCCAACAATATTCTCTTCCACTCAAGTGGATAGATGGAGCGACAACTATATAACCACCATCTGACCGAATATCAACTTTTGGTACTATACCCACTTTATTTGGAATAACAACATCATTAGGATACTTAAAGAGAAGATGTTTTCCACCACTGCCTGTAAGTTGTTCAACAGTATCAGGCAGTCTATCGTGTTCAAGCTCAAGTGCTCTCAATTCTTCCTCTCCTATTTCACCATCAACGTCCAAAACAAAGAACCCGGATATCTTACCAGTTGCAATACCAATATTAGCCCACGGCTTCTTAGTCCACCATTCTTTAACCTTGTTTATGTCTTTTGTAGCGTCTTTAACTCCATTTGGCACAAGTGCCCCAATTGGATGTTTGCCAGGACTTTGACAATCTTTTTTCCCACAAGTACACTGCCCATTTATTACACAATGCAACGGCAAAACAGCCCAGTCCAGCTTTTCGACATAGGCAATTGCAGCTCTTAACATTCTTTTATGATTTTTAGTATTATTCAAGGCTGTTGCACCTCCTAATTGTGCAATTTTTATAAAAATGCTTCATTTAGTTGACAATGTGTTTAATATTTTTGTATTATTGTCTTAAGGCAAAACTCAAAATTTTTGAATTTTACTCACTCAAAACTCAAAATTTTTGGATTTCCCTCTCCTTATCTGTTGACAACCTTGGGAGTCCCATCATCTTCAAAAATCTCATTTACAGCAACCCCATAGAATTCAGATAGAGCTTTCATCATTCTTGGGTATGCCTTCCTATACCCTTTTTCGACCTGCCACAATATGTTGTAATTGAGCCCTGTTTTAATAGATACCTTAGAAATACTCAAGTTTCTTTCCCTTCTGAGTTTTTCAAGAATGTTCATAATATCACCTCCAAACATTTATTTTGTGCCATATATAGCCTGTCTCACTTTGAGACTATGCCATATACAATAATTTATATACCACAACTTTTTCCTCAAATCAACTGGGAACAATGAAAAATAAATACGTATTTTATGCAGTTGTTTATTGCCTATACAATTTACACACATTGAAGCTTATCTATGCCTTGTTAAAAAATTGCAATCAAAAAATATTGCTTTTATATTGCGCAAAAATATAGTTTTGTGCAAACAGGAAGTTACCTATTTGTTTGTTTATGTCATACTTAGCCTTATACTGACTTATGATTTTCTTGTTTCTTTCTTGTTTACCATGTTTTTTCTTGCTTGGTTTTGTTCCATTCTTTAAAAATGGTAAAAGTGAAACTCTGATATTCACCTTGCCTTTTTATTCTTTCTGCTCTCTTTATTAGTTCTTGTCTTTATTAGCTCAACCTTGAATGCAATTGCAAACCTCATAAAAAGCCTCTAAAACGCTTCAAAATGATTTGGACATATAAATTAATCACCTTGCTTCTTGAGCATACCTCATAAACAACGGTAAGATTAGCAAAAATGTTTAATACTGGACTTGCAACTGCCAACTTTGTTGTAATCCTCAAGTTTACTCAAGTTCAAAACCTTAAGTTTTACTAAGTAGCTTTTTTGCTCAAAATTCTGGAGTTCAAACTCAAGCCTGCAAAAAACAGATAAGTTCCAAAAACATTGAAAACTTGCGGTCACATATGCAAACTCCAGCGCGCTGGTCCTGATTGAAAAGCTGCAGAGATTTGCAATACCCTACCTCTTTGAGATGATTTCCCAAATCAGATATGCGTCTTTTTTAGGGACTCGGAAATCTCGGGATAGATTTCAGAATGTCGTGAATTTCGACACCCTGCTTTTAGGATATTCCAAGCCAGAAATGCCCTTTTAAATTTTCTTGTAGAGTGTTCTCCAAAGGTTAGCATTTCTTAGCATGTTCATGTCATCTAAGTGTTTGTTTCTCATGTTACACTTTGACCACTGTGGTCAAAGCCTTATATTTTCTCTCCTTCGTGTTCTTTCCGCCACTTTGTTAGCCCTCGATAACTTATCGACCCCTTGTTGAATCCCAAGCCTGCAACATTAGTATTTGCAATGGAAAACGTAAACATTTTTTTAACACGCAAAAGCCTGTCACATCAGTTAACCCAAGTACTGGTTGTATGTTAATTTGCACCTGCTGCCGACGAAATTCGTCGTCTGTTTAAACCTTGCTAATTCTTCACCTTCTAAAAGAAGGTCTCTTAAACGTTGCGAAATGTTGCATTTCAAAACTGTGTTTTAGGGTGTTCCAAGTTAGAACATCCTTCATCTCATCAACTTTTTGACCACACAAAACTATTGATGACTTCAGTAATACTTAACTCGTCCCTTCTATCCCATCAACTTGTTGGAGTGCATTCTAAAACGCTTTAAAATGTTTTGCACATATAAATAATCACTTATGCACTTCTGTTTTGCTTCTGTTCTTCTTTCCTCTGTCAACCTGTCACGCTACCTTTTGCTTTTGACACGTTTGACAACCTTAATTTTGCATGTTTTTAGACAATTAAAAATGTTTTTCCTTCTTTTTTGTGCAAAATAAAAACTTTTGTCGATTTTTGTTCGTTTATACCCCCCTCGTGTATGTACAAGGTGCAGGTTTTTGAAGGTGGGCCCGCCGGTCTTTTGAAAAGCTTATCAGTTTCAAAGGTAGGGGGATGGGTTGAAGTTTGTATACCCCCAAATGGTATAAAAACTTTTTTAGCACTTTTTTAGCAAACGTGTAATTAAGTCGCCACAAGGGTTTTAGGCTTTTCTTGTAACTTTTTTAGCTTTGCCTGCTAAAAAAGGGGGTATATTAAATCCCTTGATAGCTCTAATTTCACGACTTTTTTAGCTTTTTTAGCAAGAATATTTTTTTATCTCACCATCTTTTTTATTATTCTCTTTATTTCTTCCCTGTACTTGCTACCATACTTTTGCACCATGGACAAATGCGAAAGACAAAAAACAAAGTAGTCTTTGAGAAGTCTAACATTGTGGATTGTGAGATTATCCCAATTTCTTTCAATGAACTCTTCCACTTCCCACTTGGCAGCAAGTAGTTTCATTCTATCTTGTTCACCTTGTTGTTTTAATTGTCTTAGCTTGTCCAATTGAGGAATACAAGACAAAACTTCAAGCTGTTTTCTTTTCTCTTCTCTTGCCAAAACTGCAGCTTCAACTGGAGATGTAAAATAGTCTTTGCCTGCTGCCACATGCACAGCTGGACAGGATATGAATACTGTCAAGTCGTCAAGGTCTGCCTCAAACTGTTCCTGTCTCATTCTGGCTATTATCTTCCTTCTTGCCTTTCTAAACAGCATATCGCTGGCAGGTGGATTTTTTCCTGTGGAGATGTAATATAAAACCCTCTCTTTTTCCTCATCGGTCAAGGTATCAAAAAATCTTTGCAGCCTGTCAAGAGTGTCTTTTCTGATTACTTCCTTTTCAACTGAATAACCATCTGAGATTATTTCTCCAAGTGTAGATGAATCTTCTTCTGGTTCTTTTGATACTGGACTGTCCAAAGAGATAGCAGAAGACAATTTGTACTTTGGCAGACTTCTTTTTATCTTGCTTTCAATAACTTTGCAAGCATAACTTGAAAATGGTGTTCCCAGTTCTGGTTTGTAATTATTAGCTGCCACAACTAATCCAAAGTAACCCTCAGAAATCAAATCGTCAACTTCATACATGTAACCTTTAGGACATGGCATAAATTTGTTTGCAACGTGGTACACAAGCTTTAAGTTGTTGGCAATTAGAAGCTGTTGATGTAGATTGTCAAGCTGGTTGGCAATTAGAAGTTCCATTTGTTATTAACACTCCTTTGGCTACAGACTTAGTTTACAACAGAAGGCTCATCTGGTTGATGGAGTGCTCTTATAAGTTCTCTAATACTGTCTTCAATCTGTGTTTGATTAGAATTTTTCTCATCAAGTCCAAGAGCAAGCCTCTGTCCTTTCTGCACCTTTTCAACCACCAAAGCCAACTTTTCAAGTGCATAAATGTTTATCTTGCCTTCCTTGGTCTTGATAGTCTTATCATCATGTAAAGCTTCCCACACCAGTTCAAGAAGTCTGTTCCAAAACTCAACGTGTAAAGTGTTATAGTCGCTTGCTTTTTCTATCTGCTTTTGGAGTGTCTTTTCAACTATAAGCTGGTTTTTGGTTTTGCTGAGTTCTTTTTTCTCTTGAGTCCAGCCTTTTGCTTTGTTTCTTAAAAGTCCATAGCTTATATTTTTAGCTTCTGCAAACTCTTTAAGGGTTCTATAGCTACCAAGCACAAACTCACGTTTCAAGCCTTCCCAGTCATAACAAAACATCTTGGTAACACCTCAAACTTATGTTCTATTTTGATTATACTACTTAAAAAGCTTTTATGTCGAATTTTGTCATAAGCTTGCTATGAGTTTGCAATAAAAAAGCACCCTGTTTGTTAGGGTGCTTTGCCATATTCACATGTTTTTCTACCCATCGGCTCAAATTCAAGCTTTTACTCACCCAAAAGCTTTGCTGTCAGCTTTGCGCCATCCTTAAGACCTTGTTTGTAACCGAGCAGCTCATAGATAGCACACAAATAATTCTGGAGCTCTTCAATCTCTTCGTAAATCTTCTTTGCTTCCTCGCTTATCAGTTCTTTGAGCTTTGCCTCAAGTATATCAATTTCGCCTGTGGTCTTTAAATACTCTTGGTCTTTCAGAATCTCATTAGACCTATAGCTTACAAGTTCAACTGTTAGCTGCGTAAAGACCTTTTCAAAAACATCGTTCATTTGAGTTTTTTCAATTGTTGTCATTAATAAATCGCCTCACTTTCTGACTTTGATTTTAGAAGTAGGTTCTTTGGAATTGTAAAGCCTTTGTCCTGCCAAAACTTGAGTTCTTCATCCAAAGGTGGATATCTGAGTTCTACCAAGCTTTCAATGCCTTCATTGAGCAAACACTCTTTTAAGTATTCAAGCAAGATAATAACTCTCAAAGTCTGAGCACATTCTCTAATGTCGCCATTTTTGATGTGTTTTTCGTAAATTGATGTGAATAGCTCTATGCCTTCGTCCAAAAATGCAATCAAAAACTTTCTGTAGTCCATATCAATAGCAGAGGCAATTGTAAACCAGTGTGCTGTCTCCAGCTTTCTTTTTGTTGCTCTTCTTATAGTGTCAATCAAAATTCCACTTGCATGAGTTATAATCTCATCAATAGTCCTGCCTTCAACTGCAAGCTTGCAAAGCTTGTCATAGACTGGCTTAGGTATGTTCACTGTTACCTTAGGCATTGTAAAATCACGCTCCCCTTATTTTTGATATGTGGCTTTGTGAAAAATTTTACTCATAAGCATGTTTACAACAGTAACTGCACACTCAAGTTCATTTTTAAGAGCTATTGCTAAATCTCTCTCACCTTCTTCAAGTACTTTGTTTATAAACTCATCCATCTTGTCGCAATAGTCAATAAGGCTTGAACGCATATCCCAAAGCTGGTTATATATTTCTTTGTACATCTTTACCATCTCCCTATAGTTTGTATCACTATTATACACTGTGTTGCACCTATTGTCAAGAGTGTATTGGAGTGATATAATCAAAAAGAAAACAAAGATTTTGAAAGAAGGTGATTGAATGGCTGTATCAAAGAAAAATACTCGTGTACTTGTAACAATGCCAAGGGAATTGAGAGAAAAGCTTCAAGAGATGGCCAACAAAGAAAACAGGACTTTGAGTAATTTTGTGCTGACTATTATTCAAAAATACCTTGAGGAATTAGAAAAACAGTCATCATAATTCAAAAACCACCATAAAGGTGGTTTTTTCTTTTTCTTCTATTTATTCAAATAACTGTTTGGTTCGGGACCAGGAGGTCGCAGGTTCGAGTCCTGTCATCCCGACCATTTTATATGCCATCACCTAAATTCTGAAGCTCCCCATAGAGTTTTTGAAGTGCCTTTTTCTCTATTCGTGAGACGTATGAGCGGGAGATGCCAAGCAGGTTTGCAACCTCCATCTGGGTTCTTTCTATACCATTTTTAAGCCCGTACCTGAGTTCAATAATCTTCTTTTCGCGACCTTTTAAAATTTTCTCAAGCTTTTTCAAAAGATTTTTTATCTGGATCTTTAAATCAACCTGCTCGTCTATATCGTCCTGGTCGTTTTGCAAAACGTCCATGAGCGTTATTTCATTTCCGTCCTTGTCGCTGCCAATTGGATTCTCAAGGGAAAGCTGGGACAAAAATTTTTTGTTCTGTCTAAGATACATCAGTATCTCGTTCTCTATACATTTCGCTGCATATGTGGAAAGCTTTGTGCTCTTGTCCTTTGAATAAGTCTCAATCGCTTTTATAAGGCCAATTGTCCCAACAGAAATGATATCATCTGTTAAATTTGGGAATGAAAATGTGTATTTTTTTGCTATATGTGCAACAAGTCGCAAATTTTTTTCAATGAGAATATTTCGCGCTTCTTTACAGCCTTCCCACATCTTGTTCAGATACATTTCTTCTTCTTCAGAAGACATCGGTTGGGGGAATGAACTTTGATTTTCGATGTAAAACATTGGCAATAACCCCGCCACACTTTTTAAGGTCAGCATATAGTTTATGCTCATTCCCCCATTTTGTTGCATGTCCACCATTATTTTTTAATTTCCAATCTTTTTCCTCAACATTGCAAACTCTGCAACAGGTCTGTCAAACTTTATTTTTGTAAGTTGTTGTGCATGAGGAACAACATCTAAGGGAGTCCCTTCAAGGTCATATATGTTATCTAGTTTCTGAACAAAATACGTACCATCTGGAAGCATAACCTCAACAGTATCTCCTTTGAAAAACCTGTTCCTTTGTTCAACCACAGCCCAGCCGTCATTCAAAACCTCCTTGACAATGCCTACAAATTCATATTCTCTGACATATTTACTTGACTCAAATCTGTAATCATTTGCTCCTGGCTTTCCAAAATAAAAGTTGGTCGTATAACTTCTATGAGAACACTTTGCAATTTCTTCAAACCACTCTTCTTCTGGTTCAAAATGCTCAGGGTCTTTTATAAACTTATCAATTGCTTTTCTGTAAACACTTACAACTGTTGCAACATAAAAGCTGCTTTTCATCCTGCCTTCAATCTTAAAAGCGTCAATCCCTGCAAAAGCAAGCTTGTCAATGTGCTCAACCATGCAAAGGTCTTTTGAATTAAAAATATATGTGCCATCAACATCTTCAAAAACCTCAAAATACTGGCCTGATCTTTTTTCTTCCATGACATAATATTTATATCTGCACGGATGAGCACACTCACCCCTGTTTGCGTCTCTGTATGTCATATATGCGCTCAGAAAACATCTGCCTGAATATGAAATGCAGACCGCTCCATGAACAAATGCTTCAAGCTCAAGACTGTCTGGAATATTCTCTCTTATTTCTCTAATTTCATCTAAAGACAGCTCTCTTGCAAGCACAATCCTTTTTGCACCAAGCTGATGCCAAAAACGAGCAGACTCATAGTTTGTTGTATTTGCCTGAGTGCTTATATGAATTGGTATCCCAAGTTTTTTGGCTTTCATGAATATCCCCGGGTCGGACACAATTATTCCGTCAAATTCAAAGTCTTTTATAATGTCAAAAAATTCATCTATTTTCCTAATATCTTCATTCCTTGCAAATATGTTAGCTGTAAGATACACCTTTTTACCATGTTTGTGTGCAAAATCAATGCCCTCTTTCATCTCATCAAAATCAAAATTGCCAGCATATTTTCTGAGCCCAAATTCTTTACCACCAATATACACACTGTCTGCGCCGTACAAAATTGCAGTTTTGAGCTTTTCCAAATCGCCTGCAGGTGCAACAAGCTCTGGTTTTTTTACTTTTATCATCTTCTCAAAAACCTCCACAACCTTTTCTTCTATTTTTTTACCGCTATCAATACACCATCGCTGATCGGAAGAAGCGTCATTATAAAATCAGGGTCATCTTCAATCATCTTTATGAACTTATTCATCCTTTTTGCAATTGTTATCATTCTTCTTTTAAGATACTTTCTTTCAACAACCATTCCTTTAAAAAGTACATTGTCACATACAAGGAGGCAGTTTTTAGCCATCTTCTCCCTGGTAAGGTTGAAATAATCAATGTACTGAGCCTTTGCAGCATCAAAAAATATCATGTCAAACTCTTCTTCAATTGCCTCTAAAACTTCTTCTGCCTCCCCACCAATTACAACTATCTTGTCCTGTGCACCAAACTCTTTTATATTCTTTTTTGCTTCCATGACCATATCAAAATCCATCTCTATTGTAACAATCTTTGCTTCGGGAAAACCTATGTGCATAGACAGCGCTGAAAAGCCAACAGCCGTGCCAATCTCCAATATTCTCTTTGGTTTTTTGAGCATTGAAAGTATTGTCAAAAGCCGCGATACCTCTTTTGAAACTATTGGTATATTTCTCTTTTGAGCCTCCTTTTCAATCTTAGAAAGTCTTGGGTCCATATTTGTAAGCTTACTTCTTATAAACTGGTTTAAAATGTCCTGCGATATATCCATTTTTTATTTTTTCCCTTCTTCTATTTGTTTTTGAGCCTTCAAATGGTCTTCAAATGTCTTTGAAAATATATGACTTCCATCTTTTTTAGCAACAAAAAATAGATAATCTGTTTTTGCAGGAGCTAAAGCTGCAAGAAGACTTTTTTTACCAGGACTGCAGATAGCAGAAGGTGGCAGTCCTTTTTTCAGGTATGTATTATATGGAGATTCTATTCTCACATCCTGCAAAGAAAGAACCTCTTTGTGAACAGGCAATAAGTATTCTACTGTCGCACAGCTTTCTAGCTTTGTATTTCTTTTTAGCCTGTTTAAGAAAACCCCAGCAATGACTCCCCTTTCACTGTCTTTTTTTGCCTCTTTTTCAACAATTGAAGCAAGTATAACTGTCTGAACATCATCTAAATCTGTGGTCTTTTTATCCTTTATACTTTCATACACTTCTAAAAATCTATTTAGCATCATCTTTATAATATCCTTTTCAGAAGTGCCGGGATATACTTCATATGTATCGGGGAACAAAAATCCTTCAAGCTTGTACTTTACCTCTTTTGAAGTGTATTTATACCTAAAATTAAAGTTATAACTATTCACAGTTTCCAAAAACTTATTTTCATCTATAAGTCCAAGACTTTGCAGTTTTTTAGCAATCTGCCGTACTGTATATCCTTCTGGAATAGTAACCCTAACAGCAGTCTTTGGAATAAAACCTTTTTCAAGAGTTTTGCACAACTGCTTATATGTCATATCAGACGAAAGTTTGTATTTTCCTGCTGCTATTTTATAGTTATTGAGTTTAACATAAAACATGAAAAAGTAAGGGTTTTTTATAATCCCATTTTTCTTCAAAATCATAGCAACATCTTTTGTGGATGTATTTTGAGGAATTTCTACAACAGTTTCAATCACTTTCTCATTTTGAAGTTTTAAATATACACAAACAAGCAAAAAAGTTAAAACAAAGATGAGTAATATAGCATTAATAAATCTCTTTTGCCAAAATCTTTTCACAGCAATTACCCCAAACTTTTCTTTACTTTTATGTTCATATTATACCACAATTAAAACTCAAAAAGAAAAAGAGCCTTCAATAAACAGGCTCCTTTTCTTCTTTCTTCACTCTTGCCTCTACCTTCTTTCTCATCTCATGATTTAAAATCTTTTTCCTGAGCCTTAAATTCTTTGGTGTCACTTCCAAAAGCTCGTCCTCTGCTAAAAATTCTATACACTCTTCAAGGGAGAGCTGAACTGGTGGAATCAAACGCAAAGCTTCATCTGCCGTTGCCGAACGCATGTTTGTAAGATGTTTTTTCTTACAAACGTTTACAACAATATCTTCTGGACGTGAGCTTTCACCAACAATCATACCTTCATATACTTCAGTTCCAGGCCCTATAAAAAGTCTTCCTCTCTCCTGGGCATTGTAAAGACCATATGTTACAGCCTCTCCAGTTTCAAAAGCTATTAAAGCACCTCTGTTCCTCTCCGGAATATAACCAGCATATGGCATGTAATCATAAAACACATGATTCATAACACCATTGCCTTTTGTATCTGTCAAAAACTCTGATCTAAAACCTATAAGTCCTCTGGCAGGAATAATAAATTCAAGACGCATAAATCCGTCATTTAAAATGGTCATATTTTGAAGCTGTGCCCTTCGCGGGCCCAATTTTTCCATGACAGTGCCCATAAATTCTTCTGGTACATCTACTATCAAATATTCATATGGCTCATAAACTTCACCATCTATTATCTTTGTTATAACCTGCGGTTTTGAAACCTGAAACTCATAACCCTCTCTACGCATGGTTTCAATCAATATTGCCAAATGAAGTTCTCCTCTTCCTGAGACCTTAAATGCATCCGGTGAGTCTGTCTCCTCAACTTTAAGTCCAACATTTTTCTCAAGCTCCTTAAAAAGACGCTCTCGCAGATGCCTCGATGTTACATAATCACCTTCTTTTCCTGCAAAAGGTGAGTCGTTTGTTGAAAATATCATGGAGATTGTTGGCTCATCAATCTTGATAAACTCCAAAGCCTCTGGATTCTCCGCGTCTGCAACAGTCTGACCAATGTTGATACCATCTATTCCAGCAATCGCAACAATATCACCAAGCTTTGCCTCGCTACATTCTACCCTTTTTAAACCTTCAAACTGATACAGCTTTGTAACCCTTGTCTTTTGCAAAACTTCATCTTGTTTTGTGCAAACCGCAACCTGTTGATTGAGTTTTACTTTTCCTCTTACAACCTTTCCAATAGCAATTCTACCAATGTAATTGTCATAATCAATTGAAGTTACAATCATCTGGAAATGCCCATCAATTTCACCTGTTGGTGCTGGAATATTGTTTATAATCATCTCAAAAAGCGGCTCTAAATTGTGACTTTCATCTTCTAAATCAAACTTTGCAATGCCTTCTTTTGCTGATGCAAAAACATATGGAAAATCAAGCTGGTCTTCGTCTGCTCCAAGCTCAATAAACAGGTCTAAGACCTTGTCCAAAACCTCATAAGGCCGAGCAAAAGGCCTGTCAATTTTATTTATAACAACAATTGGTTTTAGTTTAAGCTGCAAAGCTTTCCTTAAAACAAACTTTGTCTGTGGCATTGGACCTTCATAAGCATCTACAATCAAAAGTACACCATCAGCCATTACAAGCGATCTTTCAACTTCGCTTCCAAAATCTGCATGCCCCGGTGTGTCTATTATATTTATCTTTATGCCTTTGTACATAATGGCAGTATTCTTTGCCATTATGGTAATTCCTTTTTCTCTTTCCAGCTGGTTCGAATCTAATATTCTCTCTTCAACCACTTGATTTTCGCGAAACACTCCACTTTGTTTGAGCATTGCGTCAACTAAAGTTGTTTTGCCATGGTCAACATGGGCAATTATAGCAATGTTTCGGATGTCAGTTATTTGGGTTAGCATCTCTGTATTTCAAAAGCCTCCTTTTAAATCTTAATAGGCAGCTTTAATAATTTTAAAATAATCTGCTTTTTAAAGTCAAGAAAATCAAAAAGTTTACATGGTTAAAAAATAGGAACCAATCTTATTATATTAACCTTATATTAGCACTATATTGTAATTTTCCATGCTGTTAGATATTATATATTATGAATATTTACTAAGACTTTAAAGAAAGGGGTACATAACACCGACGATGAAAAAAAATCCATTAAATTTTAGCAAAAACACTTACTCAAAATTAATTGTCCTCATGCTCTGCTGTTTGTTTACAATATCTAACTCAACCATTTCACTATGTGCTGTATCAAAAGTAAAATATGTGACTGCAGAAGAATTTGTTCAAAAGGTTTTTGTAGATCTCAAGATAATTAATCATTCACAAGATTCCTGGAACAAAGCAAAATTATTAAAAGTTCTTCCTGCAAACTTGAAAAAAAACTCTGTTATCACGAAAGCTCAAGCTGCATATATTCTGTGAAGCACAATACAAAATGCAGAGTCTCTAAAACAGAGATTATTACCAGTTCAAACTAACATATTATCCTGTTGGGAATATTACAAACAAACAGGAAAAGGGTTTATAACAAAAAACACTCCAACCGAAATAGCACTTTTGTATTATAACTTCGTGGTAGTAGAAAAAATATATAAAGATGGTTATAAAAAATATGTTCTTGTATGGAATCCATATACCAAAGTACGATCACAAGATGACTATGTGAAATTGGTAAGAGATTTCATAAATAAAAATCCACAAAAGCACAAGGTTGAGCTCAAGGAAAATCCAAAAACTTTATCAGTAGATTACATAAAAAAAGTATTTCCAATTATTGATAAATTAAATAATCTTCCTCCAACAATTTTAAATAAAGTGTATCAAAGTGTATACCAAAATACATATCAGGATATTGAGAATATTGCGTTAAACCAACTTTATACTGTCAATGAGCAAGTTTACTGTTATTTTTCAGAAGACAAAATCCTTAAGGTTGCTAAAATTCAGAATTTCAAAACTTCATTCTTAGGAAAAGAATACAATGTAAATGTAAAAACAGACCCTCGATGGAACAAATACATTGAAGATTACATTATGTCATTAAAAAGAGACTTTCCTGTTAATCACGAAAGATTTAAATACATTGTTGCCGATATATTTTCTACCTCTGTAAGTTTTCAAGAATCTATTCTTCGTTTATTAGATTTGGGATTATTAACACCCGAAATTAATCCCTACGACCACCGCTTTTATATCTATCCCAATAAAAAGCTCTCAAGCACAGAGGTAAATGAAATTATTAATAGAATATCAAAAAATGAAAACTTATCTTTTGACGAATTTAAAGTAGACAACGCATTTTTCAGAATTGACAACCTTAGATTTTTAAAAATGCTCAAAAGCCTTCCATTAAAAACTCAAAGCAAATTGAAGTTTACATCAAATCTATTTGGTATTGATGAATTTGGAATTTATATAATTGTTGAAGGAACAAAATATTATCTTGCTGAAACCCTCCCCAAGGATGGGAATATGTTTTACTATATAAAACCTTATATTACCTATGCAAAAACAAAACTGCAGTACAAAGATCTCATCCCAAAAGATCAGATAATTGAAGTATTAAGCGAAGTAGATGGTATCTATCTTGTAAAATATAGAAATTCTAAATTATGGGTACCCTCAAGATATTTGACCATTTTACCGCAAAGAAAAGTTTTTCTTAACCCACTAACAAAAGAGGAAGTTGAAAAATTTGTAAATTCACGAGTAAAAAATGAAAAATCAAATTATTTTATATGGGTTGACTTGTGGAGATTATCAATTTATCTGTTGAAAAAAGAAAATAATGAATATTTTCTTATCAAAACAATTGATTGCTCTGCAGGAGCTGAATATACCCCTACATTGAGAGGTTATTTCAAAAGCAAAGCCAAAGTTTATAAATTTTATAATGAACACTATAGAGCAGGAGCAATGTATGCATTGGTGTATTTTGGTAATTATATGATACATTCTGTTATAACAAACCGGGAAGGTAAAATCGTCGATAACTCCATAATAAAAAGAAATAGCCACGGCTGCATCAGAGTCCCTATGAACGATGCTAAATACATTTACGATCATGTACCAGTCGGAAGTGTAGTGTGGGTGAATTGAAAAAAATAAGATAGATATTCTTACAGTTAAGAATATCTATCTTTTTTATATTTGTATCCATTTTAATGTTTACAAACATTTATTGGAATAAAAAGTGTTTGATGTAAACGATCGAAATCATATGGGTAAAAATTGAAATCTATATAAAGTTTTGAATTTAGAGTTCCTTTAATTTCTTCCAAGAACACTGTAAATGTATTTTGCCGATTATTGAATAAATTTGACATTGTAGCACTTATATTATATCTTTGCCCATTTTTGTCGATTATATATGCAGTTAAATTTTTACAAGGTATAATTGAAGAAACGCAAGCAATGCTAAAGTACCTTTTTTCATACTCTTTATCATAATAATTCACTCCTGTCATTGCTAAAACGTAATAGGATTTTGTTGGAATTACTATTTCTAATCGCAACTTATCACCCTCGTAACTGTATTTATTGCTCCAGATTATTCGTTTTTGAAAATTTTATAGACTTAATCAGGTGTTGTCTTCATTATTTCAACATTCAAAACAGTTGCAACTCTTTTAAAAACAACAGTATTAAACATTTTAAAGTTTGCATCTTCGTGAACTCCATCTTTCAGGGTTTAAAAGTCCATTCTATAGCACCAATATTATAATAAACTGCACCTTTCCACATACAAGTTACATCGCAGAGTCCAAAGTTAAATTTGATATCTTTGAGCTAACTGCAAAAGTTTTTCAAGTTCTTTTGAAGAATGGATATTTACTCTTTAAATCACATGCTTATTTAACTCATCAAATTTAATACAAAAATATAAAAAAGTAGAAGAAGTTTCTATCATTGAGCCAATATTATCAAAAGAAGTAAAATATACTTTCATTCCATCATCTTTGAAAAGAATTTTGTCGCCTATTTGAATATCTGTATTCTCAGTGGCTTGACTAAGATTCTTCTGGTACTTCGGGGTTTTCAATTCAATATTATTACATGCTTGCTTAAAGAAAAGTAATTATAACTCATAATTCTTCTTTATGTATTGGTATCATATAATGTCCTCTCTGCATAACGATTATCCACTTCTAACATTAAACTTGAGTGTTTTAGATTTGTAATATCATTTACTTTTTATTTTATCCCACATTTATTTTGCCTCCCTAAATTGTTTTTGGTTTGATGCCAACAATCAAACACAACCTACTATTAAACTCTGTTCAACTAGTTCTAAAACCTTTTTTTCTTTACCAATATATAACTCACATCTGAGTTTTTATCACTTGTTTTGGATTCAATATATAATTCTATAGCTTCACCGAGTTCATATAATACAAAATAGCTGCCCCACTCTTCATCAATTCCTTCACTAAATTTTTTTAATTCTTTTATATTTTCTAATTTTTTATCTAAATCTGAGAGAGAACCTTTCAAGGAAATGCCAAAAAGTTTTATATTATCTCCAGCACTAAAACTATTAACATATGCTTTAGTCATATCTTCTAATCTTTCTACCGAATTAAAATCAAAGCTAAATAAAAGCCCACTTTTAGTTTTATATAATAATCCTCCCTCATAAGAATAGATCTCTACTGGTAAACCAAATTCTTTTCTTATTTCGCTTAAGTTCATACTTAACAACTTTTTTATTATGCCATAATTACTTAAATCAAATTCTGTATTTACTTCCTTGTTCTTTAGCTCCTTCAAATCAAACCAAAATCTTACTACTCCTCTTGCATATGATGCAATCTTATATGGTTCAAAACAAACTAAAAGACCATTATTTTTGAATACCATATCTTCAAACAAGTCTTCATCAAAGGCTTTCTGATTGTCCTGAGCATTAAACACTCCATATGGTGGATCATCTAAATCATTACATAAAGCTCTTGCAAAGTTTATATAATTCTTTATTAATTTTTGTTGATCATTATTCAAATAGTTTACAAGTTTTATACTGTTACCTGTTCTTAGATCAAAGGTAAAACCTTCGATTTGAGTCAAACCATGTGCTCCACCCGTATATGAGTATTCTTCGAATAAAAAAGAAACATAAGGTTCAACACTTTTGTCCCATTCATATTTGATATAAAGGGTATATGGATACAAACCTGAGTCACCTTCTGACCCAGCAGATATCTTTTTTATATCTTCGATTTGTTGTTCAGCATATTTTTTAAGAACAGAATTTATTTTCTCATAAACTTCTTGTTTCAATCCATTACCAATGATTTTAGGTATAAATACATCTATTTCATACTTTTCTGTATTTTGATATATTCTTTCAAATACAACATCCCACGTGGGTTTATTAGTAGGTTTATTTTTGTTTGAATACATAATAGCTTGATCAGTTTTTTGCTTAACCGAAGTATTAACCTTGCTAACACTTTCATTTTTTGTTTTTAATACCGAACATCCACTGATTGACAATAACAAAAAAATAAATATACAAATTGTAAGCGTGTTGATCTTTTTCATAATTGGAATGTACCTCCTAAATTTTGATAAAAAGTAATTTAAATTTATCTAACTCTATAAAATTCATATTTTTCCCTTCCAGAACCTGGGATAGGTTCTAATATTAATTTATTACCCTCAATTCTGAAATAATATCCTTCTTTTCCAGTCAATGTGCCTGTAAGATATAATTTATTCCCCTCTATCTCCCACGCACCACCTATCCAATAGTAGTGGGCTTTAAATGTACCATTTGGATAAAATATGATGGTATCTTTATCATCCGACCAAGTTCCAATAATATTCTCGGAACCTATACTAATAACATTTCCCCCACTTGAACTTGCTATCCCATTGCCCATCGCCAATACAATCACTGCTAATAAAATAATACACACAATATATGCTCCTACTGTAATATAAAGTGCCTTAGTTTCTTTATCTTTCAGCAAAACCTTAACAGACCAAAAATTTAATATAACATTCATAAGAAAACCAAATATGCATAATAATACAACTAACCAAACACTTATAAACTGCAAAATTAAATTCACAACAGCTACCCAACCAAGAGGAATTAAACTTACCCCTATTCCTCCTAATACAGCCTTAAAATCAATATTTTCTTTTAATATCACAAATGTCAATTTAACAATGCCGGAATACAAAAGGTATAAAAGAAACAAACCTATAAAATTATAAAGAAATGTTTTAAACAATGAATACGAATTTAAAAGGTTGGATATCCCAATAAAATCTTCAACTAACTTTATACCTCTCCCCGCTAAAACAAGATTTTGAACAGAAACAAATATAAAAGCAAAAATAGCAAACAAAATGCCTGCTTTATAGTCATTGTTCTTGTATAACCTTTGAAATAAAAACGAATGGATTTTTCAAAAATGCCCAAGCAAATTTTATTGTAAGATAACAATATCGAACTGCTGAGTTAATTACATCATTTAGGGTTGAAGTATTAATGGCTTCCTTTTTCTTTTCTTCAGCAGTATTCATAGTCTGCTCAATATTTTCGCTTTTAACATCCTCACTAACTTTTGCAGTATTTTGAGTATTATTCAATACTTCACCACTCTCTTAGGTCTTTGCAAATTACTCAAAGTCTTTGCCTCTAAGCTTTCTCCACACTGACTACATACTTTCTGCCCCTTTTCAATTGTAGCACCACACTTGGGACAATAAAGCATACTTTTACCTGGTCAACCAAACTGTGCAAAATTGCACGAGTTTGGCGGCTGGGGTATTTATAGCCCGCCTTTCAAGCTTTCCCAGCCCCAGCAGGCGGTTCTCGGGAAAGCCATAGCCCCTGCCCCAAGAAACAGGAACTCGCGCCCTTTTTGCCGGGTCTCCCCACTTGCCCCGAAACCAAAAGCGATTTCAGGACAGACATGTCACGCAGGACTCTGTCAGGGGAGAGTGGCGTTACCACCGCTACCTTGAGAACTCGCCAGAGATTGTGGTTTTTGCCACGACTACCTGTACTTGTTCCATCCAGTGGTACAGATAGCCTCTCTGCCTCACTCTCAAGGCTTTGTAAAAACTTTATCACTCTACCTATCTCTCTGAGTTGCTTTTTTCTAACGTATGTGTTCTTAACTACCTTCCTTACGTACTCCTTCAGTTCCTCCAGTTCGTTTACATCAAGCCTACTGAGGAGCATCATGTAGTTGTGCGGTATTCTTTCTCTCAAGCCAAGCCCTCTTCGGGCTATGACGTACGAGCTAGCAACGTCCTTGCTCACCATAAACTGCGGTGCATACTTCAACATCCCTGTTACCGAAGTATATGCAGGGTTTACTTCTATAACCTCTACCCCTTCACGCTTTGCCAGAAGTTTTACCTTCTCCAAAAGTGACCTGTACCCAAAATAGTGCCTTATCCGTCTTGATTTTCTACCTGAAAAGTCTCCTCTTCTTCCCCTGTCTTTTATGCTAAGACTCTCAATTACTATGGCTTTTTGTTTCTCTTTCGCCATTTCTACTATCATGTGCGCATACTGCCACCTGTAGTACTCCCTCTTGCTTGAGCTTCCACTTTCAAGCTCTGACATTGGTATTCTGCCATATCCCAGAAGCTGACCACTGCTGTCTGTTTCTGCCCATGCTATATGCTTTGGATATGCGTTCGTATCTATCCCTATAACGCCGTTTGATTTTGTTATCTCAGACTTTGGAAAAATCTCTTCAACGGTGAAGTAGGCATATACTACACTGTTTTTGAGTTTCAGCTCAACAGAATAGGGTTCTCCCAAAGTGCTTATCGCCTGAAGCAGTTGATTTCTGTCTGTGTACGTTCCACCCTTTACTTTCCATCCAGGCTGTATCGTCGCATATACATACTCCTTTTCTCCCATGTTGATTCTGAGTTTTGTTAAGGAACCATCTATCTCAATCCTTGTATTGAGATTCCCCTTCTTACTCCTGTCTCCCCTTGAGTGGGAGTTAAAATAAAATTGTGTCCACTGTATAATTAGTATTGAAATAATCATCAAAGGGGGTTATTTAAAATGAATAAAAACGAAATTTACGAAACTGCTAAAAACATGGCTGTAGAGCAAGTAT
>Ga0272449_1000531_pt1 | contig 44952 bp, 36 predicted proteins | sample YNPCB0241_FD_198679 | JGI IMG/M metagenome (GOLD analysis project Ga0272449, IMG submission 198679) | Hot spring sediment microbial communities from Yellowstone National Park, WY, United States - YNP-CB-024-1 | ecosystem: Environmental > Aquatic > Thermal springs > Hot (42-90C) > Sediment...
TACACAATCAGGATTTTAATTTCTGTGAATAGTGATGAGCTAATCTTACAGGTTCCGGAAGCTTAAAACCATTGAGGAGGGATTTAACGATATGGAGGGAACTCTCCAAATTTGTTTTATATCCCGGAGAGATTACTATGGGTTTTGTATTTTTCTTTGAAAGATAACAGAAACCTATAACCTCTCCATTTCTGTCCTTTAGTTCTGTAGCTTGTCCAACATCGGATGGTTTTTCACACTTTCCATATAATATACTCTTTGCTACTCCGATTGTGGGGATATCTAAGAGTATACCAACATGCGTTGCAATTCCAAGTCTTCGAGGGTGTGCAATTCCTTGACCATCGAACAATACAACATCAGGATTGCTTTTAAGCTTTTCGAAACATTTTAAAATTACCGGCGCTTCTCGAAAAGCAAGAAATCCGGGAACATACGGGAATGTAACCTTGAATGTCTCATGAATTACTTCAATTACCTCAAAGTTTTTATTTATCACAACAACGACTCCTAATGCGTGATCTCCAACATAGCTGACATCAACACCAGCAATCAAAGTCACCTTAGAAAAATCAAGAGGAAGTAAGACAAGTTTTTTCAAAAATTCTTTTTGTATCTTTTCTGCTTCCTCTAGAGTCTTTGGGTACAAAAAATTTGAAATATCAAGCATACTTTTCATTCCAATACCCAAAATATGTTTTTAAAGAATTTTGAGGAGTATTAATGAATAAACATTTGACATCACCAAACTTATGAAAACAACAACAAGAGAATATTTAATAAAACTGCGAAACGCTATCTCTTTCCCTTTGTACTTTTTCATGATTGTGAGTCCAACAACATTTGCCGATGCGCCAACAGGCGTAAGATTACCACCTAGACAAGCTCCCAAAGCCAGTGCGTACCAAAGCGGGGTTATGTTAGAAAATTGGGGACTAATTGTTGGTAAGCCTTTTATCACTGGAATCATTGTTGCTGCAAATGGTATGTTGTCTACAAATCCGGAAAGAATACCAGATGCCCACACTATTACGGAAACTAAGGTAACTGCGGAACCTGATGCTATTTTAACAAGAAAATTTGCTATGTCTTTCATTATCCCAACTTTTTCCATAGCACCCGTTATTATGAAAAGACCTAAGAAAAAGAATATGACTTCCCACTCCACCTTTTCCAAAAATGGTGTAATCTCTTGAGGTTCAAATATTAGCAAACCGAAAAAGCCCGCTATCAAACCTATAATGGAACTTTCAAGCTTCAAAGGTTTTTGTAGCAAAAACAAAAAGATTATGAAAAACATGAATCCGGATGCTAACACAAACCGTTTTCTGCTTTTAACAACCTTTGATTCATCAAACGCTTCCAGAAACTCTCTTGAAAATTGCCTGCTGAATTCCTTTTTGAAAGTAACGAGCAATGAAACATCAGCTAAAAACAGTATAATTAAATTCACTGGAACCATATATTTTATGAACTCAGTGAATGGAATCTTAGCTGCGGAAGTAATTAATATGTTCGGTGGGTCTCCTATTGGGGTCATTGTACCACCAATGTTAGAAGCGAATATCTCTCCAAGAACAAAAGGAACAGGGTCTATGTTTAAAATATCACTGATTGCAAATGTAACTGGGACGAATATTAAAATCGTTGTTACGTTATCAATAAAAGCCGAGACAAAACCAACAACAAAAGTTATGGCAAAGAACAATTTTGGTAAGCTTGTGCCAGCAATTTTGACAGTCTTAATAGCTATGTACTCAAATATTCCCGAGGTTTCCATTACGCGTACAAATATCATCATGCCAATGAGGAAAAGTAAAGTGTTGATATCTATAGATTCTTTTAAACCTTCATACGGGTCAGGAAAAACTCTTATAGCTAATAATGTTAATCCTCCAACCATAGCGGCAATGGTTTTGTTAAGTTTTCCAGTAACAACAAAGTACAAAACTAACGAAAACGTCAAGGCTACTACTAATTTCAATTGCTTCACCTCCTAAAAATGCTACTTTAAAACCCGGTGAAGGAAAAGACTAACAAAAACGCACTTGAGATTATACCACTAAGCAAAACCGGTTTCAACATATTCTTTGTGAACTGAAGAAACGTTAATCGTTCGTTTTTTAAATTCTTGAAAAGGTTGTTACCAACGATATTACACATAGATGCTATCGGGGTCAAGTTCCCCCCGATGCCAACTCCAATGGCAAGGGCCCAGTACAGTGTATTGGGTGCTCCCATAAGGACTAATTTTTTAATGATGACCAAATACATTAGGGTAACTGGTAGGGCGCTTAGAAATCCTGTCAAGAAAATTGAAGACCACAGAATAGACAAAACAAGCAAATACGGACTGCTTATTTTGGAAAGTACAGAGACAAAAGGTCTATAAAAATTAAGGTGCTCTATTGAAAAATTCAAAAGGTACAAACCTGATATGAGTATTAATGTGTCCCAGTCAATTTCATCTACAACCGACTGAAAATTTTTCCCCTCAACAAACAAAACGCTCATCGCTCCTAGCATTATTATTGTCCCAAGCTCAATACCAAGTTCTTCGTGAAAGACCATCAAGGTAACAATAAAAACAAATGCAAGTAAGTAATACTGCCATTTACGGTTTTCAGAAGTATCGTTCTCCACACTTGATTGGAATATCGTATTTACAGCTTCTGCACGGAGTTTTCTCCCTAAGAATATAAATTGTACAATCAGCAGTGCTATACCAACAGGCATTAGATGGGTTATAAAAGATATGAAACTCAAACGGGACACGCTGTAAATAATTATGTTTGGAGGGTCGCCTATGGCTGTTGTCATTCCACCTAGGTTGGAAAAAAGGACAGCATTTATAAGGAGCAATTTAGAATCTATTTGAAGCGCGTCGGAAATATAGAAAAGTATCGGTATGAAAATCAAAATAGTAGTGACATTATCCAAGAAACTCGAGAGGAAGAATATAGCGAAGTATATGAAGAATATAGCTACGTAAACCCTTCCTCTACTGGCTTTTAGGATTATTTTGGAGATTTCAACAAAAACACCGTTTTCCTTTAAAATGGAAACCAATGTCATCATTCCAAGAAGAATAAACAGAGTGTTAAAATCGATGATTAAGGATAACCGTGAAAAGTCAAAGTTACCAATAACTAAGACTGACGTTAAGCCGAACAAAAACGTTGTTACAGAAGAAATTTGAGGCAAAAAAATTATGTAAGCGTAAGCTACTGCATACAAAAGCAAAACTATTCCAATCAATTATTCTCACCCTGCCTAAGTTTAATGAGTTTTTCAACTAATATTTTAGTTTCTTCTTCTGTTATTTTTTCCAAAGTGTCATATTCCGAGAAATCTTTTTGCATCTCCTCGTAGAATTCGGCTGAGGGCTGGCTCTCTTCAACCCAGCTATCTCTTTGAGTCCTTAATTTACTCAAAAGTTCTGCTTCAATGCTTTCTATTTCTATTAGTTCTGTTTGAGGTACCTCTTCTTGAGGTTGTTTAACGATTTCTTTCCCCAAATCCTCGATTAGTTCCTTAGTTTCACCCAGTATTTCCTCAACGATTTTCTCTCTTTCAACCGCTTTATCGGCAGCTTCAGCAAGACGTTCATTTCCAATTTCTTTTGCACCTTTAGCTTCTGTTAGTTCTTGCTTCGTTTCCTCTTTTTGAGGTATTTGTTCGAAGATATCTTTGAAAACATCAATTTCACTTTGCAATAGTTGTTCAAAATCAACAATTCTTGCTTCTTTTGGTATAAGCTCGAACTCCTCAGAAAATGATTTTTCAGAAGGCTCTACAAGACTTTCAGAAACATTTTGACCAACGGTCGAGGGTGACAAAGTAGCTTCGGCAGGTTTTTTAGGAAGCTCAATTACCATCCTTCTAGCTTTGTAAATTCTAAACTCTGCAATCAAAAGAACAGCAAATGTTATCACAAAGATGAGAAAAATAGGTAAAAAGTTACTTTTAGATTTTTTCTCCACTTGAGAAGCTACTTGTGTAGCTTCTTCTACAGTTGTTGGTCTGTAGGTTGAAATCCATTTTTTCCATTCATCCTGAGCTTTTCGCTGACTTATAGAATCAAGCAGGGCTCTGACAAATTCATTGTTGTAACCGGCAAGATAACTTCTTGCTTTGTCGTAGTCACCTATCATATAGGCAGATATACCCATTTTAAACTTTATCTGAGAATCGTATCCTTCTATTGTAGGATCGGTCGAGAGCGCTAACTCGTAATTTTTCAAAGCAGTCGAATAGTCCCCGGATTTATAGGAAAGTTCCGCAGCAGAGTAATATTCTATTGCCTTCTGTGAAACTGCTAACAATGGGGGCACATGACTCAAAAATATCACAAATGTGATTAGAAAAACCAAAAATCTTCCATTGGGTTGTTCCCACAGTAAGTAGGAGCGTTCAGAAGACATAAATGCACCTCTCATACCGCTCAATAAATCTAAACACTTTTTTGAGCATCTATGAGTGCTAAGAATTCTGCATTTGTTTTCGTATCTTTAAGCTTGTTTAGAAGTAATTTCAGACCTTCTTCTTCGCTCATGGAATCAAGCATACGTCTCAATAACCAGATTTTCTTAAGGTTGGACTGCTCAATGAGCAGTTCCTCTCTTCTAGTTCCAGAAAGTGTAATGTTAATTGCTGGGAATATCCTTTTGTTTGCAAGTTGTCTTGACAAAACCAGCTCCATGTTACCTGTTCCTTTGAATTCTTCGAATATTACTTCGTCCATTTTTGAACCGGTTTCAACAAGTGCGGTTGCTATTATGGTCAGACTTCCGCCCTCACGAGTGTTACGGGCAGCTCCGAAGAATTGCTTAGGTTTATGAAGTGCAGCAGGGTCAACACCACCAGTTAATAATTTCCCACTCGGTGGTACCGTTACGTTGTAGACTCTCGCAAGCCTTGTCAAACTATCCAAAAGCACAACAACGTGATTGCCGTACTCCACAAGTCGCTTACACATTTCCAATGTTAATTCAGCTATTTTTATCTGCTTTTCAGAGGGCATATCAAAGGGAGCGGCAATTACTTTTGCATCAACAGATTCTTTAATATCGGTTACCTCTTCCGGTCTTTCATCAATTAGCAACACTATTCTGAACGTATCTGGATGATTTTCGGCAATTCCATTCGCAATCTCTTTAAGAATTGTTGTTTTCCCAGCTTTTGGTGGTGCAACAATCATACCTCGTTGCCCTTTTCCTATCGGAGCAAATAAATCTATAAGCCTTGTTGAGAAAATGTCAGGTTTGGTTTCAAGTATATATCGCTCTTTTGGATAATCTGGAGTAAGGTTTTCAAAATTGACACGTTCGTTGGCAAATTCTGGTGGTTTATAATTTATTGCTTCAATCTTAATCATTGCGTTGAAACGTTCACCCTCTTTTGGAGGTCGGATAACACCAGAAACAATGTCTCCGGTATTCAGATTAAATTTTCGAATTTGTGATTGTGAAACATATATGTCTTTTGGTCCTGAAAGCATCGTTTCCAAACTTCTCAAAAAGCCATAGCCATCCGGGGCTATTTCAAGTACACCTTCTCCAAAGAAGTATCCTTCAGCTTTTGCTTTCGCTTCGAGAATTTCGAATATTAAATCCTGTTTCCTCATACTAGTATATCTTGGAATGTCGTATTTTCTCGCTAGCTCATACAATTCTTTCATTGTCATTTCTTCAAGTTGTTTCATGCTGATACCTTCGCTCAATTATTAGCCACCTCCTAAAAATCAAAAAAATGATTAACACATGATAAAAACCGCTACTTTGTTCTGAAAAGTCTATCTCCTGCATCACCGAGTCCTGGGAGGATGTAACCGTGGTCATTCAATTCTCTGTCTAGGGAAGCTGTGTAAATATCTACATCTGGATGTGCCTCTTCCAATGCTTTGACTCCTTCAGGCGAGGCTATAAGTGATATGAAGGTTATTCTCTTGCCACCAAGTTCTTTGACCTTTCCAATGGCATCAATTGCAGATACTCCTGTTGCAAGCATAGGGTCTAGGATGAAGATTTCACTTTTATCATGTAATTTAGGGGTTTTAAAGTAATAGTCAACGGCTTTCAGTGTTACTGGATCTCTATAGATACCAATATGACCTACCGATGCATTCGGAAGCAGTTCGAGAATTCCATCAACCATTCCAAGCCCTGCCCTTAGTATGGGAATTACAACAATGTCTTTATCGTTTATGTAATAACCCTTCGTCTTTTCCAAAGGTGTTTCTACCTCTATTTCGTAAACCTCAATGTGTCTGGTTGCTTCGTATGTTATAAGAAGTGTAATCTCTCTGAGTAATTCTCTGAATTCTTTGGGTCCGGTTTCCTTTTTACGCATTATGGTCAGCTTGTGTTTGATTAAAGGATGTTCAACCACGTGTAGCATTATTATCCCTCCACTGTTTGTAAAATTCCAAGTTCTTTGAGCTGTTGTTTGATATCATATTGCATAAGTTTTGGTATTATCAAATCGAGGTTTCCGTCAAGAACTGCTTGAAGATTATATATTGTCAAGTTTATCCTGTGGTCCGTCACCCTGTTTTGTGGGAAGTTGTAAGTTCGAATCTTTTCGCTTCTTTCACCAGTACCTATTTGATTTTTTCGTTCTGAAGATATCTTTTCTTCCTGCTCTCGACGTGCAAGTTCATACAGCTTCGAGCGAAGAACCATCATTGCCTTTTCTTTATTTTGATGTTGGGACCTCTCTGATTGACAAGTAACTACAATTCCCGTAGGTAAGTGCGTGATTCTAACTGCTGATTCTGTTTTGTTTACATATTGTCCCCCGGCACCTGACGCCCGATATGTATCAATTCTTATGTCTTTTGGGTCAATGTATATGTCTACATCTTTGATTTCGGGCAAAACAGCTACAGTTGCAGTTGATGTATGTATCCTTCCTCCAGATTCTGTGACCGGGACCCTTTGGACTCGATGAACCCCTCTTTCATACTTCATGTAAGTACCACTATTTTTACCTTTTATCCTTACAACCACTTCCTTGTAACCACCCAAGTCGGACTTACTTTCATCAAGAATTTCTGTTTCCCAACCTTTTGATTCGGCGTATCGTAAATACATTCTCAACAAATCCCCTGCGAAAAGCGCCGCTTCTTCACCACCAGTGCCTGCACGAATTTCTAAGAATACGTTTCTATCTCTGAATTCGTCTTCAGGAAGAAGTTGGGCGATTATCTCATTGGCTAACTTCTCTAACTGGCGTTCTATTTTTTCAATTTCAACTTCGCTACCAGGCTCTTCTTTCCAAAGTTCCCTTTCGTCTAGTAGATTAAAATACTCAGTTATCTTTTCGTCAATTTCTTTAAAATTACTATAATCAGCTGATATTTTAATCATTTCTTTCAAATCCAAATTTTCTGTCATTTTTCTTTCAAGCTCATCCAACATCTGTTTAACCCAAGTCCTGATACTTTCCATTAAATTCCTGTCCATCCTATCTTTTTAGCCACCTCCTCTGGATTGCGAGCAAAACCGATTACTGTTTCTTTCGTTATTTCTCCAGTGAAATATGCTTTTAGTAAAGCGTCGTCAAAAAGCACGTTACCAAGCTTTTGAGCAGTTTGCATGATACTTTCTATTTGGTGTATCTTTCCCTCTCTTATGAGATTTTTTACAGCAGCGTTAGCTACAAGAATTTCGGCAATTGGCATCATTCCTATCGTTTTCTTTGGGACAAGTCTTTGATAGATAACGCCAACCAGTGTGTTGGCAAGTTGCAGAGAAACTTGTTTTTGCTGATGTGCAGGAAAAACATCAACGATTCTCTCAGGAGCTGTTGCGGCGGAATTTGTGTGAAGAGTTCCAAGCACAAGATGTCCCGTTTCGGCAGCAGTTAATGCTAATGATATCGTCTCTAAATCCCTCATTTCACCAACGAGAATTATATCAGGGTCCTGTCTGAGAGCGTATTTGAGACCATCTGCAAATGACTCCGTGTCTCTTCCAACCTCGCGTTGATGGATCAATGAGTTCTTGTTTTCGAAAACGTATTCTATGGGATCTTCTATTGTAATAATGTGGTAAGCGTATTTAGAGTTAATGTAATCAACCATGGCTGCAAGGGTCGTTGATTTACCACTACCCGTAGGACCTGTTATAATAATTAACCCTGTATCCCTGTCACAAAAATCTCGAATTGTTGTTGGCAGTCCGAGTTCTTCGAAAGTTCTTATACGTTTGGTAATAATTCTTAAGGCAAGTGCAGGGTTACCACGTTCGTAGTAGAGATTTGCCCTAATCCTAACATCTTCGAATCCGAAAGAAAAGTCTACTTCTTTATTATGACTCATGATGTCATGTTCTTCCAAAAGTCGAGTTACAATTTCCTTTACCTCACCATAAGAAAGTGTTGGATAACCTTGCATTTTTGTTAGATAACCGTCCACACGAATTATCGGAGGATTTCCCACAGATATATGAACATCGGTAGCCCTTGCATTTTTTGCTTTACTTATGATTTCATAGATATCAACCATGTGATGCTCACATCCTTTCTTTTAATCTAGTCTGTGAGCAGAATCTTTAACTTCTCCAAAACAGGGTCGTGCTCATCATCCGAAAGCTCTACAACAACTTCTCTGCTCTTACCTGATTTTTTCTGGTAAAGTAGAGCTATTTGGTCTTTCTTTTCTTTCATTACCTCATAACTGAACTGTTTTGATTTGTCAAAGACAATTCTTACAACATCGTCGAGTTCATAGACTGTCGCAAGCGACAAACCAACAAAAATGGATAAGTCTCCATTGAGTTTTAACTCTTCTAATATTTCTTTTGTTACAAATGTTTGATTTAGTTGAGAGGCGTTTTCTGAAGCAGAATGTTCTATATCTTTCTTATCTGAAGTTGAAAATTCGACAAGTTTTGGAGATTCTCTCGTATTTTCTTCTTGCTTGACGTCACCAGATTGCTCAAGTGGCATTTCTACCCTTGGTTGCATAACTTCTATAACTTCTTCTTTTTCTTGGTTATCTCCTCCGACTTTTCTATCGTGCTCCGTAGGAGTTAACGCTTGTTTCTCATTTGTGACTTGATTGTTGCTGGTTATTCTTTCACCTTTTGCTGAAACTGTCGAGGTTATCTCTAAAGTTGTTGTTCCAATTACTTTAGTGGATGGCAACGCCAAATTAATTAACAACACTTTTGCTAACAGTAGTTTTTCTTCGGCAAGTTTTAACTCTTTTTGTATTCTATAAATTTCAGAAGCTAATTTAATACCTTGACCGCTTTTCTTTTCCAGTAGCTTTTCCATAACTTGTGTCAAAAATGTATCAAAATCTCCTCTTTCGGTGTAAACTTCATCGATAATACTTTCAATACTTTCCAAATTCCCAGTGATTATAGCCTCGATAAATTTATCGATTGTTTCCTCGCTTACTAATCCTAAAGCCTCGTTCACAGTTTCTGCAGTAACTTCACCGCCTGAGTACCTCACTACTTGTTCCAGGATGGAAAGTGCATCTCTAAGCCCACCTGCGGCCTTTTTCACTATTTTCTCTAAAGCATCTTCTGTCACGTCGTAACCTTCTTTAACACAAATCTCTCTGAGCCTGTTTTTAATTTCTTCGTTTGATATGTTTCGGAATTCCAAAACCTGGCATCGAGAAATGATAGTTGGAGGTATCTTTTCAGGGTTCGTAGTGGCTAGGATAAAGACAACATGTTCGGGAGGTTCTTCAAGGGTCTTCAAAAGAGCATTGAATGCCTCTTTCGTAAGCATATGAACCTCGTCAATAATATAAACTTTATATTTCCCCATAACTGGTGTGAAATTGACACCATCTCTAATTCTCCTTACTTCGTCAATTCCTCTGTTTGATGCAGCATCAAGTTCTATAACATCTAAATGCGAACCACTGTCGATAGCTTTACAAGAAACACACTCGTTGCATGGTTCCCCATACTGATTCTTCTCACAATTTAATGATTTTGCAATAATTCTTGCAGTCGTTGTTTTTCCTGTTCCACGAGGACCAGCAAAGATATATGCATGACTAATTCTTCGTTTTTCAAGGGCGTTTTTTAACAACCTCTTGATATGTTCTTGTCCCACTATTTCTGAGAATCTTGTTGGCCTATATTTTCTATACAGCGCTTCCATATGCTCCACCTCTGCTAAATGCTGAAATACTGATGTAAATTTCACAAGATCGATTGGACTTCCTTTTGTATGATTTTAAGCACTGTTTCCAAAGCCTGTTTACCAGGTTCAAGCCATATAGCATTTGGAAACCTTCTAAGGTAAATTATCTGTCTTCTTGCGTAATGGCGAGTGTTTCTTTTTATTAAGTGCAAGGCCAATTCTAGACTGTAAATTCCATCCAAGTAGTCGATTATCTCTCTGTAACCTATAGTTTTGAAAGCATCAAGGTTCTTACCGTATTTTTCCACAAGCATCTTTACTTCATCGATAAGTCCGTGTTCTATCATCTTTTCAGCGCGTTGATTTATTCTTTCGTAAAGTTCTTCCCTTTTCGGGTTCAAAACAATAAGAATGAAATCATCGTAATTTGCTTTTTGGGTCTGCAATTGAGAAATTCTTTTACCTGTTTTTAGGTATACCTCTAATGCCCTTATCGTACGCTTCACGTCTTGTGGATGTATTCTGGCTGCAGCTTCTGGGTCGAATTCCTCAAGCATCTTTCTTAGAATCCCCGGTTCTTGCTCATTTAGCTTACTGAGTTCTTTCCTAATGTTTTCATCACGAGAGACACCTTCAAAGAAGCCTTTTACTAAGGCATCTATGTATAGACCTGTGCCTCCTACGTATATTGGTATTTTACCAGCTTTTTTAACCTCTTCCTCCTTCTCCTTTGCCATTTTTTGATACAGAAAGGCGTTAAAATACTCGTTTGGTTCGATAATGTCAATCATGTGGTGCTTTACTAACGATAACTGGTATGGATCCGGTTTTGCCGTTCCAATGTCCATGTATTTATATATCTGCCTAGAATCCATGGAGATGACTTCTATCGGTAAGTGTTCTGCGAGCTGGATCGAAAATTCGGTTTTTCCTGAAGCGGTTGGTCCGGAAATTATTATCCTCTTCACCTTAATCCCCCATCTTTTTGAAGAGTCTTCAAAATTTTCTTATTCTGGGTTTGGTGAATAACGTTTAATCAACCTTCAGTTCAATGCTAACATTGTTAGCTTTCATGTCGTTCTTTTCGGTGTATATAACAGCATCTGATGCTGTCATCTTAATACCTTTTTTCGGGTCGTTAATTACCACCGCTCCGTAAAGATAAACTTCTCCTTTCTTTTTGTCATATTCGAACCTGTCAGCCACAGCGGTTATGTCACCTTTTGTAATACTTACCCCACCTTTTTTAGTTCCACTGTATTTGTCGTTTTCAAGGTCGTAACTTAGGTTGTCCGTAACCACAATTATTTTCTCATTACTCTTCGTATCAATAATAGTGACTGTCGAGTTGGTCAGAACACCCGTTCTGTTATCTAAGTCATAGGTCATTTTATCGGCAATGGCGCTACCACCATCAAATGTGAATTCGACCTTCGTTGGAATTTCTACGATTTTCCACTTGTCTCCTACCTTTTTAACGTACATCTCCGTTGTTTTAAGACTTACCTTATCCTCATCGATATTTACAAAAACACGACCTTTGTAGTAAATAACGTCACTTTTTGGCTCAACATAATCTGCTGAAACCCGCACTGTCTTAGATTTTTTCTGAGTTGCCGTTGTTGAGGTTTGAGAAGTCAAAACTACTACAGCGGCAACCAATAAAATAATAATGCCAGCTATCCTAAAAAACCTTTTCATAAGTATCCCTCCGAAGTGTATTAATTTTTCTTTAGATTTCGATATTGCTGATCACAAACACTTTTCTATGAGCTCTTTACCAGCTAAATAAAAACGATTACTGACATATCTAAAATCCGTAAAAGCGGAACCACTAAGTCTGATGCTCACTGTTGCTTTTGCTTTTTCAGTTACACGCTTAATAAGAGAAGATGTCCTGGCAAAGGTAGCCATCAGAAGGAAGTCAGTGGCCCTACGAGGTTCAAAAGGAACATACCAATCAATGTATATTATACCATCACCTTCAGGAATTCCAACGACCCAACTTGAAGAAATATACCCGTCAACAGGAGCAAAATCAATAGGATAAGGAAGAGCATGTATTAAAACTTCTCTTGCATTGCCGTAAAGAATTTCATTCTGTTTTTTATCTAAATTAAAAGCATGTATTTTTATTTTGTCATGCTCTTCAATTTCCACATTTGGAATCCACTTCTCAACAAATTCACTGAGTTTTTTTCTTGATGACTCTAAATCTACCTTTTTCTGCATCTTATACAAAAGCAGAATGTCTTTCCCAATGTCTGGTAAGGAAGGTTTAGAGATACCTTTGAAAAACTTGGAAGCTTCACCCCACATTGTTGAGAGAATGTTGTATGAATTATTTCTTTGATATGTCCATAAAATCAAAGGGATACAAGAAAAACCGCTACAATGTATCTCTAAATCTTCTCTTTCTGTAACCTTCTTTTCCGAAAGAGCATTTAAGAGCCCAATAGCTCCCAGATAATGTGGAATATCACCGCCTAATGAAATTCTCAAACTCATCCTTCACTCTCCTTGCAACAATTAAAGCATTTTTATAAACTTCTTCGTATTTAGCAAAATCCTGCCAGTTAACACTTATGGGATAAAAAAATGTGAAATCCGCTTCACTGAGTTCGTTTTGCACAATGTACGACTCTTTAACTGCATCCACGGTAAGCATGAGTTCCATATGTGTTGCGTACGGTGGTATGAGTTCTTCAAAAGCGCTAGCTACTATGGTATCAGCCCCGTAGTCTTTTAATTCAAAAGTAGGAATTGGTGATAAAACACCACCATCAAGCATTCGAACACCCGCAATGTACGTAGGCTCAAACACTCCGGGAACAGTGCAACTTGCTAGAACCGCATCGACAAGATAACCTTCATCTATAACGAAACTCTTCCAAGTTTCAATATCGAAAGCTACGACTAAAAGTTTGGTTTTTAACTCTGAAAATTTTTTCTTACCAAACATTTCTTTGAAAAACTGGTAGAACTCATCCAGGCTGTAAAGAGCATCTTTTATAACCATCTCTAAATTCATTATTGGCTCAGGTTTTGTTCTTTGTTTTTTGAGAAATTTACGAACTGTTTCAGCAAAGACCTTGTAAGCAATTTCTGAACTGCCATGTAATGCATATAACGCACCAACAATAGAACCTGCCGATGAACCTGAAATAACATCAGGTTTGACGTTGCATTCTTCAAAAACTTTCAGTGTTGCGATATGCGAAAATCCCTTTACGCCTCCGGCTTGAAGAGCAAGTCCAAACATAATCACAATTCCTTTCTGGTTATTCTACATTCATTTGAGAAGTACAAGAATTCCTGCGACTATGGCAACTAACAAACTAATGTAAGTTATAGTTCGCATAGTCATCAACTGACTGTTTAAGTTCTCTACTTGCGATGAAAGTTTTTTCAAGTTCTCGTTATTAGTTGTATTAGAAGATTCAAGTTGAGAAACTTTTTGCTCTAAAGACTCTATCTTTTTCTCAGAATTCTGAGAAATGACAAGTTTGTCTAGAATATATTTTTGCTCCAAGACCACTTGTGAAAGACCATCTTCAAGCTTTTTGAATCTTGCTTCGAGTTGGTCAAATCGGTTGGAAAGTACTTCCAAGTTAGAGAATGTATTGATTATTGTCAAAGCATCCAAGGCTTCTAAACGTTGTAAAAAGTCTTGCCCTTTTCCTAAAACTTCCTCAATAGTTCCGATTCGAGACTTTAATTTCTCAATTTCCGCTGATACTTGATTTCTCAAATCGTTTATATTCGCCAAAGTTAAATTCTGCAAATTCTTAATATCTTCCGAAGTACCGGCTTCTAGTTTGGAAACTTTTTCTGATAGTGAATTAATAGTATTTGTTGCGTGGTTAACCTTTTTTTCTAAATCTGTTGCCCTTGCTTTAAGTTTTTCAATTTCATCACCGTAATACTTAAGTTGAGCGTATTCATTTAGTCTCGCTTCTAAACTATTTATTTGAGCTGTCAATTGCGCTATGTCTTTAGTGAAATCTTTTGATTGGGAAAGTGCTGAAATTTTATTTTCAACAGCAGTAACTCTTTTATTTAGTGCCGAAAGTTCACTCTGTAGTGAGATAATTGTTTGCTGGTCTTTTGAAGAATCAGTACTTTTATTTTCAAGGTTCGTAACCTTACTTTCGACTGCCAAAAGCCTTTTTTTTAAATCATTCAGTTCACTTTGTAAAGCCGAAGCACTTTGAAACTGACTGGAAGGAATACTAGATATCTGCCTTTCCAATGTAGTAATCCTTGATTCAAGCTTTACCAAATCATCAGATTTGGTACTTTGTAAACTTGTTAAATTATATCTATCTATAATTGCATACAAATAGCGTGCAAGGTCCAATTTCGTTATAAGCAAAGAAGGTTTAAAGTTTCCATTGGCATCTACATCCATAATCCTTTGTTCTACAAGGAAATTCACAGCTTTGTATTCAGCTGCGGATGGAGAAAGGTCTTTTATTGTGGCAGAAAAAACATAGATGCTAATGGAAATCAGGAAAAGAAGGATGATACCTCGATATCTTAACAACCGATAGAAAACATAACTCATGCTCTTCACCTCACGTTGTGGTCTGGAAATGATATTTCAAAACGATTGGCGAAATTCGTTGAGCTGTCCTTGCTTTGCATCAACAATTTGTTCGTTAACCTTTAAACCATTTCGTACAAAAGTTAACTTGTGCTTACCTGCTGATGTGACAAAGAAATATATCGGGGTATTCCCTATGAATTCATCATCCCAGTAAACTTCACAGGCATCTTTTGAATATACATTCACCAAAACCCTGTCCTCAGTGTCAATCACTGTGGGCCCTTCCACTTGTATCCTTTCTTCGCTCTTAGCTCTTCTATTGTCGAAAACGAGAATATTAGTGCCTGACGCTACCTGTAAAATCGTGGGTCCTTTGAATATCGTAGTTCCTACCAAGCAAATCATATCTTTACTTATCAAGATAGGAACGGTCTTAGGCAGGTTTTTAAGACTTCCATCGCTGAAACCATACCACACTATATTTCCCGCATTATCTTTTATCGTCGTAAACCACGGTTTGACAACCACTCTGTCCCTTACATATCCATCATACTCAATAACATAGTTGTTGCTAACTGTTCTTTGGCTTACCTCCCATTTGGGTTTCAGATTATAGAAAATCTTCGTGTCTTTTCTTAACTCAACCTTTGTTTCATAATCTTCATAGTTTTGGGAGAATATTCGAATATCATAACTATTCTCCGGTAGTACTATCGTTGTTGGAAGCTTCCAAATTTGCCCTGATATCCAAGCATAAGCTCCTGCAGGGCTTCCATCAATTGTCAATTTAAACATCTGGGTAGAGTCGACTTTGTACACATATTCATCAAGAAACGGTACCTCAATTTCTTGAATGCTCTTCAAAAAGATATTTGGTAAATAGAGTTTGTATTTACCCGGCTCTACCTCTATCGTTGAAGGTAAATTTATTAGCATTCCGCCTAAGATTGCATTGTCGATGTTTTTTTCAGAAACCAATTTCAATGTTACCGTTCTTTTCAGTGTTATTTCCAAATCTTTTTCTTCATACGGGTTGATTTCGACTCTGAGAGTTTTGGTAGCATATCCCGGAGCTTCTGCTTTAATTTCGTGAACCCCAGAATTTATCTGAAGTCTTGCGGTACCGTTGAAAGTATCAACCTCAACCAGTTGACCATTGACAAAAACCCGTGCATTTTTCGGAGTTACTTTTAGATTCAAGAATGATGGCAATGAGAGTTCTACGGTTACAGTCGCATCGTCTGTGAGAGTTTTTTCAAACGGCACAAAACCGGGTTTTACAACCTTGAGAGTTCCTGGAAACTCTGCGTTGAAAGTTATGGAGTCTTTTTGCACAACCCCTACAAATTTGTCATTGTAGTAAACCATACTTCCTTTAGGTGCGTAAATTGTTAGCGAGAAAGCAAAGTCTGAAAATAATGCTATTAGTAGAAAAGCAAACTTCAACAAACTTCCAAGTTTCATGTTTTCTCTCAACGAGTTTCTCCCCTTATTAGAACTTAGAATTTCGGAATCTCAGATTATTTAGAACTTATAACCTCGTAAAGAGCGTCTAAAGCCTCATGAATTAGCTTTGTCTTATCCTCAGATATTTGCTTGATAACCTCTTCAATGTATTTGACTCGCATCTCTATAACAGCTTTTATCACTTGTTCGCCAAGAGGTGTTATTTCTACCTTAAAAACTCTTCTATCCGTTTCATCTCTTCTTCGATTTAAAAATCCATCCCTCACAAGCCTCATAACAAGGCCGCTAGTTGTACTTTTTGCAATACCTAAAGATTGACTCAATTTCGTCATCGTCTGGGGACCGTTGAAATAGACCCTTTGGAGTAAGTCAAATTGCGCTGCAGTAATGCTGTAGTTCTTCAGAGCCTCACGACCGTGTACTCGTATCCTAAAACATATGGTCCTTAGCAATTGTTCTAAGTGTGCAGGCAAGCCGTTTTTCAAATCGCTCTCTGAATAAGTTATTTCTCCGAACATCGAACCACCTCAGTTTTTCACAACTCTTCCATAAGAACTTTGAATGCGAGATAAGTTTCGTAAAGATCAGCTTTTGAAACTAGTTCGAAAGGAGCGTGCATGCTCATTAACCCAGGTCCTATATCAATTGTATCAAATCCTTCTTTTGCAAGGAACTTTGCAACAGTTCCGCCACCACCAACGTCAACTTTACCCAAGAGGCTAACCTGCCAAGAGATACCATTTCGATTGAGTATAGCTCTTACTTTGCCAACCAGTTCAGCATGTGCTTCACTTGCCCCACCTTTTCCACCTCTGCCAGTGTATTTTACTATAGCAACACCGTAACCTGCTTTAGCAACATTGAGCTTATCATGAACATCCGGATAAGATGGGTCAAAAAGGGCGGTTACATCAGCTGATAGAACTGTTGACTTATCAATAATCTCATCTAGCAGTTGCTCGGTATCATTAAATCCCTTAACAGAAAGCATCTTTCTCAAAAATGCTCTGTAAAATCTTGCTTGAGCTCCCGCATCACCTTCGCTACCGATTTCTTCCCTGTCAAACAAAATAACACCTATAGCTTTACTTTTGGGTTGTGCGTTCAGTAATGCCATAACACCCTCAAAAGCGCATATTCTATCATCGTGACCGTATGCACCAATAAAACTGCTATCTATGCCCACATCCCGTGGTTTCAAAGCGGGAACAAGCTCTAAGTCAGCGCTTATGAAGTCTTCTTCTTCAATGTTATACTTCTCTTTCAAAAGCTTCAGGATGTATTTCTTAACCGGTTCTTTTTCTTCACCTTCTAAAGGTATAGAACCAAGTATGACGTTCATTTTCTCTGCTTTGAACTGTTCACTTACCTTTTTGTCTTCTTTATCCAGATGAGGGAGCAAATCAGGAAGAACAAGAACGGGGTCTTTGTCTTCACAGCCTATGCACACTTTAATTTTTTCGCCGTTTTCTTTTACAACAACACCTACAAGTGCCAGGGGTAAACTCAACCATTGATATTTCTTAACGCCACCATAATAATGGGTCTTCGCAAGTGCTATCCCTGAATCTTCATACAATGGGTTTGGTCTCAAATCAATTCTTGGAGCATCGACATGTGCTGCAACAAAATTAATACCATTCAGTATTTCTCCGTTAACTGCAACCAGCGATTTTTCCCTATTTATGTAGAAAACTTTATTTTCCTTTCCTGTGTATTTTTCGAGTGGAATGTATCCATTTTCTAAAAGTATTTTTTCAAAATATTCGATAGCTAACCGCTCAGTTTTAGCATAATCAATGAATTCCTTGTACCTATCGGAAAAATGTTCAATCTCTTCCCTTGTTCGTTTTTTCCATACTAGTTCATTCAACCCCATTTTCAGCCACCTCCAGTTTTTTTAGGATTTATATAATTTACCAGATTTCGACCTCTGTTTCTAGTTCCACGCCGTAATATTCTTTAACTTTGCCTTTGATAAAGTCAATCAATTTCAAAACATCTGAGGCTTTTGCATTTCCCCTATTAATTATAAACCCGGCGTGTTTTTCGGAAACTTGTGCACCACCTATTTGATAACCCTTCAAACCAAGAGATTCTATAGCTGTCCCAACGTAAAAATCTGGCCTCGGTCTTTTAAATACGCTACCAGCGCTAGGATATTCTAACGGTTGCTTCTCGTAACGTTTTCGCATGGTATCAATCATTATTTCACGGATACTTTCCTTGTCACCTTTTGCTAATTTTAAAACTGCTGAGATTATTATCAGAGATTTTTCGTGTTTGAATATACTATCTCTGTAACTAAATTGTGCCTCAGAAGGGTTTATGGTTATAACATTTTTTCCATCAAACACTTTGAGACTAACAACGTTTTGAGCCATTTCCCAACCATAACAACCTGCGTTCATGTAGACGACTCCACCAACACTACCTGGCAAACCAAAAGCCCTTTCCAAACCTGAAAGTGAATGTTCAAGTGCTATTAAACAAAGGGTCTTGAATGACATTCCAGCTGATACGTTAATCAATTCGTCGTGAATTTCTATGGAGTCTATTCTTTCCGTCGAGATAACTGCAAAATCCTTTTCGTCATCTGTTGGAATTATATTCGTTCCCTTACCAATTATTCTGAAAGGGACCTCATATTCTTTGAGTAGCCTTAACGTATCTAAAAACCCGTCCATTGAACTTGGAATTATGAAGAGTGGAACACTTCCCCCAAGCCTAAAACTAACATGATGTGAAAGCTGTTCATTAAAAAACAGATCACATCCTAAATCCCAAAGTTTCTCAGCCAACCTCCTGTTAAAGCCCCTGATTTGTTCGCTAAGTGCATCATGCGTGTAATCCACCGCTCATTCCCTCCGTATAAACAACAATTTTGTCTTTTCCTGTGTTCTTAGCATGGTATAGTGCAATATCCGCTTTTTGTATCAACTCTTCGGAATCGTTGACCTTGCATGCAGGATAAACCGCTATTCCATAACTAAGGGTAATGTTAAATGGGAATTTGTTCAAATCCCTAGTTAATCTTCTCAATCGTTCAACAACAGTCTTTGCTTCTTCCTCACCCGTCGACGGGAAGAGTAAAACGAATTCCTCGCCACCAAAACGTCCTACAACATCTGTTGAACGCACGTTGTCTCTCAATATTCTTGCCACTTCCTTTAAGACTGCGTCACCTGTAAGGTGACCATATGTATCGTTTATCTTCTTGAAATTGTCGATATCGCACATAACAACACTTAATTCCCCTTGCTCAGATTGAGCTTTTTCAAAGTAATGTTGCAACACTTCGCTGAAATGATACCTCGTATAGAGTTTTGTGAGAGGGTCTATTAAGCTTCTTAGCCATGTTAGTGTTCCCTTCATAACTGCTACGAAACTATACTCAAGTAATTGTAAGATTGGTAAAAGCTCATTCCTGTATTCTTCAGGAAATCGAACATTTTGGTTTGAAAGCCAAAATTCATACGTTGCGTTCTTGTCAATTTTATCGTTAACGTATACCTCCAATGGAGCCACACTTAAAGTCTCTCTAACTGGTTTTTCTCTGTCTGCTGTTCCTAGGCTCGTTTCGAATGTTTTATCTAGAACCTTATCGTAAAGCCTAAACAAAAGGCTTCTAGCTGGTATTAGCGACAAAACTTTCGCGGCGAAGTAATTTAAAAGTTTCTCCGGCTCTGTTTTCGGGTCAATTGCTTTTAAACTGGAGAGCAAATCATATGAAAGCGTGCTCAGTTGTTTTGAATGCTTTTCTTTTTCGTCTTTTTCTAATTCGACTCCGTAGAGTTCACATAACATTCTAGCAGCGTTTTCAAGTCCTATGTCTTTATAAATAGTTATTGCCTTAGAATAGTATGACTTTGATTTGTATTCATTACCGAGGGCTTTATAGTAATGACCAAATCCTTCGTACACCATTGCCAAGGATAACAAAGCTCCATCAAGCACGTAGTTCGTTTCGAGATACTCAAGTTCCTCTTTGAATAATTCAGGAACAGTTCTTGCCAATTCGTTTCCCAAAACTGCTACTATTTCTTCCCTGAAATATCTGGAACCAGCATCTCTATACTTTTTCCATTTTATTGCAAACTCCTCTGTCCCAGCTGCAGAAATAACCTCGACAATCTCCTTTGTGCTTTCATCATACTCCTCGTTACTCAAGACACCTTGTTTGCGCTCCATTGCTTTAGGAATATTTCTTGTTATAAAGTGAACGGCAAAAATGTCAAATGAACTATCCACCCCGTAACGTTCTTTTATACGCTCGATATGTTGAAGGGCTTCTTCAACTTCGAAATTATAACTATGATAATAAGCCTCTAGTGTTTGTGCAAAGATTATCTCATTTCTTAAGTTTAACATTTCAAGTTTTGGTTCTAATTCAGCAATACCAGATATGAATTCTCCTATCTTACCTGCATAAAGTGCGTGGGAAAGTATGTTTAACCTTGCTAAATAGCTTCGAGCAGGCAACCCAATGTTTTCAGCAGCCTCTACTGCTCGTTCAAGGTACTGCATAGAAATAGTGGTGTTTGTAATCTCAACAGCAATGTTGTTATAAATCGATGGGAGTTTATGTGCAACATTGTAATCAAGTGCTAGTTTTTCAGCCTTTCTTAAGTACTCTAAAACCTTTGATGGGTTCGAACGAGCTATAACCGATATAAATATGTAAATGTCAATAAGAAGCCTCACGTGCAACGGATTGTTTTCGTCAAGTTGTTCAATTATTCGTTTTGCTCTTTCGTAATAATCTTTTCTTCCAGGAGCTTGTCCCGCTTCGGACCGTAATAATAAAAACTCACGCTTCAAATTACCAAACGGTCCGAGCTCGACGTGCGAATTTTTGAGAAGTTCTACTGCGTTCTTGTAGTCGTAAACCAAGTAGTACTTGAACGATTTCAGATAGACGTATATCTTTTTATCCGGAATGTCCAAGTCTCTTATATAGTTTTCGTCTTCTGTTCGTTCAGCAAGTTCGAGTAGGAATTTATAATAAGCGTAAGACTCTCGACTTTTAAGAATTTTTCTAGCTTTTTGTAGCACAGCGTATATAACTGATGGAGATGCGTAAAAATTTAAAAGCTCCATTGCGTACTTTAGGTAAGCAACAGCAGCTGACACTTCATTTCCTGATGATTCCAAATGCCAAGCCTTCTTCTCATAGTCAGCCAAAGAAGATGCCAATTTTTTATGGAGTTCTAACCTTTCCTCTTCAACAATCGATTCGTACAGTATTTCCCAATACTGTTTGAGTGTGAAACGGATTATATTGTATTCTCTGTAAAGTATCCCATCTTCTAGAAGCTTTGTCAAATCTATATTTTCCCCCAATAACTTTTCCAAGGTTTCTACTTCTACCAGGTTAAACTTTTGTCCGAGAACTGAAAGATATTTCGCGTTTGAGTTCTTGAATTTTTCTACTCTCTCGACAAAAATAGATTCAACCCTAACTTCTTCAAGTCTTTCCACATCGAAAACAAATCCTTCATGCTCTTTTCTTAGTACATCTTGCTCGTAAAGGTATCTAAGGTATTCAACTATAAGTCCTGGAAAGCCTCTACTGGCAGCATAGAGCCAATCAACGAGGATGTCTTGATTTTGTATTTTTAAGAAAGACGAGTCTAAGAGCCTTTTTATTGTATGTTTGTCAAACGCTTTTAATTCAACACGAAGATGGAAGTCTTCCGAGTCCTCAACAGAGAAAGCAAGAATTTTTATTTTCCCAGTACTGTCAAATCTTGCAAGTCTTCTTAAGAATGATTTCAGTCGTTCATCTACTTCTTGATAGTCATCAACGAATATAACCACGTTATCAAGATGCGTCAAAGCTTGAACCACATCTATGCTCACCGTGTCTATAGTGCAAACGTTTTCCAGACAATAAGATAAACTCGAAACCAGCTTCTCTGATACTTTGTCTGAACAAACTTGCAATGTTTGTGCAATTAAATCAGATCCACTGGTAACGTGCAAAAAAGGTATTCCTTTTTGCCTGAAGTTACTCTGCAAATTCTCAATCATGGTAGTTTTACCTATCCGTTGTGGACCTATAACACCTATAAAGCCTTGCCCTGGCAGTGGGCGTAGAACAAGTTCTACTATTTGGTTCTCCTCTTCTCTGTGAATTCTTCTTATAGTCAGAATCTTCTTGGAACCAAACACATTCTGAAAAGGAATCTCCTCAACATAGTCTCTCTGACTTGGCTCCTCAACTATCATACGCTGAACAATTCTTTTGAGTTCTTCATTGCTAGTCAAATCGTGGATTATTTTGCCAAAGACATAGATTGTTGATTTGTCTGTTATTTCTTTTCTGAAGTATTCGGGAGCAGCAAACACTTTTCCAGTTTTTGCCATACTTTCAACATGTTCAAAAGATTGTATCAACGGCAGAAATATCCTAATTTCATCGTTAACAATAACTAAGTCGTCTAACCCCATATAAGGAACAGAGAGACCAGGAATATGTAAGACTGTCTTCATAATAGAAAGCAACTGTGGAAGGAGTTTCTCAACATGTTCACGTCCGTGCCTAGTAATAGAATCATACGAAGGAATATCATATACAAGAATATCTCGTTCGCCCTCTTCAAAATAAAAGATTTCAGGAACTATAAGCCCGTGAACGTTGCGAGCTAGTTCTGAACGCAGAATAGCATCTGCCTGACTTTTAATCAAGCTTTTTTCTACGAATTTCGCTACCTTTTTGTAACCCTGAATTTCAACTATATAATCACTGCTCCAGTAGGTATCACCAATGTATTCGAGTATTTCCAAACTATACCACGCCTCCCGCTAAATTTAAACTAAAAACTTTCAACAGGCTCTTAGGGAAAACAGACTCTGTTTTTCCCGGCCTCTTTAGCAATGTACAATCTATTATCTGCAAGTCCTATCAGTTCAGTTATGTTCTGTTTCTCAAAAGAAGATGCAATTCCAAAGCTAATCGTTACTTGAAACCCGAAAATATTATAGGAACTCTTTTCTATTGCCATTCGAACGCCTTCACATATTTCAACACACCTTGCTTTGTCTACTTTCATCGCACCAACGAATTCTTCACCTCCGTACCTTGCAACAATCCCGTTCTCTCCAATATTATCTTTCAAAATAGCAGCAATATTTTTCAGCACCATATCACCAGTCAAATGGCCGTAAGTATCATTAATTTTCTTGAAATTGTCAATATCCGCTAAAAAGACAGTTACTTCTTTTTCCTTTCGTGAAACAGTAGGTTCTTCCATGTATTCTTGAAGAATTTCCAAAAATCTCCATCTGTTGTATAGCCCTGTCAAAACATCCCTCGTTGCCCTTTCCCTATATATTATGCCTCTTACTTGACTTGAAAACAACTCATCCAACAGAGTTATCTTATCCCATATATCTTTTTTCTCTTCTTCCGATAACACCAAACTGTTGTTTGTGAAGAATATTAAATAATCGCTATCCTTGTCTATATTATCCTTGATATGCACCTCAAGAGGGTCAAGTCTAATAATGCTTTTGTTTTCATCAGATGTCGCAATGCCTATAGATGCTCTTAGATTCGTCTTTTTATCCTTCACTGATACAAAAACATGATGGGGCTCGAAAAGGTTAATCAATATATTTGAGAATATCCTTAGAAACTCATCCAAACCTATCTTTTGGTCGATTGATTTTAATATCTCGAGTGTATCAACTATCTCATTTTCCACTGCATTTCTTCGGAAATCAACAAACAAAATATCCTTCAAAGGCTGCTCAAAGTCTTTTTCAATTCCCAAATCAAAAAGAATCCTTGCGATTCTTAGCTTTACTAAATCTCGTTTTATCTCATTTTGAATTAGCTCATAATATTTTTGCTTAGCCAGAAGTATGTAAAGCAAAGAGAGTTTTGTCATTTCCGAAGTATAGAAACTGTCCCATTTGTCAAGCTCATCAGCCAATCTCTCTTTGTCGACCTTGTAGATTTGCTCTGCAAATAGGTATAAAATCTCTTCTCTCAGCAAAGTGTAATTCGATGTAATATAATCATTCCACGCTCTAAAGAATTCCTCATCATCCTTAGCCATTATCATTGCGGTAAAATATTCAAAGGCTCTTGTATGAATTGCTGGATCGTCGTGGTATTTTTGGATCAATTCTTTTGCATTTTCTCTATTCCCGCAAAGCATTTCATGGAGAATCAATCCTCGCAAAGAGTGATGAGGTAAATTTTTCTCAGATTCAATCTCAAAAGCTTTCTTAAAGTATCTTAAACCTTCTTCGTAACGGTGCAGATATGAATAAACCATACCATGGAGTCTGTACAAGAAGGATAAATCAGAATAACTTAAGTAATCCTTGTGAGAGTTTTCTAACAAGGAAAACTCGGTAAATAGTTCTTTGAACTTTCCAAAATAAAGTAAATCACGTGCCTGGTTAAGCCTCGGGGTCAGAGTGCGGCGGGTGTATCCAATTTCCCACGCTATTCTTATGGCTTCTTTGAAATACACTAAGGAGAGTAGGTATCCATCGTACGCTATACCAAACGAGTTATATATGCTTACTAAAAGATGTTTCAAATTGTACTGATTAGCAATCTCCAGTGCTTGGTTTAGATACACAGTAGCTTTCTTCCTATTCGTGTATACCAAAGCGTTGCCAATTAACCATAACCATTCCGCCTTCAACTCGGCCCATTTTTCGTTCCAAACTTTTATCTTTTGAATTTCTTCAACGTCAGTAGCAGTATCCGATAGTCTGTCGTAATATGACAAGTATGCTCTTTCCTTGATAAAAGATAGTTTTAATGACTTGTATTTTGTTAGTTCGAAGGACCTCAAAATATCGTCAATATAAGAAACGCAGTCTAAATACTTTTCTTCAACGAATAGTTCAAGTGCTTTCAGGTAAGTAAAAATTCTTTTTTCTGGAAGCTGTATGTCTTTAAAATTTAAACTAATTCCTACTCGATTTTCAAGTTCAAGTCTCAACTTGTGGAATGTATATGATTCTTCTTTACAATTTTTCTTTAAGATTTCGTAAGCTTTGTATAAAGCATCCGACAGAAAAGAAGGAGAAAATGTGTATTTTTCCAATCCTATTTTCACAAACTTAAGATAAGTAACTGCTGCAGATAGTTCTCTACCAGCCCGCAAGTAGTGAAAAGCAGCTTTAAGCGCGTGTTGATTAGATGCACTAATGTGTCTACTGTACTCTTTCGCCATCATCTCATGAATTAGTTTTAATTGCGCGTCATCTTCTATTGGAGATGTCAAATCGTAATCAACTATGTACTCACCATCGTCTGACCTTACTAATTGTTCTTCTATGAGTTTTCTTAGCATAATTTCCCCATCTTTGCCTGTTACTGAACTGAATATCATCAGGTCTTGCCTATCGAATTCCTTTCCTAAGGTTTTTATCAACAGCAAGTCTTCTACTACACGTGAAAGTTTTGCTTCAATATCTTTGTCAGATAACTTCTTCCCTGGTATTTCAATAATGAAATTTTTATCTGGTTGCTTTGATTTGTAAGTCAAAACCACCGTTTTAATTTCAGAATTCTTCAAAATCTCTAAGAATCGTCTTACAAGGTAATGCGGTTCGTCAACATCTTTGACAATCAGTATTATCCTCCCGAATCTCTTGAAAATATTAATTAGTTCACCAACCGTAGTGTCAAATTTGCAAACTGAATATAAGCACTTCACCAAGCCTGAGAATTCTTCTTGCGTTAATTCATTCCTTTTTTTCAAAAGCAACTGTCTTACAACATTTGTAAAATCATCGCCTATGTAAAATATCGCCTCATTTTTTTCTGTAAAGTGGTAATCAATTCTTGCGATGTAATCCTTAAATAAACGATAATATCCTTCAGTATCAATTTGGACCACTGTGTAGTTTTTCTCAGCACTTGTGATTTCTGAAATTATCCTGTAAAGTGCGTCATCGCTTAACATATCTTTTTCTAAATCAACAACGGTAATGCTACTGTTCTTAAGTTTTGAAACTATACTTGCTTTTTCTCCGTTTCCATCGAAAAGTTCAATAATCTCAGCCAAAATCCGCATTGTTGAATTTTTATCGTAGATGCCATTTCTAAGATACTCTTCGTCAACGAAAACACAGTTAAAACCATCTGATGATTTCACCATTTTGGAGCCATCCAATAACTGTTTGTAAAATTCCGAACTAAAGATTAATGGAGGTCTAAAGAAAAATTCTCCTGCGTATGTGTAGATATCGAACAAGCTTATAGCAGGAAACGGGGGGATATTACCAAGCAAGACAAACTTTGCAATTCTTAAGATTGATTCTATGAGTCTCTTTCGTTCCTCATAAGATAGCGATACTAATTCACCAGATGAGGTTACAATATGCTTCTCACCTGAGTATCTGAAGAATACTGAGATATTTTTATCTGCACGTTCTACTCTAACAGGGAGCAAAAATCTCTTAGAAAATGTGTAACTGTTTAAATGGACTACAAAGTCGTGAAAGTTATTAACAAAACCGCTGTCAAAAGTCCATTTTAAGACCCTTCCGTCGTCTGTTTCGGTAATCTCTTCTTTACAAAGTAAATCTCTAATGAGTGCCAGGTTGTCGTTTAAACGCGTAGTTATCCCCCCAGGAAATTCAGAAAAGCGATATCAACAAAGACTTAAAGCTATTTTGTCTTGTTGGTAATGTTGGGCATCTAAATATTCTTAACAGCCTCTAATTGTGTGCTAAACATCAATTTAGCTTCTCTAATAACTTGTTCTACGATAACGGATAATTCTCCTTTCAGCGTACATCCTGCGGCTCTTGGATGTCCACCGCCGCCTAAAAGAACTGCAAGCTTACTGCAGTCAAACCAATCCTTGGAGCGGAAGCTTATATGTACCTCATTCTTTTCATATTCAGAAAAGAAAATTGCAAGTTCTACGCCCTGTATCGAACGTAATTCCCCAACAAAGCCACCACTGTCATCTTCCGTGCAGTTGTTTGATTCGTAATCTTTTTTCGAAAGGTAAGAGTAGACTATCTTTCCATCGTTTTCTGTGCAAATATGCTCCACCATCGTTGACAGTAATTTAAACTGTTCGATTCTCTTATTTTCAAAAATCCTCGAAACTAAATATGCTTTTCCGCCCATAGAAACAAGTTTTGTCGCATCCGAAAAGACAATTTCGTCTGCGTTGGAGTACCTGAAAAAGCCTGTGTCCGTGGCTATTCCCATAAGATTGATTGTAGCAAGTCTTTCATCGTATGATACACCAAGTTCAGTGTTAATTCTGAGAATCATCTGAGCCGTAGAACCAAACTTTGTATCAACCCAATTCAGCGTTCCAAAAAGTGTATTTGTACCATGATGGTCCACTACAGCCGTTGTGACTTTTCCAAGAAACTCCTGAAAACGCCCAATTCTATCAGGACTTGATGCATCAACGATTAGCATAAAATCTGGTTCAAAACCACTGTTGACCATTTCGTCGTAACCTTTAATAAGATTCGTCTCATCAAACTCGTAAAAATACCAAGGAATTCTCCAGTCGATACATGCCACAACTTCCTTGCCTAGTTTTTGAAGCCCTAACGTAGCACTCAGAACTGAGCTTATATCATCGCCATCAGGCATTATATGCCCAACAACTAAAATTTTTTTAGCAAGATTAAGTTCGCCTACTATCGAAAGGAAATCGCGATTCATTCGAGCACCTCCAATGCTTTCTTGACTACTTCTGTGAATCTTTCTTTCACCTTGTTAGCAACCTCAACAACTTCCTCATGCGACAAAGGCTGGTCAAGTATACCGGCTGCCATATTTGTGGCACAAGAGAATACTAAAACCTTTATACCGGCGTGTGCACAAGCGATTACTTCTGGAACTGTCGACATTCCTACTAAGTCAGCACCGAGTTTTCTAAACCCTCTTATTTCCGCCGGTGTCTCATAAGTAGGACCGGTTACAGCTAGATAGACTCCCTCGTTCATGTCTGGAAAAACGCTCTTTATTTTTTCCATCCATGTTCTGTCAAAAACTCCAAGCATGTCTGGAAACCTTGGACCTATATCATCATCATCATTTGGACCTCTTAGAGGATTTCGGAACATAAGGTTTATAACATCCTTAACTAAAACTATGTCACCTGGCTTGTAACTTGTATTAATCGCACCTGCAGCGTTTGTGATGAGCATTCGCTCCATTCCGAGCAGTTTTAATGTGTGTATAACAACCTTTATATCACTTGGGTTCCAACCTTCGTATATATGAAATCTGCCATTCAAAACAACAACCTCTTTACCGAAGAGTTCACCAAAAATTACTTTTCCCTCATGCCCAGGTGCTGTAGAATAAGGAAAACTAGGTATGTCTTTATAACTTATATGTGTAGCGTTCTTTACCTCATTAGCCAAAAAACCCAATCCGGAGCCAAGTATGAGTGCTACCTTGGGTTTTGAAGAAATTTTTGAAGCTATATACTCATATGCTTCTTTAACCCGCTTATCCACGAAAATCCCTCCTAAAGAGCTCTTTGCATTATCTCATTCTTGTTTTAAAATTGAGTTGTAGTTCTCGTTTTTCATTTTATTATACCACAAGTTCTTCAAAACCAAAGCCAAAAAACTATGAAGATTGAAAGGGGGAACAGTATGATAAAACCAGCAGCAAGGTATCCGCGTTTGATAATAAATCTTTCCGCCATAACGGAAAATGCTTCAAAAGTTGCACAACTTTGCCATTCAAGGGGCATAGAACTTGTTGGAGTGACGAAACTTTCGCTTGGAAATCCAACGATTGCAAAGGTAATGAAATCTGCAGGCGTCGATAAAATTGGAGAATCTCGACTGAAGAATATTATAAATCTTTATCAAAATGGTGTCCCAGGTCCCTTCCAGTTGCTAAGGATTCCTATGCTCTCAGAAATCCCTCAAGCTGTGCGTTTGGTTGATGAATTCTTGGTTTCTATGCCTGAAGCTGCTTTTGAGATTGATAAACAAGCAGGCGAATTGGATAAAAACGTTAGCATTATCTACATGATAGATGTTGGAGATTTAAGAGAAGGTGTCTGGTTTGAACACGCAGTTGATGAGATTCTTTCAGTTGCAGCGAAACTAAAACACGCCATTTTAAGAGGAATAGGAACAAACGTTGGATGTTACGGTGGAGTCTTACCAACAAAAGAAAATATGACCATGCTTGTAGAAATTGGGAAAGAACTAGAATCTAAACTTGGATACGAGTTGGTAATTAGCGGTGGAAGTACAGTTACGCTCGCTCTTTTGGAAAATGGTGCGTTACCAGAAGGGATTAATCAATTCAGGGTAGGCGAAGGCATAATACTTGGAACCGATGCTACGGGAGATAGGGATATCCCATATCTAAGACAAGACACAGTAATTCTGGAGGCAGAAGTTATAGAAGTAGATTACAAACCATCCGTTCCCGTTGGAGAGCTCGGGAAAGATGCATTTGGAAGGACACCACACTTTGAAGACAAAGGATACAGAAAAAGAATTATACTTGCTGTAGGCGAGCAGGATGTGAAACCAGACGGATTAATACCTCTTGAAAAAGGTTTACACGTTCTTCACGCATCAAGTGACCACTTGATAGTAGATACAACAGAAAGCACTGAAACATTTAAATTAGGAGACATAGTTCGTTTCCGAATGAGCTATGGCTGCGCATTGAGGGCGTTCACAAGTCCATATGTGGAAAAAGTATTAATCGAAGATTAATAATGTTTTCCTTTAGTGCATTTCTAACCTTGTCTCTTCTTTCAACGTAAATTTCTTCACCGGTGAATGGGTCAAAGCCTGTGTAATATATTGTTGTACTTAGTGTGCCAGGAGTAGGCGTGAATATCTGCACTTGCTGAGGGACATATCCAAGGTGCTTTTTTATGAATTCCCTTAGGTAAATGTTTTCCTTTTCACCCTCCCCAGGGTGGGCGACTATAAAATAACCAATAACGTATTTCTTCTGACCTTTCCTTTTTGCTACTGCTTCGAACCTTTTTTTGAACTCTAGGAATTGTTCGGCAGAAGGTTTTCGCATGATTTTTAGAACATATGGATGAGCGTGTTCTGGTGCTAATTTAAGTTGTCCGGATGTAAAATCAACCAGAGAAGATATTATGTAATCTGCGTTTTTTGAAGCAAGAATCAAATCATGTCTTATACCGGAGCCTACGAATACATGCTTTACCCCTGGGACACTCTTGACTTTTTTCAAAAGTTCAATGAATTCAGCAGCTGCATCATTTTTAGTTTCGCCTGTCAAGGATAACTTACAAACATTTGGTGTTAAACAATTTCTAAGACATTGCCCTTTGGTATTCCTAACCGGGCAAACCAAACCAAACATATTTGCAGTCGGACCACCAACGTCAACAATAGTTCCGCGAAACTCGGGCATTTTGGTTAGAATGCTGACCTCTTCAATTATTGAATCAACTGAGCGTGAAACAACATGCGTTGTTTGGTGATTCGTAATCGCACAGAACGAACAATTCCCAAAGCAACCTCTCACCGCGGTGATGGAAAACCTTACAGTTTCTATAGCTTTTACCGGTCCTTTGGCAAGATAGTAAGGATGAACTCTCCTGGTGTATGGTAGCAAATAAAGCTCATCTAACTCATCTTGTGTTAAAGGCAAAGCTGGGGGATACTGGATAACGTATCGACTGTCGTGCTTTTGAACCAGAATTACCTTTTTCAAAGGTTCGGTATTTTCGACCATTATCCTATAAGCTTCTGCATACTTTCGCTTGTCATTTGCAACCTCTTCATACGATGGGAGATGAATGATATTGAACTGTTCTTCCAAGTTTAAACCTTCCAAAGAGCTCTTCCATATTACGGTTCCCAAAATACCATCGAGGCTCTTTCCAGAAGCTATCCTTTCAGCTATTTTTAAGATAGCGCGTTCACCCATTCCGTAGACTAAGATATCTGCCTTTGAATCCAGAAGTATCGACTTTCTTACCTTATCACTCCACCAATCGTAATGTGCAAATCTTCTAAGACTTGCCTCGATACCACCAATCACAATCTTGACATCCTTGAACGTTTGTTTAATCCAGTTTACGTACTGTATGACTGCGCTATCTGGACGTTTGTTATTAATACCACCTGGAGTGTAATCATCACTTTTTCTTTTCTTGCGGGATGCTGTGTAATTTGCAACCATTGAGTCTACATTTCCCGATGTAACACCAAAGAATAAATTAGGTTTTCCAAGCCTTTTTATATCCTCTGGACCTTCCGGTTGCGCTATTATTCCTACCTTATAACCTCTCGCTTCCAAAAGCCTACCAAGTAAAGCAACACCAAAAGACGGGTGATCCACATAGGCATCACCCGTCACTAGGATAACATCTAAACTTTTTAAATTTCGCAGTTTTATTTCTTCCTCTGTCGTTGGTAAAAACATCTTTAAGTCAGAATTTTTCATATATTCTCGTATTTCTTTCTTTCCCATTCAGTAACGGTAGTTGAATATTCCCACCATTCTCGCTCTTTCAATTTTAAGAACTTTTCCCAAATATGTTCGCCAAGGACTTCTCTAACAAGCTTGCTATTTTCCGCCTCATTTAGTGCCTCTTTTAAATTCGCGGGTAGTCTGTAAATACCGCGTTTTTGCTTTTCACTTTCGGACATCTGATAAATGTTTTCCTCAACTGCCGCGGGCGGTTCTATTTTTTTCTCAATTCCGTCCAAACCAGCCGCAAGAATTACAGCAAATGCTAAGTATGGGTTACATGATGGGTCCGGAGACCTGTACTCGATTCTTGTTGCTTTTCCTCTGGCTTTTGGTATCCTTATCAACGCTGTTCTGTTTCCTTTACTCCAAGCGATGTTCACAGGAGCCTCGTAGCCAGGCACAAGCCTTTTGTAACTGTTGACCGTTGGGTTTGTTATTGCCGTTATTTCTCGCGCATGTGCAATCAAACCACCTATGAAGTATTTCATAACTTGAGAAATACCATCAGGAGCACTTTCATCATAAAAGGCGTTTTTCCCGTCAAGTGTGAATAAGCTCATATGAACATGCATTCCACTACCGTTTACACCAAAGAACGGTTTTGGCATAAACGTTGCATAAAGATTGTTCTTTATAGCAAGCGTTTTAATGACAAGCTTGACCGTTTGAACGTTATCAGCTGCAATAACAGGTTCTGCGTATCTAAAATCTACTTCATGTTGTGAAGGGGCAACCTCGTGATGAGTAGTCTCAACATCCAAACCCATTTCCTCCAAGTGGACAGACACTTCTGTTCTGATGTGCTCTGCGATATCAACAGGTAGAAGGTCAAAATAACTACCACTGTCCAAGAATTCGAAAACAGGTCTGTTATTTTGTCTTGGAAGAATGAAAAATTCAACCTCAGGACCTGCGTAGGGAAAGAACCCCATCTTTCGAGCTTTTTCTTCAACAAGCTTTAACCTATATCTTGGATCACCTTCGAATGGATGTTCGGAATCGTTGTAAACATCACATATAATTCTCGCACTTCTGTGACCGTCAAATGTCCAAGGAAGCATGGCAACTGTTCTCAAATCTGGTTTAAGGTACATATCAGATTCATGAAGCCTTGCAAAACCCTCAACGGAAGAACCATCAAACATGATACCCGATTCTAAAGCAGTCTCAAGTTCATCAACAGGGATTTCAACATTTTTCATCATCCCGTTGATATCCGTAAACTGCAATCTTACAAATCTGACCTGGTTTTCTTCCACAAACCTAAAAAGCTCCTCACGAGTTATCTCTTTGTTTGACGCCATAACTTTCCCCCCACTTTTCGCAATCTAAAAATAGTGAGTAAAAACGCGAAATAGCAACTATAATTGTATTTTATCACTTTTACTCTTAACAGTCAATTATAATCACATATTTACGGTAATATCGTCCAACGCAAGGTTAATATAAAAAAGGAGCTGCACTATGTTTCAAAAAAATTGTGTTGACAATCTTTTCTTTCCCATTTATAATCTTATTGAGAATCATTCTCAACAAAACTCTAAAACCACCCTTGTTAATTCTGAATTCTGAAATGCGAGGTGAAATATGTGAAACTGTCAGAGGTACCCGTTGGTGCTAAAGTAAAGGTCAAGGATGTAGAGGAATCGGAAATTTCGCCAAAGCTCAGAGCCATTGGCATCTTGCCCGGGGTAACGATAACAGTAGTAAAGAATGCGCCGATGGGTGACCCGAGGATGTACAAAGTTTTCAATAAACTTATAAGCTTGAGGCAGTCAGAAGCAAGTCTCGTCAAAGTAGAAATGTTTAGAGATTCAGTTATACCTCTTTCCAGTGCTACTCCGGGATTATATAAAGTAAAACAAATTCTGGGAGGGTATATTATACGTCGTTGGTTATCGAAAGTAGGGATAACGGAAGGTTCAACTATTAAACTGCTTAGTGACAGAAGAGTTGTTACATCGCTGGGAACCTTTGATATCGGATTTGGGAAGCTTTCAAAGATACTGGTAATAAGCGCTGAAACTCAATCCGAGCAAAGGAGTTGAAAACTGTGGTGATAACTGTAGGCTTATTGGGTAACCCAAATGTCGGAAAGACCAGCCTTTTCAATAAATTAGTAGGTGCCAGACAGTACGTTGCTAATTGGCCTGGAGTTACAGTTACGAGGATTGAAGGAGCTACAACTTACAAGGACTACACTCTACATTTCGTTGATTTACCAGGTGTTTACAGTCTAACAGCGACATCTATAGACGAGAAATTGACAAGAGATTATCTACTTTTTTCTCCACCAAATGTTACTGTCGTTGTAATAGATAGTATGAGTCCTGAACAGGGGATGTTTTTACTCTTAGAAGCTTGCGAGTTAGGATTAAATGTAATCGCTGTGTTTAACGCTATCGATGAAGCAAAAAAATCGGGAATAAAAATTGACAAGTCTTCCCTTGAGAAATTTCTTAGAGTTCCAGTTGTGCTTACTTCAGCTCACACTGGAGAAGGTATCGAAGAGCTTAAAGAAAAGATTGTGGAATCCTTCAAAAGAACAACAAGACCTATTGTAATAGATTATGGAAAGGAAACTGAAGAAATAATTAAAGAAATAGAGCAGTGTGTAGAAGAAACTTTTAATAAGAGATTTACTGCAGTTAAAATTATTGAAGGAGACAAATATGCAAGAGCGTTTTTGAAAAAAGATTGTCCAAAGGATATATTAGAGATGATTTCTCAGGAAATAAGAACATCAATACCTTTGACGAAGTACGAATATATAACAAACGTTGTCCAGCTTTCGATTCAAAGAGCAGGCGAGACACTTACTGTTACAGAAGCCCTCGACCATGTTTTAACACATAAGTATATAGGTATTCCTGTATTTTTGTCTCTAATTTATATGGCCTTCAACTTTACTTTCAAGGTATCAGAACCTTTGGTAGGGTTACTTGAGTATCTTTTTGAAAAAATCGCAGATTCTGTTGGAAGCGAAACTATACTGAGTTCATTAATATCCCAAGGAATCATAAATGGTGTAGGTAGTGTTTTGGCATTTGTTCCAAGTATCTTTGCACTCTTTTTTGCACTTGGAATCATGGAAGAGAGCGGTTATCTCCCACGCATAGCCTTTTTAGTCGACAAGTTAATGTATTCATTGAGATTAACCGGTAGGTCTTTCATGACATTGTTATTAGGTTTTGGGTGTAATGTGAGCAGCGTCATGGCAGCCCGCGGTTTATCGGACGAGCGTGAAAGAGTTACGACTATCTTGGTTTCGCCTTTCATCAGTTGTAGTGCAAGGATCCCCGTGTATCTTCTGATTGTTAACGTGGCGTTCTCAAACCATAAAGCGGAAGCTTTTTTTGCAATATATGCCTTAAGCCTTCTTCTTACAGCTTTGTCCTCAAGGATAGTAAACAAAGTAATTCTAAAGGGTGAATCGGTTCCTCTTGTTATGGAATTACCAAGGTACAGATTTCCCAAACTCTCAAATATTCTGACTTACGTGTGGAACAGAGGAAAGCACTTCCTCGAAAAAGCCGGAACGATTATTTTTGCTACAAGCATTGTAATTTGGGTGTTAACTTATTTTCCAGGTAGAGGAGACGTAGATAATAGCTTCGTTTCCATGCTTGGAAAATTTCTTCAACCATTGTTTGCACCTTTAGGATTTTCATGGCAAATAGTGTCAGCGCTTATATTTGGAGGAGTCGCAAAGGAAGTCATAGTATCCTCACTTTCACAATTTTACGGCAACGTTTCCAATATTCATTTTGACCCTCTTATAGGTGCAACACTAATGACCTTTATACTTGGTTATATGCCATGTTTTGCTACACTTGCAGCAATAAAAAGTGAAGCAAATAGTTTGAAATATACATTATTTGCAGTTTTTTACAGCCTTGCTATTTCCTACTTACTTTCGTTGGTAGTATACACAACGGGAAGGTGGATACTATGAGAAGTATCAACAGAATGCTTGCAATAATGTTAATTCTTTCCCTGGTAACCTTCATTTTATACGTTATAGAAGGGCAATATTTGTTCTCTTTGGTGATACTGTCGTTTATGTCCGTTCTGATATCAGGTTTCCAAGAATTTGGAAGTAATGAGTACACTTTTAAAATCGCACATTTGTATGTTGGGAGCATACTTTCCTTAATTGCTGCAGGATATGTATTCTTCACGTTTACATTTTCTATAGTTAATGTACTTATTGGTGAAGAAATATATAAACTGAGTCCTGGGGACGTTATGCTCTTGATTACAGGCGCATATTCAATTATATACGTAATCCACTTACGAAAAGCTGCGCTAAAACCTGATAAAACAGACTCAATGAGTACAGATGCAAATAAAACTTGTTGTCATTAATTAATGGCGGTAGTATAATATGAACTAGAAAACAAGTTAAAATAAACCTCCCTTCGTATGTCCAAGGGAAGTCCGGTGAGAATCCGGCACGGGGCCGCCACCGTGAGCGGGGACGAAACCTGCACAGTGCCACTGGCTTTAAAGCTGGGAAGGCGCAGGGAGTAGGATGATCCGCGAGTCGGGAGACCTGACATACGAAGGAGGGTGGCCATCCACCACGTAGCCTGGGGATGGCAACAAATTTTTGCAAAGAGGGAGGGTTTTTGTATGGTTAAGTCGTTTTCTTTTGGCTCTTTAAGAAAGCTTTTCGTCATGTTCATGCTCATTGTGACAGTTTTTTCACTTGCTATTGCGGTTGTTGACGATGCTGGAAGAATTGTGAATATTCCAATGCCACCAAGAAGGGTTGTCTCTGCTGCACCAAGTGCGACAAGGTATTTGCAAGCTCTTGGACTTGAAAATCGAATAGTCGGTGTTACTACTTGGGATAGCTACAAAAAGGCAGAGAACATAGGAAACATGGTGCCTTTAAACATCGAGAAAATTCATTCTCTAAAGCCTGACCTAGTTATCATGTTTGGCGGTTTCCAATTCCCAGAAGTGGAAAAACTAGAAAAAGCAAATCTCACAGCTTATGTTTTAAACGCAAACACTTTGACAGATATAATTAAAGCTGTTGGGCAACTAGGTGCCGTTTTCAATGTCAAAAACAAAGCTGACAAGCTTGTCTCCGAGCTCAGAAATAAAATGACAGAAATTGGACAAAAAACTTCGAAAATTCCATTGGAAAGCAGACCGACGGTGTTTTTCACAATAACAACACCAGACGAAAATGCGAAACAACTATGGACGGCAGGAACTGGTTCGTATATGAACGAACTTATCGTCATCGCCGGTGGTAGAAATATAGCAGCTCCATACACAGGAAATAACGGATGGTTACCCGTAAGTTGGGAATGGCTTGTTAAAAATGATCCTGATGTAATAATAATCGGAGCATATGGTGATCCAAAAGAAGTTGAGCAGGCTGTAAAAAACCATTCAATAATGAAGAATTTAAAAGCAGTGAAACAAGGTAAAGTTTTGATAGTCGATGGTGATGAGGTTAGCCAAGCAGCACCACATATTTTCAAGTATTTGGATATTTTCTATAACTTCTTCTACGGAGGTAAGTAGTAATTGGCTAGAAACCAAAAATGGTTCAAAACTTTGGGGAGGTATTCCCTCCCCTTTATTTTCGTCATAGTTTTTGTTTTTAACTTGTCCTTTGGAACAGTGTATGTCAGTCCGTTGAAAATATTCCAACTTCTTCAACAAGAAAGCGCCGAAAAATATATGATATGGAACTTGAGGTTTCCAAGGGTTTTAATGGCAACACTAACGGGAATAGCACTGTCGTTGGTAGGAAATATATTCCAGGCGATAATGAAAAATCCTCTTGTTGACCCTTATCTTATAGGAACATCCGCCGGAGCTAGTTTTGGTGCACTTTTAGCAATATACTTTATTGTGAACTCGATTGCCCATGTGAGTGTCCCCACGATGAGTTTCATATTTGCGTTAATCGCTTCTAGTCTTTCCATAATACTTGCAAAGAAAGGAAATGTGGTACCAACAGTTCATCTTGTTTTAAGTGGTGTATTGGTTAGCACACTATTTTCCGCTGGTAGTATGTTACTTTTAAACATTGCAAATAAATCTCTTGTAACTGGGCACGTTTGGCTCTACGGTTCATTCTCGGGAATAACTTTCAGAGATTTAACTGTTCCTGTGATTTCCTTAACGGTTTTCGTAACCTTAGCCTTTACGTTAAGCAAACAACTGGACGTTATGACCTTAGGTGAAAAAGAAGCGAAGAGTTTAGGTATCAATGTGGAAGCCTTAAAATGGACTTTTTATTTGCTTGGTTCATTTGTTACTGCTACATTTGTTTCCAAAACAGGTATCATAGGCTTTGTTGGACTGGTAGTTCCACACATGGCACGGACAATTGCTGGTCCCAAACATAGTAGAAATCTTTTAGCAACAATTTTAATAGGTGGTATGCTAATGTCAGTTTGTGACACACTTGCACGTACGTTGTTAAACCCTATTGAAATTCCAGTTGGAATTATTACATCGTTCATAGGTGCCCCGTTTATGTTTGTCTTGATGAAGTGGAAAAACGGGGTTGCAAAGTGATTTATTTTCAAGCTAACAAATTTCGACTATAAGAGTTGACTAACCATTACTGTCGAAGTAAAATAGAGGCAAGAAAGTTAGTTAAATATTTTACGTACTCTCGGGGCAGGGTGAAATTCCCGACCGGCGGTGAAAGCCCGCGAGCCCTCTATAAATATAGAGGGTTGATCCGGTGAAATTCCGGAGCCGACGGTGAAAGTCCGGATGGGAGAGAGTACGATAGATAAGTTAACATCACTTATCTAACCCTTTAGTGAATGAAAATTCAAGCCCCGAGAGATTTTCTCGGGGCTTTTTATTTTACTAGATTTTAGTAAAACCAGGAGGGAGTTCCATGAATAAGCTTGGAGTGCCCAATGATGAGTTTTATATGAAAATAGCTCTAAGATTAGCTAAAAAAGGGCTTGGTTTTGTCAACCCTAATCCTCCTGTTGGAGCGGTAATCGTAAAAGGCGGAAACATAATAGGGAAAGGGTATCACACACGTTTTGGAGCTCTGCATGCCGAAAGAGAAGCTTTGTTAGATGCCAAGAAGAACGGGTTCGATGTATCTGGTGCAACAATGTATGTAACGTTGGAACCTTGTGACCACTACGGTAAAACACCGCCATGCACCGATGCCATTATTGAAAGTGGAATAAAAAGGGTAGTTATCGCAGCAAAGGACCCTAATCCGGTGAGTGGAGATGGGATTAAAAAGCTAATGAAAAATGGAACCGAAGTTAAGGTTGGGGTTTTGGAAAATGAAGCGAAAGAAGTTGCAAAGTTCTTCTTCAAATACGTTACCATCGGTCTTCCCTACGTCACACTTAAATACGCTTCCACCCTTGATGGAAAGATTGCTGATAAGATTGCAAATTCAAAGTGGATTACTCAAGAACTACGAAGTGAAGTGCACAAACTGAGAAGTATTCACAAAGCAGTCTTAATTGGCGCTGAAACTGTTCTAAAGGATAATCCTATGCTCAACGTTAGGCTTCTCAAAAGGAAATTCAGAAATCCGGACGTTGTTGTTCTAGATGAGAATGGGAGAGTCTTAAAAAGAATTATTTCCAACACCGGTAAGTTTGAGCTTTTTAATCCTGATTACCAAAGGAGAGTTATTATCTTTTCTTCAAACCATTATCAAAACGTCGAGCTTCCAGAGTACGTAAAAGTAAAAACTCCAGAAAGTCTATCTGTAGAGAACATCCTAAAAGAGTTGGCAAGAGAAGGTATCGATTCCGTGTTAATTGAGGGTGGTGCTTCTGTATTTTCACAATTTTTGCCCTATGCTGATGAAATATACGGTTTCTACGCAACCAAGATATTTGGTAAAGGGAAATCAATTTTTGAACATTTAAACATACCCATCGGGGAAAGTGAAATACCTTTTGAAATTCAAAAGATAAGAATTGCCAAGAACAGAAAAGAACTAATGGTGGTGATGAGGAAATGTTCACAGGAATTATCCAGCATGTATGTAAAGGATACTTCGATGGTAAAAGGTTGATTGTTGAAAACCCTTGGCGATATCCCAAGGATAGTTCTCAGTGTGTTTTCATTGGTGAAAGTATATCTGTCAACGGCGCATGTTTAACCGTAGTTAAGGTTGACGAAAACCTTCACTTTGATGTCGGTGTGGAAACTTTGAATAAGACAAACCTGCGTTTTGAAAAGTATTTTAACTTAGAACGAGCGTTAAGAGTTGGAGATTCGCTATCTGGTCATTACGTCACAGGACACGTTGATGGAACAATTATCTTCCTTTCAAAACAAAATGTGAAAAATTCTGTGCTTATGACTTTTAAAAAACCAAGAGAATACTGGGCAGTTACACAAAAAGGTTCCATAGCCCTCAACGGTGTAAGCTTAACAATAGCATCTGTATCCGATGAAACATTCACAGTCCAAGTAATTCCACACACACTCGAGAAAACCAACTTAAAGTTCTTAGTCCCAGGTTCACCTGTAAATTATGAAATCGATATTTTTGCACGATACATGAAAGGGGTGTTAGATATATGGATGAAGAACTTATACAATCTATCAGAGACGACTTTTTAAATGGTAAACCTGTGATTGTCATTGACGAAGAACGCGAAATTGAAGCGGATTTCGTCTACCCGGCAGAGTTGATGAATAGAGAAATAACCGAATTCTTTGTACGTTATGGAAAAGGTCTTTTCTGTGTTGTCGGTCCAGAAGAAAATCTTCTTAAAAGGGGATTTTTCAGACTACCTACCAATTATGGAGCTAATTATTTCGTCCCAATTGACTGGGGTTTTGGGACAGGTATAAGTACAGTTGAAAGAGCTACAACTTGTAACAAAATCTCCGACGAAAGTACAACGCTTCAAGACTTTAAATACCCTGGTCATGTAACGTTAATAGGTGCAAAGGGGTTCACCACTCGGCGTGGACACAGCGAGTCTTCGGTCGAGCTTGTTAGATTGTTAGGATTTAAACCTTTCAGCTGCATTGTAGAAATTCTTGATGAAAATGGCGACTCTCACAATTTAGAGTACGTGAAACACTTGGCTAAACAATTCAATTTAAAGGTTCTTACTATAAACCAAATTTGGAAATTATACATAAAGCATGAACAACTCATAAAGGTAAAATCCACAGCAAGGTTACCAACAGAATACGGCGAGTTTGAAATCTATGCTTTTGATAACAGACTAGATGGAAAGGAACATGTAGCAATTGTAAAGAAGTGGCCTGACCAATCAATTCCTCTTGTTCGCATTCACTCTGAGTGTTTCACAGGTGACACACTTTCTTCGCTAAGATGCGATTGCGGTAGTCAGCTTTCAAGCGCATTAAACAGGATAGCCGAAAATGGAGGAATATTGATTTATCTAAGACAAGAAGGAAGAGGCATAGGTTTGACCAACAAAATTAACGCCTACCACTTGCAAGACAAAGGATTGGACACTTACGAGGCCAACATTACGCTTGGTTTCAAACCGGACGAACGCGACTATACTGCTGCCTACCAGATATTAAAATCCCTTGGTGTAAAGAGGTTAGTATTACTCACAAACAATCCAGAGAAAGTTAAACAACTTGAGGACTTCGGCATACACGTAGAAAGAACAGAGAGACTGTTTGGTAGAGTAACGGAGCATAACAAATTTTACCTGAAAACAAAGATGGTAAGATTCAATCACTTATTGAAAGACATCGAAGGCTTGGTTTAAGAACTTACATGTGCTTTCAATATGGAAAACATCGAAAATTGAAGAGGAGGTAACGAAAGCCTATGGAAGGTAAAACCGCACAACTAAGACTTAAAATCCAAGAAGGTACGTACGACGGGAGTGGTTTGAAGTTTGCCATCGTTGTTCCAAGGTTCAACAGCGCAGTAACAGAAAGACTCCTTGAAGGAGCGATAGATTGTTTGATAAGGCACAACGTCAGAGAAGAGGACATCACGATAGTACGTGTTCCAGGAAGTATGGAAGTTATATTTGTACTTAACCATCTGATTAACTTCCACTCTGACAAATTCGATGCTATCATCGTACTAGGAGCTGTCATACAAGGTGAAACATACCACTTCAACATAGTTGCTAACGAGATAGGAAAAGCTGTTGCACATTTTAATTCAGTATCAAAAATCCCTATAACTTTCGGCGTTCTAACAACAGAAACTGTGGAACAAGCATTGAATAGAGCAGGAATCAAGAGCGGTAACAAAGGTTTTGAAGCTGCCTTGGCTGCATTGGAAATGGCTAATTTGAAAAGAGTATTAGACAGTTCAAAATCTTCTGTGATAAAATAAAAATATGATATGTTCTAACTCTTCTGTGAACTTGAAAGTTAATCGAAACCCTTGCGTAAATAAGCGAGAGGAGATGCTCAGACATGGAGAATATTACTATCAAAGCCTTAGGACTCACAAAAAAATTCGGCGATTTTACAGCCGTGGATAATGTGAACTTAAGTGTTAAACGTGGTGAAATATTTGGATTTCTTGGACCAAACGGTGCAGGAAAGACAACTACCATAAGAATGCTAACGGGGGTTTTGAAACCAACAAGCGGAAAGGTAGAAATACTTGGGCTTGATATGAAGGACCACGAAACCGAGATAAAAAGAAAAATAGGCGTGGTTCCAGATGAACCTAAGATATATGAACATCTAAAAGGCTACGAATTCTTAGACTTCGTTATCGCAATTTACAGATTGAACAAGCAAGAATTGAAAAACCGTATAGAAGAATTATGTAATGCCTTTGGTGTAGATTACCTCTCCAAATTTGTTGGCGAGATGTCTCACGGAATGAAACAAAAATTAATGCTCATTTCCGTACTCATGAGAAAACCCGAAGTTCTTTTCTTAGATGAACCAACCGTTGGACTTGATGCAAGAAGCGCAAAGATATTGAAAGAATTACTTCGAAAATATGCAGACGAAGGAACAACGATATTCATGACGACTCACATACTCGAGATAGCAGAAAAGATGTGCGATCGAGTTGCCATTATCAATAAAGGGCAGATTATTGCTGAAAGCTACGTCGCCGAATTGAAAGAGAAACATGGAAAATCACTTGAAGATATCTTCCTTTCGCTTACAGCAACCGAAGACATTAGAGACATCGTAGAAAACCTGTAATTACATATTGCAAGCATACAATTTTAAAGAACGAGGGATAAGACTATGCGAGAACTTAGGATTCTATTCAAGTATCTTGGGCTTTCTTTAAATCCGCAAAACACGGTAAAAACTAAAAGAAAGAGGATTACAAGTTCAAAAGAACCAAATTACGCCTTGCGATACATCTTACTTATGTTTAGTTCAATCCTTCCCATGGCTGTATTTTTGACGATTTCCAACTACAATATCTACAAGCTGTTGGCAAATTATCCGGATGTTGCTGAGTCATTTTTTATCGCCTCGATGTCCATTTTTTCGCTCTTTTATGTTGTGGGGTTTGTTGGAACTGGTATGCATGCCTTCTCAAGAAGTGACGAAATGGAACTACTTCTCACGATGCCAATAAGACGGAGTGTGCTCGCCGTATATAACTTAGTCGTAACCCTTGCTAATCAGCTCTTTACATTAGGTTTTTTTGTATCTACAGTTCTTGGATTTTTACTGGTGGTTAAAACTAACATCGTTGGTTTCATCCTTCGAACATTACTCCACATTGCTTTCTTGACGTCACTCTCAGCGCTTTTATCAGTACTGAGTGGAGGAATCAGTTCAAAACGGTTTGTTAGAATGTTGAATGCTGTAATTGTGCTTCTGCTTGTTGTTGTTTACCTATTCTTCGTTTACATTCAAGATGTGAATGTAGAACTACTTGGGCAAAATGCGCGGTTTGTAAAATTTGTGGCTTTTACTACGTCAAAATATAACCCGTTCAACTGGTCTTATTCTGATGACCTTTTGTTTTTGATTTCTGTAATTATCTTAACAGGTGCCTTTTTGTATTCATTTTGGTATTTTGCAGGACGCGTTGTTTACGAAAACACGCAAACCAAGAAAGGAAACAAGAAATCGAAAGAAGTTGTCGTCAGTCAAAAAACATACGCTTCAAAGTTTGGAGGGTTTTTGTGGAAAGATTTGAAACTTCTATCACGTAGCGAGCAATTTGTATTCCTCATATTCTATCCTGCTATATTTTCTCTCTTCATGCTTTTTGTTGGTGGTTCTTCTATGAACGCCGCTATTCCATTTTTAGCCATTGCTTCTCTTTACTGTGCTATTGAAGCAGGGTTATTGACTAAGAACGATTTTGAGTACAGAGAAATACTACGTACCTTCCCAGTAACCATACGAACGATAATAACTCCAAAACTGGCAATACCAATTATCTTAAACGAAGGCTTGTTGATTATAGTGGTTTTCATCTCTTACGTTTTCGGAAAGTTTGAAAAAAATAGCCTGTTTCTCTTTCCTTTATCACTTGCAATTTTCGCGTTAAGTGCATTGATAGGTTCGTACTACAGTATTGTTGACCCAGGTAAGACCAAAAACAATCCTTTTTCTTTGAAAGCAACATTCCTAATAGAGGGTATTGTGTTGGGATTATCTTTTGGTCTGCTTTTAACGTTGACCATAATTTTGGCTAGACCTAATCTAACTACTTGGAAGTTCTACGCTATTTGGCTAACGTTCATCGGTTCTATAATTGCATTGATTATCCTAACGACGAATTATTATCGGAAATTAAAACATGCCCTAACACAAAAAGATTAAAGAAAGAAATACCCCCCGGCTCGTTAGAGTCGGGGGGTCGTTTGGTGTTTTTGATTTCCCTGCCACCTTACTCACTAGTCGAGTATCTCAAATGCAACTCTGTATTTGGTGTTGTTTTACCATGTTCAAATGTTGTTTCAGTAGCTTTCCGTCCTATTACGGAATACGTTTCACCATCCCATTCCCATTTGATGTTATCCCATACGACAACTGTGTATGTTCCAGCTGGATGTTTTCCGAGCCAGAAGTAAGCATCATCTCGTGGTCTTCTCATTTTTAGCACTGTTGGTGTAGCTGTTGTGTCCGTTCCTTCGAACAAACCGATAAGCAATGGGACAGTTGGTGTTGCATCGTTAATCAGTATGTCTCCGTAAATCGCCCACAACTTCTTCAATTCTCCACGCCAACGATACGCGACCCTTGGGACAAGCATGTAGCTTTCTGGACCTATCTTAATAATACTCCTTGTCCAATCGATCGCAAGGACTATCTGTGACTCATCGGTTTTTACTTGCCAGTTGAGGTTTGGAACAACTATCTTGGCTTTCTCTGATGGGATTGTCACGGGATAGTTTGAACCGTTTATTGTTACTGTTGCTTGTGTTACCTCAAAAGCTAAGGCAACTAT
>Ga0272449_1000532_pt1 | contig 44822 bp, 36 predicted proteins | sample YNPCB0241_FD_198679 | JGI IMG/M metagenome (GOLD analysis project Ga0272449, IMG submission 198679) | Hot spring sediment microbial communities from Yellowstone National Park, WY, United States - YNP-CB-024-1 | ecosystem: Environmental > Aquatic > Thermal springs > Hot (42-90C) > Sediment...
AAAAATATTTTGTATCAGATAATTCTAAACTATATAAATATCTAAACTGGACACCGAAAACATCAATGCAAGATGGTGTTGACAAACTTATAGGTTGGATAGAAGAAAATAAACACATAATTTCAAAATTTTATAAATAGTTAATTTTAAGTCCAAAAAAGGTTGTAAATATGTTGTTATCGGTGATAATTCCGGTATATAATGAAAGAGATACTATTTTAAAAATTTTAGAAAAAGTTAAAAGTGTTAAAATAGATAAAGAAATAATTATAGTTGATGACTTTTCTACTGATGGAACAAGAGAAATTTTGGAGAGTCTAAAAGGTAAAGATGAAAAATTGAAAATTATTTTTCAAAAGAAACATGTAGGAAAAGGTTTTGCGATAAGAACTGCTCTAAAATTTGTTGAAGGAGAAATAGTTTTGATACAGGATGCTGATTTAGAATACGATCCGAACGAGTATCCTAAACTAATAGAACCAATTTTAGAGGGTAAGGCAAAGGTTGTCTACGGTTCACGGGTTTTAAAAAAAAATCCTAAAGCTTCTATAATATTTTACATTGGAGGACGTTTTTTGTCATTTTTGACGAATTTATTGTATGGGACCAACATTACTGATGAACCTACTGGTTATAAGGTTTTTTCTACAGATGTCTTAAAATCAATTGATTTGAAATGTTTAGGATTTGAATTCTGTCCTGAAGTTACTGCAAAGGTTGCAAAAAAAGGGTATAAAATTTATGAAGTACCAATAAACTATAATCCACGAAGTATAAAAGAAGGAAAAAAGATTAGGTTTAAAGACGCTTTAAAAGCAGTTTTTACTTTAATAAAATATAGGTTTATTGATTGACGACAGCTAATTTAATAATGAACTATAGAGTCATAATACTTATTTTATTTGCATTCATTTTAAGAATTTCGTTTTTAATAGTTGCACCTGTACGGCCTCTTACATGGGATGATACTATTTCTTGGGATTCTGTGGCATGGAATTTATTAAATAAACGAGGATTTACTGAAATTGATGGCACACCAACACATGTACGCCCTCCTATTTATCCAATTTTTTTAGCTTTGATGTATAAATTTTTTGGAAGAAATTATACTATTGTACACTTAATTCAGGCAATAATAGGTTCTCTAATTGTTGGTTTGATATATTTGTTATCAAATAAATTTTTTAATGACATTAAAACTGCTTTTTTCTCTGCTATGATATGTGCTATATGGCCTGCGTTTATAGTATATACTGGAATTATTGGGACAGAAACTTTATATTCTTTTATATTTATTTTGTTTTTATATTTCCTTTATATAGCATATACAAAATCGGATATAAAGTATTATATTTTAAGTGGCATTGTCTTAGGAATAACGAATTTAACTCGCTCTACCATTGTGTTTTATCCTTTGTTTTTAATAGTGATAGAGTATCTTATTAAAAAAGATGTTAAAAAAATCAAAAACACATTATTAATGTTTGTTTTAAGTATGTTAATAGTATTACCCTGGACGATTAGAAATTATAAAGTTTTTGGAAGATTTCTATTAATTAATACAAGTGCAGGTGAACTTTTTTGGGCTGGTACTTATGGGCCATGGGATGGGTATATAAAACATAATCGTGATGAGTATTTTCATTCTTTGTTTAACCTAAGAAATCCTGTTGATAATGAAAGAAAAATGTTTCGTGAAGGAGTAAAGAATATAATAAATAATCCTGGAATTTTTTTAAAATTAACAATAAAGAAATTTTTTAGATTATGGTTCAAACCAGTTGGACAAGAGTTGGTGGAGAAAAAATATAAAATTTTAGGTAAGGTTATGTATTTAGTGCAAACAATTATATTTATAACTTTTCTGTATGGATTTATAAAAGCTTATAATGAAAAAATGATACCTATTCTTGCAATGTTTATATATTTTGCAGTTATGCATAATTTAATAACTCCATTACCAAGATACAGAATTCCAATAGAGTGGGTTATATTGATTTTCAGTAGCTATGGTGTTTTGGGAATTTGCCGAAGATGTGCTTTAGGAGGGGATAGCTAATGACTAAAAGTTGCTTTATCTCAATAATAATCCCCGTGTTTAACGAAGAAGATTGTATTGAGAAAACATTAGATAGGATTGTTGAATATATGTCAAAAAAAGAGTTTTCTTACGAAATAATTGTTGCTGATGATGGTAGCACAGATAAAACAAAAGATGTTGTAGAAAAAGTTGCACAAAAGTATAAAGATGTAGATATAAAATTTGTAAGTAAAGGTGTTCATAAAGGCAAAGGGTTTGCTGTGAATATTGGCATGAAAAACGCGTCTGGTGATTATATTCTTTTTCTTGATGCTGATTTGTCAACAGATATATCTGAGTTTGAAAAGTTTATTCCATATATTAGGCAAAATGTTGATGTAGTTATAGGTTCTAGACGTATTCCAGGAGCAGAGGTAGTTGTTCATCAACCAAAAATTAGAGAGTTTATGGGTAGAGTTTTTAGTTGGTTATCAAACTTTATTCTTGGGACAAAATTTTCAGATTTTACCTGTGGATTCAAATGTTTTTCAAAAAAAGCTAAGGAAGAAATTTTTAGTTTACAGAAAATACTTAATTGGAGCTTTGATTCAGAAATTTTGTTTTTAGCAAAGAAGTTGAATTATGAAATAAAAGAAATACCTGTTGTATGGAAAAATGATCCGTCAACAAAGGTTAAGTTATTTAGAGATACAGTGTCAAGTTTTTTTGGATTGATAAAAATTTTGTGGTTTCATAGTAAAACAAGATTATTCAGTTTTTTGTCATTGTTGCTAATCTTAACATTAGGATTGTTTTTAAGAGTAAGTATAATAAACTTTGGTTTACCATCTAAAAATCTTGCTTTGACAACTTATAATCCTGATGAAGCAATAACTTTTTATTCTATTGAAAAATGGCAACCTAAAAAGTTTTATTTCCATCCTACAGACGGATTTTTCTGGGGTGGATTCCATTTATATCCTTCAGCTTTATCTTTAGGCGTTGCAAAAATTTTAGGTTATGTAAAATTTGGGAATAGAGAATTTTATATAAATAATCTTAAAGAAGCAGATAAGTTGTATATTACAGTTAGGTTGTTAATGATAATTTGTGCAACACTATCAATTTTTATAATTTTTCTTATATTAAAATCTGCTTATAGTATTGTTTCTGCTTTGTTAGGTGCTTTTTTGTTGTCAATCCTTCCTATGCATGTTTTTAACTCAATATATGTTCGTCCTGATATAATGATGATGTTTTTTGGGTTGTTAGCAATATATTTTTCTTTAAAAATTTTAGAAACAAACAAAACAAAGTATTATATCTTAAGTTGTCTTGCAGTAGGGTTCTCTGCAGGAACAAAACTTAATGGCGCTGTATTTGGTGTTTTACCAATTGTTGCACATTTTTTGTCTGAGAAAAAAAACAAGAAAAATTCTCAGTTGTTTTTAATACCAATAATCTGTTTAGCAGGATTAATTTTGAGTTCTCCTTATATTTTGCTTGATTTTAACAGAACACAATATAGTTTTTTGAGATATTTAAAATATAATACAGGATTTACAAAAAGTGCAATGGACTTAGGTCAACTTGTTCTTTTAGGATATGGTCCTTTGAGTTATATCAAACATTATTTAAAATATGGTTGTGGTGCAGCAGTTGTATTTTTTGCAATTCTTGGTGTTGTTTTAATGTTGATAAATATTTTTAAAAACAGAAATAAATACGATATCTTTTTTTTAATTTCAGGACTAATAGTTTTTTTTGTAGTATCTTTTATAACAAAAAATCAAGTTGTGTGGTATACAATGCCTGTTATACCTTTTGTTTTAATTTTTGTTTCTCGTGGGATGGAGTTAGTCTATAAAATAAAAAGTAAATTTTCAGAAACAATTTTTGCTTTATTAACAATATTTCTATCTTGCTATACCTTAATTTATACTCTCTCTTATTGGCGACTTTATAGAGAAAAAAATGTTCGTGAAGAAGCCTCAGAATGGATTGAAAAAAATATACCTACAGGCGCAAGGGTTACTATTGCAAGAAGTTATTTCTGGACACCACCTGTTTTAAGACAATATAATCCACCATATAAAGTTTTAATGGGTGCAGATCCTGTGAAATCTTCTGTACAAGAAGGTGTGTTAGGATTAAAAAATTTGTTAGATGAAACAGAATATGTTGTGTTGACAGAATATGAATTTAGATGGGCTTTACATCCGAAGTTGCAAAAATACTTTCCTGAACATAAAAAAGTTTTAGATGAGATTTTTTATTCAGAAAAATTTATAAAACTTGCTGAGTTTAATAAAGAAGCAAAATTTCTGGTTTTCAAATTCAAAAAAAACTATCCACCAGCTGACTGGTTAATACCAAACCCAAAGATAATAATATTTAAAAAGGTTTGAGTAATGAAAAACAGTCTCAGTATAAAATGAAATCAGTTTAACACTTGCAAGGTTGTAAAAAGGATGATGGATAAAAAATATTTGTTATTTTTAATTATTTTTATAAGTTTTGTATTAAGATTCGTTGGTATAAATTGGCAACTGCCTTATCTTTATCAAACAGAAGAATATAAGACAGTAAACTATACATTGAAAATGGCTGCAACAAAATCGTTGAACCCAAAATTTTTTGAGTATCCATCCCTTTATATGTATTTTATGCTTTTTGTTTATGGTTTATTGTTTATAGGAGGTAAAATTTTAGGTTTTTATTCGTCAGCAGAGGATTTTGCAATAAAATTTTTTAACGATCCAACCGTTGTTTATATTGTTGGCAGATTTTTTTCTGCATTGTTTGGTAGTTTAGTAGTTGTTGCTACATATTTTTTAGGAAAAATGTTATATAACAAACGAGTAGGATTAATTTCAGCAGTAATGTTAGGGCTCTTACCTGTATGGATTGTTTATTCTCATTTTATTAAACCAGAAATGTTTTCAAATCTTTTAGTTGTCTTATTTGCGATTTTTCTTTATAAGTATTTTTTAACTGATAACAATAAATTTTTTTATATCAGTTGTATACTACTTGGATTATCTACTTCCTCAAGATATCTTTCATTGCCAGCAGGGATTATGATTTTTATAGTATTGGTTTACAAAGACAGAAAATTTTTTGTAAAAAAGACATTTTGGTTAGGAGTTTTGTTAATAATCCTATTTTTTCTAATTGGCACACCTTATTCTGTGATTGATTATAAAACTTTTGTTAAAGATATGATTGGGATTATAAAAGGTCCTGAATTAGGACTTAAACGAAATATTTTAAAAGGTGTTTTAACAACTATTCATAATTACTTATACATGGGAAATAAAACAATTGTAATAGGTTTGATTTGTTTTTTAGGCACAATCTACAGTTTGTTTAAACCAACAGTGAAGGAAAGTATGCTTTTATCTGTAGTTTTTATTTTTTTTGTAATAAATTCAACACATTATTTTCCAGCATGGGGATTTTTATTTACTGCGTTTCCTTTTTATATTATTTTAGGTGCAAGATTGGTTGACGAAATTATTAATAAAACAAAATTTGCTGTTTATGTTTTTTGTTTTTTGATGTTAGTCCCATTATATGAAAGTATTTCGGTTGATATTTCTTTTTGCTTAAAAGATACAAGAACACAAGCACTTGAATGGATTGAGAAAAATATACCTTATGGAGAGAAAATTTTGATTGACAGATATCCAAACTCACCACCGTTAAGAATGACTAAATCACAACTTGAAAAACTTTATAAAAAAACAGTTGAGTTAAGTCATTATAAAAAAGAATATTTTTATTGGCAACTTAAAGCACATCCTGGTGGGAATTATGGATACGAAATTTATGAAGTTTACCATCCACCATATGAGATAGGAACTATAAAACATCAGGTTGAAGAAGCACAAAAAGTTAGAGAACTTGTTGATATGTCAGTAGGAATTGAAGGAGTTAAAAAATTAGGTATAAAATATTTTGTTTACAACAGTTATTCAGCAGAAACTACTACAGAATCACAAATTAAAAAGTTTTATCAAGAAGTTGAAAAAAAAGCAAAGTTAATTTCTGAATTTAAACCAAAAACAAAATTTCATCCAGGACCTGTGATAAGAATTTATGAGTTGTAAAATCGAAGAATATCTTGCTTTACTTTATTCTAACGCTGTATCAATCCTTATATTGTACTTTGCTATTTTGATAAAGAATAATTTTAAATTAAAATCCGTAGTAAATAAAAAAGTTACGACGAAAAAATAACTTGAGATTATCTTCAATTATGGTAATCTAAATTTAATCGCTTCAGCAATGTTTTTAAAAGATTTTTTTATTATAAACTTGCCAATTATATTGTTACCAATGTCAATTTTAGGTGTAACAAAAATTTTGAAAGATAAATTAAAGATATTTTATCCAATGTTGTTGTTTGTTTTGATTTATTTTTTGATTGTTGTAATTTATTTAAAACACCTAAATGTTTTTATTATTTGTTTACCATTTATATCAATTTTTTCTGCTTAAGTTTCTAAAATATAAACTAATTCATTTACTTTCAGAACAACTATGGAGTAAAGAAAATCTACCAGGTTGTTTAATCTTAGTTAATAATCAAATATAGAAATTTAGCGTGTATACACAAAAAGATTATAACAGTACTCTTTCTTATGGTAATTTTTTAGATAAAATGTTTTTCTATATTTATCATTTGTTAAGAATAAAAATTTATAAAAAATATGAGGGGAGTTTATGAAGAACTTTTTAGAAAAAATAAATGAAACAACAGAGTTTTTAAAACAAAAAGTTATGGGGTTCTCACCAAAAATAGCTGTTGTATTAGGTTCAGGATTAGGCGAACTTGTTGAATGTGTAGATAAGAAAATAGTTGTGTCTTATACTGATGTACCTAATATGCCAAAATCTACTGTTTTAGGACATAAAGGAAATTTTGTTTTCGGATATTTGGAAAAAAAACCAGTTGTAATAATGCAAGGTAGGATACATTTTTATGAAGGATATTCGTTAAAAGAAGTAACTTTTCCTGTGCGTGTAATGAAAAGACTTGGTGTTGAAGTTTTAATTTTAACAGCAGCAGTTGGCGGAATAAAAGGAAGGTTACCACTTAAACCAGGCGATTTTGTTTTAGTAAAAGACCATATAAATTTTATGGGAGATAATCCTTTAGTTGGTGAACATTATGAAGAATTTGGCGAACGTTTTCCTGATATGAGCGAAGTTTATGACAAAAATTTACGAATTGTTGCAAAAAAAGTTGCAAAAAAGTTAAATATAAAATTATACGAAGGTGTCTACCTTGCAAGTAGAGGACCATCATATGAAACACCTGCTGAAATAAAAATGTTTAAAAAACTTGGTGCTGATGTTGTTGGTATGTCAGTTGTTCCTGAAGCGATTGTTGCAAACCAACAAAAAATGAAAGTTTTAGCAATAGCATATGTATCAAACTTAGCTGCTGGGTTAACAAAAAAAATGTTGTCACACGAAGAAGTTTTAAAAATAGCAGAAAGAGTAAAGGATAAACTTGGTAAATTAATAAAAGGTATAGGTAAAGAGATATAATCGTTTTTAAGGAGAAATTTTGTATAGATGGTATAACAAAGTTATTTATTTTTATGTTAATAGTTTCATTAATATTTGGTACAATTGTTCTTGTTACACATCCAGATTATAAAGTAAAAAAATGAGTATCAAACAAAAAGGTTTTTATCCACAGGGTAACGAAGATAGTGTAAAAAGAGAGTTGAAAGAATTGTTCTGTAAAAGGCAAAGATAATGTGGTGGAGAGAAAAAATTGTCAAGTTATTAAACAAGTTAGTAGTTATATGTTGGTTTTTTGTTTTAGGTATTAGTATAATTGGGTATTCAAATAATACAACAAATATTTTTTTGACAATTACAAAATTGTGTTTTTAATAGTTTCTATCTTTTTATAATTCTCTCACTAATTGTTCCTAAGATAAAATTTCTGCTAAATTTTAGTTTTGAAAACTTATTTATTTTGTTTAGCAGTTTGTTCCTTGCTGGTGGTACAATAGGTACTCGTAGTGGTATACCACAAAAAATTAAAGAATAGTTTTAAGCAACATGTGTTGTACATGTTTTAGCTTTATATGGGTTACACATACAAGTTTTATAGCAGCGTTAATATTAAATTGATTGTTTGTAATATATTTAGGATAAAATCGTATCTGAGATTCATTTTAACAAGTATAGGGTTAAAAATTATTGTTATAATGACAGGTGCATCACATGCAACAATACGTGCTGCTACAATTTTTATAATAGGTCTGTTTTTATACGATATATTAAAACTTTCTTTAAGTAACAGCGCAAGGTATACATTGCCCTTTGCTATTTTTTAATTTCTTCAAGAATAGAAGTTAGGTGGTCAATAAAAACACATTCTGGTTGTTCAGTACCATTGTATGCTATAGGTAGAGATGCATAAGTGTTCAGTAGTGTTTATGCCAACACAAAAGTTGAAAAAAATTATTCAAATAATGAATTTGGAATAACAAAGTTTAACAAGGGGGTTGAGTTATGAAACTTAATCTTACACAAAAAATAATTTTATCTCATTTAGTTGAAAAGAAAAAAAGTTTACCACAACCTTTAGAACCAATAAAAATTAAAATTGACCAAACATTAACACAAGATGCTACTGGAACATTAGCTTACTTACAATATGAAAACATAGTGTCTGAAAGGAAAGATAAAAAAGTTAAGGTAAAACTTGCTGTTTCTTATGTTGACCATAACACTTTACAGCCAACTTTTGAGAATTCTGACGATCATAAGTATTTACAGACAGTAGCAGCGAAGTATGGGATAATTTTTTCACCGCCAGGGAACGGTATTTGCCATCAGTTACATCTCGAAAATTTTGCAAAACCAGGACAAACTCTTATCGGGTCTGACAGCCATACTCCAACATCTTCTGCAGTAGGTATGTTAGCGATAGGTGTTGGTGGGTTAGAAGTAGCATGTGCGTTAGCAGGAGAACCGTTTTTGTTAAAAATGCCTTATGTGGTAAATATAATTCTAAAAAATAACTTACAACCTTTTGTTTCTGCAAAAGATGTAATTTTGTTTTTATTAAAAAAATTCACAGTTAGAGGTGGGATAAACAAAGTTTTTGAATACACTGGCGATGGAATTAAAAATCTTTCGGTCTATGATCGTGCTACTATTACAAATATGGGTACAGAGATGGGATTAACTTCGTCCATATTCCCATCTGATGAGCAAACACATAAGTTCATGATGTTCCATAACAGAGTAAAAGATTTTAAATATTTTTTCCCAGATGAAGGTTGTGAATATAATGAAGTTTACGAAATTGATTTATCAAAAATATCACCTATGGTTGCTTTACCTCATTCACCAGATAATGTTGTTGAAATAAAAGAAATAGAAGGTTTAGAAGTTGATCAGGTTTGTATTGGAAGTTGTACAAATTCGTCAATAAAAGATATGATATTTTTTGCTATGATGTTACAGAATAAAAAAGTTAATCCTAACATTTCTGTTGTTGTTTATCCTGGTTCAAAAAAAGTATTGTTTGTTTTAGAAAAACTTGGGTTGTTAGAAAACTTATATCGCAGTGGTGTACGTGTAATGGAAGCAGTATGTGGTGCTTGTATAGGTCAAGGACAAGCACCTATAAGTGGTGGTGTGTCAGTACGTACATTTAACCGTAATTTTGAAGGACGTTCAGGGACAAAAGATGCTAAAGTTTATCTTACATCTGTAGAAGTTGCAACTGCTTGTGCAATATATGGTAAAATAGTACATCCAAAAGTTTTAGGGAAATATCCTAAAATTGTTCTTCCTAAAAAGATAGATTTTAAACCTAACTTTATTTATCCACCAAAAAATACAAAAAATATAAAAGTGTTTTATGGACCAAACATACAACCGTTACCAAAATTTGAACCGTTAGAAAAAAATTTGGAATTAAAAGTTATTAAAAAATTTCCGGATAATATTTCTACCGACGATATTTTACCTGCTGGAAGTAAGATTTTGTCTTTACGTTCCAATATTCCAGCAATAAGTAAATATATGTTTGCTAACAAATGTCCAGAATTAGTTGCAGAAATTGAAAAATATGAACCTCAGCAAAGAAAGTTTGTTATAATAGCAGGACATAATTATGGACAAGGTTCATCAAGGGAACACGCAGCTGTTGTTCAACGATATAACGGTATTTTAGCTGTTATAGCGAAATCGTTCTCAAGGATACATAAAAGTAATTTAATCAATTTTGGAGTTTTACCACTTGAATTTTATAATGAAAATGATTATGATAAATTAAAAGAATATGATGTGATAATAATTGAAGATGTTTTTACACAACTAAAATTTAATTCAGTATTTGTAAAAATAAAAGGAATATCAAATATTATAAAAACAAAATTACAAATTACAGAAGAAGAAAAAGAAATTCTTCTTGCTGGTGGTAAACTTAATTTTGTAAAAAATAAATTTTTATAATATGAAAAAACTTAAAAAAGGATTGTTTATAGTTTTTGAAGGACCTGAAGGTGCTGGAAAAACAACACAAGCTAAACTTTTATATAGATATCTTAAAAATAAAGGGTATGATGTTGTGCTTACAAGAGAGCCTGGTGGGACAAAACTTGCTGAAGCTGTAAGAAAAATTATTCTTTCACCAAAAATGAAAATTTATCCTATGACAGAACTTTTACTTTATGAAGCAGCACGAGCACAACATATTGAAGAAGTTATAAAACCAAACTTACAAAAAAATAAAATTGTTATCTCAGACAGATTTGCAGACGCTTCAGTTGTGTACCAAGGTTATGCCCGAGGGTTAGGTGTAGAGTTTGTGGAAAAACTTAATAAATTAGTAGTTTGTAATGTAGTACCAGATATCACATTTCTTTTAGATATTTCGCCAAAAGAAGGATTACAGAGAATAAAGTTTAATAGAAAAACATCGTTTGATAGATTAGAAAAAGAAAGTTTGAAATTTCATATAAAAATAAGAGAAGGTTATCTAAATATTGCAAAAAAAAGAAAAAATTTTTATATAATAAATGTAGAAAATAAAACTTTTCAGGAAGTACATACCATAATAGTAGATATTTTAAATAAGAAGTTTAATATCTAATGAGTTTAAAACATGTCTTAGGACAACAACAAGCTGTTAATATTCTTTTAAACGAAATTCAAAATAATAGAGTAAAACATTCTTATATATTTTATGGAGTTAATGGTGTTGGGAAAAAATACACAGCAATACAGTTTTCAAAATCGTTAATCTGCCAAAATAAAAATGATGGGTATAGCTGCGATGTTTGTGATGATTGTATAAAAATTTCTGAAAATATTCATCCAGATGTTATTTTAGTAGATTTTGATTTCCAACAAAAATTGTTACAAAAACCACAAAAATCTGTTTCTATAAGTATTGATACTATAAGATATGTAAAACAATTTTGTGGTTTAACAAGATATTCTGGTGGTTATAAAGTAGTTATAATAGACCATGCTGAAACTTTACAAAGAGATGCTGCAAATTCGTTATTAAAACTTTTAGAAGAACCACCTGAAAATTGTGTGATAATTCTAATAACAACATCTTTAGGTTTGTTACCAAAAACTGTTATTTCTCGTTGTGAATTAATAAGATTTTGTCCGTTAAATAAAGATATATTATCTCAGATTTTATCAATAAAAACAAATTTTTCGCCAATAGTAGGTTCTGTAGAAGAATATAAATATGTAGAACAACTTAATAATATAGATACAAATTTTTCTTCATTGTCAGAGATACAATTATATAGTGAAAAAATTGTTCAAGATGAAGATTTCGCTGAATATTTCTTAGTGTGGTATACAGAAAATAATTTGTTGCCAAAATTTAAAAATTCTGAAGAATGGAATAAGTTTTTAGATGGGTTTGAAGGTTATATCAAACAGTTTAGATTTAATATAAACTATCAACTTTTAATAGAAACTTTTTTAGTAAAGGCAACATTGTTATGCAACAAAAACATATTGTAGTTGTAAAAATTGAGGATTTGCTTACTACTACACAGGTTAATGCTGAGAATGTTGAATGTATTGATGTAAGGGTTGGTGATAAGGTGGTATTATATTTTAACAACATGTATGAGGTGGGTACTGTTGTTTCTGAAGAAAAAATTGTTGAAGAAAACAAGCTTGATAAAAAAAATCTTTACAAACTTGTTCGCAAAATTACAGAACAAGATTTACATAGATTAAAAGAAAACGAAAATAAATCTCAAGAAGCATATAAAATTATTAAACAAACATGTTTAAATTATGAACTCCCAATAAAAATAGTTGCTGCAAAGTATTCGTTTGACAGGACAAGACTATATGTATATTACATTAAATATCAGAATGTTAACTTAAAAAAAATTGTTCATGAATTCGCTCACAAGTTTAAAACAAGAGTTGAGATGAAACAAATAGGAGCACGTGATGAAACAAAAATTTTAGGTGGGATAGGTGTGTGTGGATATGAACTATGTTGTAAAAAATGGATAAAAAAATTTGAATCTATATCTGTTGAAATGGCAAGAACACAACAACTTGCGTTAAACATACCTAAACTTTCAGGTGTATGTAATCGTCTTAAATGTTGTCTTGCATATGAATACGAGTTTTATAAAGAATGTTTAGACAAATTCCCAAAAGTTGGTTCCAAAATAAAAACTGTAGAAGGTGAAGGTAAAGTTGTTGGTATTGATTGTATTAAAGAACTTGTAAATGTTGAGTTTAAAAAAGATGAAGATACATCAATTATGAAAACTTTTAAATTACAGGAAATACAAAGATGACACAAGTGGTAAAAGAAAAATTTCTTACACCAGTATTTATTGACGCGTTTGATTTAGATGATGCTTGGTATCAATGTCTTGATAAGATATTAGAGTATGGATATGTGTATAAAATAGACAGAGGAAGTTACAAAGGACAAAGACGACTTGAGTTTGATTACGTAGTTATCCGTGTAAGAAAACCTGAGCATCAGATTATACCTATTATTCCTGAAGGATGTCCTATCCCAGCGCCGACATCAATGGAATATATTCAAGAATATTTAAATTATCTTCTTACTGATCAAAAGACAGAAACTGAAGATTATACTTATGGTGAACGTTTGGTGAATCCTAAAATAAGAATTGTTGATGAAAATGGTAAAGAAAAAGAAATTGATTGTAAGATAAACCCTATACAAGAAGTTATCAATATATATAAAACTGAAGGATTTGAAACAAACCAATGTACATTAGAAATAGGTATGCCTACAGATATAAAACTTAAGGATCCACCTTGTTTAAGAATCGTAGATACAAGAATAAGATATGGCAAACTTCATTTTATAGTATATTTTCGTTCTTGGGACCTATGGGGTGGAATGCCATCAAACCTTGGCGGGTTAGAACTGTTGAAACAATATATAGCGTCAGAAATAGGTGTTGGTAATGGAGAAATTATTGCTTCTTCTAAAGGGTTACATCTTTATGAGTATTGTTGGGAATGGGCAAAGATAAGAACAAAAAAGTATGATTTAAAGATAGGGTAAATTTTAAACAATAGTTTTTATTTCATTGAAAATTTGGGTAATAAATTGAGAAGTTAAATTTGGCAAAATTGTTTCTACCATAATACGGATAATTGGTTGAGTGTTAGATGGTCTAAGATGTATTCATCCTACCGGAAGAACAACTCTTAAACCGTCCTCAAGGTTACACTCGTGATCAAAAAATTTTTTTCTAAAATAATTTAACACCATCATTATTTTATCTGATGATAAAGAAATCTTTGTTTTTGTCATAAAATATCTTGGTATTTTTTTCTGTTAGCTCAGATGTAGACAGATTTATAGATACTATTAATTCTAATATTAATGCAATACCACATAAGCTGTCTTCTCTCCATAAATTTACTTTAAGATAAATAATTCCGCCATTACCTTCACTGCCAATTATAGCATTTAGTTTAATAATTCTTCTACAATATTTATTTCACCAACTTCTGTTCTAACAACTTCACAGCCATATTTTTTCTGCAACATTGTCATCCAATTGTGTGGTGGAAAGGTTTGGGGACACACTTATCTTCCAGTTGGTATCATTTGGCGGATATAATCACCATTTGTTTGATATGTCTTGGAGTTTTGTCTTAATTTTCAGGACAAAACATACATTCTTTTCGTTCCATTTTTAGTTACATTTTCGCAATAGGACATAGTAAGTGTCCCATGTAGTTCAACAAAGTTATTTATCTCAACAAAGTTATTTATCTATCTTATTTTTGTACAGCGTTAATCCTTTCTTTTTAAGTTTGAAAAAGTTTGCAAATTATTGTAATATATATAGAAAATTTAGTATAAAAATACAAAATTTTGTAATAAAGAAAGGAAAATGTTTATGCAAAGAATATATTGTGGGAAAATTAATAAAGAATTTTTAGGTAAAGACGTGGTAGTATATGGTTGGGTACATTCACGACGAGATCATGGTGGAGTAATATTTGTGGATCTAAGAGATAGAGAAGGAATTGTACAAGTAGTCTTTGAACCAAACAACAAAGATGTGTTTGAAAAAGCAGAAAAATTGCGTAGTGAATATGTTATTAAAGTTGAGGGAACTGTTAGGTTAAGACCACAAGGAACAGAAAATCCAAAGTTGTTTTCTGGCGAAGTTGAGATACTTTGTAAAAATTTAGAAGTTTTAAACACATCAAAAGTTTTGCCATTTGAGATTTCTGAATATAAAAATGTCTCTGAAGAATTAAGATTACGATATAGATATTTAGACCTTCGTAGAACCGAAATGTTAAATAGAATAAAATTAAGAAGTAAATTGGCAAATATTATTCGCAACTTCTTTGTTTCAAAAGGGTTTGTAGAAGTAGAGACACCATTTCTTACAAAATCAACACCGGAAGGAGCACGTGACTTTTTGGTACCTTCAAGGTTGGTTCCATACACATTTTATGCGTTGCCACAATCGCCACAATTGTTTAAACAAATTCTTATGGTAGCAGGTATTGATAAATATTTTCAGATAGTACGTTGTTTTCGTGACGAAGATCTTAGAGCTGACCGTCAACCTGAGTTTACACAGATTGATTATGAGATTTCTTTTGTAGATGAGGAAGATGTAATTAACATTACAGAAGAATTATTAGTAGAAATATTTAAATCTGCGTTAAATTTAGAATTGTCACGTCCGTTTAAAAGAATTTCTTATGATGAAGCTATATCAAAGTATGGTACAGATAGGCCTGATTTAAGATATGGACTTGAAATTGTTAATATTACTGATTTATTAAAGTCAACAAAGTTTAATGTTTTTAGAAATGTTATAGAGAATGGAGGTGAAGTAAATGTTATTGTTGCACCAAAAGATTATAGAATCTCACGACAACAGATTGATGAGTATATAGAATTTGCAAAATCTGTTGGTGCAAAAGGTTTAGCATGGATGAGATATACAGAAGGACAGTTTGAGTCAAACATTGTAAAATTTTTTGATAAAAAAGAATTAGATGATATCAAAAACAGATTAAACCTTGAAGGTGGAGAAACAATATTTTTTTCTGCAGATAAACATAACAAAAGTTGTGAGTTCTTAGGTATGCTTAGAGAAAAATTAGCAAAAGATTTAAATTTGATAGATAACAATAAATTTTGTTTTGTCTGGGTAGTAGATTTCCCTTTGTTTGAGTTTTCAGAAGAAGAACAACGTATTGTAAGTATGCATCATCCTTTTACTTCACCAAAAAAAGATGAAATTTGTTTGTTTGATAAAGAAAATATTTCACAAGAAGAACTTTTAAAAATACGTTCTCGTGCGTATGATATAGTATTAAACGGTATTGAACTTGGAGGTGGGAGTATCAGAATTCATAATAGTGAGTTACAAAGAAAAATATTAAAAATTTTAGGGTTAACTGACGAAGAAATAGAAGATAGATTTGGTTTTCTACTTGAAGCTTTATCTTATGGTGCGCCACCTCATGGTGGGCTTGCGATAGGGTTTGATAGATTGTTAGCATTGTTGACAAATTCGGAGTCAATTCGTGATGTTATAGCATTTCCAAAAACACAGAAAGGATTTTGTTTACTTACATCAGCACCTTCTTCTGTAAGTAAAAAACAACTTGATGAACTTTATTTACAATTTAAAAGTGATCTGAAATCTAAATAATAATTAATACTTTTAGAAGAGGGTAAAAATGTAACTATGAAGAAAAAATTTTATGTAAAAAACAGAAAAGAACTTTTAGAAATTATTGGAGAACAAGATAAAAATCTAAAGTATATTGAGAAAATGACCAATGTTGAAATTTATTATTATCCGTTACCAGATGAGGAGGGATTTGAAATTGATATTGTAGGTAGTAAAGAAAGTGTGGAACAAGCATATAGTTTTGTACAAAATTTAATGATAAACAAAAGTCATATATCACAACAACAAGTACATAAAAAAGAACAATTTTTGGAGACACAGAAGAAAACTGGATTAAAAAAATACGAATTTCTTGCTTTTGATGGCGAAATTATAAGACCTAAAACAGAGAATCAAAAACGATATCTTGAATATATGGATGAATATGATATTGTAATAGCAATAGGTCCTGCTGGAACAGGGAAAACTTTTCTTGCAGTGATGTCAGCATTGATGAAACTAAACCGAGGCGATGTTTATAAAATTGTTTTAACACGACCTGTAGTAGAAGCTGGTGAACGGTTAGGATTTTTACCAGGCGATTTGTATGATAAAATAAATCCGTATTTAAAACCGTTGTATGACGCATTCTTTGTTATGTTAGGCCCAGAAATGTTTAAAAGATATCTTGATGAAGAAGTTATAGAGATAATTCCATTAGCATATATGCGTGGTAGAACTTTAAACGACGCGTTTATCATTCTTGATGAAGCACAAAATACTACTCCTGAACAAATGAAAATGTTTCTTACACGGCTTGGGTTTAATTCTCAGTTGGTAATAACGGGTGATATAACACAGATAGACCTTGATGCTAAAGTACAATCAGGATTAGTGTTGATAAAAGATATTCTTAAAAATATAGAAGAAATTAAATTTATATATTTTAACGAGGATGATATAGTTAGGCATAAACTTGTTAAAAAAATAATAAAAGCATATGAAGAGTGGGAGTTAAGAAATAAATGATAAATAGGCTCATTGTAAAATTAAAACCAATAGTTTCTTCTCTTGCTGAAAAAATTGAACAAATTGAGAAAAAAATATATGTTGAACAAAGAAAAAAAGTAGCTGAACAACATGAGGTTGTATTACCTGATTTAGTATTAGTTATAATTTTTATTTTTAGTCTTGTTTTGTTAGTTGTAGTAAAAAATTTTATAGTTGGTAAGGTAAAAAGTGTTGAATTTGTAATTCGTTTGTTAAGTTTAGCAGTTGTTATTTATTTTATCTTTCTTACAATATTTAAATATTTGTTACAAAAACTTAAAAATTTGTTTAACACAAAGTTTGAAGAATATAAAAATTCTCTTGTGTTATTTTTTACTTTGTCATTGTTGCAAGTTGTAGTAATTGTGTTTTTTAAGTTTAACAACCTAACATTTTATCTTTTGCCAATAACAGGTTTTGTAATTTTAGCATGTTTGCTATTAGATATTTGGTGGGCTATATTGTTTTCTGTTTTTAATGCTGTTATTGGAGGTTATTTATTTACAGAAAATTTGTCTGAATTGAGTATTTTTAGTTTTTATTATGTATTGGTGTCATTGTATATAATTTCTTTATCTGAAAAAATTTTTTCTCGACAAGATTTGTTTTTTGTTATTTTAAAATCAATTATATCATGTTTTTTGATTGCTGTATGTATCAACCTTTTAATGTATTATGAAATAGACATAATGTTTAATCTAAATATAGAATTAAATGTTTTTAGTAAAGAACAAAAACTTAATATATTTGGTTTTTTGATAAACAGCATATTTAGCAACTTGTTGAGTTTTGGTTTAGTTTCTGTTTTACTTTCACCATTAGAATTAGTGTATAAAAAAACTACTAATATAAAACTTGTTGAATTAACAAATTTTAATCATCCATTGTTAAAACGGTTAATGACAGAAGCTCCTGGTACTTATCACCATTCTGTTATGGTATCATCTTTAGCAGAACAAGTAGCTATAACAGTGTCAGCAAATCCGTTAATATGTAAAGTAGGGGGACTTTTCCATGATGTAGGCAAAATTGTGCATCCAGAGTATTTTATAGAAAATCAGTTCGCAATAAAAAATCCGCATTCTGAATTAAATCCATCTTTGTCAAGTCTGGTAATTATAAACCATGTAAAAGAAGGTGTGAAACTTGCATATGAGCATAAACTTGATAAGGTGATCATAGATATTATAGAACAACATCATGGGAATTCTTTTATTTATGGACTACAAGATAAAACTTTAGAATTTGATTTTTTTGACAAAGAATTGTTACGTTATCCAGGACCAAAACCTCAAACTAAAGAAGCTGCGATAATCATGATATGTGATTCCTGTGAAGCTGCTTGTAGAAGTATTACAGAACTTGATGCACAAAAAATTAAACAAACTGTTGAACGTGTGATAAACGCAAAATTTGTTGATGGACAATTTGACGAAGTACCGTTCACTTTGAGAGATTTGTATATAATAAGTGATGTTTTGACTAAAACTTTAATAAGTTTATATCATTTGAGGTCAAACCCATCTAACGGGAAAAAGGGTTAACTTTAGTGAGCTGGGTAACTATATACAAAACAAAAAAGTTTATAATCCATCCAAAAGTGTTAAAAAAATTTATAAATAAAATACTTCGTAAATTATTTAAGAAACCAAACAAACTTGAGTTATCATTTGTTTTTGTTGATAATAAATATATTTCTGAGTTAAACAAAAAGTTTTTAAATAAAAAAAATCCAACTGATGTATTGTGTTTCAAATATGATGATTATACAGCTGATATTGTGATTTCAGTTGAACAAATTATAAAAAATTCAAGAATTTTTAAAACTTCGCCAAAATGGGAGTTGTTATTTGTTTTAGTTCATGGATTGTTACATTTCAAAGGAATGGATGATGATACTGAACAAAAAAGAAAACGAATGTATAACGCTGCATATAAGATATTAAACGAGTTAAAAGTTTAGCCATCCTACCTATTTAGAGCATTTTATTTTTAATCAGTTTTTTTTCGGCAGGAGCGGATTAATGAAATTTGTAGTTTTAATTATTCTAGCTTTTTTATCATTTTTTTTCTCTGGTAGTGAAGCAGTTTTGACTTCGTTACCAGAATATAAATTAAAAAAGATTTATGTTAAATATAAAATTCTTCGTTTTCCGTTAAACTTATGGATCTTAAAACCATATAGATTCCTAATTAGTATTCTCATTGGTAATACTATTGTAAATCTTCTTTTCAGTTCAACTATAACAGAAATTTTTGTTGCCCAACTACCTTATTTTAATAAAGAAGTTAAAGAAACGATAGTTTGGCTTGGGATAACGTTTCTAATAATATTATTTTGTGAACTTACGCCAAAGATTATATCAAAAAATTTTTCAGAAACAGTATCTAGTATCGTAATATTACCTTTGACATTTCTTCAATATTTAACTTTTTTAATTTTTTCGCCAATTCTATTTTTTGTAGAAAAGTATTTAATGAAAGAAAAAGATGTTTACAAAGTACATTTTGTGAAAATTGACGAAATAAAAAATCTTATCGCTCAAACAACTAAAGGAATTTTTCAAAAAGGAGATTTTGAAGAACTTTTTGATCGTGTGTCAAAGTTTGATGAGATAAGAATAAAAGATATTTATATACCAAAAGAAAATGTTATCGCAATAGATATTTCAAATAAAAGTATTTCACAAATTATATCAGAGGTTATAGATTCTGGAAAAACTCGAGTACCTGTTTATAAGGAAACCATGGATAAAATTTTAGGCTATATTTTAATCAAAGACGTTTTTTATTTATGTTCACAAGAACATGAATGTAGTATTACAGATCTTATTCATCCGATACTTGAAGTTGGGTTAAATGAGAAAGCAAAAGATGTGTTAAAAAAAATGCAAAACAGCCAAATACATATTGCTGCGGTAAAGGACAAAAACAATAAATTCTGGGGTATTGTAACATTAGAAGATATTTTAGAAGAAATTGTAGGGGATATTTTAGATGAATATGATATTAGGAAAACTATTAAACAGTGATTTAGTGTTTATAATAAAAATTTTGTTATACATTTTGTTTGTATTAATTTCAGCATATTTTGCTGCTATTGAAACAGCTTTGTTGAAATATACTGCATTAAAGTTTAGTATAAAAGATTTTGTTAAAAAATATATTTCTGTATGGGAAGAAAAACCTGAGGTTGTGTTAGGTACAATTCTTATAGGTACAAACCTTGCTTGTATAGGTGTAGGAGTGTTGAACACATCTTTAAAATTATGGGTGGGATGGTCTATTATAATTTTATTGTTATTAGGGGAAATATTACCTAAAGTTTATGCTTTGACATTTCCTGAATTTATTATCAACAGCGGTATTAAATTTTTAGTAAGATTTAGTAAAGTTGTTACGCCAATATCTAATTTTCTTGTTGAACTTAGCAAATTTTTTACCGGTATTTTTTTAAATGTAAAAGAAGAATCGCCATTTTTTACAAAAGAAGATATAAAAGAAATCATACAAGAAGAAGAGACTTTAGATAAGGAAGATAAACAAATTTTTTCTAATATAATAGAACTTGCTGATAAAAGAATTTTTGATGTTATGATACCAAAAGAAGATATAGTAGCAGTAGATGCATCTTGGGGATTAGAAGAGATTATAAAAAGGTTAACGAATACAAAATTTTCTCGTGTACCTGTGTATAAAGGTACTTTAGATAATATAATAGGGGTAATTTATACAAAAGATTTAGTTTTGTTTATGCAAAATAGAGAATTGTTAGTATTAGAAGATTTTTTACGGGAAGTATATTTTGTTGTTAATACAGCGCATGTGATAGATGTGTTAAAACAGTTTAAACAAGGTAAACATCATATGGCTATTGTAGTTGATGAATACGGTTCTACTGTAGGACTTGTAACTATTGAAGATATAATAGAGGAACTGGTTGGAGAAATATATGATGAATATGATATTAAAGAAGAAAAAATTAAGAAGATATCTGATGATACAGTAATAGTATTAGGAGATGAGAATATAAAAGTAATAGAAGAATATTTAAATGTAAAATTTGAAGAAGAAAATGTTGTTACAATAAACGGTTATATTTTGACAAAATTAGGTATTGTTCCACAAATAGGAGAAAAATTTGTTATTAACAATTTAGAAATAGAAATATTAGACAGTACAAAAAAATTTGTTAAAAAAGTGAAGATTAAAAAACTGCAAGGGGGATAAGTTATGTTAAAAAATCATAAAAATTCTAGATTCCAGTCACTAATGTTGTTGGTTCCTGAAATTAAACAGTTAATAAAAGAAAAAAAATTTTTTGAATTAAAAGATATCCTCAATGAAATACATCCTATAGATTTAGCTGAAGGTTTTAGTTATTTTGACAAAGATGAACAACTTATTATTTTTAGATTGTTAAGGTCTGATAGAGCAATAGCTATGTTTGAAGATTTAGATCCTGAAGAACAAGCTTGGATTATAGAAAATTTAGATAAAAATCCTTTAGAAAAACTCGTAGAAGACATGCCTGCTGATGAACGTGCGAAACTTGTCCGTAGGTTGCCTGAAAAAGTGAAAAAGAAATTATTAAGTTGTGTAAAGAAAGAAGACTTGAATGTTATTCAACAGACATTAAACTATAAAGAAGGTACTGCTGGTGCGATAATGAATACATATTTTATAAGTTTATCACCTCAAATGACTGTAAAACAAGCTATAGAACATATTCATTCTTTGTCAAGATTTAGGAGATACTCTTCTTTGCATGCTTTTTATGTTGTGGATAATAATAAAAAACTTTTAGGAGGAGTTACTTTAAGAAAACTTATTGCTGCGCCATCAGATATAAAAGTTTCTGAAATAATGTCTTCAGTAAATTTTATAAAAATTAATGTAAACACTTCAAAAGAAGATGTTGCAAGATTGTTTGCAAAATATGATTTAGTTATAGCACCGGTTGTTGATGACAATGACATTCTTGTTGGAGTAATCACAGTAGACGATGTAATTGATGTCATAAACCAGATTAACACAGTACATTTGTATGAGGTTGGAAAGATAACAGGTAAAGAAGAGATTAGATATCAAGATGCAACACCGTTCTATTTGTTTAAACGTCGTGTAGGATGGTTAACTTTGCTTTTAATATTTGATTTTTTAACAGGTACTGTATTAAAAACGTTTGAACACGCAATTTCCTCAGTTGTTGCATTAACTTTTTTTATCCCGATGTTGTTAGATACAGGTGGTAATGCTGGAGCACAAACAGTTGCTATTTTAACAAGAAGTTTTGCTACAGGAGATGTTAGTTTTAAGAATATATTTAAAGTTATAAAAGTCGAAATTCTTTCAGCCTTACTTTCTGGATTAGTTCTTGGTGTTATTGCATTTTTAAGAGGGCTAAGTTTAGGTGTCAGTTTAAACATTGCTATAGTTGTTGGTATTACTATGTGTGTAATTATAATACTTGCTATTTCTTCAGGTGTTTTTTTGCCAATAATATCTAAAAGGATTGGGTTAGACCCTGCTGTACTTTCTGGACCTTTGATAACTTCTATTGTTGACGTATGTGGACTTATAGTTTATTTTAAGATAGCGCAACTTTTAATACCTCAACTTAGAAATATGTAAAAATGTATCAGATTGTAAATGGAATTGTATTAAACAAAACAAATTATTCAGAATACGACAAAATTGTTAATTTTTACACTTTGCAGTTGGGAAAAATTAGAGTTTTATTTAAAGGTGTTAACAAACTAGCTGCAAAATTGATATCATTTACAGAATTAGCAACAGAAGCTGAATTACAACTTATAAAACTTAAATCAGCGGATTACATGTTTAAATGTACAGGAGGAAAAGTTGTAAATTATAATAATGTTTTAAGAGAAAGTATAGAAATATATTTATACACATGTAAAATTTTGGAAATTGTAGATAAGTTAACTTTAGAACTTTTTAGTGATGAGAAAAAATATTTTTTACTTAAGCGAGTGTTAGAAGTTCTTCCAGTGTGTGATAAAAATAATTACGATATACTTTTTTTAGCATTTGTGTATCGTTTTATAAAACTCTGTGGGTATGCTCCAAAATTAAATAGATGTGTAAGATGTAATAATCAGATAGGAGAAGAACAATATTTTGATTTAACTTCAGGCGTTGTGTGTAGTGATTGTAAAAAAGATAATGACATAAAAATTTCTTTAAATACTACAAAAACAATACAAAAATTTTATAAACTTAATGCTGAAGAAGTTTGTAAATTGAGAATCGAAAAGGAATCGCTCGAAAAAATAAAGGAAGTAACTTTTTTATATTTACAAAATTATGTTTATAAACCTTTGTTAACATATAGCCTATGAAACCAAAATCTGTTTTGTTTCAAGAGATAATATCACAGCTGAATAAATTTTGGAGTAAACATGATTGTATAATTTGGCAACCATACGATGTTGAAAAAGGTGCTGGGACATTTAATCCAGCGACATTTTTTGGTTGTTTAGGACCTAACCCGTGGAGAGTAGCATATGTTGAACCTTGCCGTAGACCTGCTGATGGTAGATATGGAGAAAATCCGAACCGTCTTCAACATTATTATCAATATCAAGTAATTTTAAAACCTCCACCACAAAATGTACAACAACTTTTCCTTGCTTCACTTGAAGATATTGGTATAAAGATTAAACAACATGATATAAGATTTATCGAAGATGATTGGGAAAGCCCTACACTTGGTGCTTGGGGGCTAGGTTGGGAAGTATGGCTTGATGGTATGGAAATAACTCAGTTTACTTATTTCCAACAAGTAGGTGGTGTTGATCTTAACCCAATTTCTTGCGAAATTACATATGGTTTAGAACGAATATGTATGATTGTGCAACAGAAAAATTCTATTTTTGATATTTTATGGAAAAAAGATATAACATACGGCAATATTCATTTAGAAGATGAACGTCAATGGTGTAAATACAATTTTGAAGTTTCAAATCCAGCAGTTCTATTTAAACATTTTGAGGATTATTATAATGAATGTTTAAGATTATTAGATATGAATTTATATATTGTAGCTTACGATTTCGTATTAAAATGTTCTCACTTGTTTAATCTGTTAGATGCACGTGGAGCAATTTCATATGAAGAAAGAAATAAATTTGTTGCAAAAATTCGTTCTTTAGCTAACAAAGTAGCAAAGTGTTATCTAAAACAAAAGTTTGGTATTGAGTTATGAAAAAAGATTTATTGATAGAAATTTACACTGAAGAATTGCCACCAAACGCTGTTAAAGAATTTATAATACAACTGCCAGTTGTGACTAAAAATATTTTAGATGAATTTAAAGTAGATTATAAAGATATTGAAACTTATGTAACACCAGTTAGAATAATTATATATGTTTTGGATATAGCAGAACAGACAAAAAAAGAAGTTGTTGAAATTGTTGGTCCATCAGAAAAAATAGCTTTGAAAAATGGAGAGTTTACTATACAAGCACAAGGATTTGCTAAAAAATATAATGTAGACTTAAAAGAATTGTATATAAAAGAAACTGAAAAAGGAAGATTTTTGGCTGTTAAAAAAGTTTATGGGGGACAGAGTGTAAAAGAAATAATTGAGAATATTGTTGTAAAAATTATCTCTTCGCTTTCTTATCCCAAAACAATGTGGTGGGAAGAAAGCAAGTTTAGGTTCCCACGTCCTATACGTAACTTAGTTGTTGTTTATGGAGACGAATTTATTAAAATAAAATTTGCTTCGTTAACATCATCTAATTTTATATATGGTATTAAAACATATCCTTTAAAAAAGGTTAAATTAACACGGTCAAGAAAAACTTCAATAATAGATAGTTATTTCCATATATTGAAGAATGAATGTATAATTTTTGATCATAAAAAACGATATGAAACATTAGTGAAATCTATTGAAAACATTGTTGTAAGGAAAAAATTAAATTATGATAAAGATGAAAAATTGTTAGAGGAAATTACAATGATAGTAGAATATCCAAGTTGTGTTTTATGTGAGTTTCCTGAAGAATTTCTTAAATTACCGTATGAATTTGTTATCACTTGTATGAAATCTAAACAAAAATTTATACCGTTGTTTGATGAGAAAAATAATTTAGTGAATTTGTTCATAGGTGTAAAAAATGGTCTTTCAGAAAATTTATTGTATGTGAAAGAAGGTTTTCAAAAAGTTCTTATAGCCCGGCTTGAGGATGTGAAGTATTATTATGAGACAGATAAAAAAGTTGACTTTATACAATATTTTGATAAACTTAAAGAAGTTGTTTATAACGCAAAATTAAAAAGTAGTTGTTATGACAAAGTTGTACGAATTGGTGAGTTAGCAAAACTGTTAAATAAAAAGTTAGAATTTAATATTTCTGAAGAAACAATTGAAACAACTACAAAGTTGGTAAAAAATGATCTTATGACACAAATTGTTTTTGAATATCCAGAATTACAAGGTGTTGCTGGAAGGATATATTGTGAAGAATATTGTAGGAAACATAATTTACCTATAGATATAGCAATATGTTGTGAGGAACATTTGAAACCAAAAAATTACAAAGATACAATACCTAAAAATTTGCTTAGTGTATTATTTTCTTTATCAGATAAAATTTCTACTGTAATAGAACAAACATTAGCTGAAAATTTACCTACGGGAAAATCAGATCCGTTAGGTTTAAAAGATATAGCAGATGGTGTGATAAAAATTTGTGTTGAAAAAAAATATGATTTAGATTTGAAAGGGATATTCGATTTTTATACAAGAATAATTAGTGTTGATAAATCTAATATGTTTGATAAATTTTTATCTTTTTTTGTGAACAGATTTGAAAACATATTGTTAGAAGAGTTTGAGATTGATTTAATTAGATGTGAATTAGCAAATTTCAATGGTGAGTTCTATACAAAAAAATTGATTTTAAATTCTTTGAATAAATTACGACAAAATAAAGAAGAGTTTGTTAAACTTGTGGAGATGTACAAAAGAGTATACAATATATTACAACAGGCAAAAAATAGGTTTTCAGAAGAATTTTTGTTGGACAAAATTAATCCTGAATTGTTTACAAATATTGAAGAAGATTTTTATAAAAAAGTGTTACAACTTAAAGAAATATCAATAGAGTTGATAAATCAAAAGAAATACGATGAGTTAATAAAAAAATTAATCGATTTTAAACCAGAAGTTGATACATTTTTTGATAAAGTTCTTGTATTTGATGAAAGGATGGAAATTGCTAAAAATAGAATTTTGTTACTAAATATGCTGTTAGAAATAATTGCTACCATAGGTATGTTGCAATATATACAGTTATGAAGAAAGTTTTTAATTTGATTGTTAGTATAGTTATAAGTTGTATAATGTTATATCTGGTGTTTAGGAAAATAAATTTTGTTGAATTCGTAAATTATGTTTCTTCAGCAAAGTTGGAATATTTGTTGTTAAATTTAATTTTAGGAATAATTCTTTTGTTATTAAGAAGTTATCGATGGAAAACAATGTTAAAAGAATATAAAAATTTTAGATTAAAAAATTTTTTTGAATCAACAGTGCTTGGTTTATTTTTTAACACAGTATTACCTTTTCGCATGGGCGACCTTTTACAAGGATATTTTTTAGCAAAAAAAACAATGTTGCCAAAATCATTAACTTTTTCTACGGTGTTGTTAGAACGGTTTGTAGATTTATTTCCTCCAATAATTTTTATTATAATTGGCTCATTTTTTGTTGTTCTGCCAAAACAAATAAGTTTGGGATTAAGTGTAATAGTGTTGTTAATTTTGGTTTCATTTTTTGTTTTGATATTAAAATACAAAGATTTTTTGTTATCAAAATTACTTCGTTATTCAAAAAAGATTAACTTTTTTAAAAAACTTGTTAACGTGTTAGAAAAATTTTTTTCTGCGATAGAGAATATAGGAAATATAAATGTTTTATATAAAATAATCTTGCTGACTTTCATATTATGGACTGGATATAGCATTAGTATGTTGTTAGTTTGTTCTTCATTAGAGATAAAATTACCTTCAATATGGGCTGGATTTTTGATACAAGCAGTTACTGCGTTAAGCGTTGCTATACCATCTTCGCCTGGTTATATTGGCAGCTGGGAGTTTATGGGAACATTATCATTGTTAATTTTTAAAGTAAATAAAACAAAAGCTGTATCTTTTGCTGTAATTTCACATATTATAGGTATTATACCTATAGTTGGATTAGGATTAATTTTTGTGTTAAAAGAAATTAGTACATTAAAATCTTTCAAAGAGGAAAAGGAATTATGATAAAACTTAAACGGTCACGTAGAACAACAATTTCTTTAATAGACCCCACACCAATGACTGATATGGTATTCCAAGTGTTGTTGTTTTTTATAATATCTTCATCGTTTATTGTAGAACCTGGTATAAAAGTTAATTTACCAAAATCACAAACTTCTGAAATACAAGTTCAACAAAAGTTAGTTATAACTATAGATAAATCACAACAAATTTTTGTAGATAATAAACCTGTGTCAATAGAACAGCTGGAAGACAGAATCAAACTTCTTTTACCTTTTTACCAAGATAAAATTGTAGTGATACGTGCAGATAAAGAAGTACCACATGGTCTTGTGGTAAAAGTTATGGATATATCTAAGACAGCTGGTGCACAAAAACTTGCTATCGCTACAGAAAAAGAAGCTGAATAAGTTTGTGTAACTATTATTCAAAAAATGGAGGGTTAAACTTATGCATTTTGTAGTGTGTATAAAACAAGTGCCTGCAACAACTCAAGTACAAATTGATCAAAAAACAGGAACACTTAAAAGAGAAGGTGTAGAATCTATAATAAACCCGTTTGATGAGTATGCTATTGAAGAAGGGATAAGGTTAAAAGAACGTGTTGGTGGAAAGGTAACAGTGATTACTATGGGTCCACCACAAGCTGAGACTGCCTTAAGAGAAGCGTTAAGTCGTGGTTGTGACGAAGCTATACTTTTAACAGACAAATCTTTTGCTGGAGCGGATACCTGGGCTACTGCATATACTTTATCGTGTGCTATAAAGATTTTGTCTGAACCTGCAGACCTTGTGATCTGTGGTAAACAGGCATCTGATGGTGATACAGCACAAGTGGGACCGTCTTTAGCTGAAATGCTTGATATACCACATGTTGCGTATGTAAGAAAAATTGTTGAGATAAAAGAAGGATATATAAAAGTAGAACGTATGTTGGAAGACGGAGTTGATGTTTTAGAGATGTCTTTACCTGCGTTGATAACTGTTGTGAAAGAAATTAATACACCGAGATTGCCAACTTTAAAAGGTATCCTTGCTGCAAAAAAGAAACAAATTCATGTATGGAATAAAGAAACAATAAATGCAGACCCGGATAAAATCGGTCTTAAAGGATCACCAACACAAGTTATGAAAATTTTTTATCCACCACCGAGACAAGGTGGGCAAATTATAACTGGTTCTGATGCAAAAGAGATTGCTAAAAAATTGGTTGAAAAACTTGCTTCACATGGGATAATATAATTTGTAAATGAAGGGAGACAAACTATGAGTAAAATTGAAATTATTATAGAAAAATGTACAGGTTGTGGTTTATGTGTAAAAGCATGCCCTTATGGTGCTATAAAACTAATTGATTCTCCACACCAAATTTCTTCAGGAAGAACTGTAAAACAACTTGCTGTGATTGATCTTGATAAATGTACATATTGTGGAGCATGTGTTGAAGTTTGTAAATACAAAGCTATAGTGTTGCAAAAAGAGGAAGTAGCCTCTGTAGATTTTAAAGATTATAAAGATGTATGGGTTTATGCGGAACAACGTAGAGGTGAAATTGCACCTGTAGTGTATGAACTTATTGCAAAAGGTAAAGAACTTGCAGATAAACTTGGTTGTAGAGTATGCAGTGTTCTTTTAGGACATAATGTTAAAGAATTAGCTAGTGAGTTGATATATTATGGTAGCGATGTTGTTTATATTGTTGATGATCCGGTATTGGCAGAGTTTTTAGATGAACCGTATTCAGAATGTTTAGCTTGGTTGATTAAAAAATATAAACCAGAGATTTTGCTTATGGGAGCAACAAATATAGGTCGTTCGTTTGCAAGTCGTGTTGCTGCAAAAATTAGGACAGGACTTACTGCTGATTGTACTGGGTTAGATGTAGATATATCTACACGAAATCTTTTACAAACACGTCCTGCGTTTGGCGGAAATATTATGGCTACAATTTTGACACCCAGACATAGACCTCAAATGGCTACTGTAAGACATAAAGTGTTTAAATCGTTACAAAAAGATGTTTCAAGAAAAGGAGAAATAATTCAGGAACATTTTGATTTTACAAATGTCAAAATTAGAACAAAATTTTTAGAGTTTATTAAAGATACAACATCTAAGGTTAATCTTGCAGAAGCTGATATAATAGTTTCTGGTGGAAGAGGTTTAGGTGGGCCACATGGGTTTAAACTTCTTGAAGAACTTGCTGATCTTTTAGGTGGTGCAGTGGGTGCATCACGTGCAGCAGTAGATGCTGGATGGATACCATATTCCCATCAAGTTGGCCAAACAGGACGTACTGTTGCACCAAAATTGTACATAGCTTGTGGTATCTCAGGACAAATTCAACATTTGGTAGGTATGAGTTCGTCAGAAATTATTGTAGCGATAAACAAAGATCCCTCTGCTCCTATGATGAAAATAGCAACATATGCAATTGAAGGTGATCTTTATGAGATAGTTCCAGAACTTATAAAGGCAGTGAAAGAATATAAAGGAATAAAAGGTTAAAAATGTAGTTAAGTACATTAGGGGGAAATCTATGCCAAATGTTAAAATAGAGATGTGGGAAGGAAGGCCAATAGAAGTTAAAAAACAGTTAGTTAAAAAAATTACTGAAGTAATATGTGAGATTTTAAATTGTCCACCGCAGGCTGTTAACATTGTGATCTATGATATTCCAAAACATAATTGGGGACAAGATGGAGAACTTGCATCAGAAAAGTTTAAATAAAGACGAAGAGTTTATAAGATTGTGTTTTTCGCTTGCAAGAAAAGGTTTAGGATACACTTCACCTAATCCTATAGTAGGAGCAGTTTTAGTAGTCCCAAGATTAAACAACAAAATTATAGGTCAAGGGTATCATACTGCTTATGGTAAACCTCATGCTGAAATTGAAGCAATAAACGATGCAATAAGAAACGGATATAAAGATTTGTTAAAAGAAGCGGTGTTGTATGTTAATTTAGAACCATGTTGCCACTATGGTAAAACACCACCTTGTGTTGACAAAATTATTGAAGTTGGTATAAAAAAAGTTGTTTGTTCAATGTATGATGTTAACCCTGTTGTTAGAAAAAAAGGTATAAAAAAACTTATTGATGCTGGGGTTGATTGTAAAGTTGGTGTACTTGAAAAAGAAGCAAAAGAGTTGAACAAGTTTTATATAAAATGGATGACAAAAAAGCTACCGTATGTGACAGTAAAAGTTGCTTGCAGTTTAGATGGTAAAATTGCAACATATACTGGTGATTCAAAATGGATAAGTAGTAAAGAATCAAGAGATTATGTCCACAAGTTGAGAACAATTTACGATGCTGTTTTAGTAGGAATTAATACAGTAAAGATAGATAATCCTTATTTAACTTCGCATAATAAGGGTAGAAATCCGATTAGAGTCATAGTTGGTGATGTATCAAAACTTTCTTTGTCAAAAAAATACAATGTGTTTAACAATGAAACAAAAACTATAGTTTTTACTAAAAAAAGTAAAAAAACAAAGTTTTTTGAAAAGTTTGATAATATTACGATTTATCAATATAAAGTTTCTGATATTCCATTTAAAGAAATTTTATCTACTTTAGCAGAAAAACATCTTACAAGTTCTGTTTTAGTAGAAGGTGGTGCGGAAACAATAACGAAGTTGATTGAAGAAAATTTAGTTGATGAGTTGATGGTATTTTTAGCACCAAAAATTATTGGTGGTAAGAATGCAAAAAATTGGGTTGAAGGAAAAGGTGTTAGATATGTAAAAGATGCGTATAAGTTAAAAATAGAGAGAATAGAAATTATTGACCAAGATTTAGTGTTAACAACAAAAATGTTGGTATAATATCCCCTAAAAAATTGTAGGAGAGGTTTTCTAACCTCGACTTTTTTCTTAAAAAACCTATGTTTACAGGAATAATTGAAGATTTAGGTAAAATAAGAGAAATTTCTGAAAAACAAATTGTTATAGAAACTGTTTTAGAAGTAAAATTAGGTGACAGTGTCTCTGTTAACGGTGCATGTTTAACTGTGAAAGATGTTCGTCAAGAAAATAAAAAATTTGTTTTCAGTGCAGATATATCAAAAGAAACTTATAATAGAACAAATTTAAGATTTTTAAAACAAAACAATTTTGTTAATTTAGAACGAGCAATGTTAACTAATGGTAGGTTAGCAGGACATTTTGTTTTAGGTCATGTCGATACAATAATTAAAATTTTATCAATAGAAACAGAATTATTTGTTTTTGAATTACCGAAAGAGTATAAAAAATATGTTGTTGAAAAGGGTTCAGTGGCGATTGATGGGATAAGTTTAACCGTTGCGAAAAAATATGATGACAGATTTTATGTTGCTGTTATTCCGTATACTTTTGAAAATACAAACTTAAAATACAAAAAAGTTGGTGATTATGTTAATTTAGAAGTGGATATATTAGCAAAATATATTGAGATTCTTTTAAATCAGAAGGAAGGAAAATTAAGTATAGAATTTTTAAAACAACATGGGTTTATAAAATGACAGAGAAAGTTTTTGCTACAATAAAAGAAGCAATCAGAGAACTTAAAAAAGGAAAACCAGTTATTGTTGTAGATGATCCGGATAGAGAAAACGAAGGTGATGTTGTTATCCCAGCAGAGAAAGTTACTCCGTATTGGATAAACTTTATGGCAAAATATGCACGCGGGTTAATTTGTGTTGCACTTCCTGCAGAAAGGTTAGAGAAACTTAAGATTTATCCTATGGTAGAAAATCCTGAGTTACCACATGAAGCTGCTTTCACAGTGTCAGTAGATGCTAAAGAAGGTATAACAACAGGTATTTCTGCATACGACCGTGCTACTACAATTAAAAAACTTATCTCTCCCGATGCAAAACCTTCTGATTTTGTAAGACCAGGTCATGTGTTTCCTCTTATGTATAAAGAAGGAGGAGTATTAGTTAGAGCAGGTCATACTGAAGCAGCAGTGGATCTTGCAAAACTTGCTGGGTTTTATCCAGCAGGTGTTATTTGTGAAATAATGAATGATGATGGTACAATGGCGAGATTGCCACAACTTGTAAAATTTGCTAAAAAACATAAATTAAAAATTATAACTATTGCTGATTTAATAAAATACAGAAGAATGAAGGAAAAACATGTTAAAAAAATTTTGGCGACTCAGTTGCCAACAAAATATGGCGAGTTTAAATTGTTAGTATATCAAGATTTATTAACAAAAGAACATCATTTGGTTTTAATAAGTAAAAAACTGGATACAAAAAAACCTGTTTTAGTGAGAGTACATTCATCATGTTTAACTGGTGATATTTTAGGTTCACTTCGATGTGATTGTGGATTCCAACTTGAGAAATCTTTAAGTATAATAGGTCAACAAGGAGGAGTATTGTTATATCTACACCAAGAAGGCAGAGGTATAGGACTTATTAATAAAATTAAAGCGTATAAACTTCAAGATAAAGGGTTAGATACTGTTGATGCAAACTTAAAGTTAGGTTTTCCAGCGGACCTTCGTGATTATGGTATTGGAGCACAAATTCTTGCTGATTTAGGTATTAAAAAAATCAGGTTGTTGACCAACAATCCACAAAAGATTGTAGGACTTGAAGGATATGGGATAAAAATTGTTGAACGTGTACCTATAGAAATAACGCCAAGAAGTAAACATATGGAAAAATATTTATTAGCAAAAAAACATAGGTTGGGACATTGGTTAAAACATGTATGATAATATCAAATGGAGGAATATAAATATGAAGATTTTAATTACAGGAGGAGCTGGGTTTATTGGTTCTCATATTGTAGATGGATGTATACAGAAGAGATATGAAGTTGTAATTGTTGACAATTTATCAACTGGTAAAAAAGATAATATAAATCCAAAAGCAAAATTTTATAATGTTGATATTACTAATTACGAAGAGTTAGAAAAAGTTTTTAAAAAAGAGAAACCACAAGTTGTTAATCATCACGCTGCACAAATTGATGTGAGAAAATCTGTAGCAAAACCTCAATATGATGCAAATATAAATATAATAGGTTCTTTGAACTTGTTGGAATTATGTGTTAAATATAAAGTTGAGAAATTTATTTTTGCTTCTTCCGGTGGTACGATCTATGGTGAATGTAAAGGAAAACCAGCACCAAAAGAAAATTCTCTATATAGTCCAGAATCACCGTATGGTTGTGCAAAACTTTCAGTAGAGTATTATATGAATTATTACAACAAAGTTTATGGATTAAAAACAGTATCTTTAAGATATGGTAATGTATATGGTCCAAGACAGGATCCGTTTGGTGAAGCAGGTGTTGTCGCTATTTTCATAAATCGTATGTTAAACAATCAAGAAGTTATTATTTACGGTGATGGCAGACAGATGCGTGATTTTATATTCATTTCTGATGTAGTAGAGGCAAACATGAGATGTATAACCAAAAATTTAAATTTTGGTATTTATAATGTTGGTACACAAAAAGCTACTTCTGTAAATGAGTTATTCAAAATTATAAGTAAAATTTTAAAATATGATAAACCGCCGGTTTATCAACCACCAAGAAAAGGTGAATTGTTTAAAAGTTATCTATGTATAGATAAAATAAAAAAAGAACTTGGGTGGCAACCAAAAATTTCATTACAAAAAGGTATTGAAGAGACTATAAGGTATTTTAAATATGGAAAGATCCAAAGTAATCCAAGAGTGTATTAACTTGTTTAAAAATTTACCTTCTGTAGGACCAAAAACTGCAGAACGTTTTGTTTATCATTTGTTAAATAATTCAAAACTGTTAGATGAATTAATTTTAGTTCTTTCTAAAGTTAAAGAAAAAATTGTAAGTTGTAAATATTGTAACGATTATTCAGAGACAGATCCGTGTCCAATATGTTCTGATGAGAAAAGAGAAAGAAAATTTCTTTGTATTGTAGAAAAACATAGTGATATCTACGCAATAGAAGCATCTGGGTATAAAGGGTTGTACTATATTTTATCTCCGATCATTTCTCCGTTGGAAGGAAAAACAGTAAAAGATTTGAATATAGAATCTCTATATTCACGAATTTTTGGAGTTGAAGAAAAAATGAAACCACAAGAAATTATTATAGCGTTAAGTTTCACTACTGAAGGCGAACTTACAACTAATTATATTGTAGAACAACTAAGGAAGGAATCAACAAATGTGAAAATTAGTAGAATAGCATATGGTTTACCTATAGGTGCAGAGATAGAATATGCTGACCCTAAAACATTATCTTTTGCTATTAAAAACAGGATTTCATTATGAAAAATTTTAACTTAGAAACAAAAGGGTCATATTTATATTATTTGTTTGACAACTTAATAAAATATGGTATTGCTATATTGTATTTTCTAATTGCTATAATGTTTTATCTTAGGACATACGATTCTTGCCAAATAAAAATAACTCTTACACAAATTGGCGGTACCTTTATTATTTTGTTATGGATATTAAAATATTTAGAACATCCTGGTCCTACAACTAAGTTTTATCTTTCAAACTGGCAAATTGTTTTACCATTTGTTATGTTTTTATTGTCTGGACTACAATCACATTTTGTTATGTCTCCTTTAAAATATGCATCGGGTGCAGAACTTGTCCGTAGAATAATTTATATGTTAACAGCGATAATTGTTATTCGTGAAATTAATAGTTTGGAAAAAATTAGTAGAATAATCCGATGGTTATTATTTGCGCTATTTATTTCTACTTTCTATGGGATAATACAATATCTTGATATAAAATTTTTCCCGCCGAACCCAGCTGTTGGTCTTGACCCGTTTATTTGGCGGCAAGCGTTTGGTACAAGAATATTCTCTACTTTTGGCAATCCTAACTTTTATGGAGATTTTCTTGTTGCGATGTCTCCTATATGTTTAGCGATGTTTATGTATAAGAAAAATCCTTTATATTTAATTCTGTGGTTGATGACAACATTCAATACTTATGTCACATATTCAAAAGGTGCTTGGATAGGGTTTACTGCAGGATTTGTTTATTTTTGGTTTTTATACATAATATTTTTCTCACATGCTAAAATACAAAATATAAGAAAATTTGTAATATTAGGAGCAATATTTATGGTATTACTGACAACTTATGGTGTTTATTTCCAACTTACACAAAGAACAGATTCTGCTAAATTTAGAATTTACACATGGCTTTCATGTTGGGAAATGGTTAATACTTCGCCTGTGTTAGGTACGGGAATAGGAACTTTTTATGTAACATATCCCGCTTGGAGAAGACCACAAATTTTTTATATTGAAGCTAAACACAATACTGAGTCAGACCATCCTGAAAACGAATATTTAGAGGTATGGTATGACGAAGGCACAGTTGGGTTTGGAATCTTTCTGTGGTTAATTATAGCTTTAGCCACAACAGCGCTAAAAGCATTAAAAAAATTTTCTATACCAACAATAATTATTGATAAAAAAGGAAGACAGAAGGAAGTTTCTGAAGATATTCGTGCGTATTATATGTTAGGCTTACTTTCTGGATGGTTAGGTTCTCTTACACACAACTGGGTTTGTGTTTCAATGAGGTTTGTATCTTCAGGTACAGTTGTGTGGTTGTTAGCAGGACTAATTGCTTCGTTGATAGTTAATAATCCGTTACCCGAACGGTCAGAAGAAAATGTTATTTCTTTATACTTAGCCTTGTTTTTGAACACATTATTTTGGTTGATAAATTTTTTATGGTGGAGAATGACAACAGATGTTGCTGTTACGGTATCGTTATTACTATTTGTTTCAGGGATTTTATTAGAAGAAATAAATAAAGGAAAAAATTATATTGTATCAAAAAATTTGTTTTTCTCATCAGCAAAGCCCCTACAACGTGTTGTACAAATTGTCTGTGTTATAATAGCAATATATCTTGCAACGATATTTAGAGGATATTTTATTGGAGATATACATCATAATATTGCAATATTTTATTCAAAACAAGGTGATTGGTCTAACGCGTTAACAAATTATAATATTGTTGCAGAAAACAATCCTGGGTTTATAATGTGTCATTATTTTATGGGAAATGTTTTTAATGACAGGTGGACACTTACACGCGAGTTTCATCCAGAATGGGGTGATAAAGAAACTGATGAACCATGGACAGGGATTGACCTTGGAAAAAAAGGTAGGGTTGATCCTGAGAGATCTATTTCAAAATATCAGGATGTATGGAAATTAGCACCGAATTATGTACAAAGTCATCACCAAGCAGGTGTGGTATATATGAAATTAGGAACATATTTTAAAAATAACGGAGATATACAAAAAGCTGTCTATTATTTTAACAAAGCATTGGAATGTTTTTGGAAATATCACAAAATTGATCCAATATTTCCTGTGAACTATCAACGTATGGCTTGGGTGTATATGCAACTTGGTAATATGGAAATGGCTGAAAAAATGTATAAAGCACACCTGTTCACTCAATGGTTGTGTCAATCACCAGAAGATGTTATAAATCCTAAAAAAATATCTACTGAAGAAGAAAAACAAAGATACGAAGAATTAAAGAAACAATTTGAAGAAGAATCGCAATGGGTATGTTGCGATTACCACAAACGGCAACATTATTTGCTTTCCACAGAAGATTGGGCTAAAAGAAGAGCTCAGGAATATTCGGATTCGTATCTCCAACTTGGCAATTTTTATTATATAAAGAAAAATTATCAAGAAGCAGAAAAGTTTTATACTCGTGCAATAAACAGATACGAACAAAATTTTAATGCATGGAAAAATTTAATTGTGTTATATAAAGAAACAAACCAGACACAAAAACTTACTGAACTTATAAATTATTATCATAAAAAATTCCCTTCTGATACTCAGCTTTCAAATCTTAGATAAATATGAACTCAAAAATTGTTAATTTTTTGTTTTATACAATTATAATTGTTTCTCCATTAGTTTTTTTCACCGACCTTACTCGTAATCCATATTATTTTCAGATTATTTTTGCACAGTCTGGGATGGTGCTTATATGGATTTTGATTTTGTTGAAACGAAAAGGAGAAATTTATCATTATACAAACCCTTTCGAAAAACCTATGTTGATATTTTATTTTTGGGCTGTGATAACATGGATAATTTCTTTGTTGTTTTTAGACCATAACTACCATGTCCCACAATTGTTAGAATATTCAAAAGAAATTTATAAAAAAAATTATTTGTTTATGAGCATGTTTAATGAAGGATTTAAAAAATTGTTGTTCACTATAACAAACATTTTGTTAGTATACTTTTTTGCAACAAATTATGTGAATGAAAAAAACTTTTCTAAAATTTATTACACATTTTTTATTGTCGGTTTTTTAGCAAGTGTATATGGTATACTACAATATTTTGGTATAGAACTTATCTGGCCAAAAGTGTTGAACCCGTTCGGTGGACGATGTGTTTCAACATTTGGCAATCCAAATTTTTTATCAACATTTTTAATTTTGTTGTTTCCATTAATGTTTGTTGAATATCTTGTTGGTAAAAACACAGTAATAATGTTAATTTTTATGATAACATATTTTTGTGCTTTGTTATCAACTCTTACAAGATCTTCTTGGGCTGGGTTAGTTGCTTCATTTATATATTTTTGTTTTATGTTTGTTTATATTGACAAAAAAGTTTTGGTTAAAAATTTTAAAAAGTTGTTAATAATTTTTGTATCTTTAATAATTCTATTTTTTATCTGGCCAAAAAGTCCTATTGGAGGTAATCCTGCACCTGCAGGGAGAATCACAGAGCTACAGTTAGCAAAAGAGGTTTATGGCCCACTTCATCAAAGATTCCTTATATGGTTATGTGGATGGGATATGGTGAAAGAAAAATTTTTAACTGGTAAAGGATGGGGGTTGTTTGAATTGTTTTATCCGTTTTATCAAGGTAAATATCTTTTTATTAAAAAGTTGTCACATAGGACACATGCAAATAATGCTCATAACGAAATTATAGAAGTATGGTCACAAACAGGTACAATCGGTTTAGGATTATACATTTTGTTTATTACAATGTTTTTTATTTATTCGTATAAATTAGCAAAAATACAACAAGATGATTACAAAAAAATGTTAGTAGTAGGACTAAGTAGTTCAGTTTTAGCTATGTTAGTAGACAATTTGTTAAATGTTACAATACATTTTTGTGTACCAGCGTTTTTATATTTTTTTAACTTAGGTGTATTACCAACTTTTGATTTTACCAGAGAACAAAAAAAAGTAAAATTATCAAACTTTATTGTTGTTTTAATAGTTATTATAGGTGTTTTTATTATGATTAGGTTATGGTTAAACTTTTTAGGAGAGATAAACTATTTTAAAGGATTCAAATATTCAAAACGTAACGAATTACAACCTGCACTTTATTATCTTTCAAAAGCAAACAAGTTCCAACGGTACGAAGTTAATAACAATTACGAACTTGCAAACACTTATGCACGTCTTAAAAAGTTAGACGAAGCTATATATTATTACTATGAAGCGTTAGCAAGTAATTGTGGGTATGACGAGATACATTTTAATTTAGCAACAGTGCTTATGCAAAAACAAGATTTTCAACAAGCTAAATTACATTATACTCAATCACTTTTTATAAACCCATTATCAAAAGATGCTTATGCAGCATTAGGAAGTTTGTTTTTAACTAATACTGAAGAAAATTTAGAACCTGCAATAAAACTTTTTGAACAAGCAGTAAAAGTTTTTCCTAACGAAAAAGATTTTTATAACAATCTTGGATTTTTGTATATAAAAATTGGACAGGATTATAGAGCGCTTGAGTGTTATCAAAAAGCGTTGCAGATAGATCCAAATTTTGAATATGCAAGACGAAATTATTCAATTTTAGCAAAAAAGTTAGGGATAAAAAACGATGTTGTTTCATTCTATAATTTAAGTTTACAACAAATTATAAAAGATGTGGAACAAAAAAATTTTGATGCTGCTGAACAGAAATGTTATAATGTACTTAAAGTTTTCCCAAATGATGTTACTACAAAATTTTATTTAGCAAATATATATTTTTCAAAAGGTTTGTTGGAAGAAGCTGTTAAAATTTATCAACAACTTTTAGAATTACAACCTGATAATTTAAACATAAGATATAATTTAGCAATAGCATTGATAAAACAAAAAAATTTTGATGAAGCAGAACAACATCTTAATTATATACTTTCAAAACAACCTAACAATAATTTGGTTAAAGAACAATTAAACATAATTCAGCAAATGAAAAATTTTTGATAAACATTGACAAACATCTGTGTGTTTTATATAATAATTAAAATTTATTTGGTAATATATATTAGGTTGTTATCTTAATAGTATATTACCGCATCTTAAAATAAGGGAGGTTGCAAAGTTGTAGTGAAAGGGAAGGTAAAATGGTTCAACGAGCGGAAAGGCTTTGGGTTCATAAGTTGTGATGATGGTTCTGGCGATGTGTTTGTCCATTACTCGTCAGTGTTGCAGAAAGGGTTCAAAACGTTAAAAGAAGGTGAAGAAGTTGAGTTTGAAATAATAGACACACAAAAAGGGCCTAAAGCAGTTAATGTGAAACGTTTAAGAAGAGAATAAGATTTAGAAAATAAAAAAAATTTAAGTTAGCCAAAAAATGGCTGATAGTTAGTTGGCTATTTTTTGGGCATAAAAACAAATATCCTCGCGGTAATAAATCTTTCCTTAAAATTATTCCTAAAGATAAATTTTTATGTTAAAATATATTTTAGCAAAACTTTTCGGGACAAAGAACGAACGGTATTTACGTTCATTAAGACCTATTATTGAAAAAATAAATTCTTATGAAGAAGAATTTAGTAAACTTTCAGACGAACAATTAAGACAAAAAACTTTTGAATTTAAAGAACGTCTTGCCAAAGGAGAAACCCTTGACGATATCTTACCAGAAGCTTTCGCTTGTGTTAGAGAAGCTTCAAAAAGAACTATTAAACTTAGACATTTTGATGTACAACTAATCGGTGGGATTGTCCTACATCAAGGTAAAATTGCTGAAATGAAAACCGGCGAAGGAAAAACACTTGTTGCTACACTTGCTGCTTATCTTAACGCTTTAGAAGGTAAAGGAGTGCATATTGTTACTGTGAACGACTATCTTGCAAAACGTGACAGGTTTTGGATGGGGCCAATATACGAGTTTTTAGGTCTTACTGTGGGTTATATACAACATGATATGGAACCCGATGAACGGCGGAAAATGTATGCTTGTGATATCACATACGTTACAAACAATGAAATAGGTTTTGATTATTTAAGAGATAACATGGTGCTGAGGAAAGAAGATAAAGTATTACGAGGGCTAAACTATGCAATTGTTGACGAAGTAGATTCTATACTTATAGACGAAGCGAGAACACCGTTAATTATCTCTGGTCCTGCTGAAGAATCTACTGAAAAATATTATGTAGCTAATAGAATTGTGCCAAAATTAAGAATAAGAAAAATTACAGAAGATGAGGAAATTGAAGCAAAATATAAAGGGATTAATATTAAAAAAGGATACGACGCTATTGTTGATGAAAAAAATCATACTGTAGAACTTACTGATGAAGGGATCAAAAAATGTGAGTATCTATTAGGCATAAAAAATCTCTATGACGATCTTACTTCTGACTGGGTACATATAATAACCCAAGCCATACGTGCACATTATTTGTATCATAGAGATGTACATTATGTGGTCAAAGATGGGGAAGTTGTAATAATTGACGAATTTACAGGAAGGCTTATGCCAGGCCGTCGTTGGTCTGACGGTCTTCATCAAGCTATTGAAGCAAAAGAAAATCTTCCTATCAAAGAAGAAAACCAAACCTTAGCTACCATAACATTTCAAAATTTGTTTAGATTGTATAAAAAACTTGCTGGTATGACAGGTACTGCTTTGACTTCAGCAGAAGAATTTTGGGGTGTATACAAACTTGATGTTGTAGTTATCCCTACACACAAACCTATGATACGTGTTGATCATCCCGATGTAATATACAGGACAGAAAAAGAAAAATGGGCTGCTATTGTAGCAGATATTGAACAACGTTATCGTAAAGGACAACCTGTGTTGGTTGGCACAAGGTCTATTGAAAAAAATGAGTTACTTTCATCTATGTTACGAAGAAAAGGTATACCTCATCAAGTGCTTAATGCTAAGCACCATGAACGTGAAGCACAAATTATTGCTCAAGCTGGTAGACTTAAAACTGTGACTGTTGCAACAAACATGGCAGGACGTGGTGTTGATATAATTCTTGGTGGTAAACCAGATCCTGAAAACGCTCCGCATTTAATCTGTAGAGATCCTAACTGTAAAGTAGAATTCATACATAATAAAGAATATCATGATGTTGTAAAATTAGGAGGGTTGTATGTTATTGGTACAGAACGACACGAAGCTCGTAGAATAGACGACCAACTTCGTGGTAGAAGTGGACGTCAAGGAGATCCTGGAGAATCAAGATTTTATGTTTCGTTAGAAGATGAACTTATGAGATTATTTGGTGGGATTCGTATGTCTGAGATTATGTTAAAGTTGGGGATGAAAGAAGGTGAAAGTATACAACATCCCTGGATAACAAAATCTATTGAACGTGCACAAAAACGTGTTGAAAGTATGAATTATGAAATAAGAAAACAAGTGCTGGAATACGACGATGTGATGAATAAACAAAGAGAGGCAGTGTATTCTTTACGCGATATTATTCTTGAAGGAGCGGATCTACAAGAACGAATAAAACAAATGATTGAAGAATCGATAGATGAGAAAATAGAAATTTATTGTAGTTCAAAATATCCAGAAGAATGGAACTTAGTAGGGTTAAATTTATGGTGTAGTCGTATTTTTGAAACAGAACTTAATTTTACAGAAGATGAAATAAAAACTTTAAACAAAACAAAATTAAAAGAAATTCTTTTAAATATAGCAGAAGAAAAATATGAGCAAAGAAAACAAGAACTTACTGAAGAAGTATTTTTTGAACTTCAAAGGTTAGTGTTACTACATATGTTGGATACTGCTTGGAGGGAACATTTATACGAACTTGACCATTTAAGACGTAGTGTTGGGTTAAGAGCATACGGACAAAAAGATCCCTTGATAGAATATAAAAAAGAAAGTTACAATTTGTTTTTAAAAATGCAAGCAAGAATTAGAGAACAAACTGTTGAGTACATATTTAAACTACGTCCTCTGGTGTATTCTCAAAAACAAACTTTACAACCACAAAATACTGAACAACAAAATGTGGTAACAAAATCTACACCATCGTCAGTAATAGTTGGTCAAAAACCTCAAAAAATTGGTAAAATAGGACGAAATGATCCTTGTCCATGTGGTAGTGGGAAAAAATATAAAAAATGTTGTGGGAAGAATAAATAGTTTTTTTAGAAGTTATAAAGTGGCTAAAAACTACTTTATATAATGCTAAAATTTGAAAAAATCTATAAAATTTTAGAGAAACAAATTTCTACTAACTATCAGTATTTACTTGCGGTAGCAAGTGGTATTTTTTTATTTTTTTCTTTCCCAAAATTTGGTAATAAAATTTTTGCATGGTTTTCTTTTCTTCCTTTAATATTTTCTGTTCTTTTAATATCTAATGTAAAAGAAGTCATTGTGTTAAGTTTCATTACAGGTATCATAGGATATTGTGGGATACTGTATTGGATAGTACCTACATTTGTAGTTGCAGGTGAACATTGGATTTTTGGTCTAATCTCAACAGTTTTATTATCCTTATATTGCAGTTTTTATATTGTAGTATTTTGTTTATTTATATATTTTTACAAACAGATAAGTAAGTTAAACATATTTTTTCTTATCAGTTCAGCAAGCCTTTGGGTTATTTTAGAATATATTAGAAGTGTTCTATTTACAGGTTTTCCTTGGGCATTGTTGGGATATTCTCAATATGATAACCTTCCTTTGATACAAATCTCAGAATATTTCGGTGTTTATGGAATAAGTTTTGTTGTGATTTTTGTAAATCTTGCTGTTGCTGTTATAATTTTTAATTCTGTCGTTGAAAAACAATCAGTATTGCAAATTTTTAAGAATGTTTTTATTTTAGTTTGTTTTTATATTGCCTTGCATATTTATGGTTCAAATGTTTTAAAAACTGTTTGGAAAAATGTTAATAATACTGATAAAGAAACTTATAATGTCATTTTGTTACAAGGCAATATTGACCAATACAAAAAATGGGATCAACAATATAAGTTAGAGATAATGCAAAAATATAGTAATTTAGTTTTGAAAAGTTGTAATAATATTGAAAAAAGTTATAGTTGTATTTTTATCTGGCCTGAAAGTTCAGTTCCAGGATGGTTGTTTGAAGAAAAATTTTTATTTGACTGGATTTTAAGTTTAGTAAGACTAACTAATATTAATTTTCGTTCATACCATCTGATTGGTACCGTTCGCATGGGGAAAAGTTATAATGAGTATTACAATTCAGCTGTATTATTTTCTTTTAAGGAAGGAAAAATTAATTTTGATAAAATTTATGATAAAATACATCTTGTCCCTTTTGGTGAATATGTACCATTGCGTAGGATATTAAAAAAATTTATAAAAACTGTTAACGAACTTGGCGAGTTTACCGCAGGTAAAAATTATACAGTATTTGAAATAGATAAAACCATAAAGTTTTCTGTTCTAATTTGTTATGAAAGTATTTTCCCAGAACTAACAAGTAGGTTTGTTAGAAAAGGAGCTAATTTTTTAGCTAATATCACCAATGATGCATGGTTTTTAAAAACATCAGCTCCGTATCAACATTTTATATTCAACATTTTTCGTGCAGTAGAAAACAGATGTTTCTTGTTTAGAGCAGCGAATACCGGTATTTCAGCTGTAATTTCTCCTACTGGAGAAGTTTTGAATAAAACAAATCTTTTTGAAGGCGCAAGTTTGATAACACAGACAAACTTTTATCATAAAAAAACTTTTTATACAAAATTTGCTGAATGGTTATGGATTTTCTATTTTGTTTTATTTTTATTACCATTGGGGTTACAAATGAAAGAAATAAAAAATAAACTAAAAGTTAAACAACAAAATGAAACTTCAAATTTCAATACAAAACTACCAGTAACTTCTATTCTTTATGTTTGTAGTGGCAATGTTTTTCGCAGTGTTTTTGCAGAAGGATATACAAAACATCTTTTAGCAAAATATGGTGTTGACAATATAGAAGTTAAATCCTGTGGTATTATTGCACAAGAAAGTTTTAAAATACCAAAATGTATGTATAAATTTTTTGA
>Ga0272449_1000534_pt1 | contig 44703 bp, 46 predicted proteins | sample YNPCB0241_FD_198679 | JGI IMG/M metagenome (GOLD analysis project Ga0272449, IMG submission 198679) | Hot spring sediment microbial communities from Yellowstone National Park, WY, United States - YNP-CB-024-1 | ecosystem: Environmental > Aquatic > Thermal springs > Hot (42-90C) > Sediment...
CTTGTTCTGTTCAAAGTTATAACCACAGACATTTCTTCTAAGTCACACCAACCTTCGCGAGGACTCAAGTAATCCCAACCTGTGTTAGACGCATAACGGAAGGGCACTGCCTCAGCCGCTTTCGGCGAAAAAGGAAAGATGGGTGGCGCAACGTAAACAATTGCCAACGTAGTAGCCAATGACAAAACCCATGTTGAAAAAATTATTGAAGCTTCTTTTCTAACCATACACGTGTCACCTCCTATAAACACGCATGGAAACAAATCTAATTCAAGACATATTAATAGTTTAAATTTGAACGCGTAAACACCGAAAATTGCAGCAGCCCCGACAGCTTCAGACTCGAATTTATCTAAATCATAAAGGAAAAAGTGAACTAAGCCACTCCCAAAAATCCGAGAATTCAAACCGAAATCTAATCTTCCATTAGTTGCTGCTAAGCGCAAAAGTTGTTTGAAATGTTCCCTTAAAATCCCTGAAAGAAAGAAAACGTGTAATCTGAATTTTAAACTGTTATGGTATTAGTATTTCAGATATGCATCGCAATTGAGAATCATTTAAAGTCGATGCGTTTCATTTTAAAAGCTTGTTCTGTTCATTTTTTGGCGCGCGGTTAATTCTAATATAGATTATGGTTTCACAACTCAAATATTTTTCTCGGATTCTCTTTTTCTTGACTTATTCAGAAAGCATAGGTTAGTTGGGAATTTGAAGAGGAAAATGTTGGCAGATAATTTGACAGGTTTACGAAATGTTATAGGCTTAATTTTGATTATGGCAATGCTTATCAGCGTATTGCTGGCTGTTAATGCCAAAGTATTTAATTGAAATAATCCTTGTAGTGGAAGCAAAAACCCGCAGGAAGCCAGAAACATCGCCGATTACACCCTAAACCTTCCCATACCAGACAAGAAAACCGAAAACGCCATAGAAACCATGAGGTATGAGGAAATTGTCCAAATCAAAAACCCAAGAACCTAAACTCTACCCAAACTGCCCCCTAATCTCTCTCCTACCAATAATAACTGCAAACAGAATCTGCTACACACGCGAAAAAGAACAGCTAACACCACACAAAATCTGCCAGCAACTCAGAGCCTATGACAAAAACACCCATACATAACCCTCGAAAGCTGCCCCTACTTTTCCACGTTGTAATGGGCAAGAAAATTGGATTAACCGACCCTTCACAAATATGTAAATGCATGGGTGCAACCATATTTGCCGCCATAGGATTCGGGCAAATGGAAATAGAAAAATTGACTTTAAACCCGCCATACGCAATTACGCGCGTATATAACAGTTTTGAATGTCAACTGGCCCCAAAAACTCAGACAAAGCCCTACAGCCACTTTATTCGCGGCATAATAGCAGGCTACTTGGTAACAGTTTTGGGCGTAAAAATGAAAGTTGAAGAGATAAAATGCCTGCAAAAGGCGATCAAAACTGCATTTTTGAAGCTAAACCAGAAAATTAGATTGTTTTATCATATAAAAAGTGAAATTAACCATTTTTTAGGCTATATTTTTAAAATAAAGACAATTTTAATGCTAATTATAAAAAATAATGATAAAAACGTCAAAAATTTAACCTCGATTCAAAAGGCTGATAAAACTTAAAATTAAAAGAGCAAAACAGTTTGTTTACTTTTAGAAAGTGATAAATGTATAGAATTATAGTTCAAGAAAGGTGAGGTAAAATAATGATAATTTCAAGGGAGCAGTTAGCCAAAATTATAGACTCCACGCTTGTTAAGGCTACAGCTACAAAAAGCGACGTTGAAAAGCTGTGTAAAGAAGCAATTAAATATGGCTTTGGATGTGTGGTTGTTAACCCTACCTATGTAAAGATTGCTTCACATATGCTTGAAAGATCCAACGCCAAGGTTTGCTCCACCGTTGGTTTTCCCTTCGGTGTTGCGCTGCCAGAGATAAAGGCTCTGGAGGCTGTTAAAGCTGTTGAAGACGGCGCAAGCGAGTTAGATATGGTCATTAACTTAGGCGCTTTAAAATCTCAAGACTATGAGCTTGTTAAAAGGGATATAACCTCAGTGGTTGATGTTAAACGTTTGTATGAAGATGTAATTGTTAAAGTGATTATTGAGACATCTCAATTGACAACCGAGGAGAAGATAACCGCGTGTAGGCTTGCTAAAGAAGCTGGCGCAGACTTTGTTAAAACTTCAACTGGCTTGTTGGGTAAAGGCGCCACGGTTGAAGATGTTAAGCTGATGCGCCAAGTGGTTGGGAGTGGCATGGGTGTTAAGGCTTCGGGGGGCATAAGAACCTACGCGGATGCAGTAGCCATGATCGAGGCTGGCGCCAACAGAGTTGGAACAAGCACAGCAACAGCGATAATTGAGGGCGCCCCTTGAAAACGCTACATTTTCTCCGGAGCAACTATGCCTATAAGGTTTAAGGCGTTTCTCAAAACTATTCTAACAGCGTCAACTAAGGCAAGCCGTGCATCGCTGAGTTCCAGCGGTTCAGCTTTTATCACTGGAAAGGCATTGTAAAAAGTGTTAAATTTATCTGCTAAGGCGTTGGCGAAGTCAGCTATCAAATTCGGCTTAAGCATCTCTGTTGCCTCTGTGAAAACTTCTGGGAAGTCAGCCAAAGCCAAAACAAGCTCGTGTTCAAGTTTCTCCTTTAATAGATCGTAGGAGGGCTTCTCCGGCTTTCTGGAAGCTTTGCGCAGTATGCTGCATGCTCTGGCATGCGAGTACTGAATGTATGGTGCACTATTTTTCTCAAAGTTAAGCACCCTGTCCCAGTTAAATTCAACGGGTTTTGAGGGGTCAACTTCAACAAGTGCGTAGCGAACTGCGCCTATGCCGACGAACTCCGCAACTTTTCGCTTTTCTTCTTCTGGCAATTGCGGTGAACGCTTTGAAACTTCTTCGTAGGCCCTTCTTACCGCTTCGTCCATTACCTCGTCTAGAGTTATATATCGTCCCCTTCGACTTGACATTTTATAGCCTGGCAAAGTTACAAGGTTGTAGGCGAAGTGGGTTAGGTTTTCGGCGTGCCGGCTGTAGCCCAAAGCGTAGAGGGCTATCTTAAGCTGCATTTGCGCTAGAGACTGTTCCATACCTATAACGTTAATGCACTTGTCAGCTCTTTCAAACTTCCATAACGTGTAAGCTATGTCTCTCGTTGTGTAGAGGGTTGTGCCGTCAGCCCGCATAAGCGTCAAGGATGGAACAACATAATCTTTTCTTAAGCCAAGCTTATCCCAAAGGTTAAACACTTCAACAACTTTTCCAGCGTCGAATTCTAGGACGCCGCCAAGAACAAAAACATATGGAGTCTGTTTCAGCCTTTGAAGAACTTCTGTAACCAGTTCACTCCATACCAAATCACTTTCCCAATCCCAAGAATCATAGGAAACTCCTGCACGGCTCAGCGTTTCCCTAAACCCTTCTAAGCATAATTCGCTAACCTCTCTTATGAGCTGCTTTGCCCTTTCATTCCCAACTTCGTATGCCCTGTTTAACTCGTTAACGCTTTTCTCTGGGTCTTTGTCTTCGCTTATTTTTTCGAGGAGTTTCTCAAAGAGCTCTGGATGTTTTTCCCTTAGCTCAAAAGCCACAGACATCCAATCACCCAATTCCCTGTTAATCTTAACGATTTCCTCTTCTGCCGAAACAGCCTTAGCAATTTCAAGCTCTCTTTTCAATCGGTTAATTTCAACAAGGCAGCTCGTTATCGTGTAGATTTTTCCAATAAAATGGTCTGGTTTTTCCGCTGGTTTTGGTCTGCCAAGTTTTTCATATCCATAGGCAATTACAGCCGTTTGCCGGCCGACATCATCTACATAATAGTGGCGGGAGACTTTGTGCCCTCTAGACATAAGCATTCGGGCAACGGCGTCTCCAAGCATCGGATTTCTCGCTTGCCCTATGTGTATTGGGTGAAGTGGATTTACACTAGTATGTTCCACTATAATTTTCAACGGTTCATCAACTTTGACAAAACCATAGGCATTGTCCAAAAGCCTAACCGATTCTAGGGTTAAAGCTGAAAGCTTTGCAAAGTCTGCGTGAAAGTTTATGTATCCTCCGCCAGCCGCAGCCACATCTTTAACCAGTGAAAACTTTAAGTTGTCCAAGGATTTTACTAGGCTTTCAGCCAATGCCAAGGGTTTTTCGCCAACCTGCTTAGCCAATTCAAAACAAATGGAAGAGGCTAACTGTCCAAAATCTAGGACTGGCGGCCTCTCAAAAATCAGCTTTTTTGGAATTTTTCCAATAGATATTTTGGCAAAAGCCTCTCTTAATATAGCTTCACATTCTTTTCGGAATTCTGCAAATGGATTATGCGAAATCATTAAACTTTAACCCTCTAAGGCTGGCTAACACTGTTAAAGTGCTAACACTAATATATGTAGATATAGCAATTAGGCTAAACGAAAATCTAAGGCTGGTCCAACTACTATGAAGCCGAAAATAGTTTTCTCTGAAAAATGTTTAGAATATGGGTCTTGGCACATAGAAAGCCCCAAAAGGGTTAAAATAGCCTACGAAATTCTGAAGGAAAAAGGATACGAGTTTCTGGAACCAGAACCAGCTGGAGAAGATGATCTCCTAAAAGTTCACGATGCCACATATATTCAAAAGCTTAAAGAAGGCACCATAGAAGATGTTGACACTCCCGCTTACAAAGACATCTACGAATACGCTAAGCTCTCAGCTGGAGGCGCCATACTAGCAGCAAGGGTGAACGGTTTTTCGCTTATGCGGCCTCCCGGACACCATGTTGGAAAGCGTGGCGCAGCCCTTGGCGCCTACACAAAAGGTTTCTGCTACATAAACAACATTGCAGTAGCCATAAAATACCTTGACAAGCCAACGTTGATTTTGGACATAGATGGGCATCATGGAAACGGGACACAAGAAATCTTCCTAGGCGATCCGAAAGTCACTTTTATTTCGCTTCATAGGTATCCCCACTATCCGGGTACAGGCTATTATTCTGAGGCTAACTGCTTTAACTTTCCCTTGGAGGCGGACTGCGGAGGAGAAGTCTACCTTAAAACCCTTGAGGAGGCGCTAGAGAGAGTTGACTTGAAAAAGGTTGAGGTTGTTGCTGTTTCAGCAGGGTTCGACGCTTATGCTGGAGATTTAGCCTCTTTAGGGTTAACGGATGAAAGCTATAGAGAAATAGGTAGAATGATATCAGCCCTTAACAAGCCGACCTTCTTCATTCTGGAAGGCGGATACGTCGGCGAAAACATTGGAAGAGCCATAGACAAGCTGCTCAAAAACTTCTAAACAATTGGTTTGCTTCCTAAAAATTTTATGAAGGTGAACCGCGTACTCTTATGTCATGAAACATGTTGAATGTAAGGCCGCTGGAGCCCTAATATTTGTTGGTGCAGTTCAATTCGTTTTATGCGTAATCATTGCAGAAGCTCTATACCCCGCCTACAGCATTTCAGAAAACTACATAAGCGACTTAGGGGTTGGAGTGTCCGCGCCAATTTTTAACGCTTCAGTCTTCACGTTGGGTTTGGCTGCTGTTGCCAGCGTCTACTTCATGCGAAGTTTTATCCAAGACAAAATCTTCCTTATATTCTTGAGTTTGTGCGGAATCGGCGCCATGGGCGTAGGAGTGTTTCCGGAAAACTACGGCATAATCCATACATTTGTCTCTTTAATCGCCTTCCTCTTCGGTGCACTGTCCGCTATAGCGTCTTATAAAATTCAGAAGCCACCGCTATCATACTTGGCAACTGTTTTAGGCTTAATCTCGCTTGCAGCGCTTGTCCTTTTTGGAATCAGCGAAGTAGGCGTGCACTTAGGCGGTGGGCAAGCAGCAGATTTTTACCTCGGCTTAGGAAAGGGCGGAATGGAACGCATGATAGCTTATCCAATTATATTATGGGCTGCGGGCTTTGGTGGACACCTAATGGGCAAATTCTAGGAAAAGCTAAGAGGAAAAGACGCCATTGGCATTTTCCAAAACTTAGGTTAAGGCATAAAACCTTGAATGAGCTGCGTAAAAACACGGCTAATTATAGGATGTGTTTTCACATAATCCGACGCAGTTTTAAGATAAGAATCTCTTTCCATCAGCTTCTCCCTAATGGAATAAATGCTCTCGTTGTTTTTTAGGTACTGGCGAATGGTTGAAGCCCAAAGGCCAAGTTGACTGGCATATGCCCTCAACTTTTCAACAGCGTTGTCAGCCAAACCAAAATGCGTGTAACACAACATTTTAGGATTAAGCCTAACCAACTTTTCCAAAGATTCAAAAAGTCTGTCCAACATTATCGGCGGCGGAGTTGCAGGCAAGGTTACCCCCAAATCTTCAATGTAAACTCCTGCCGTCTCTCCAGGAAATAATATTCCGTTAACGCGTTCATAATAACTTACACGATGAGGCGCATGCCCCAAAGTTTCTATCACTTGAATCTCCAATTCACCGCCCAAATCAACAATCATGCCATCTCTAGCTGGAATCATCCGCTCGGCTGGAACCGGGGCTGGTTCGCCAAAGATTTCAGCAACTTCGCCGAGCACTTGTTTTGACCGCATCCACAGTTTTTGAGGATTAGCCAAATGAGGAAGTCCCATGGGATGTATAAAGAGTTCGCGTTTGGTAAATGCTCCAATAGTACGCATGCGCTTCCCCAGTGATCTATATGGGCATGAGAAACCATTACGTAGTCAGCTTCATCAAAACCTACTTTAAGCTCTTTCAATCCTCTAAGCAGATTTTCAGCAGTTGAGGCTGGTCCGCACTCTATTATGACGGTTTTTTCTCCTTTAAGGATATAGGCGGCTGTAAATCTGCCAATATTGGCTGGTTTTAAGTCTACAATGAAAAGGCCAGCGCTCACTTTTCGTGTATTCATGATTGAACCTCATTTAAGAGAAGTTCTAGTTTGGCTTATACTTACTAAAACTTTCGATCATCAACTGTCAAAATTCACCTAGTTAGCCACAAAATAATGCCGAATATCCTAAAGCCCATTATATAACGCCTGTCTTAATCAGAATTTAGCGGGCCCGAGGGGATTTGAACCCCTGTTCTCCGGCTTTCTTCCTCTTTGAGCGTCCGGAGGCCTGCGCACCACGTTTTGCACGATGGTTCGGCGCCTTAATCCATACTGGGCTACGGGCCCTAAAACAATGTTAACGCGTTGCTGGAATTAACTGTTACCCGGCGCTTCAACGTTTGCTGTTTAGCCTTCTATAAACTCTTCGTTTATCCACCAGGCTTTTTTCTTGCCTGACCTTTCTCCTGGGTAGTATTCTATTATGGGTTTTCCAAGCTGTTTTTTGGAGTTTTTCTCTATTCTTCGTAGTCTGTTTAGCACCAGCCACCTGTTTGTTTTTAGGTATTCAGCTAGTTCTGGTGTTGTTGCGCCTTTATAGTGTATTAAGTAGTCTATTATTTTGTGGTCTATTTCGTCTATGCAGAAGTTGTGTAGGTTTGTTCCTCCCCGTTCATATGTTAGCATTTCTAAGTCTGCAAGGTACTTCCTTATTTTAGAAAATTCCACCTCTATCTTTTCTATTCTCCGCTCCAATTCTAGGATTCTGTCAGGCTTCGGTGTTTTCTGAAGTTTTTCCATTATTGCGTCTCTGATGAAATTGCTTCTTTCGCCTTCTGGGATTCGCAAAATCATTTCCTTGTAAACTTCTTCAGGTATCTTTACAGAAATAACTCTTAACTCATCCATGGAGCTTCCCACCCTTAACTTATAATGTTAACTATTTCCTATTTCTTTCGGAAATCTTTTAAAAGCTAAAGGACTAACTCTAAACCGCACTCCGTCAAAGTGATGTATATGGCTAGAAAAACCACAATTTCCTTAGTAAAATGCGATGTGGGCTCCTTAGCGGGGCATCACGTGGTTCCTAAACCCTTACTTGGTATAGGTGAAAAAAACCTTAAAAGGGCTATGGAAAACGGCTTAATAAACAGTTACTACGTTTTTAATGTTGGAGACGACCTGCAACTTCTCATGGTTCACGAGAAAGGTGAATCAAACCATGAAATTCACCAACTTGCTTGGGATACTTTTCAAGAAGCGGCAAAAAAGGCTATGGAGCTGAAACTCTACGGGGCTGGGCAAGACTTACTGAAAAACGCCTTCAGCGGTACAGTTCGCGGGTTAGGCCCTGGCGTAGCTGAGATGGAAATAGAGGAAAGGGCATCCGACCCCATTATTGTTTTCGCGGCTGACAAAACTTCAGCTGGAAGCTTTAACCTGCCCCTATTTCGAATTTTTGCTGACCCCATGAACACAGCCGGCCTTGTTATTGACCCAAACATGGCCGGCGGCTTCAAATTTGAGGTTATGGACGCTAAAGAAAGCCAAAGCGTTGTCGTTAAATGTCCAGAAGAAATGTATGAGTTGATTGCCCTAATAGGGACTGTGGAGCGTTATGTAGTTTCAAGGGTTTGGCGTGCCCGAGACGACTTAATATGTGCATCAAGTAGCGTTACACGCCTATCTTTGATCGCTGGGAAATATGTTGGAAAGGACGATCCAGTTATGATAGTGCGCGCACAGCATGGACTGCCTGCAGTCGGAGAAATCCTCGTACCTTTTATGCACAGTTATTTAGTGGCGGGATGGATGCGGGGAAGCCACTGGGGCCCATTAATGCCCGTTGGGTTAGAAGATGCCAAATGCACTTTGTTCGACGGCCCCCCAAGAGTTGTTGCTTTAGGTTTTCAAGTTGCCAACGGTTCAATAGCAAACGATAATGATGGAAAACCGTTGATAGCTGACTTGTTTGCTGATCCAGCGTTTAGTCTGGCAAGACAGGAAGCTTTGGAATACGCTTCAATGCTCAGACGCATGGGCGAGTTTGAACCAGCTAGACTTAGCGTTGAGGCTATGGAATACACAACTTTGCCGCAGGTTCTTGAGAAACTTAAGAAAAGGTTCAAGCCGATCTAAAGTACACTGAATGCTGTTTCCTCGCATTCCCCCTTTTTTATGGTTCCACAAATAGTATGCCTAATTCTTCTCGCGACAGGGGAGATTTTATAGAAGAAGCCAAAAAGAATAACCAATATTTCAAGGTTGCTTTTGAGCGGCTATCCGAGACTTAACTTTACAAAAGTATCCTTTTCTTTAGAAAACGTAAATAAGAACCCTTATGTTACATTAAAGCTCACAAAAACGCAAAGATGTGAAGAGCATTATGAAGATGGCTGTGCTTGTCTACGAGTATCCGCCGAAGATTGTTGGCGGCTTAGGAACCTATGCCGCTGAAATCACGAGGAAGTTTGTTTTGATGGACCATGATGTTACGGTTTTTACCATGAACGATGATGATGGCACCCTTCCTACAAGGGAAATTTGGCGTGGCATAGAGATTCACCGTCCCCTTCACATTGACATTTCCGATTCTCTGCCGGATGTGGTGGCTGACGACGTTAAAAAATGGGGCAGGGGCATTCAGCTCTTCTCAAAAATTCTTGTCTACAACTATTTGAGTGCTTCGAAACTTGTTAACGAGCTTGTGAGAAAAGAGAATTTTAAATATGACATCGTGGTTGCACATGACTGGCTTTCAGTTATTTCTGGAATAACTATCAAAAAAGAAACAGGGTTGCCGCTAGTTTTTCATGTTCATTCAACGGAGAAAGGAAGAACCCTTGGAAATGGCTCCGAAGTTGTAAGCAGCATTGAGCTTCGAGGCGCCAAAGCAGCAGACTTAGTGATCACAGTTTCCTACGCCATGAAAGACGAACTTGTAAAACTTGGTTTCCCAAAAGAAAAAATAGAAGTTTGCCACAACGGTGTTGACCCTCAAAAGTATAATTCTGAAACCATTAAAGCTGAAGAAATTAAGAAATTAAAGGAATCTTATGGCATAAAAGAAGACGAGCTAATGATTCTTTTCCTTGGAAGGCTTGTAGGCGTTAAAGGTGTTGACAAACTCATTATGGCTATGCCGCACGTTTTACAAAAATATCCGAAAGCCAAACTGGTAGTGGTCGGCGTTGGCGATATGCAAGAATACTTAAAAAACTTGGTTAACACCATGAGGCTTCAAGACTCTGTGAAATTAAACTTTAACTTTGTTTCAGAAGAAGAACGCATCTTACACTACGCTGCCTGTGACGTGGCTGTCTTCCCAAGCCTCTACGAACCTTTTGGAATAGTGGCTTTAGAAGCAATGAGCATGGAACGGCCAGTGGTAGTAGGCGCGGCAGGAGTTAGCGGCATGAGGGAAGTAGTCATATGTTGCGGGGAAGAACAATGCGGTTTCCATGTGGATCCAAGCAACCCTTCAGACATTGCCTGGGGAATAACAAGCGCTTTAGAAAGTCCGGAAAAAAGGAAATGGCTTGGAAAAAATGGAAGAAAACGTGTATTGAACGAATTTACTTGGGAAAAAGTTGCTGAAAGGACTATAGCATTATACGAGAAAGTGATTAAACGTTAACTTTTATCGAAATGTAAAATTTTTTGGAATCTTTAAGTGTTCAATCGAGAAGCACACGTTCATGGGAAACTGTAAAGTTTTTGCTCCTTCGGTCTCGTTTTAATCCTTAAACGATGCTTAAATACCAGATTTTGTTAATGAATTCACAATCATAGCGTGAAGGTAGTCCTTTGGAATTCGACAAAGAAACATTCAGAAAACTGTTTCCAAACTTAGCAAAAGAGTTAGAATCTGGAGAAAACAAAACTGCTGTAACCTCTGTGAGGACAGAGGCTCAAGCTGGAGAAAAAGCAGCTTCAAAACGGTTCACCCATTATGACCCTGATGTAATTGATTTCATAAGAAGATGCGACACGGAAGAACAGGCAGAAGAGATAATAGCCTACATGGAGCGAAGAGGCGAAATAGGAAAAGAATATGCTGAGAAGCTAAGAAAGCAACTTAAAGAAAACGGCGTTAGAAGTTTCGGTTCCAAAAAAGAGGATGATTACTATCTAAAGCACGGAGGGTTCTGAGAACGGCTTTAGACTCGTTATGGTGGCATTTTCCCAATAAAAATGTGAACCCCAGAAGCCTTTTCTATACTTGCACAACATTTGAAAGCCTAAATTCTAAAAGTTAAATAAATAGGTCTTAAATATTAGAAAACCAGATTCAAGAAAGGCGCGGAGGAAACCACTTGAAAATAAAAGTCGCTGCGTTTATCTTGCTTACGGCCATAGGGTTAATTCTCGCTTCAAACATCTTCTATGTTAAACGCGCTGAAGCTGAAGATGCTGGCAACACATACGCTATAGAATGGGTTAATCATAGAGTGGATGTTATGTATAACGGCTACATTTTAATAAACGACACCATCAAAATAGATGGAACCGCATCTGATGGTTTTCTTCTCGGTTTTCCATATCCGTATGGTTCTCTTGTTATACGCTGTTTAGCCTATAATTCTGCTAATCCAACCCAAAGATACTCAGTGACCACTAACGTTCCTTTAGAAAGCCGTATTGGCTTCTACGGCTTTAAGGTCGACGTTCCTCAACAGGCAACCCCACAAGTTTTTACTGTGATGTTTGTGCTTTCGAACAGCCTCCTCACGCAAAACGCTCAAAACACAAGTCTCTACACATTGAACTTTCCAGCTTATCCAAGTTTCACCACAACGGCGCTTGTATGCAACACCTCTATTGTTTTGCCCCCAAATGCGATGTACATAAACGGAACAGTTGATGGTTTTAACTATTCAAAAAGAAACCTTTCCGCTTTCACCTATGAGCCTGCGAATATAACTTTTGCATTAAGTGGGGAGGATATCCAATTGCTAATTGTGGAAGAACTGCGGAGAGAAATTAGAATAGAGGGCGTTGGCGAAATAGAGGTATCCGATAATTATTATGTAAAAAACGTGTCTCCTAAAGAAATTACCTCTGTTAACGTGATTCTGCCTCCTAATGCATCTGATATAACTGCCGAGGACGAGTTTGGAAGAAAGGCTAAAACGGCTCCAACTTTGGTTGATGCTGAAACAAACTGTTACCAGATGAGTTTAGTTTTACCATTAGAAAGCGGTAGATCCACCCTATTCGTCGTGAAATATACTTTGCCCCGATCCGTCTACATAAAGCAAAATGGGTCTGGTATAGAATTTGCTTTAACCGTTTTCCAACATTTGAATTACTACATAGAACAAGCATACGTAACTTTAGTTTTACCTGAGGGCGCCAAGATAGCGACACTAAGCTATGATGGCGATTACGGTATATCACGAGGAGTCTTCCAAGAAGAAGTGACTGTAAGTAGACAAGGATTATTTTTCTTAGACACATTTACCGTGGAAATTGTTTACCAGTATAATCCTTTATGGTTATCTTTCCGTCCTACCTTGTGGGTTTGGGCTTTGGCAACCATAGGATGTGCTGTTGTTGCGATTTTGAAAAGACCTAGGGCACCAGCACCTGTTATTGTGCCCACTGCGGCGGCGCGGTTTAGTCCAGAGGTTATTAGATCCTTTGTAAGTTCTTACGAGGAGAAGCGGAAAATAGTTTTGGAAATGAGTTCTCTTGAAGCTGGATTGCGTAGGGGCAGAATTCCTAGGCGAAGATATAAAGTGCAGAGGAAAACTTTGGAAACGCGTCTCGAAACTTTGTCTAGAAAATTGGATGATCTGAAACAGAAGTTGCGGGCGGCGGGCGGACGCTATGCGGATTTGATGCGCCAGCTTGAGGTTGCTGAGGCTGAAATTAACGAGGTTGAGGCAAACATCCGAAGCATTGAGGTGCGCCACCGCAGAGGAGAACTTTCCTTGGAGGCTTACCGCAAACTTCTCGGAGACTATGAGCGCAGGAAAGGAAACGCTGAAACTAGGATAAACGGAATTCTCATGAGGCTCCGTGAGGAAATGCGTTAGCGAACCTAAAGACTTTTATTTTACAATTATTTTTGAAGGAAATCTGGTTAAAGGAGGAAGTGAAATGGTGAAGATAGTGGTTGACAATCACAAGTGCACTGGATGTGGCACATGCGTGGACACGTGCCCCGTAGGCGTTTATGAAATAAAAGAAGGCAAATCTGTCCCTGTAAAAGTCGAGGAATGCTTAGTCTGCAGGGCATGTGAAGCTCAGTGCCCAGAAGGCGCCATTCAAGTTATCGAGTAACTTCCTTCCAACTTTTTATTTTTAAGCAACTCCCTATTTGTGATGTTTAATTCAAATAATTGAGAGATGCTTGAAAGACTTTTTGGAGATACTCCCTTAGAGATAGTTTATTCCTTTTTGCCAATTTCTTTAGGGCTTTGCTAACTCCTGTGGCGTACTGAACAGCCTTTTTAGGTTTATTTGTTATCTGCGGTGGTAACCCAATTTTTTCGGCAGCTTTCCTCAGCACAATTTTTCTTAACGTGTTTTTTGCTGGTTCTATTTTTAGTTGTAATGGAAGGCTTATGGCGAACTCTGCCAGCTGATATGTGGCAAAGGGTAAGCGAAGCTCCACATTGTGAAAACAGCATATTTTGCTGTCCCTTTCAAAATTGGTTTCATACATTTTTAGAACGTCGTTGAAGATTTTTCTCTGGGCAGCCTCTTCCCCATAATGCAGGTACGCGTTTAAATACTGCATATAACCTCCAAAAAGTTCATCTGCCCCTTGTCCAGCCAACAAAACCCTAAACCCCATTTCAGCGGTTTTCTCAGCGGTCCAAAAAACTGGTATCCCAATACTTGTTTTAATATGGTCTGGACTTTCTACAGCCCATAAAACTTTAGGAAGAACCTTTTCTACATCTTTTTCACTGTAAAGATGAACGTGAAGTGGTAGCCCAAGCAAAGTGGCAGCTTCTTCAGCTTGCTCCGTTTCTGGCATGCCTTCGAGGCTTACATGGACTAAGTGCACTTTTACTCCAGCCTTTTTCGCCAACAACGCGATCAAGCTGCTGTCTAAACCACCTGAAAAAGCCACTGCAACCTCGTTTAGGCCTAAAACTCTTTCCTCAACAGACTGTTGCAAAAGCCTCTGCAGCTTTTCAACAGCCTCTTCCATTGTTATGCGGCTGACACCCAAACTTTTTTTAATGGTCTTAACTGGCTTTACAATGGTGTCTTTTTTGTCGATTATGGCTATGTGTCCCGGCGGGAAAGAATTCACTTTTTCCAAGCCTATTTTCCAAAGCGCCTTACATTCAGATGCAACAGCTAAAAAATCTTCATTTTCGCCATAGTAAAGGGGACATAAGCCCAAAGAGTCTCTACCGACAATAAGCCTTTCAGCCTCAGCTATGGCGAAGGCAAAGCTTCCCTCAAAATCTCCAATAATGGCTTTCACATTTGCTTCCCGATTAGTTTCCAACCTGCCAGCAATAGCAGAAAAGTCAAAGGAAATTGGCGGTTGATAAATTCTTCCATCAAAAATCATTGCAGCGTTTTTCAGCGCTATGAACTGCGGCTTGTCCTGAGATAGGACTCTTAAAAAAACATGCCCGACAGCCACTGAAGCTTTAAAGTCTCGGTTTTGCAGTTGTTCTAGGCTGGATTTTATTTCAAAATAGGTAGATGAGGCAATTCCAAAAGCGTCAGCGTCTTTATGCTTTAAAGCGTCAAGCATTGCAACTACATTTTGCACGGCATGTTCTCCTTTTTTGTCTAAAACGGCCACAATCGCCCTCATTTCATGAAACCTTTCACACTTAAGAATTTACATTGTGTGTTAAAAATATTAATTGATGCCCTTTTCGGTGTAGTTGAAGCTTGAAATGTAATATTGGCTTTTAGTAAAGAGTTAGTAGGCATGCATGTGGTTTAGGTGAATGTAAAGAACTTGCAAAACGAGAATCGGCAGAGGTTTATTTAGCATGCTTGCAACAAAATTGCTGAGTGCCTAAAAATTTAAATGGTCCACTATGGTGATGCAGAAATGAATGGTGATTATTTCGATGGAAAAATTAAAGAAAATAATTCTCATTGTTATTATTGTTCAATTTCTAACGATTGGTTTGTTAGCGGCATCTCTGGTTTATATGCTTTCAAGACCTGTCACTTGTCCTATTGCAGCAAGCTACATACTCTGGCGTGAAGGGCATAAATATTATGCTGCAAATGCTTCTGGAATCCAGTTCACTGGGACAAACGCTAGCTGGGTTATCCAGTCGGCAATAGACTCTTTGACTGTGGGAAGGACATGGAAGGAAAAAATCCTGTTGAAAGGAGAATTCGTTATTTCCAACACTATTATTTTGAGGTCATATACTCTTCTGGAATTTCAAGGCAAAATAACCGTTGCAGACAATGCTAACATCGATGCCGCGATAAAATCCGAAGGGTTTGACTATTTAACTGGCACAGACTCCACAGGCGGAGTTGTTGAAGTTGAAATTAATGGTTTAAAACTTGACGGAAACAAAGAAAAACAAACAAGAGGTTTCGGCTTGAAACTTTATGGAAGAAAGCTAACGTTAAAAGATGTCACTGTTTACAACTGCAAAGAGGATGGCATATGGACTGAATGGAGCAGTAGCCCATCAGTCAGCAGCCCTGATGATGCGATGGAAGGGATTTTTTCAAACGTGCACTCGTGTTTCAACGACGGAAGAGGATGGCGAATGCTTGGTCCACACGACAGCTACCTGACTGATATTCTGCTTTATTGCAATCGCCTTGTTGGCTTCGCATGTTGGGGAGGAGGCGGATGTCAAGGCACAAATTTACATGCATATGGAAATGGGGAAGCTGGTTTTTACATTGATGCCCAAGTTATGTTCACCAATATTATATCTGAAAGCAACAATAAAAGCGGCGTTATAGTACTACATAATGATGTGTATCTCGATGGCAACTTCTATAATAACCGTCACTACGGCATAGAAATGGGTGATGCTATGCACGCTCCAGCTGGATGTTATATTCGAGGAAAAACCTTAGGGCATCCTACGGACAAAGCTGGATTACGATTACTAAATGGAAGCATAAATCGTTACGAACTCCACATGTGGGAGAACACCACCATTTCCGGAGCATTAAACGTCCATGACACTTACATGATAGTTAATACAAAAAATGGTCAAAGAAGCCAAAACAGTGGGACTGCCACAATACCTAGCGGAAGTACAAATGTAACTGTGGCGCATTCGCTTATCGGAACCCCTAAAATCGTCATAGCGACTGGAAGAAACGAGGCTGCTGCTGACGCCTATGTAAGCTCCAGAAACGCAACACATATAATCATCGCAATACCCCATGCAGCAACTGCAGATGTGGAAGTTGACTGGTACGCGGAAGTCTAAAACATGCGGTTGCTAAACAGAAAAAGCATTAATCTTTAATTGTCCTATCCTCTTTGCGGAGGTTACTGTTTGCCTATCCTTCCCATTGATACTGGACGTTACGGAACGCCTGAAATGAGGCGTATTTTTGAGGAAGAATTTCGAGTTCAGAAAATGCTGGATGTTGAGGCTGCCCTGGCTTGGGCGCACGCTGAGGTCGGCGACATACCTAGGGAAGATGCTGAAAAGATTATGGCTGCAGCTTCGCTGGAACATGTTAAGCTGGCTCGTGTAAAAGAGATTGAACGGGAAATTAAGCATGATGTTGCCGCTTTGGTTAGGGCTTTAGCAGAAGCAAGTGGTCCAAGCGGTGCCTACGTGCATCTTGGCGCAACAAGCTACGACATTGTTGACACTGCAACGGCTCTCCAACTAAAAGAGGCTTTGGAGCTTATTGAAAGGCGACTAGACGATTTTGAGAAGGTTTTGATGAATAAGGCTTTACAGTATAAGGAAACGATTATGATGGGTAGAACCCATGGACAGCATGCCCTTCCAACAACATTGGGCTTCAAGTTTACCGTTTGGACGCGTGAAATTTCACGGCATATTGAAAGGGTTAGGCAGTTCCGCGAACGCGTTTTGGTTGGAAAAATGAGTGGCGCGGTGGGCACACAGGCGGGTTTAGGCGAGCACGCCACCAAAATTCAGGAGCTCGTCATGCAGAGATTAGGCTTAAAGCCCGCAGATATTTCCACGCAGATTGTGCAGAGGGATCGCCACGCTGAACTGATATGCCTTTTAGCTTTGATAGCCTCAAGCTTGGAAAACTTTGCAACTGAAATTCGGGAACTGCAAAGGCCAGAAATAGGCGAGCTTTTCGAGCCTTTTGAAGAGCAGAGGCAAGTGGGTAGCTCCACAATGCCCCATAAGCGTAATCCAGAAACATGCGAAAGAATATGCGGCTTAGCCCGAATAGTTAGAAGCCTTGTGATTCCAGCTTTGGAGAATATTGTAACATGGCATGAAAGAGACTTAACCCAGTCTTCTGCTGAACGCTTCATTATTCCAGAAGCATGCATTTTGGCTGACTACCTGCTGTTCTTGATGAGTAATATTGTGGCTAACCTGCATGTTGACGAAGAGCGCATGCTTAAAAACATCGAGTTAACCCAGGGACGCGCCATGTCTGAGGCTGTCATGATAGCATTAACAAGGAAGGGGATGAGCCGCCAAGAAGCCCACGAGCTTCTGAGAAAACTGGCAATTAAAAGTGAACTGGAAAAACGTCCCTTCAAAGAGGTTCTCTTAAAAGATAAGGTTGTAAGCGGAAAATTAAGCGAGAGAGAAATTGATGAAGCTCTAAACCCGCGAAACTATCTGGGCACAGCGTTAAAGCAAGTCGAGCTTATGGTTGAAAAAACCAAAAAAGAGCGTAGAAACAGAGGAATAACCTAAAACTTTGTTAGTATTCTGTTAGGGCTTTCTGTTTCCATTCTTCCTCTTTTTCAATTTTTTCCCACACACCCTTTTTTACGAAACCTCCGACTTGTCCCTTAATTTTCTTTGCAAGCTTCGGCCCTATCAGCGGCAGGTTCATCAAGTCTTCAATTTGTGCATGTTTTATGTCTTCTATTGTTTTGTATCCAGCGTTGTAAAGGATGCGCCCGCGGACTCTGCCAACCCCTTCTAGTCTAACTATGGGTAAGAGTTCTTTTTTAACGCCTTTTTCCACTCTTTCCATGAGCTCTAGGGTTAAGGGCTGCACTTCTTTGTTGCCGAAAAGCGCTGCCAACTCGTTTGTTGCATATAGCAGCCACTTGGCGTTTTCAACGGTTCTGTAGAGGTCGCCTGGCTGAACATGGAAACGTTCTATGATTTCGTCTTCGCTTGTCTCTTCAATCCATGCTTTAAGCGTCATGGCTGTTTTGACTTCGCCTAGAAAGGTTTCATAATTTATGCGGTCTTCCCACTCGTTGGGCACCGGCACTAGGAGTTCCTCTCTGTGCTCTTCGAGAAACACTGCAATTTTGTCTAGTTCACTTGTGTAGGGACGTAAAATGGGACGCATGTCTGGTGTGTGGGCAATCATGTGGAGAAGACTTAAATCTGTTAGGAACATGGGTTTTTGCCTTAACGCGTCGCGGATGACCACTGCTGAAACAGGGTCTATGTATAATTCGCTTACGCGTTTTCCAAATCTTGTTGCGTAAATGTTTTCGTCGCTGACATCGATCATTTCTTCATCGTAGAGGTACTTGAGGATTCTTGCTATGATGTTTTTTATGGCGCCGACATCGTACTGGTATGCGTAAAATGTTTTGCTGAAGAAATCGTATATGCCGTATTCAGTGTGGGCGTAGTCTGCTGCGATGGTTGCAAGCACATGAGACCTTAAAATTCTTTCCACGGCTAGTCTAGACCAGATTCGCTCGGGCTTTGCGAGAACATAGCTCTCCATGAGGTAATCAGCTTCATCAGCAGTTTTAGCGATTATAATTGCTTCGCCAATTTTGTCGTATTTCGGTCTTCCAGCGCGTCCTGACATTTGTTTGTATTCTAAGACGCTTATAGGGTAATAGCCGTATCCGGGCTCGTATCGCCTATAATCCTGAATGACGACTGTTCTTGCGGGAAGGTTTACGCCGAAAGCAAGTGTAGGCGTGGCTGTTAAAACTTTAATTTTTCCCCCTCTAAAGGAGTCTTCTATTATTTTGCGGTGTGCTCCACCTAAGCCAGCATGGTGAAACGCCACCCCACATCTGACAAGTTCTGCCAAAAGTTCGCTTATACCTGTCTTTTCGCCGGCCGCCAAGATTCTTTCAGCTTCACGTTCTAAAGAACGCTTTACTGGTTTAGATAAGACTTGTTCAATTTTTGCAGCGGCCTTTTTTGCGATTGTAACCGCGTTTTTTCTGGTGGACGCAAAAATTAGTGCTTGCCCGCCTGTTTTTACCGTGTTTAAAGCCAAGTTTATGGCGGGGTTTCGGGTTTCCTTCTCAATCTTTTTGGCGTCTCCGTCTTTAAACTGGATTTCGTTGTGTAGGAGTATTCCTTCCTTTAAAAGTATTGGGCGCCATTCGGTTGCTATATAGTCTGCTTTAAGCCAGCCTCCGATTTCTTCAACGTTGTTTATGGTTGCACTTAGAGCCAAAATCTGGATGTCTGGATTTGTCTGCATGAGCCTTGCCAAAACCACTTCAAGTGTTGGGCCTCGCTCCGCTTCGTTAAGCAAGTGTACTTCGTCAGCTATTACCAGCGAAATTTCATCCATCCATTTGGCTTTGTGTCTCAAAAGAGAGTCCATTTTCTCGTTGGTAGCAATAATAATGTCGTGGCGTTCAAGCCACAGGTCTGAGCTGTCATAATCGCCCGTGGATATTCCAACGCTTATGCGCTTTTCATTAGGCTTTGTTATAGTCGAATATTTTCTGAACTCCTCGTATTTCTCGCTGGCTAAGGCCCTCAAAGGAGTTAAATAAACCACTTTTCCCTCTTTTTCTAAAACATGTTTAAGAGCACAAAGCTCAGCAACTAAGGTTTTGCCTGAAGCCGTGGGACTAGCCAAAACAAGGTTCCGTCCTTCAAGGGCTCCAGCTTTTATGGCTTCTTCCTGCGGCGGATAAAGCTCAATTATGCCGTTTTTAATTAGCACTTCTTTCACGGATTCTGGAACTGGCAATTCTGTTATCTTCACTTGAATACGCCTATGCGCTCTTTAATGCAAAATAAAAGTAACGCCAATTTAAAGCGTTATGCAAAAACGAAATCTTATAGGCTTTTAGGACGGATGGTGCGTTTTTGCTTTTTCAGGCGTAGACTTTGATATAGGGCAGCAGCCAAGCTTATGAGTAAGCTTAGGATGTAGGGCGTGTTTGAGGAGAAGTATTCCGATGCGATGCCTCCTGCGGATGAGCCTAGGAAGTTTCCTACGCCTATGAGGCTTTCGAATAGGCCGGCGGCATATCCCGTCGCGTGGCTCCTGTTTTTGAGAATATGCGCTATTGAGGCGGCGTAGAGGATTCCCATTCCTAAACCGAATATGGAGAAAGCTAAAGCGAAAAATAAAGCTGTGGAGCTGGCTGCTGTCAAGGCCGAAGCGAGTGCAAGAGCTAACGCCCCAACTAGAAACATACGGGTTTTTCCTATTTTTTCTTCTATTTTGTAGGCTTGGGTGAAGGCTGCCAGCCTGAAAAGCCCATTTGCGAAAATTATTAGTCCAATTTCGTAGGCTGGCATGTTTAGGTTTGTAGCTTGGGCTGGAAATAGGTTGTATATTATCCCTGCTATAAAAGAGAATAATATGATGGAGACTACTGCTGGGGCGATTGTTTCTGCGCTGTTCTTATGGTTAGGGGTCTCTTGTTTTGGTTTTTGCATGTTTTTCCGCTGTTCTTTAAGGGCCATTGTTGCGAGTAAAGCCAAAACAAAGGAAACTGCTGAGGACAATAAGAAAGGCGCCTTTATTCCTGATAGGCTGATTAGCGAGCCGCCTATTATGGGGCCTATTATGGTGGCGGAGCCCCATGAAAGGTTAAACTTTTTTAGGTTTTGTTCCAGTTTTTCTCCGCTGAATTCTGTTATCAGCGCTTCGGTTGAAGGCCAAAATATGGCTACGGCAACCCATTCTAGGGCTTTTACTGGAATAAGCATGGTGGTGTTTTCAGTCAAGATGTAAAAACCGCAAGATAAACCGTATAAAATCATGGCGGTTAAAACGAAGATTTTTCTTCTGATTTTGTCTGAAAGCATTCCTGCGGCAAGGGGCATAAACGAGTATGTTAATCCTCCAGTGGCTCCTATAACGCCAACAAGCAGTGGCGAAGCACCTAGACTTGCGGCGTAAATGGGCACGGTTAATCCAACAACTCCTGTAAGCATTTGCATAAAGAAAACTGAAGCAAACAGAAACCTCAAAGAGCCAACGAAATGTTCGCTGTTTGCCGTATTTTTCATAATCCTCACTTGAAAGAATAACAAGTATAAAATGTTATTAGTGCAAGCTCAGAAAAAGAAAAATGCAAGGTAAATCTTTTTTGTTGAGTTTGTGTCGTGGGTGTTCTTATGCTTGGTGTTTGATGTCTTGCTGCGTGAATGGATTGTCTTAGAGAGTTTTGGCAAAATTTTTAGGTTAGAAACTTAAATTTTGTTATGGGGTGAGTTGTGCGGTTTCATGTTGTTTTGCTCTCTGCATTCATTCTTTTTCTAGCTGGTTTTCCTGTGGCTGGGGGTGTTGAGGCGCCTGGGATTGCGTGGAGCAAAACATACGGAGAAAATATGATGAAGTGGCTTATGCTTTGGTTGAGGCTTCAGACGGAGGATTTGCCATTTTCGGATGTACAGCCGCTTTTGGTGATGTAAGTGGTGGTGATTTTTTGTTGGTTAAGACTGATGAATATGGAAACATGGAGTGGAACAAAACGTATGGTGGACCATCTAACAATCGGGCTTGGGCCTTGGTTGAGACTTCTGACGGAGGATTCGCCATGGCAGGTTTTACGAGTCCCATTTACAGTGGATCCTCAGATGTTTTGTTGGTTAGGACCAGACCGGAGTCTCGGCCTCCCACTGTTTCTATCGTTTCGCCTGAAAATAGGACTTACACAGCGAACAGTGTTCCATTAACCTTCACTGTTAACAAGCCAGCCAAGTGGATGGCTTACAGCCTAGACGGAAAAGCAAACGTCACAGTAGCTGGCAACACCACTTTAAACGAGCTGCCAAACGGAAGCCACAACATAACCGTATACGCAACAGACCTCGAAGGCAACACCGCAGCCTCCAAAACCATATACTTCACCGTAGACGCGCAAGGATCCCTCCCAACCCTGTTAGTCGCAATCGCCTCCATGATCTCAATAACAGGAACCGCTGCCGGCCTACTCAACTACAAGAAACGCTCAACAAGCCGCAAGCTCCAGAAAAAACATAACATAGTCAACAGCAGATGCATATGACGGTAACGCCCTTATGCTGCCAAATGCCTTTTCTATAAGCTCAAGGGTATTATTGTTTTAGTAGAGGACTTGAAAGGGTATGGTTGAAAACGTTAAAGAGCTCCTCAAAGCTCATGAGGGCGTAAAATATGAAGTCTATCTGGACATCGAAAACTCAAGCATAGTTCCCAAAGAAATTGTGGAGGCGATGCTTCCATACTTTAGTCAGCGTGCATACGGCAATCCCACTTTAACGCATAAGCCTGGATGGGAAGCCTTCGAAGCCATAATGGAGTCTGCCCAAAAAATCGCACGTTTCATAGGATGCAAAAACCTAGAAGAAGTCAATTTTACGCCTGGCGAAACAGAGGCAAACAACCTAGCACTATTGGGGACGTGCCTAAAAATGAGGGATAAAGGCAAAAAAATTGTGATATCCGAGGTTGAGCCCCTAAGCGTAATGCATGTGGCTGAAATGCTCATCAAATACGGCTTTTCAGTAACAAAAATTCCTGTGAATGGTGAAGGATTCATAAACCTTGAAAAACTCGGCGAAGCCGTAGACAAAGAAACAGCGTTAGTAAGCATATCTGCTGTTAACCATGAAATAGGCACAATACAACCCGTCAAAGAGGCTGTGGAAATTGTAAAAAGTAAAAACTCCGCCGCCATTTTCCACACAGACGCCTCAGACGCCTATGGAAAAACACCCCTCAACTTCCAAACATTAAATGTGGACTTAGCCACCATAAGCAGTTACAAAATTTTAGGACCACGCGGAATAGGCGCCCTCTACGCAAAAGAAGACACAAACATAGAACGAATCCTAGAAGGCCAAATTGGAACCCAAAAACTTTGGCCAGGCGTTGAAAACACGCCATTAATAGTTGGGTTCGCAAAGGCTTCTGAACTCGCCTTCCAAAACTTTGAGGAAAACGTAGGCCGTATGCGAAAGCTTCGAGACAAACTTATCAACGGAGTTTTTGAGAAAGTCTCTGATGTACGCCTTAACGGACCGAAAGACGAAAAAAGAGCCCCAGACAACGCAAACATAAGCTTCCTTAGATGCGAAGGCGAAGCCCTAACCATAGAACTAAGCCTAAACGGCGTGTACGTTTCAAGCGGAAGCGCATGCACCAGAAGGCTACTTCAGCCAAGCCACGTACTCATTGCCATCGGCAGAAAATTCGAAGAGGCCCACGGAAGCATCCTCATGAAGGTAACCCGCTATCATAAAGATGAAGACATAGACTACGTTTTGGAAGTTATGCCTAAAGCTGTTGAAAGGCTTAGAGGAATAACTGGCTCCACAGGAGTTGAGTAAAAATGTCGCGTGTTCCATTACCATACAGCCAAAAGATACTTGACCTTTTCAGAAATCCTAAAAACCTTGGGAAAATGGAAGACGCTACAGTTTCGGCTGTGGCTGGAAACCCCGCATGCGGAGACATGATAACCTTTTATCTAAAGATAAACGACCAGGACATTATTGAGAAGGCAACCTTCGAAAGTTACGGATGCGCCGCAAACATAGCTACTTCAAGCATTGTAACAGAAAAAGTTAAGGGGATGACCCTTGAAGAGGCTTGGAAAATCACGTGGAAAAGCGTCGCAGAAGAAGTTGGCGGGCTCCCAGCTGTCAAGTTTCACTGCGGCATTTTGGCTGTAGGCGCCCTAAGAAGAGCCATAAGAGCATATTACAAAAACAAGCAAGTCTCTCCCGAGTGGCTGCCCGTGGAACCAACCTTTGAAGAAAAGCAAGCCCTTGAAGAGGAAGAGCTGGCAAGAATCCTTTCAAGAAAAATGAAGCTTGCAGAAGAGGGCAAATAATGTTTAACCCTTACAAAATCAGAGAAGACTTCCCGATTTTGAAGCGGAAAATAAACAATCATCCACTAATCTATTTTGACAATGCAGCAACAACCCAAAAACCAAAACAAGTTATTGAAGCCATAAAGGAGTTCTATGAAAAACACAACGCAAACGTCCACAGAGCCGTACACACGCTTTCCCTTGAGGCAACCGAGCTTTACGAAAGCGCCCACGAAGAAGTCGCCAAATTCATCAACGCAAAAGATATTAACGAAATAATTTTTGTCAGAGGCACGACAGAAGCCATAAACTTTGTTGTCTATGCATGGGGACTTAGAAATCTAAAACGTGGAGATGAGGTTTTAGTCTCACTCATGGAGCACCACAGCAACATCGTTCCATGGGAGATCCTCTCAAAAATAAGGGGATTCAGCGTCAAATACGTAGATGTGAATTCTGACGGCACCCTAAACTATGAAGCTTTAGAAAAGGCAATATCCCAAAAAACTAAAATCGTCTCCATAACCCACGTCTCAAACGTCACCGGGGCCGTAAACAACGTTAAACGGGTTATAAAAGCCGCACATGAGCATGGCGCGTTGGTGCTTGTGGACGGTGCCCAATCCGTTCCCCACATACCCGTAGATGTTAAGGATTTAGATGCCGATTTTCTCGCCTTTTCTGGACATAAGATGCTTGCGCCTACAGGCATAGGCGTCCTATATGGCAAAAGCGAACTCCTCGAGGAAATGGAACCCTTCCATGGGGGCGGCGAAATGATCAGAGAAGTCTCCTTTGACCCGTTAACAAAAAGATGTTTAATCTCTTGGAACGATCTGCCATGGAAGTTTGAGGCTGGCACACCTAACATAAGCGGCGGCATAGGCCTTATGGCTGCCATAAAGTATTTGAAAAAGTTGGGAATGGAAAACGTTAAGGCTCATGAGTGCACCTTAACAGAATATGCCCTTAAACGCATGGAGGAATGCGAAAAAGTCAAGGTTTACGGTCCTAGAGACGCTTCAGCTAGATGCGGAATAATCCCCTTCAACATTGAAGGTTTCAATTCCCATGATGTTGCCTTGTTTCTGGACAGTTATGGAATTATGATTAGGAGCGGTTTCCACTGCGCTCAACCTCTCCATCAAAAATTAGGATTATCCTCTTCAGCTAGAGCAAGCTTCTACATATACAATACAAAGGAAGAAATTGACCAGTTTATCGAAGCCTTAAAGGAGATTGAGTGGTCCTTATGAGCGTAAACGTGGAGGACTACATCGCCAGAATTGAAGAAGCGTGCGGCGCGGAAAAAGCCTTCATTGTCCTATTCAAATATGACAAGAAGGATGAGGCCATTACCAAAATGTTAAAAAAAGCAAATGTGGAAAAAACGGTTGCTGGAATCATTTTCGATTTAAACTTCAAAGGTTTTTCCCTTCGCCTTTATAGTACTGGAAAAGCAATTTTTAAGAAAATAAAGGATGAAGACGAATTACATAGGGTTTTAGCCGATCTTTTGTTGTAATCTTCAGTTTTGTTCAGCATGTTGAATTACATGCACAAAGTCGCAGAGAAAATTAATTTAACGAGAGATCATCATAATCGTAGTTAAACAAAAGTTACGGAATAGGGCACTTTTAATCTTTTAAGAGTTGAAGATATTCTTTGAGGTCAAAATTAGTATTGATTGCAGTTCACATCAAATACAAATCGTAGAAAAATATATGAAGATCCCAGATATGTTTGGCACATTAATTTAAAAAGGTGAAAGTTTGGCGAAAAAAGAAATTAGACTCCAGTATTCAGGGTTTGTCATTTTTGCGGCTAGAATGCTCAGCGTAGCCACAGGTCTTATTTTTTCACTTATGATAGCCCGCTCAACATCTCCGGAAGAATATGGAATATGGTTTAATATGGGTGATTTAGCTTCATATTTTACCTTATTTGCCGGCGTTCTTCCCTTTTGGATTATGCGCTTTATAGCCAGAGGAGAAAAAGGCGCCACAAAAACAGGAGTGATGGCAAACTTAGCAATTTCCGCAGCTGCAACACTTATCTATATCCTAATAATACCATTGACCACTTCAGCATTGGGAGTTAGCCAAAAATACTTACATTTATATATCTTAATATCTGCAGAAATCATAGAATTCTACCTCATTGAAGCCTTTGAAGCTTGTTTAAGGGCTAAAATGCCTCAAAAGTTAGGCTATGGTCTCCTAATTGCGGAAGTATGTAAGGTTATTCTGGGCTACATCTTTATCGTTACGCTTCAACAATCCATCCAAGGAGCAATAGTAAGCATCATCATGTCTTGGGCTTTGCAGATATTTTTTTACATAAAAATACTTGCAGAAGAGCTTAGGCAAACAGCCAAGTTGAGTTATATAAAGGAGTGGTTTAAAGGCTCGCTTGTGAACGTTTACAATATCATTGGGAACCAAATAGCAAATTTCATATTTATAATGTTATTTACTTATGGTGGGGAGGCCGCACGGGGAAATTATGGCGCTGCAGCACAAATAGCAAACATAATAACTTACCCTTCATTCCTAGCTTTTGCCTTATATCCAAAGCTTTTGGCTGAAAAGAACGATAAAGATATCACTGTATCAATAAAAACCGTTTTAATGTTTGCACTACCCATGACGGCAGGAGCTTTAGCCATGCCAGAGTCCTATCTTACAATATTGAAAGAGGAATACAAAGAAGCTTGGCCAGTATTGATGGTTTTGGCAATTGACGCGCTAATAGCAACCATATCCTTAATCTTTAGCTTTGTTTTCTATGGGTTGGAAAGAGTCGATGAAAAGGCGCAAATATCTTTCAGAGAACTGATCAGGAGTAAACTGTTCATAGGTTTTTCTCTGACATATGTTCACTCCGCAATAACCTTACCAACAACTTTATACATCTTAACAACTTATACACAAAATCGACCTGTGCAATCCGCACTATCCGTAGCCATTATAAATTCAGTGGCTCGCTTCGCCATGTTCCTCATACTCTACGTAATGGTTCGCAGAATGACAGAAATAAAAATTCCCTGGAAAAACATTTTAAAATACGTGTTCGCCTCAGCTGTCATGGCAATCTTTCTCTACGTAATCCCACATCCCACTAGAATCTACCTGACCCTAAGCATAACAGCATTGGGCGGAATAGTATACTTCACACTGCTCATGGCAATAGACAAGGAATCAAGAACGCTAGCTCAGTCCGCATGGCAGAAAATAAAAATTAAACTTAAAGGAGTGCTAGCCTAAACATCGTTACTCTGAAGCTCATCGAAAAGCATTTCTAGGCTTTTATAAATTCATAGTATTTTGTTCATAGGAATGCAATCTTATTCCTCCCATCCTCTTTACTGATCAGCAAAAAGCTTTTGCTCATTATCCGCCAGCGCAAACATTGGCGGTTCCTCAGTATTAAAAGTAAATATTAATTTGCCTAAGCCTGGTTATTTCTGTGGAAAAGCATGTTTGGAAGAATAGTCGGTGAGATGCCGAATGCTTTCCCTTTTAGCGGTGTGCATATTTAAATACGCGTGAATTTAAGAAATTGGGAACTGGGTTGCGTGGAACTTTGGATTTCAAAGAGATAGATAAAGAGAAACGTTTATGGGATGAAAGAGCAGAAGTTATAAAAGATGATGTTGAACTTAGGGGGCCACTAAAGAACCGTCTCGCCCAATTAGAAAAAAGCATATTTCAAATTTGTAAGTTTTTCCAGAAAAGCAGAAATAAACGTTTCTTTCTCGATGTAGGATGTGGAAATGGATTATTCACGGTTCCAATGACAGAAATTTTCAGTTTTGTTGTTGGCATAGACATTTCGAAGGCTATGATTAAGCGATGCCGAGAAAAAAGAAGCAACATGGATTTTGTTGTAGCTTCTGCAACAAACCTCCCATTAAAAGATAAAGTGTTCGATGCTATTTTAAGCCTTTCACTTCTGCAACATCTAAGAACGAGACAAAATGTCGAAAAAACTTTAAGAGAAATTTCAAGAACAGCTACAAGTGACTCCCTCGTCTTTTTAACCTTTTGGGATACGCATAACTCGCCAACTAAATTTGTCAAAGAAACCTTAAAAAAGGAAAAATACAAACTGCACCAGTCGTTGGTGTCAAAATTCCAGTTTACAGGGCTTCAGTTTACAAAGTACGTTAAACTGAAAGGCTACAAATACTAGATATTCTGTTCTGCAGAACAGAATAAGTTTATTAACATTGAAACTAATGCTTCAAAAGGTGAAAAATAATGCAAAAAGCGATTCCTCCAGTTAAACCCTACTTCCCAAGGGAGGATATTGAAGAAGTAAAGGAGCATGTGGAGAAAATTCTTCATTCTGGAATGCTTACACTCCACAAATATACAAAGGAGTTTGAAGACCAATTTGCAAAAATTTGCGGTGTAAAACATGCCATAGCGGTAAACTCCGGAACAAGCGCACTGGAAATTGTATTGCGTGCTTTGAAAGTTAAAGCTGGAGATGAAGTTCTGGTGCCAACAAACACCTTTACGGCTAGTGCCGCAACAGTTATTTTTGCAGGAGCAAAACCCAAATTCACAGACATAAATTCGGAAACCCTCTGCATAGACGTAGAAAACGTTCAGAAAAATTTAACTCCAAAAACAAAGGCAGTCATCGCCGTTCACATCGGCGGGTTAGTATGCCCAGAAATTGAAGAAATAAGAGAATTATGTCAAGATGAAAAACTTTTTTTAATTGAGGATGCTGCACACGCCCACGGCTCAAAAATTAACAATAAACCAGCGGGCGCGCTTGGAGATGCTGGGTGCTTCAGCTTTTACCCAACAAAAGTGATGACAACAGGCGAAGGCGGAATGATAACAACAGACAATGACGAAATAGCTGAAAAAGCTAGAATCCTCAGGGACCAAGGTAAAGAAAATTTTAACAGCAACATCATTATCGAGTTAGGCTACAATTGGAGACTGCCGGAAATAAACGCGGCAATAGGCTTAACCCAACTTAAAAGACTGCCAGAAATCATTGAAAAACGCAATTTAATAGCAAAATATTATGATGAGACTTTAGAGAAAACTGATGGAATAAAACCATTGAAAACTCCGTCTAACATTCTTAACAATTACTATAAATATGTAGCTTTTTTGGATGAAAGCTTAGACAGAGAAAAATTAAAAGAGAAGCTCAGAGCTGAAGGCGTGAAGTGCAGCGGCGAAGTTTACTGGCCGCCATTACATCTTCAACCAGTTTATAAGCGGTTGTTGGGCACAAAAGAAGGCGATTTTCCAAACGCTGAGAATTCATGCAAAAGGATGATGTGTTTACCTTTATATGCCCAAATGACAATAGAAGATGCACAATACGTAATAGAAAAGTTGAGGAAAGTCGTGCTTGAAATTTAAGTTGGGTGATTAAATAATGAACATACTGGTTACTGGCGGAGCAGGGTTCATCGGAAGCCACCTTGTCGACAAACTCATAGAAGAGGGATATGCTGTCAGGGTTTTTGACGAGCGGAAACCACTCAGAGAGGATGTTGAATGGTTTAAAGGAAACTTGCTTAATGAAAACGACATTTTGGAAGCATGTAAAGATATAGAAGCCATATACCACCTAGCCGCTGTTGCAGACGTAAACGTAGCCCTTTCAAATCCAGCTCTATGCCTACAAGTAAACGAAATTGGAACAATGAACCTGCTAAACGCAGCCACAGCAATGGAAGTTGAAAGAGTCATATTAGCCTCAACAACATGGGTTTATGGAAAAACAGAAGGCGTAGTAGACGAAAACACTCCGATTCCGCCGCCAGAACACGTATACACAAAAACGAAGATTGGACAGGAACACCTGTTCATTGCATGGCAAGAGCACACTGGACTTCCATTCACAATTTTACGGTATGACATACCCTATGGACCACGCATGAGAGCAAACATGGCTATTGCTATCTTCGTTAAAAAAGCTATGAAAGATGAACCAATCACTGTTTTTGGCGATGGAAACCAAGGAAGATGCTTCATTCACGTGGAGGATTTAGCAAGAGGCAACATCGCCGCACTTCACCCCTCTGGGCGAAACCAAATTTTCAACATTGCAGGACCAGAATTTGTTACAATAAACAAGATAGTAGAGGTTTTGCGCGGCTCCTTTAAAAATTTAAAGGTTGAATATGCACCTGCAAGACCGCATGATTTTAAAGGAGCCATAGTAAAAATCGAAAAGGCTAGGCAAATGCTTAAGTGGGAACCAAAAATCACATTCGAAAATGGCTTAAAAGATTTTATTTCATACGTACGGAGTCAAAGGATTTAACAAGTTCTTTTAATCCATCATTAATCAAAAATTTTGGTTTAAACCCCAGTTCCTTCTTTGCCTTGCTGATGTCCGCATAGCTTTCTCTTATGTCGCCTTTCCGTTCCTCAACATTAACCACTTTCGCCTGCGGCTTATTTACATACCCAATCAAAATTCTCGCCAACTCATTTATCGAGGTTTCGACCCCTGTGCCTATGTTAAAAGTTTGTCCAACACAATTTTTGCGCTGTAGCGCAAGCATACAAGCTTGAACAGCGTCTGCAACATATAGAAAATCTCGAGTTTGATTTCCATCGCCAAAAATGGTAAGTATCTTCTTTTTCTTCAATAATTTAAGGAAGGTTGTTATGACCCCTCCGTAAGCTCCGCTTGGTTGCCTCGGACCGTAAACGTTAAAGAATCTTAGACAGACGATCGGCAACTCATATATTTGATGGAAGACTTTGCAGTAGTGTTCGGCTGCGAGTTTCGAGGCGCCGTAGGGTGAAAGAGGGTTTGTTGGGTGTTCCTCGTTTATTGGCAAATATTTGGCTTCTCCGTAAACAGCGCATGTCGATATATACACAAAACGCTGAACCTCATGTTTCACGCTTGCTTCTAAAAGGTTTAATGTCCCTTGAACGTTTACCTCGTTAACGAACAAGGGTTTTTCTATGGATAAAGGAATGTTCACAATGGCGGCCAAGTGGCATACAGCGTCAACTCCCTCCAAAGCCTTCTCAACATCTTCCGTGTTTCTAATATCTCCTTTAACTAAGCGGAACTTTTTATTGCTCATGTGTTTTTGTATATTTTCGATCTTTCCAGAAAAGAAGTTGTCTAGAACGACTGTTTCATGTCCAATTTTTAAACAGTGATCAACAAGGTGGCTTCCGATGAACCCTGCTCCGCCAGTAATTAAAATCTTCAAGTTTAGCATTCTCCGCTTGTGAAGTGATTGTTTCATCCATTAAAATGCTCGCAAACAATTTATAGTTAACTATCTTTTTGATTGTAAAAAGGGTGAAATTATGGTTAAACTTGTCTACGCCCATGATGGAATAAGCAGTTATGACGAGCTCTTTTTAAAGTCGCTTAAGGATAAGTATGAAATTTATGTTTTAACTTTTCATCCTTCACCAAATTGTGTTCCGAAAGGGGTTAAAATTGTTAAAATGAGGGATTTTATTCCTGAAACAAGTCTTCATCCGTTTGAGGGTATGCGCAAACATCTTTTGACTCCATTAAGGGCGCAAACGTTGAAGAAAAGCTTAGAGAATGTTAAGCCTGATGTCCTTATAGGTTGTTGGGCGAGCACCTACGGTTTTTATTCAGCCTATTCCAACTTTCATCCATTCATCCTGTTTGTTTGGGGTTCGGATGTTTTGGTTTTTCCGAAAAAATATTTCCTCCTTAAACCTTTTATTGTTTATTCTATTCGGAGAGCCGATGTGGTTGTTGTTGACAGCGAAATTCAGCGGCAAGCCGCGATAAACCTTGGATGTGACCCCTTAAAAATTGTGAAGTTTCCATGGATTAACTTAAACGGGTTTAAACGCAATGAAGCCCAACGGAGAAAAATTAGAAGAGAATATGGTTGGAGTGATGGCGATATTGTTGTTATAAGCTTGAGATATCACAGACCAATTTATGGTGTTGAATATCTAATAGATGCAATTCCACGAGTATTAGCGAAAAACAAAAATGTTAAATTCCTTATTTTAGGCGAAGGACCATTAACCGCCACGTTTAAAACAAAAATGATACATTTCGCAAAAAGTGGACATGTTAGGTTTTTGGGAGCGGTTCCACACAGCAAAGTTGCAGACTACTTAAGCGCTGCGGATATTTATGTTTCAACATCTTTTTCGGATGGAACATCCGCAAGCCTATTAGAGGCTATGGCTTGCTCATTAGCACCAGTAGTCACGGAAATTCCTGGCAATGCAGAGTGGATTGAAGATGAAGTGAACGGCTTACTTGTTCCCGTGGCTGATTCTGAAAAGCTGGCTGATAAAATCCTTTTGCTGGCAACAGATAAAGAATATCGAGCAAGGCTACAAGCAAACGCTAATATAACCACAAAAAAGAGAGTTAACTGGGCGAGAAATATAGAAAAATTTTCTGAAATTGTTGAGGAGACGTTAGCCATTTACAAGTCAAGTAAATATGCTATTTCATGATTATGCGAACTTAAATAAATTTAATTTATCTGCAACGTTCTTTGCTTAGAGCAGGACAAACGTTCGTTGATGAATCTGCAACCACAGCGTGAATTTAGTTCAAATAAAAGAGAATACTTTTAAATTGGGGTATGCTTCTTAGTGTTTTTGGGTTTCCAATTGAGTGCAGAAATTAAGCAAAGGCTTTTGAGGCTTCTCCGCGAGGATGAGGAGTTCAGATATGCAGTAGCCGGAATGATAGGTTTAGATGAAATTCTTAGGCGCCAGGAAGTCCACGACGAGAAGTTCGCTGAAATAGTTAAACGCCTAGACACCCACGACCAAAAGTTTGCAGAGATAATTAAACGCCTAGAAGTCCACGACGAGAAGTTCGCTGAAATAGTTAAACGCCTAGACACCCACGAAGAGGAGTTAGTGAAGCTTAGAGAGGACATGCATCGCGGTTTTGAGCGTATGGATAGACATTTAACCGCCTTAGGTGCAAGGTGGGGTTTAATGGCTGAGGAGGCTTTCAGGGAAGGGCTAAGGGGTCTAATAGAGAAGGAATTTGGCTACAAAGTTCAGAAGTGGGTTAAATTCGATGAGAAAGGTTTTGTATTCAGCTATCCAAGCCAAATAGAGATCGACGTAGCCCTCAGCGACGAAAAAACGATTCTAGTTGAAATCAAATCCCAAACAACAGCCCCAGACGTATATATGCTTAAAAGGAAAGCGGAATTCTACGAAAAAAGTGAGAAGAGGAAACCGTCAAAAATTATTATAGTAACACCCTACGCTGAAGAAAAAGCATTGGAAGCTGCAAAACATTTAGGCATAGAAATATACACAAAGGTTTAAAATGTTAAAAAGGCTATTGCCTGCAATTTAACAACAAAGATAACCTCATTAGCATCGTGATGATGTACGCCGCCCGTCAATATTTATCTGTTTAACAAAATAAAATCTCTTAAAGAGTATGTTACTAGATGCTGGATTTGACATGAAAACAAGGGTATCAGTTATTGTGTTGAACTGGAATGGCAGAAGATGGCTTAAAGATTGCTTGTCATCCATTCTAAATCAGAGACTTGATGAGGAGTTTGAGGTTTTGCTTGTTGATAATGGTTCAACTGATAGTAGTGTGGAGTATGTTAGGCAAGAATTTCCCCAAGTTGAAGTTGTTAGGTTAGATAGAAATTATGGTTTTGCTGAGGGAAACAATCGTGGAGTTAAGTTTGCATGTGGCGACTATCTTATTTTTGTTAATATGGATACTAAAGCGGAGGAGGGATGGCTTGCAAATCTTGTAAAAGCTGCCGATGAGCATCCGGAATATCAGATTTTATGCAGCATCCAGCTTCCAAGTCAAGAAAGGAACAGAATTAGAATACTGAATGCTTATGGCGATGCCACGCCTAGCCCATATGAGAGTGACCTTGCGATAACGGATTCAATATTTGCAAGTGGTGCGTGCTTTTTGATTAGGCGAAAATGGCTTGATAAGCTTGGTTACCTTTTTGATCCCTTTTACTTTTGTTCAGCTGAAGATATAGAACTGTCTTTGAGAACCATACTGCTTGGTGGAAGAATAGGATACGTTAGAGATAGCCGCATATGGCATTACATTGGAGGCGCAAACTTTACATCTGCAAAAATGGCGTATTTATCGGAACGGAATCTTTTATTAACCTATTACAAATTGTTTGCGTTGAAAAACTTTGCCAAAATATTTTTTGTTCGTAGCGTATATCTAACTGTGAGGCTTATTGTTCGCCGCCGTCAGCTCCTAAAAACCTTAAACATGATGAAAGGAGTGCTGGGCTTCTTTACATCTTTTTATCGTTATGGAGCCTATCGAAAACGATTCGCTAAGATGAAAAAGAGAGATGATGAGTATGTGTTTAAAAGACTCCTTTACAGAGGAAAAGCTGAAAGAGCAATAATTAAAAACTTTTTAGCTTGCAAGTGACGCCTAACACTTTCAGTTCGAAGATAATTGCAAACATGCCATAATTTCTTCTTTCGTCCAATATGATTTATGTGTTTCTGGATGATTTTCACCGAAATAGATTGCTTCCTCATTCTTCGGTGTGGTCAGAATAATGCGTTTACGTGTCACTTCTCTCAATTGCTTAAGAAATAACTTTCCAAAATCTTTAGGCAAGTGTTCTATGACTTCTATTGCTAGGGCTGTATCAAAACTTTTTCGCTTAAGTGGCAAACGCGATACGTCTCCCAAAATTAGGTCATCGTAACTTCTGTGAAATTTTGCCTTCCTAAGATACGGTTTGTATACGTCTATACCAACGATATAACATTTTTTTACTTTCTTTTTCAGTAAATACCCCCACCTTCCTACTCCGCAACCACAATCTAAAACGTTTTGCCCAACAATTTTTCTGAGGACGTTTTTCTCGCTAACCCATGGGTGCTGCGAATTATCTGGGAATTCTAGTATTTTGTTATAAGAAAGGAATCCGCTAATTGTTTTATTCCATAGTCTAACGCAAAAAACTTTTGGTTTTTTGAAAAATAATAAAATTATATTAAAAATTCTACAGAGAACTGCATAAGGCTTCATCAAGGGATGTTTTGCTTCCAATTCCCTTACCACATTATATTGTTTTATTCGCGAAGTAACTCTTTTTTTGTGCACTCGCGTATAGTGCAAAACCTCAGGGATCGCCCTACCTTTCCATCCTCGAGTGGCGGCTCTAATAACAAAGTCCCAATCCTCCAAACCATGCAAAGATTCGTCATACAAACCAACTTCTGAGTAAACTCTTTTTCTAACCATCATCGCTCCCAACTGCCCCCCCGGATTCCTGTAAAATCTAAAGTTGTGACTAAACTTTCTTGGTAAACGTACTTCATTGGATTCACCGAATTCTTGGGTACCAGTCCAAACAAATCCAATCTTATCATCCTTAAGAATTTCTTTAAGACAACTTTCAACATAACGCGGATCTAATTTATCATCCGCCCCCAAACAAACTATGAAATCCCCGTTGCTGTTAGTTATGCCTTTATTCATCGCCCTCGCCGGAGTTTCGTGACCTTTATGCTGTTGATAAAAATATTTAATCTGAGAAAATTTCTTGATTATTTCAATTGTATCATCAGTAGAGCCATCATCTACAACTATAATTTCTAAATTTTTATATGACTGATTAAGAACGCTCATTATACATTCAGCGATGTAAGGAGCGTAATTACGAGTCGGTATGATAATGCTTATAAGTGGTGTCGCCATACTTCTTCACTCTCGTAATTTAAAACTAAAAGCAATATCCACACAAACATCATCCCATGGATCAGAACCCAGCCTATATTCAACGACTCCATTTCCAAACATATCCCTGCCAAAGAAAGAACCCTTTCATGACTTTTAAAATTTTGGAAAACCATCAGCGTGAATTGAAAGAAAATTATAATAATTGATTCAAGTCTAAGTTTGCTTTATGAAGGCTTTGGTTTTAAGCGGTGGCAGAGGCACTAGGCTTAGGCCTTTAACCTTCACCACTGCAAAGCAGCTTATTCCCGTGGCTAACAAACCCATACTAGGCTATGTTTTAGACCACGTAGCCCAAACAGGCATAAAAGACGTAGCCATAATAATCGCTCCAGAAACAGGACAAGACGTCAAAAACTACGTTAAAAACGGCGTCGCTTAGAATATTAACGTAATCTATATACTCGAGACCATTAGGCTTAGCGCATGCGGTAAAACTTAACAACTTTTCATTAATAAAGCGATGGAAAAGTATATACGTAAATACATTTACATATCAATGTGATTGAAATGAAGACTTTAAGTGTTAAAGTGGATGAAGAACTCAGAGAACGCATGAAAAAGTTAAAGCATGTGAACTGGAGTGAGATAATAAGAGAATCCATTAGAAAGAAGATTGAAGAGGAAAACGGCCGCAACATTGCAGAGGCGGTTTTGCTCAACGAAAGACTGAGGAGAACAGCTCCTGAAGGGTGGGACAGTGCCAAGGTGATCAGGGAGTGGCGCTTGAAAAGGTAGTCCTAGACGCCAGCGTAATAGCAAAATGGTACCTTAAAGAAAAATATAGTGAACAAGCGCTAAAGCTCCGCGACCACTACATTTCAGGACGCATAACCATAGCAGCCCCAACCCTGCTGGAATATGAAGTGCTGAACGCTCTAAAATACAGCGGAACATACTCGGAACAAGAGCTCACAGAGATTGCACGTTCACTAAACAAGTATGGCTTCGAATATTGGAGACTTAAGGACCGAATAAAGGATGAAATCATTAAAATAGCATCTAAATATGACATAACTATATATGATGCGAGTTATTTGGCATTAGCCACTCTCCTAAAAGCTCCATTTTACACAGCTGATGAAGAACTGCTAAGCAAGATTGCTGAATTAAAAACAGCCAAGCATCTGAAGGATTCAACAACTAAATCAGAAGAGCCTTCGCATACTCAAAACACTTATTAAATCTAGCACGCGGAAAGTATAAACACTTACATTTTCATAGGGCACTTTAGTATAAGAGAAAGCTTAAAATATCAGCAAAAATGAGGTCAAATTATGAAGGCTCTTGTATTGAGCGGTGGCAGAGGCACTAGGCTTAGACCCTTAACCTTCACAACAGCTAAACAATTAATTCCAGTCGCAAACAAACCAATTTTAGGCTACGTCTTATACCACATAGCCCAAACAAGGATAAAAGAAGTCAGCGTAATAATTAGCATTTGCAGATGAGTAGCTATAAAAAATCTGATGGTTCTTTTCTTTTCACGTCCACTCTGTCAAAATGCCTATCATAGCTAACTATAGCTTTCACCCCCAACTTCTTAGCTAAATAATACTGAACGGCATCGTCAAAATCAAGTTTCACCTTATCCATCAGCATCGACGCAGCCATTTCATCTTCTACACCAGTTTCATACACATTAAGCCCTAACGACCCTTGAACATTCCTTAGAAAAGAAAGAATCAACGCAGAATCATTAAGCGTAACCTCAATTGCATGAATTGTAAACTTTGAAACAACAGCTTCAAGCTCCCCCGAAGAAATTTTCTTCAGAAACCTTTCACATTCCTCAGCCTTCTCCTGCCCAAGGAAAAGCTCAATAAAGACGTTAGCATCCACCAGCAGCATTTAATCAACCTTTCTCCATATCTTATGTTGCAATTCCACGGATGTTAACTCGGATTGAATACATCCCCTCAAACTTTTCCAGTCAACATCGCCCGAAACAACAAAACGCTTCATAACGTCTTCAAGCGCTGCTTTCATGGCGCCCTTTTTATAACCATAAATTTCCATAGCTCGCTTCCTAAACTTTTTAGCCAAAGCCTCCGAAATCTCAGCTTTAATAACTTCAACCATAGGTACATATGGTAAATAAGTACTTTATAAACCTTCACAGCAAAACAGTTATGAATGATTACGCTATTTTCGCAACGCTTATTAAATCGCAAATACCTGTTTCATTCGGTGAAACAGAAAAATGCAGCAAAGCTGAGTTGGCTCGAAGGGCGAACTATTCCCTCCAAAGGAAATCAGAGAAAAATTAGGCCTCAACGCCCATACAAAAGTAATTTATAAAGTTGAAGATGGAAGACTCATAGTTGAACCCATACCAAGCATCGAAGAAATATTGAAAGAACCACCACCAGCAGAAGTTACTCTCCAAGATTTTCATAAATTCAGAAAAGAACTATCCCAGAAGGCTGAAACTTGAAACTACTACTAGACACCACATATCTCCTACCAGTCATAGGAATCTCAGTAAAAAATTTACCAAAAGACGCCGCAATCAAACTAATGCGCCAAGACACCAAATTTTCATAAGCGACATATCCATATTCGAACTTTCCACAAAAGGCGCCAAATACTCCGCCGCCGGAATAATACCGCCTGAAAGGATTTCTAGAGGCGTTAGAGCCATAATATACAACGAAACAATAAACACTTTCCCAATACATGAAAGTACAATCCTGCATACAGCCTTCAAACTCAAGAGCATACTCAACGACTTCATAGACTGTCTCATTCTCTCATCTGCCATAAATCACTGCGATGCCCTCATAACTGAAGATGCTGATATACAAAACATAAAAGAAAACAAAAACTTCCAAGAAATATTAGCCACAAAAAACCCAAAATTCCAAATACATAAATTAACAGAAATCCTATAACAAGTGTATCACCATGAAAGCTCTCGTGTTAAGCGGTGGCAGAGGCACTAGGCTTAGACCCTTAACCTTCACAACAGCTAAACAATTAATTCCAGTCGCAAACAAACCAATTTTAGGCTACGTTCTAGACCATGTAGCCCATGCGGGTATTAAAGATGTTGGGGTAATAATAGCTCCAGAAACTGGGCAAGAAGTTAAAAATTACGTTAAAGACGGCGCAGAATGGGACATTAACGTAACATACATACCTCAAGAACCATTGGGGCTGGCGCACGCCGTAAAAACAGCACAAAACTTCCTCGGCAAAGACAACTTCATAATGTGTTTAGGCGACAACCTAATAGGAAAAGGCTTCAACACACTAATAAAAAAATTTGAAAACGAAAAATTAGACGCCCTAATACTACTAAAAGAAGTTGAAGACCCCACAAGGTTCGGCATAGCCCTATTAGACGAAAAAGACAACATAATCAAACTAATAGAAAAACCAGAAACCCCGCCAAGCAACCTAGCCCTAGTAGGCGTATACCTATTCACAAGCAAAATCCACAAAGCCATAGAACGCATTAAACCATCTTGGCGCGGAGAACTTGAAATAACAGACGCCATACAAGAAATGATAAACATGGGCTATAAGGTGAAAGCTGAAAAACTCGAAACATGGTGGCTTGACACAGGCAAAAAAGACGACATACTATACGCGAATGCCAAAATACTCGACGAATACATAAAACAAGAAATAAACGGCGAAACCATAAACACCAAAATCGAGGGAAGAGTCACAATCCAAAAAAACGCAAAAACAATAAACAGCACCATAAGAGGACCAGCCATAATAGGCCAAAACTGCCAAATAGAAAACAGCTTCGTAGGCCCCTACACAAGCATAGGCAACAACACGCAAATAATAGAAAGCTCAATCGAGTATTCTGTGGTTCTAGAAAACGCCCTAATAAAAGGCGTAACCCGCCTAGAAGAAAGTCTCATAGGAAGAAACACCAAAATTATAAAAAACCAAAAACACAAAACCCTTAAACTGAACGTAGGCGACTATTCAGAGGTAGAAATATGAAAGAATACGCGCTTAAAGGAGTGAAAGTTCAAGAAATAAATTTGATACCGGACGAAAGAGGCTTTTTCGCAGAAGCCCTAAGACAAGACTGGAAAGATATCCTTGAAGAAGAATGGATAGTGCAGGCTAATATAAGCTACAGCTACCCCAACATAGTAAGGGCATGGCATAAACACGAACGAGGACAAGTCGACTACTTCCTCGTTCTTAAAGGAGCCATGAAAATTTGTGCTTATGAAGAGGAAACTGGAAAGCTTGTTGAAATTATAGCCAGCGGAGAAAAGCCCTCAATAGTAAGGATACCTGGAAAATACTTGCATGGAACAAAAACCGTTAGCAACACGCCGTCATTAACAGTCTACTTCGTTACAAGGCTTTATGATTACAACAGTCCAGATGAAATCCGCAGACCATGGAACGACCCGACAATAATTCCAACGGAAATAAACGGCCGAAAAGATGACCCCCGCGTTGGGAAACCTTGGGACTGGTTCTTGCCGCCCCACAAGTAGAGAGGCTGCAGCATGAAAGTTTTGGTTACTGGTGGAGCAGGCTACATAGGCGCGATTCTCTGCAGGCTCCTCGTAGAGAACGGCTATACTGTAACATGTTTAGACAGACTATTCTTTGGAACGGACTCTTTAAAAGATATAGCAGATAAAATAACAATCGTCAAGGACGATATCAGATGGTTTAAACCTGAAGTTTTGAGTGGAATAGACGCCGTGTTTGATTTGGCCTCTCTTTCGAATGATCCAAGCGGAGAACTTGACCCTCAAAAAACCTTAGCGATAAACTATAAGGGAAGAGTTAGAGTGGCTAAACTTTCAAAGAAAAAAGGCGTCAAAAAATACGTTTTGGCTAGCACATGCAGCGTTTACGGTTTCCAAGAAGGAATATTGACGGAAAAGTCAAGTCTAAACCCCCTTACAACCTACGCCAAAGCAAACACTCTGGCGGAAAAGGAAGTGCTGCCATTAGCCGACAAGTCTTTCAGCGTAACCGCCCTTAGGCAGGCCACAGTATACGGATATTCGCCTAGAATGAGGTTCGACCTTGCAATAAACGGCATGGTTTTAGGCTTTTACAAAAAGGGCAAAATCCCAATTATGAAGGATGGAAAACAGTGGCGTCCCTTCGTCCACGTTAGGGACACTGCAAACGCCTTTATAAAAGTCTTAGAGGCAGAGCCAGAACTTGTCAACGGGCAGATTTTCAATGTGGGAAGCAACGAGCAAAACGTCCAAATATTTGACTTAGCAAAGCTCGTGGCGGAATCCATTAACATGCCCTTTAACTATGAATGGTACGGCTCACCAGACCATAGAAGCTACCGCGTAAACTTTGACAAAATTAAGAAAACCCTAAAATTCGAAACCAAATACACTCCCAGGGAAGGAGCAAAAGAAGTTTTTGAAGCGCTAAGGGATGGAAAGTTAAACGCTGATGACCCGAGAACAATAACGGTTCAATGGTATAAGCACTTGTTGGAAATGCACTCGCTAATTAAAAACATTGAAATTAAAGGAGTTATAATCTAAAATGCGAATAGCCATAATAGGGTCAAATGGGCAGCTTGGCACAGACCTTGTAAAAGCATTTAAAGCTCAGCATGAAGTTTTAGGCTTCACCCACAAAGATTTAGATGTTTCAGACTACAATAGCTGCCTAGTTTTAAAAGAGTGCAATCCCGAAGTGATCATAAACACCGCAGCATTCCATAAAACAGACCAGTGCGAAGAAGAACCGCTAAAAACTTTTTCTGTAAACGCTATAGGCGCAAGAAACATAGCCCTAATATCCAAAGAAGTTGACGCCACAACAGTTTTCATAAGCACCGACTACGTCTTCGACGGCTCAAAAAGCGAACCATATACTGAAGAAGACGCTCCAAACCCCGTTAACACTTATGGCATCTCAAAATTAGCCGGCGAATGCTACACAAAACAAAACCCTAAACATTACATTATAAGGGTTGCAAGCCTCTTCGGAGTTGCAGGAGCCAGCGGAAAAGGTGGAAACTTCGTTGAAACAATGATAGATAAGGCGAGGAAAGGCGAAACCATAAATGTGGTTGATGACATGTGGATGTCCCCAACCTATACGAGGGATGCTGCTGAAACGATAAAGAAGATAGTGGAATTAGACCTGCCTTTCGGAATATACCATGCAACGAACGAAGGGCAGTGCACATGGTTTCAATTTGCCAGCGAAATCTTCAAACTCTTAGGTTTAAATCCGAAAATAACTCCAATAAAAACTAGTCAACTACAAATGAAAGCTAAAAGACCAAAGTTCTCCGCGCTACAAAGCGCAAAATTGCCAAAATACGATATAAAAATGAGAATATGGACAGAAGCCCTCAAATACTATCTTATTGAAAAAGGGCACATAATCCTGTAATTCGTGGCGAAATTTTTCTATATTCTTAGTTTCTTTTAATAGAAAATTCTAACCTTTACGTGCATCTGCCTTTAATGCCAGCTCTTTTTCCAAATCTTCAACCTTTCTTCTAATCTTTTCAACTTCGCGTAGAACATCTTCATCCTTGATTTCCTCTTTGCGCTTTTCGTTGGATTCCAATATTAAGCGGAGAAAATCAGAGTCGTAGGTCTTCAAAAGCAGCTGAGTGTTAGGAATCAAACAATGCCCACCAATAACCCCTGGATAATGAAGCGGTTTATTAAAATGCACACGATGAATATCTTCAATCATGTCTACAACCTCGCTAAAATCTGCCCCAAAATGCCGCGAAATGCGATGCATTTCTTGGAAGCACACAATCATCCAAGCTCTGTAAGTTGTTTCAAAAAGTTTTGCAAGTTCAGTTTCCAAAGGACTTCTTAAAACCTTAACTTTTAATCCTAACTTTTCAAAATGTTTCTGAGCTAACTCTGTTGCCTCTTTTGTGGCGCCGCCTACATACTTACTCCAGAATAGAATATCCTTTTTCATAGTTTCTAAATTCTTGTGCATACCTCTTATTGGAGAGTGAACTACTAGGGATTTTGAGGCATCATAAATTTTCTGTGTAGTGCTTGGAGGCACGGTACTGTTGATTATTGTAATTTTAGGTTTAAATTTTTTTATATAATTCAACGTTGTTTTAACAAAATTTTCTTGATCTACACATGGATAACATGTGTGCATTATATCAATGACCTTTGGCAACTCAACGCTATCTGTAATATTGCGCATTTTTTCCTCATCTAAATCGAAGCCGTAAACGGCAAATTTTCCACTTTCTTTAAGCAATTCATATAATGCTCTTCCAACTTCGCCTAAGCCAACAACTAAAACTTTTTCTTTTTTCGTCACCATTGCATTCCTCACGGAACTATTCAAACTGTTTAGACCTTTCATATTAAACTAACATAAAATGAGTTCAAGCTTTTCTAGTTTGCTCCAGTCCTTCAACAATGTTGTAAATAAAATCAACGGGATTTTCAAGTTCATTAAGCATAGTACTAACATCCCGTTTTTTGCCGATAAGTTTTTCAGCCAACATAAAAACTTCAGATGGATCTGCCCTAAAAATTGGAAACCCTTTTTTTGCCAGATAATCATTCACATGTTGCTTCTGAAGAATGTTAACAACTATAGCTGGTGTCCCTTGCAATGCTGCTTCTCGGGTAATTGTCCCACCAACGCCGACAAACAAGTCTGCTTGTGCCGCTAAACTTGCGGAATCCACAAAACCTTCTGGAACAATTAAGCCCTTAATTTCTTTTCGACTGTATCTTGAAAGATAAACAACCTCACCGAGATTGGTCAACTTTTTCGCTATAGAGATTAGGGAAAACTTTTTTCTGGCATATACAGCTTTTTCTTCAACTTCCCTTACAATAATTAACGGTCTCTTAAAATCATATTTGAAAGAGGGTTCAAAATTCTTTATCCAAGCAACCTCGTCTACGCCATTAAAACCAATTATTTCACCTTTTACATTGTAGGTTCTTAGGGTTTTTTTCGGAATAGCTTTTGAAGCGACAACGTAGTCGGCAAGGGGCAATGTGAGTCTGTTCACAGCCTCAGCGTATACAGTGTCAATGGTGTTGATTATTGGAATCCCTAAACCAAAAGCCACCCTTGTTTGGTCCACAGAACTATGAGAAATAGCAATGTCAGGGGGGCTTTTCCCAAAAATTCTGCAGAATAAAAGCTGGCGGTGAACTCCTGCCTTAAGTCTTGAAAGTAAAGATTTTGGGTCGTATTTCCCTACAACAATCACTTTTTCATTAAGGAAGTTTGCGACTGGTAATGTGTCAGGATGCTTCCGTGTTGTCACTATTACCTCATGTCCATGGGCTCTAAGTCTTTTTGCTATTGCAACACCATATCTAACGTGTTTGCCTGTGCAAGCGTCATACCATATTTTCATTGTTTCACCAGCGGTACATTTCTCCAATAATTTTTCCATCTTTAACAAGTTTTGCAGGAGCGTCTATGTGGCGTATCCAATAAACGTTTTCTGGTAGTATGTTGTATTTTGGTATCTTTGGAATGTCTTCTTTATATGCTGTTTTAATATAGAGATATGGGATATTTGCGTAATAGTCTTTGCGTAAAATTTTGCTGGCGTAAGAGAAGAAAAATGATGTTGTAAACATTCTTGCCACATTTATCTCGGTGACGCATGGAACCCCATACTTATTCTCTTTGAGGTCTACGCAGGCGATTCCATTAAAATTTGGGTCGATGGAAAGAACGGCTTCTGTGGCGATTTTATTCACTCGTTCGTCATGTATGGTTTTTTGGACGGCTGGTGTGCCTGTCACTCCTGAAGGTGCAAGGTGCGGGTATATGTATTGTAGGCGTTCTCTCGCCATGGATGTTACAAGTTCTCCATCCTTCCAAAGACTGTGAAAAGCCATGTTTCTTCCAGGGAGATTTTCCTGTGCAATAAACTTCCAGTTTGTGTCACGTGCTCTCCAGTAGTTAATCCATGAAAGAGCTGTTTCCTTGTTGTTGGCGGGGGTGCTTCCCCTTCCTCCAGCACCGTGTCTGGCTCTAATCCATATGGGGCTTCCCATTTCTTCAAAGGCCTTTTCAATGTCTTTTTCAGCGTGTATCTCCATGGTTTT
>Ga0272449_1000537_pt1 | contig 44665 bp, 28 predicted proteins | sample YNPCB0241_FD_198679 | JGI IMG/M metagenome (GOLD analysis project Ga0272449, IMG submission 198679) | Hot spring sediment microbial communities from Yellowstone National Park, WY, United States - YNP-CB-024-1 | ecosystem: Environmental > Aquatic > Thermal springs > Hot (42-90C) > Sediment...
CCAGTCTTTTAGATGGGCACGTCTATCGGGCCCATTTGGCTCGGCGGGAAGCAATCCAGAGGCTCCAGGATGGCCAGATCGGCGAGATCCTAGCTATTCACTGTGATTACATGCGAGGTTGGTATCGGCCACTGCATCGCAGGCCGGAGTGGAGTGAACTGGAATATCAAATTCGCAATTGGAATTGGTTTAACTGGCTCAATGGCGGACATGTGGGCAACACCCTGAGTCACAATCTGGACTCGGCCCTTTGGGCCTTGGGGGACAAGCTTCTGCCGGAAGCGGCTTATGGGATGGGGGGTCGGTCGACTCATCTTCATCCTAGCCGGGGAACCTCCTATGATCACGAGGCGGTAGTTTATGAATTCCCGGAAGGACTCATGCTGTACGGATTTATCCGTAATGCCGACGGTTGCTTTAACTCCAACCGGGACATTTTCCATGGGAGTAAGGGCCGATGTTATTTTAGGGCTTTTTCTCCGCCAGAGATCACCGATCTGCGGGGGAAGGTGATCTGGCGGGCAGAGAAGGAATTAGCCCAGCGGTCGGCTTATGAGCAGGAACTCATCGAACTGTTGGAGTCGGTCCGCAAGGGGCAACCCATTCACCGTGGGAAGATTTTGGCCAATGTGGCGATGATGTGTGTGCTGGGTCAATTGGCGGTCTTTACGGGCCAGCGAATCACGTGGGAGGAGGCTGTGGCCTCCAACTTTGCCTTTCCTCCTGAGGGAGAAATCACCTGGGAGACTCCCCCACCAGTAATCCCAGGTGATGATGGTCTTTACCCGGTGCCTATTCCTGGGGTGACCACGGTGCGGTCTCCGATGGCTCAAGGGCAATGGCCTAGGACCAAGACCAGCCTTCCATGGACTGCGAAGACAAGCGAGGTTGGCTGGGGCTAAGCCGCGGGCCCAGCAACTCCTGCCGCCTTCCTACAGGGGGCGGCAAGATTTCCAGGTTGTTCAACGTTTACTGAGCGAAAGTTCACATACTGCACGAGAGATGAGCACTCAACGGAGGCCTAGGGACTTGCCGAGGAACTATTGGGGAGGATAATCACCCTACGGCCCTGGAGTTGCAACCGATTGGCAGCCAAAAGATTGATGGCCTCAGGTAGAAGAAAACATTCTGCGGTGAAGACCCGGGCCTCCAGGGAAGTGATGGTATCCTCCTCTTGGACTTCGATAGCTTGCTGAAAAATCACCGGTCCCAGATGGGGATGATCGTCCACAAAATGGACGGTGCAGCCGGTAATTTTGACTCCGTAAGCCATCACGGCTTCGTAAACTTGCAGGCCAAACAGGTGAGCATCAGAAAAAGCCGGTGTTAAAGCAGGATGGGTGGAGATTACCCGAAAGGCAAAGGCTTCAGGAATCTTCAGTCGGCCGACAAACCCCGCCAACACCACCAGGTCCACTTGGCAAGCCTGACAAGCATCGAAAACAGCTTTACTATATTCCCGGATTTGATCTTCTGGGCTTTCCCCAAGGAAATCGCTGGGAGAGATAATGCGGATGTGAATTCCGCGTTTTTCGGCCACTTGTAGGCCCGGGGTCCGCACGGACGGAGCAATCACTAGCACGACCTGGGCTTGGAGGGTCCCTGCCTCGCTTCGCTGGATGAGGTTTTCCAGGGCCCTGCCTCTACCGGAAATAAGTACCGCCAGCCGAAGAGGTACTCGCTCAAATTTTGGGATGGACACTCTCACATCCTCCTGCACCGCTTGGAAAGAGCAAAGCATTGCGGACTCCAGAAGGTAACCGGTGGAGTTAGGGAAAGGCTCCTTACTGCTTGTCGTTGGGGAGCTAATGGGGACTTCAAGGGCTTTCTAGGTTGCCGGGACTTTGGAACCGGCGGGAACCGATTCGCTCCTTTGCCGATGGCTTGCGGGCTTCAAAATCCGTTCGTCCAAACACGGTGAGACAGTAAGAATTTTGCCTCCTGCTACTCTGGGTCTCCAACGGCCGCTGGTTTGCCTGCTTGGACGTCCACTACCTCCAAGTATATGTCGGCCGAGTCATCTCCTACTTTCGAAGGCATAGCGGGAGCTTCGGGCAAGGGGTTGTCGGTCAGTTCCACAGCCAAGGTTTCTCGGCACAAATAATCACGAAAGCTTTCCACTGCCTTTCGAACCAACGGGCTTTGGCTGACAACGGCCAGGCGAATCCGGTCGGTATACCGGCAGCCTGCTTGGCGACGGCAGGTATTGACAATATGGGCCAGCTCGCGAGCCACTCCTTCCAAAACCAGTTGTTCATCTAGCTCGGTAGACAAGACCACCACTGCCGATCGCCCCTGAGCAGCTGTCCACCCCTCTTTGGGGTGGAGTCGCACTTGGACATCCTCCGCAGTCAAACTCACCGGTCCCGAGGGCAGCTCGGCCACAACCTCCGGCTTTTCCTGCAGCTGACGAAGCAATTGGGCGGCATCTGCCCGGGCCAGCCATTCTTTAAGTTCCGGGAGGCGTTTGCCTAACCGTGGCCCCAGCCGTTTCCATTCGGGCAAAACTTCGTACTGAATATACCGGTCGGCCTCCTCCACGAAGGCAACTTCTTTCACGTTAAGTTCTTCGGCAATGAGATCGGCATGCTCTTCCAGCCAAGGCTGAAGCTTTCGGTCGGCAAGCACCACTTCCACCCGCCGGAGCGGCTGCCGGACCTTAAGTTTGGCAGTCATTCGGGCACTGCGGCCTAGGGAGACAATTTCGCGGACAACTCCCATGCGTTGGGATAGGGTTTCGTCCCACCGAGCCGGATCCGGCTCGGGATAGTCGCACAGGTGGACACTTTCCACGGCCCGCTCGCCAAAGGGGCCAGCCACCAGGTTTTGCCAGATAGCCTCGGCCGTAAAGGGAATAAACGGAGCAACCAACTTGCTCAAAGTCACCAGGCACTCGTAAAGTGTCCAATAGGCATCGGTTTTATCTTGTGAGGACTGCCCGGTCCAGAATCGGCCACGGCTTCGCCGAACATACCAGTTGGAAAGGGCATCGACGAACTCGTGGAGTGCCCGGCAAGCCGTGAAGTTATCGTACCGGTCCATGGCTTCGATGACCGCTTGGGTAGTACGGGTAAGCTCGGTGAGGATCCAGCGGTCCAGTTCGTTGCGTTCCCGATAGGGTCGGTAACCCTGGCCGGTGGCTAAAACCTCGGGCGTTAGCTGGTCCACCTGACCAAGGAGGAATTTCTCCGGCTCAAAGCGGTCAATATTGGCATAGATCACAAAGAAGCTGTAAACGTTCCAGAGCCGAAGCAGGAATTCCGACAGGGAGTCCTTAATCGCTTGTTCACTGTAGATGATGGAAGTCCACGGAGGTTGGCAGGCAAAAAAGTACCAGCGGAGGGCATCAGCACCGTAAGTGTCGAAGATTTCCTGCGGCGGGCGATAATTCCGCAAATGTTTCGACATCTTTCCCACCTTGCGGACCACCCGTTGGCCGCAGGCTGCCCGAGCCTCCCCTTCGGTGAGAAACCGCCGCTTGCCGTCGCTACTTTCCCACCATTCTGCAAGCATTAATCCCAGCACTACGCAATTGCGGAAAGGATGGGGCCAGGGGACCGCCGGGGCTTTCCCTTGCCGAAAGCCTTCTTCCGGCGGAACCCGGTCACCTTGGTTACCAAAGAGGAGTGTACTAATGGCCAAAAGGCTATAGAACCAACCCCGGGTTTGGTCGATGGCTTCGCTGATAAAATCGGCGGGAAATTGCTCGGCAAATCGTTCGCCGGAACCCGGTACATGGGGATATCCCCATTGGGCAAAAGGCATAGCTCCGGAGTCAAACCAACAGTCGATCACATCGGGTACCCGACGCATTCGTGCTCCGGGGACTTTCGGGGAGGCATAGGTGATGGCATCGATGTACGGCTTGTGGACCATGAGGTCATCCGGCAAATCGGGATTGGCGGCCTTGGCCTGGACCCATACTTCCGTGCCGCGAACGTCAGGTTTAGCGAGGAGTTCGTTGTAACTGCCAATGGCCTCGGCGTAACCGCTGGCTTCGCACACCCAAATCGGAAGCGGGGTTCCCCACCACCGTTCGCGAGAAAGGGCCCAATCGACATTGGTTTCCAAAAAGTTTCCGAATCGGCCGTCGCGGATTTCCGGCGGAAGCCAGTTGATCTCTTTGTTATTGGCCAGCATTTGTTCCCGAAATTGACGTGTACGGATGAACCAGCTCTTTCGGGGATACTGGATTAGGGGATCCTCCTCTGCCCGCCAGCAGAAGGGATACTCGTGGACGTACTGTTCTGCGTGATAAAGGATTCCTTTGGCCCGAAGAGCCCGGATGATGTCTGGGTCGGCATCTTTCACCCAACGACCCTGGTAGTCGGGGACCTCGGAGGTGAATGTACCGTCCGGAGCCACCCCGCAAATGAGCGGAGGCCCTTCCCCTGGTTCAAAACGCTCTTGTTCAGCTAGGAGCACCTCGTAGTCCACTTCTCCGAAAGCCGGGGCTTGGTGGACCACCCCCGTACCGGTATCAGTGGTCACAAAATCAGCCCCTACTACTCGCCAGGCGATGTACTCCTCTCCACCCCCTTTAAGGCGGCCTTTCCGCTCTCCGTCTTTTGCCCAGTAATAATCGAAAGGCGGACGGTAGCGGCGTCCAATGAGAGCCGATCCGGGAAAGGTCCGTTCCACTGAAAAAGATTTGCCGGTCTTGGCAGCAACCTGCTCGGCAAGAGCCGCCGCTACAATCAGGCGGCGGTCTTCGCCTTCGAGCTTCATCACCACATAATCCAGATCGGGTTTTACCGCCACAAACTGATTGCAAGGGAGAGTCCAGGGGGTAGTGGTCCAGATGAGAAGATCCGTGTTCGGTTCATCAAGCAAGGGGAGGCGGACGTAAACGCTAGGATCTGCTACCTGTCGATACCCTTGGCCGACCTCGGCCGAGGAAAGAACGGTGCCCCCTTGAGCCCACCACCAAACGATCTTGTAACCCTGGTACAACAGGCCCCGGTCGAACAACATCTTCAGGGCCCACCAAACGCTTTCGACATACTCCCGGCTACAGGTGATATAGGCATCCTCCAGGTGGATCCAGAACCCCAACCGCTCCGTCAGTTGCTCCCACTCTTTCTTGTAGCGGAAAACACTTTCGAGGCATCGGTGGATGAATGGCTCGACCCCGTAAGCCTCGATCTCCGCTTTGGAGTGAAGCCCCAGTTCCTTAGAGACTTCCACTTCGACCGGCAAGCCGTGGGTATCCCAGCCGGCTTTCCGCTCGCAATAATAACCCCGCATGGTTCGATAGCGAGGGAAGAGGTCTTTGATAGCCCGGGTAAGGCAATGGCCAGGATGGGGTAAACCATTAGCCGTGGGGGGCCCTTCATAAAAGACAAACCGCGGCCGGCCCCGTCGCAATTCCAAGGACCGATCGTAAATCCGTTTCTCCTTCCAAAAGCGAAGTATTTCCTGCTCTAGCGTCGGAAAGTGTACGGAGCTATCCACTTCTCGAAACATTGCTCAATCAACCCTCAAACGGTGTCCTTGAAAATTTATTCGCAGCGGGCAATTTCCCAAATTTTCCCCCCGATCAAAACCCTGCGTTCTAGGTATGGTACCCCGCGGGTTATTTCTTTAGCGGGGGAACCGGTTGCCCCAAGCAATATCCCTGGCTTTTGGATTAACCTAGCTCTTCCGAAGGAACTCACCTTTCCTTTCGCCAGCCTGATTGTGGGGAAAACAGCTTTCTTATTACGCAAATTTTCTCTCTAAGTGGGGAAAATGCCTAGAGTTGTCAGCATTCGCGGTGGAGGAAGCCGACGTGGGCAAAGGCCGGAGCCAAAGTTTCCAGAGGGACAGATTGGGTTTGAGGGTTATGAGGGTATTGAGGGGGAATTCTCCCGGGATATAGTCGATTCTCTCCTTAGTTTATGGGTGTGATAGACTATGCGGACTGTCTTCCCTGGGCTTCGATTACTCTCCTTAAGTTTCAGGTGGGTTGCAGGCTGGTGGCTTTTATTGGGTAAGGCTATTTCACCGGAGGGAGATGACCGAGCAAAAGTACCCCCTCCGCCTAAAGGGCGTAGTTCTATTCGGGGGTATGGTTTCCCATTGAGAGTCGAGTCCCAACCGGGTTACCTTGGGGCTGTGCCGTACGCTTTTCTTCCGCTAAGGACTTCCGGCTTTTTGCAACTGCATACGGGGGTTAGCGGAGGGTGTCCGACCGGGAGGGTCCGGCAGGGGGCAGCTCGGCCAACAGAGCCAGTGAGTCAGCTTTTTTTGGGGCCGCAAGCAACAAAATTTTTTCCTCCCGCAAAAACCGTGGACCACAAACCACCGCTCGGTGGGGTGGAAGTTGGGAGGCCAGCTCTTCGTAAGTCCTTTCCCGCACAACAAGAATGCCTTCCTCGAGCGTCTTCGCGATCCGGGCCTGTTCAGTACGGCGAAGCATGGGGATGTTTCGTCCGAGGTAGTAAACCCAACTGGGTTCACAGAATTCGAGGGCCGCCACTGGCGGGGGACCCATTTTTTGGCACCGTTCCAAAAGGGTTTCCAGCCATCGGTATTGGGAGACCCGTGCGGGCAGGATCCCAAGGGTAAGCACTAGGAAAGCCCATGCCGTGGCAAGGAGGACGGCGGGAACTTGCCCCCAGGAACCTTTCCGGGCCCACAATCCGGCAACCAATGCCCCGGCAAGGAGAACGACTCCCAAAATTCCTACCCACCACTCCCCGCGGAAAAATCGGTGGGCTACTACCGGTAAAATCCCACCCAATACAAGGCCCACCAGGGCAAGCACTCCCAAAGCTGCCCAGAGCCAACCTCGGGAGGCACATTGATTCCTGGCGGCAAGATGGCTGAGAAAATTTCCCACGAAGAGGGCAGCTGCCGGGTAGGCCGGTAGGACGTAACTCGGCAATTTCGTCTGAGCGAGGGTAAAAATCACCAGGTATACAAAGATCCATATAAGAAGGAAATTAACCACGGGCCGTCGGGAGGGATCCTCTTTTGACACCTGGTACCAAAATAGCCCGCAGGGTACCAGGAGGATACTCCAGGGGAATGTGCCAATAAGGAGGGCCAGTGGATAATAGAACAGCGGTCCGTGATGCCCTTCTAACGGTGTCAGGGCCCGCTGAAGGTGATGACGGAGAATAAACTCTTCCAGGAATGCCCCATCTGTCCTGATGTTCACAAGCACATACCAGGGAAGGGCGACGGCGGCAGTAAGGAGAAGTCCCGGCCCAAGTCGCATCCACCTAACGGCCTGCCAAGCGGATTTAGGGGAGAAAAGCTTAGCGAAAGCCACGCCCCAACCGAGGATTTTTTGCCAGGTGCCTGTTTCAAAACGAGTTTCCCCCGTTATGGGTCGTTGAAACTCCACCAAGAGGAATAACCCCATGACCGCCACAGGCAGGATCACACCCACGGGACCTTTCGCCAGTACCGCAAGTCCGAGGGCGGTATAAGCCAGCAACGCATACCGCCAGGGCACCCGTGCCGGGGGAGATGATCTGCAGTTTTCATATGCCCCCGAACAGCCCGCCACGACCTTTTCAGTCCTACCAATGCCAAACAGGGGGCGGGGATGTGAAAAGTATCCCCAGGCAAACGCGGCCAGTCCGAGGGTAGAAAAAAAGACCAAGGCGGCATCGGGGGTGGCACTGCGGGCAGAAACCGCAAAAAGAATCATCGTGGCCAGCACAAGGGCCGACCAAAACCCACCAGATCCTGCTATTAGTCGCCGACCTAAGTGGTAGGTAACCAGGCAAGTCCATAGCCCTAGCAGTGCCGAGCCTGCTCGAGCGGAAAACTCCGACACCCCGAAGATGCTGTACATGATCATCATGATCCAGTACAAGAGGGCCGGCTTGTGGGCCCGAAGTTCACCGTTGAAAGTGGGCACAATGACATCACCGCGGAGGAACATCTCTTTTGCACAGGTTGCATTGCGAGCTTCGTCCCGGTCCCAAAGTCGGGCACTTCCCAAGAAGGCGAAAAACAACGTGCAGATAACTGCTACTATGATTATTTGGTCAGTAATTTTTTGCTTCATCGGAAGGCCATCCGTGGTTATCGGCGTCTCCGACGGAGAATTCACCGGCGGTGTGGGATCCTCTCCTATTCACGTATTCCCTTCTCTGGTCGGAAAGTAAAGCTCGGCTTACCTAGTGAAGAAGGCATTATCCTGGATCCATCTCGCCGAGGGCATTTGGGCCTCATGGTCAAGACGGCATCCGCTGCTCCAGCTGACCCCAAAAACTCCGGGATGACCGGCTACGGAGCAAGTTTGCTGCCCGGATTTGCGAGAGGATCATATTGAGGCCCCTGGGTGAGTCGGAAGGGGACATTTTCATTGGAAACTAGATCAGTAAGGTGACAGATCTATTTCCCGACCGCGACATTAAGGGTCTCCCCCGAGGAAATGGCAATGGTACGAACTTCAGTTGTGCCATGCGGCTACCGGTCGCTGGCAGAGAATAAAGAGAGAAATTCCGCAGAGACGCAAGCTTAGGTTGCGTGGGAAACCTTGAAAGCGAAAAATTGGCCACGAGAACACCGTAGTTTGTCGACGAATTGGGGCCCGGAGTTCCAGCGATTTCTCTTCCAGTGGGGTTTCCGGGGAGACAGAGGAAAGCTCATAGGGAGATCAGTGCCCGCTTGCATGCGAGCCGAAGTTGGGGATTGCTCCCCTAGTCGGAGGGTGTCAAGAAGGGTTGAGGTGTAAGAATCCTAGTGGTACGATAGCAGTCTCGGTCCCTAGCCGAGGCAACCCGGGGGTTTTACTCTTGGTGTTCGGCCTTCCGTTCTTGGGGTCCACTCGAAAGGGGGGCATCGATTCTTTGTTGATTGGCAGACTAAAATTGTGTTTGCGGATTGTGCTATAGGTCGACCAAGATTTTTGGGAGTCTTTCCCTACTGTGAGAAGGCGGGGCCTTCGGCAGGGGCAGACGGAGGGCACAGGAGGATCGATAGGTTTGTCGTGCATAGAAATCGGGGTTGTTTAGTTAACTATCAGTGTAACCTCAGTAAGGTATTTCCTAAGGAGTTGTTTTGCGGTTTTTGGAAAATGTCGGCGGACTCTGGTAACCGATCCGCTAAAGCAATTTGAAGGAATGATTGCCAATTGGGATTGGAAGTTCTTCCGCCGGACGAAAATTTCGTAGGTTGAAGAAGTCCAACCGGAATGGGAGCGGATCGTGCGAGGGTTACAAGGCCCACGGGCCACCGCTCCTTCCCGGCGTTAAGTTTCGGACGGTACCGAATTTTCATGCTTTCCGAGGGTTCGTGTGGCGGGAAGGATTTCCAACAAAAGTTGAAACTCTCGCCCACGTCGGTTGATTTAGGTCGAGAAATAGTTGACACATTCGACGACAGTTAAATCAGGAGAGGTTAGTCGATGCCTAATACCAAGAGTGCTGCAAAGCGATTACGTCAAAACATCAAACGACGTGCGAGAAATCGGGCCGTTAAGCACATGGTCAAGACCCATTGCAAACGGGTTTTGGCTGCCATTCAAGCCGGAGATCTGGAACGGGCTCGGGAAGAGTTCCGTTTGGCGGCTAAGAAGATCGATCAGGCAGCGGCGAAGGGGGTGATTCACAAAAACAAGGCGGCCCGATTGAAATCCCGGCTTGCCCAGCGGCTCAATCGCTTGAGTGTGCCGGCGGCTTCCTGATTCCTGGCGGACGTGGTTTTCCTCGGCGTTTCAACCAGGGGCCTCACAACTTGGTTGGTTAACGGAAGCCCATCGGCCGAGACACGGTTCGGAGGGTAATTCGGGTGAAGTGAACCCTTTCAGAGCCGCTGTGGCCGTGGGGCACCGCCCAAAAACCGGGGATTCTAGAATCCCTTTCCACAAACACTTTTCCGGAGGGCTTCAGGCAGAACTTCGGTTGCCCACACTCAGTTTTTCGTCTGCTTTTGCCTTCCGGACGTCAGGATGGATTTGACTCTCTGGATCACTGAAGGGGTGAAAGCTTAAAGAGTACCAGCGGGCTATCCCATGCAAAAAGTACCCCTTTTTGCTCTTCGGTGATAATCCGCAGATGCTCTTCCCGAAGTTCCGAAAGGGTGACATTTCCTTTTTCGTCAACTTTCCCAGGCAGGATTCCTTCGCGAACCAGCTGGGCGAACTTGTCAGCCCGGGGAAACCAGGCAAGGATTCGTCTCCCTTCCATGTCTATCTGCAGTCGGCCCCACAGATAGTTTGGATCGACCGGATTTTCCCCCCGGAAATTGAAAAACAACCATTTGTCCGAAGTCCGCACCAGAACCCGAAGCGTCTTAAAGGTTAACCTCCCTCCGAGATTTGGGTCCTTCCCCACGAACGCCACTTCCAGGATGCCATGTTGGGGGTCGGCTACGGCGATTGTGGTACTCCCTTGCGGATGGTACCAGATTCCCTCCCACTCTTCAGGATTTAAAGTGGCAGGTTGGTTTCCCACGGGTACGGTACTAACCACCGCGTTGCACCCCGTGCCCATTAAAGCCACCAGTCCGAAAATAACCACAAACCATCGTTGAGAGGGTAACTTGCTCATAAGTTTGCCTCCTTTTTTGACTGTTTCCCCAGCAGGTCCAATCCCATCCGCGACCAAATTACGGCAAGACTCTTTCGGAACGCCCCACCCCCTGGCTCGAACCGAACTAAGCCCAGCCCTTTCCACTCCTCTTCGAAAGCATTCTAGTGCAAACTTACGAAAGAAAACTTTGAATTATCCAATCTATGAAAAGGGCTAGTCCAATATATGGATGCTTTCCTAGGCTCCGTGACCACCTATTGGGTATTATGGACACCGCTCACACACCCCAGACCAATAGTTCAGGGCTTGACTAGGATGAACCTGCACACTGGCGATTTGCCCTGCCATGCAGGGGACAGCTGCTTAGCCAAGATCTTCGGTAAGGAAATTCATTCCGGCTTGTTGGCGGGAAATCAGCTAGGCCACTTTTACCAAATGGAACCCCAGAGATCGGATAAGCCGGACACTTGGCTAAAGTGATACCCACGTCTCTCCTTTGGGGTGTCGACCTGAATTCTTGCCGGCTGGATGGTTTCCGGTCTGGGTTGGTGCTTGGGCAGACCGGGCCATTCGCTACTGGCGGCAAGGTTCCACCAGCTGAGGGCGGAATTTGCTAGCATTTTGAAACGTTTCTGCCTTCGTTCGTGGCTAATTCTCTTGGTGCCGGGGGTGCCTTGGAATTCCGCTTGTCGGGTGGGCAGGGCGAAGTTTATGCTCCGTCAACATCTTTCAAACTGGGGGGAGATCCGGTGTGTTCGCTTGTTCATGGTAGCCGATTACCCCCGATTAGGCGGCCTGGTATAGAGAGCTGTTGCTGAGGACTTCCAGAAAAGGCAATCACCTCCAGACCGAGGTGAGGCCTGAAGAAGGTTTGGGGCCTCCTCCTGTTTTCGTTGCCCATGCGTTTATCCCGGCCCAATGAGAAATTAGCCTCTTTTGTTCCAGCTGGGCTGTCCCGGGAAGAGAGGACGGGATTGGTATTGGTCCTAATCATCACGGCAGCGGTCCAAGGGATCGTGTTGGTGACTGCTGGGGGGCCTTCCCCGGATGGGCTTCGCTATATTGCCTTGGCTCAAGAGATCCATGACCTCGGGGTATTGCCGGCTTTGAAGCGGCAAGGATCCGAGCCTATATTTCCCCTTCTTGTGGCCGGGACTTACTCGGTCCTGAGGGCCTTTGTGGGCGATTATCGCGTTCTTTGGCTTTGGTCGGTGCAACTGGTTGCTGCTGCCGGTATGGTAGCCGCAACCATGATGGTGTATCTAGTCACCCGGAAATGGCTTGGGGGTGGGATTGCCCCTTTGGCGGCTTTGTTTTTCTGCCTCTTGCCGGAAGGAGCACGGTTAGGGGCCGACGGAATCGCCGATGCCGTATGTCTTGCTTTCGTGGCTTCAGGTTTTTATTGTTGGTTTCGAGCTTGTCCGGATTGTCTCACTGAAAAGCCCTCTGGTCACCGCAGCAATAGACGATCTGGGTTGCATTCGGGTCCTGCATTTCCAGTCGGGCCAAATGGGGGGCTAACAGATTACCTTTCTGTCCCAGGGGACCAGAGTGAGGCATCGACCCTCCGGCCTTCCGCCTCCCGGCTTTTTGCGAATTTAACGTGGATCTTTGGAGCAGGTTTGGCCGGGGCCCTTGCCGCCATGGCTCATCGCGGGGCCCTTACGTTTTTGGCCTTCTCAGCATTCTTTTTGGGCTGGCGAGTCATTCGCGATTTGCTCCAATATGCCCACCCAAGCTCCAAAACTGCGACCGGTGGGAGGTTCGGGAGATTCACCCGGAACTTGCCTAGCTGGCCTTCGGCGATAGGAAGTGCCGAAGGACTCGAGCTTCGTTATGCCAGTGGGGGGAGTTGTTCGGCCGGGATGTCTTTCCTTGGGGGCCTCGCAGCTTTTGGGGTGTGGGTGGTAGGAGTGCTGACAGCATACGGCCCGTATTGGATCCTCTTAGGCCATACCTCTCTTCAGAGTTTCCTTAGCTCCGCTGTCAGCGATGTGATTGCTTTGGCCCCGTATCCTAACTGGCCCAAAGAACGAGGTGCTATTCCCGCCAGTACCCATGTGGATCCATCGGAGGAGATTTCTTCTTTATCAGTCTCTGGCGAGTCGGGTCCTGCCGCCCTAGCAGAGGATTTCCTCCGGTACCAGCCGGAGAAGCTGGTCCTGCTGGATATGTTTCTCCATCGCGAGGTGGATATCCGAACCGGGGTGCAAAAAGTAATTTTCGCAGGAACACTTTTTGGGCAGGAATTGGCAGATGCGTTTGGGTATTTTTTAGGAATTCCCGCCCTTCTTGGGGGAATTTTCCTTTGGCGGCCGCGGATAATCGCCGAGTCCTTTGCTCGCGGTTTTGTCCTCTTCCATTTGATGACTTGTCTATGGTGGACTTACGATCATGGATATATTGCAGCCCGCCATCTGCTTCCGGTAGCGATCTTCGGCGTGGGGTCAGGAGCGTGGTTTTGCCGCATGGTTTCTCCTCGAATGTTGCCCAGCAGTGGGAGGATACTTGCTTTGGCAATCGTCCTTTTGCTGGGGCTGGATACCGTCAACGCCCGGCCGAATATCCAAGCTGCAGCTTTCAAGCAGGCTGGCTGTTTCCTCAGGGGCCACGGGCAAGCGAAAGGTTGGGTGGCGGACGAATTCGGCTACACAGGTTTCTGGGTGGGGGCACCGAATATTGCCATCGATGACCTGTGGGCTTATTTGGAAGAGGACCGGCTGCAATATATTGTGGTCCGCCGCTCGCTTTTGGAGGGCAGTTCGTGGCGGGGAGAGTTATTGCGAACTCTTCTTGAGAGTGCCGGCCAAGAGCTTGCCGTATTCTCTACCGCCGGTAGCAACTGGGGACTTCTCGAACCGACTTCCTCCCCGCGAGTGGTCCTCCGGTGGCTCCTTCGGCGGTGTAAAGGGCCCAAAACCTGCGTAGTGGTCGTTTACCGCTGGGACAACAAGCGATGGCAAGAGGTAAAAACGAAGACGGTTTTCCATCTTGCCAAAGTCGCCTCCGCTCGGGGGATAGTTTTCCAAGGCTTGGACCTGTCGGCAAGTGTCCCTTCCCGCGAGAGAGAGCCTCGCCTAATTTCGGAAAAGATCATCCCAGGGGGACGGATTCCACAGCAGCCAGGATTTGGGTCCGAATCTTCTCCAGCTTCTTTTCGTCGGTGATCTTTCGGCCAGAGTCGTCGGTCACATAAAAGACGTCGACCACTTGGTCCAGATAAGTGCCAATTCGGGCTCGGGCAACCGATAAGCCCAGTTGATAGAGGGTTTTCGCGATGGTGAACAGAAGTCCGGGCCTATCGGCAGCAAAGACGTCGATGACGGTGAACTGGGGAGAGATGCTGTTTGAGATTTGCACCCGAGTCTGAGTGAAGGCCGCCGTGGGTCGGGCCGACGGCCGCATAAACCAACTTTGCCGGAAGGTGAATTCCACCGGCCCTGGCTTAGCCACACTTTCGCGAATTTTATTGAGGACTGCTTCCACCCTTTCCGGCGGTGGTTCCCTTGGGAAGTCGGGATCTCGGGCCTCCACGCGGTCAATGACCCACCCGTCCTGGAGAGTGTGAATATCGGCGGCAAGGATTTCCCACCCTTGGCTACTGATGGCCCCGGCTAACTTGTGGAAGATTCCCGGTCCGATCGCCTCGTTGGTGGCCAAAAGCACGGTGAGTGTGTGCCGCTGGGGATTCCAATCGGCCTCCACGTGAATATCCTTTGGCCCAAAGCGGGAAAGGAGCCGAAGGTCCTCGGCGATTCGCGAGGCCGGTGTGCTACTCAAGTAGGTCCCCGGCAAAGAAGCTACTTGCCGGGCAAACCATGGTTGGTCGGCCAACGGACCAAGCCAACGGGCAACCGCTTGCCGTTGTTCTTGGACGAATTTCTCCGGCGTGAAAGCAAGACTGTCTCCTGCCAGATGTCGCATTGCCCGCTGATAAAGCTCGGCCAACACGTCTGCTTTCCAAGAGGTCCAGTGATTAGGACCCACAGCTGCCAAATCGGCCGCGGTTAGAACAAACAGCATCCCCAACCGTTCCGGCGAGCCCACTGTTACCGCAAATTGAACAAGAAGTTGCTCATCGCGAATATCCCGCCGGAAGGCAAGATGATTCATGAGGAGGTGCTCACCCACGAGGAAAAGTAGGTCCTCTTCATCCCTAGGATTTACGCCTAAGAGCTGAGATGCTTTCCTTGCCAGTCTTACTCCCACCTGGCGGTGATCTTCTTCGAAACCTTTGCCGAGGTCATGCATCAACAAAGCAAGATGGAGGACCGCCTTGCGAGGAAGGCTGCGATAGACCTTGCCGAAGAGGTCTTCCATTTCGTCGAGTTGGAGAGTCCATCGGAGGGCCTCCAAGCAGTGTTTGTCCACCGTGTACTTATGATACTGGTTAAATTGCAGGAGTCCTCGAGCCCGATCTAAGCCGGGGACAAAGTATTCGAGAATGCCCGCCTCATGGAGCTGGGAGAGGAGTTCTCCGAGGGTGGAAGTAAAATCCAAAAGCTGCCAAAAGAGCTGGCGAGCTTTTACGGAAGGCAGTTCGGCCCGGCCGGCATATCGGCTTCGGATCCGATCCCAGACGAGTTCGTCTATCCGGCACCGATTCCTGCAGGCCACCACAACCAACTCTAAAACTCCCTCGAGGTCTCTTTCGATCTCTTCCCAACCTTTTGCCGATGGGAAGAGCCAGCCACCGCTAATGATCCACTTTCGATCTATTGCCTTGCCCCAGGTTTGTCGCCATCTTCGGGTGAAAGCCTGCAAAGGCCGGGCTCTTTCCACGATCATGCGACCGATTCGGCTAATCGTACCTGTGTGCCGAAAGTAATCCCGCATGAAAATTTCAACCGGGAGGAGTCCCTCGGAGCTTTGGTACCCGAAGTGTTCCGCCAAAAAGATTTGCTCGCTCCGATTGAGCCAGTCTGTGGGATGACGAACATGAAAATGGATGGCTTGCCGCACGCGGAGAAGAAAAGTCCACGCCTCCTGGAGGGCTGCAAGATCTTGATCCCTTATCCACCTACGAGCCAGCAAGGTGTGGAGGTCTCGGTTGCCCAAGGCTACCATGCTGAGCCAGCGAATCATGTGAAGGTCGCGAAGGGCACCCTCGGACCGCTTCACATGGGGTTCGTTAAGGTAAATGGTTTCACCGAATCGTTTCCGCTCCTCTTCTCGGGCTTGGAGAATCGCTCGGTAGAGCAGGGGCCGAAGAATCCGGCTGCACCAGCGGAAGAGCCGCCAGAAGCGGCAAAAAATGCCTTCGTTCCCCCACACGAAGCGGGATTCGACAAAGGAGGTGTACACCTGAGGATCGTGACAGGCTAAGAAGCAGGCTTCTAGCGGTTTAACCACCGTATGCCGGGCATCCAAGCCGGCATCGACCAGATCACGCATCACCCGGGAAACGACGGAGTGGCAAGCCTCACCCAGCTTTCCTCGACAAAGAAAGAGGAGATCCAGATCAGAACAAGGTGCCAAATCCCCTCGGCCGTACCCGCCATGAGCTACAATTGCAAGCTCAGCTTGGAGTTGAGAAGGTGCAACATTTTCCAGTTGAACTGCCTTGCCAACCACTGTCCGCAGGAGGTCATCCCGAAATTCCGCGATCTTTCGGGCGATATTCCAGGGGGACCCACTGGCCCAGAATTCACCGGCCCAATTTTCCCAAGCATCCGCCAAACGGCGGCGGGCCTCTAACACGTGAGGAGCCAGTTGGAGCAGGGTGCCGGAATGGTCATGCATCATCCGTCTGCTTTAGGCCAAAAGCTATTTTGCACGTTTCAGAGGACCACCTCGGTTTGAAGTTGAGATAACTTGCAGTTTGTTTGGTAGGAGCCAAATCGGCCTCTTGCGGATACGGCCCTCGGACATCTTAAGTTCAAGAATTCTTTCGTCATTGCCAGGGGAGAGAAGGTCCAAACGGATTTTGCCACAAAACCCCAGGTAGATTACTTTCGGCGAACCTTCAAGTTGCCGCACGCGAGGAATTTCTCCAGAAAAATTTGGCAGAAGTTATCCGACGATACTTTCCTCCGGGAACAGGTTGGCTGTGGCGACCGCCAACGGAAGATTTTCCCCGCGAACTCCGTTCGCAAAATTTCCCCGAAGGAGGGTTAATGGCAGTAGGTTGCGGAAGAAATTCGGGTATTTTGGCGGCTTTGAAAGCATGAGGATGAGAAGGGATTTTCCTGCGGGCGGGGGGCCGGCTTTTCCTTCCAAATCTGCCATGAACATGGCTGTTGCCTTGGCGGATATTTGTGGGATTGCCTTTGTCCAGGGGTCCGAGGACGACAGGATTTGCAGACCTTGCCAAACCAATGCCTCGACCTATGCGATCCTAGAGCATAGGCGAAGATCGAGGGGCAAAGAGTTTTGGGTTAGGCCACTTGTCCATACTTGAAGTCGAGGTAAACGTGCATGAAAGATCTTTTGCCGGATAGTTTGTCCGGTCTTTGGAGGACAAGCCTGAGTTCTCGAGATTCTTATATCGCGGCTTCGTCCATCTCCCCGGTGCGGATTCGAATAACCCGGTCAAGATCGTAAACAAAGATTTTCCCGTCACCGATTTGGCCTGTCTGAGCGGTCCGAATTAGGACATCCAAGATTTCCTCCAGCTGAGAATCCGGCAGGACAATTTCCACCTTAAGTTTCGGGAGAAATTCAGCGGAGTACTCACCAGTTCGCGGGACGTCGGTTCGACCTTTTTGCCGACCAAAACCCCGGACCTCGGTAATTGTCATCCCTTGAACCCCATGCTCCACCAAAGCACGTTTGACCTCTTCCAATTTGAAGTGACGGATAATGGCCTCGATCTTTTTCACGTTGGGACTCCTTTCAAGTTCGCCATGGTCTGTTCAAAAGCTGCCAGTCTCTCCCAACGGAAAGGCAAAGCTCGTTTTGTTCCGGGGCCAACTTGCCTCCGGTTGACTCCGCCCATCATACCTCGGGGCTCGCCCGGCACCAACAGGGCTAGGCGGGAAGGTCTTTGGCCCCCCAATCTCCTGTCCGGGGGACAGCTCGTGGTATTTCCGCGGACAAGACGTTCCATTGGGCTGGACAAAACTTGAGCTAGCCTGGGTTGTCTTTGGTCCTGGCTGGCCTGGGGGGTGTTGGCCTCCGGGGTGGGGCATGCCCGGGTGAAAGTTCCCACCTCTTAAGGCAGCGGCCTGGTGTTTTGGCTCCTTTTCAACGGTGGCTTTCGACCTTCCCCTGTCAAATCCTGAACCCGCTATCTCGGTGAGGTGGATCCGCAAGGGCGTGGCGGGTGTTTAGGACTTTTCGGCCGAAGGCCTGAGGATTGCCCCATCGGCTGGGCTGACCTTCTTTCTTGCCATGCTTTAAAATAGGCATCCTGAAAAATCCGGGGATGGGAAATGCGGTGCATTTGCCCCCCGAAAATCTTTCAAGAGGCTCGGGCCCATCATGGGAGCTGAGTTTCTTTCAGTAGGAACGGTCTTAACGGTTTTTGATATCTGCCTGGGAAAAAACGTGCTCGTGGGAATTGCCCGAGCTACTTTGCCCCGGAATCTGTGCTTAGGTGAGGGCCAGGGAGAATGACTTCGGAAAACCCGGATATACATCCGATCATTGTGGTAGGTTCGGGTCCGGCTGGTGTGGCTGCTGCTTGGGCCTGTGCTCGAAAGGGGGTGGTAGCCACGATCTTAGACGTGGGCCTCACCCCGAAGACGGAACCACCGGAAATTCCCGAGAATTTCTATGACTTTGCGGAAAAACACTCCACCTTTGATTTGCTCATTGGGCGGGACTATTCGGGCCTCTACAATCTAAACCCATTCAATCCTCACATTTCTTTTCTTTTGACTGTACCCAAGTATGCGTTTGTGCGAGCCCGAACCGATGAGTTTCTGCCCGTTGATCAAGAGCGAATTTCTGTTGTCCGATCCTTGGCGAAAGGTGGATTGGCCAATGCTTGGGGAGCCGCTGCATACCGGTACATCGACTGCGACCTGGAAGGTTGGCCGATCCGGGCGGCGGAGTTGGATCCCTACTATGATCTCCTTACACGCGAGATCGGCATCAACGGGACGGAAGATGACCTCACACCGTTTTATGGCTCCACGGCGGGATTGCTGCCGCCTATTCGTTTAGGGATCAATTCTCAAAAGATTCTTCAGAGGTATGCCGCTCGGAAAAGGTGGCTCAATCAGCGGGGGGTGTTTGTGGGACGGATGCGGTCGGCGGTTCTTACCGAGCCTTTGAACGGCCGAGAGGCCTATCCCTATCGAAACACCGAGGCATTTGCCCGGCTTAGCTGCTTTTATAACCCGGTGTATACCTTGGAGAAACTCCTTCGGTCCCGGCAAGTCCGGTATTTGCCTGGTTATCTTGTGGAACGGTTTCGGGTGGAAAATGAAAAGGTGGAAGTGTTTTGCCGAAATGTGGACACAGGAACACCTTGTCGATTTTATGCCCGGGCGTTGATCCTGGCGGCAGGTGCGGTGAATTCCGCACGGATTGTCCTTGCGAGTTTCGAAGATCATCAAACGACTTTGCCCCTGCATGATAACCCGGCAGTATATGTCCCATCGTTTTTGCCGGAGAGGATTGGCAAGGCACTTGATGTGAGCGGGTATGGCTTTGCCACATTGGCAATTCTCTATCAGTGGCCGGAGTATTCCCCGTTCGTTCAGGGGCTTGTGTTTGAAACGATGAATGTCCCCCGAGCAGAATTCTTTCGGCACATGCCGTTTTCGGTGCGGACCGGGCTTGCATTTGTCAAGTATGGGCTGCCGGCAATGGTGGTGGTGATTTTATATTTTCCGAGCACGGCCTTACCGCCAGCCTCTTTGCGATTACGCCCGGACGGAGTCTTGGAACTTCGGGGACCGGAGGCAAAAGTGCCTCAAAAGATCATCCGTCGGGCCCTCCGCATTAACCGCCGATTGGGCCTTTACGGGTTTTCCTTTTTGGCCGAGCGGAGTATTTATGGAGGTTCCATTCATTACGCAGGATGCTTGCCAATGCGGGAGAACCCTCAGGGGAAGTATGAGTGCGATCGCTTCGGCCGATTGGCAGGAGCGGAGCATGTGTGGATTGCGGATGGGGCAGTACTCCCAAAATTATCCGCCAAAAACCACACTCTTACTTTGATGGCCAATGCCATGCGGGTTGCAGAACATGCTTGTGAGATTTACGGTAAACGTTAAGAGAGGGCATCCACCTTAGCCGGGAGGTAGTTCCAAGCAGACCTTAAACGCCGAATACCTGGGGGAAATGGAGGTGGAAATCCCCCGAGGATGGCCTACCCGGCCAGTTGATGCCTAGGGTTCTTGGGCTCAACGTGAGGAATAGCAAAAGAGAAGGCTTTTCGTTTGGGGGAATTTCGATGGGTAATCAATCACCGGTGCGAATGGGTGTTCTGGGCTGTGCCCGAATTGTTCCTAAGGCTCTTGTGGAACCTGCACGCCGGCTGGCGGATGTTCAGGTGGTGGCGATTGCCTCAAGAGACCGGAGCCGGGCGGAAAGATTCGCTCGTCGATGGAATATCCCTAAGGTTCACAACAGTTATAGCGATGTGTTGGCAGATCCAGAAATTGATGCCATTTACAATCCGCTGCCCAATTCTCTCCACGCGGAGTGGTCTATCCGAGCCCTGGAAGCGGGAAAGGATGTCCTGTGTGAAAAACCCATTGCTGCCAATGCGGCGGAAGCCGAACAAATGGCGGAGGTGGCTCGCCGTACGGGTCGGCTTCTGGTTGAAGCACTTCATTCCCGATATCATCCGCTTTTTGCAAGACTGAAGGAGATCGTTCAAAGTGGCGAGATCGGAAAGCTGGAGTATGTGGAGGGGCATCTGTGTGTCCCGGCTATCTTTCCTGATCCGGTTCGGTACACGTACGAGTTGGGAGGAGGGGCAGTGATGGATGTGGGCTGTTACCCAATTCATCTTTGCCGGTTTTTAGTGGGGGAAGAGCCAGAAGTGACGGCGGTGCGGATGAAACTTCATAGCCCGCAGGTTGATCGCTGGACAGAGGCTCACCTACAGTTCCCAAGTGGAGTTCGTGGACGAATTGTGTGTTCGCTATTTTCCTTGGTGCTTCTTCGCAGTCGGGCACACATCCGGGGAAGCGATGGCCGAATCGATATCTTTAATCCCTATGCTCCTCAAACGGTCTATCATGCGGTGCGGATCCGAGGGAAAAATGGGCGACGTACCGAGAGGTTCCCCGGCCCGGGGACATATGATCACCAACTGCGGGCTTTTGTTCGGGCCGTTCGCACCCGGGAGACCTTGCCCACCGGTCCGGACGACTTTATCGCGAACATGCGGGTGATCGATGCTATCTACCGGAAGGCCGGCCTAAAAGTCCGCGGGGAAAAGTAAGGTTTTGCTTGAACCCTCGGGGTTTTCGATCTCCGCCAGACAGGGATGATCTTTGGCGGGCTTTTTCCGCTTTTTGCCCCGATGATTTCCGGTCCATTTGCTGGTAATCCCGTGCCGGGGTGGAGACGATTTCCCAAAGAGTTCGCTCACTCAGGTATCCCGGAGAAACTCCAGGCAGATTGAGAGCGGGATTAAGCCCGGGCGAGAATAGCCGGAATTTGCAGGGAAGTTTCCATGCAATTGGTGTAGGCCCAACGGTTCTGCCAAAGAATCTCTTTCTACCTTTCACCACCAGGTAACAGTGGCGGTTAACGGGAGATTCGGGGATTTAGGCCCCTGAGAATTGTCTGTGGCTTTCCCGAGGTGTGGACAGAAGAACTTTCGGGCCGGGATTTCGATGATGCGTATGGTGGATATCTGTATATTTCGCATGGCACAATTGCATGCATTTAGGGGAATAGAGTCGAGCTGACTACCGGTGGGGAGGCTCCGGCCGGGGGTGCCCTTTCGGGAAGTAAGTTGTCGGAAGTAGCCGACCCGCAGCCGTTTGAACGGGGGAATGGAAGAGGCTTGTCGGTAGGAAAGGGCCCCTGGAATCCTTGTCCCGGTACAGGGGTGCGGTTTGCTCTTAAATACCCCCTGCTGAGGATAGATCCCGGATTTCTACCACACCAGAGCGGTATGAGCCGGGAGGCTCGCGACGATAAAGAGCTCCGGTTGGGCAGGCAGCAATACAGGCATCGGCAGCAGCACCCAAGGCTTCGGCGAAACTCCGATCGAAGGGGGTGCCGATTCGAACATCAAAGCCACGTCCAACGAAACTGATGCCGAGGATTCCTGGCACTTCCTCAGCCGCCAGGACACATCGGCCACAGGCTATGCATTTGCCCGGTTCGTAGATCACATCGCCTCGGCGGTCGATCAGGGTTAAAGGCGGACGGAGGGAACTGTAACGGTTAGGATCGGCCCCGTATTGGGCGGCCAGTTGACGAAGTTTACAGAAGTCGGCGGCCTGACAATTGCATCGGAAACACCGCTCGGCCTGCTCCATCGCCTGGTGGAAAAGAGAGGGGAAATCTGGCTGGGGATTTCCTAAGGGATCAGGCAGGGGGACAGCCTCCACAAGGGCGGTCCGGGCGGCCAAAAGTTGCAGCTCCTCCTGATCCCACCGCCCCGAGCGAACGCTCCACGGCACAGCCGACTTTTCTATCGGCACTCCCAAAAGAAAACTGTGGATCGCTTGGGCAACCTGCTTACCGTCTGCCACCTTGCGAACAAGGGAGGTCTTTCCGCGGATCGCTGTGCCGGCAGCAAATACCTGGGGATGCCGGGTCTGGAAGGTCTGTCGATCCACGGCCACGCCATCGCGACCAAGTTCTAGGTTCCATGCCGAGGCAAGTTCTCGAGCCTCCGCTCCACAGGCAAGAAGAAGGGCATCTACCTGCCGGAGGAGGGACTGAAGGGGTTCGTGGGGGGAGACAGCCCAGTTCACTTCGATCGCTACCCCCAGTTGCAGGATAGCTCCTACCTCATGGTCGAGGACTCGGAGGAGAGTTTGAGGATCGATCTCGGTAGAGGGAGGCGAAGTTTGCTCGAGGAGTGCCTCGCGAAGCCTAGCGGCCGGCAAATTTCCTGATTCACGAACGATCACGTGGTGCCCCTTTTGGCGGAGATACCAGGCTGCAGAAAGGCCAGTAATCCCAGCCCCAACAATGAGCACAGTCTTGCCAGTTGCGGGGGCAACAGGGGGGAGAAACATCGCCTGCTGCAGTAGTTCCCAATCCACCATGAGCCGCTTAAGGGTACAGATGGATACCTCCCGATCAAATTGGCTACGACGGCAGGCTTTCTCACATGGACGGCTGCACAGTCGACCGAGTAACCCAGCAAAGGCCATTTCTTGCTTTATGGTCAGCAGGGCACCCTGGAAATCTCCCTGCCGAATTTGTCGAAGCATTACCGGCACGTTGAGATGAACCGGACAGGCCAACTGGCAAGGTGCCAAACAATCCCCCCGATGGTGGCCCAGAAGAAGCTCCAGTGCCCTCCGGCGAAGGTGGTGCACCTCGGCAGTTTCGCTTTCGACGATCATTCCATCAGTCACCGGGGCAGCACAGGCCGGCAAAAATCGGCTCGACCCAGGTGCCGTTACCTTTACCACGCACACAAAACAGGAACTTTGCGGGGGTTTTCCCAGCCAAAAACATAATGTGGGGATTGTGATCCCTGCACGTTCTGCTGCGGCGAGGATGGTGGTCCCAGGGGGGACACTTACTTGCCGGCCGTCAATGGTAACCGTGTGCATTTTCCGGACGCCTTCAAAAATCCAGGTGCGATTTCCTTCACAGAGTTCGTCCACAAAGGTGCTGAGAACTTCTCTCGAGGGCCCTTTGGGATCGGAAATTTCCCTGACCCCTCAAACGATCTTGATATTTATTCACCCAGAGCTAGTGGCAATTTTTGCCAGCTGTCCCGCTCCGATTCCTTCCGATTTCACCGACGTATAAACTCGGCAAGGGATGTTTTTGCGGGGATAGGAGCCTTTGGACGGTTGAATCCCCTTTCCCGTATGCGGTTCGGATATTGCCAGAGGTGCTACACCGATGAACCGTGATTGCCCCGATGTTGACCGCGATTTCTCCGCAATCCAGAAGTGGCAAACCGTAAAAATCCAATCCCGATACTGAACGTCGGTTCCCGCTGGCAGGCTTCCTCGCCGATTTATAATTTCCGGATGATCCGGCAAAGGTCTCTTGGAGAGATTTCGCAAGGTGAAGGAACATTTTTGGGTGTTTCTCTTTCAGCCGAGGTCCGGTTCTGGCATACCCGAGTTTTTTCGAGGTCCGCGGCTCGCGACTAAGCCGGGAGAATTTCCACGGCCCCAGTGGGACAAATCTCCCGGCATGTGTCACAACGGGTACAGGCAGTTTGGTCGATTTGGTGCCGGCGGTAAGGAGTAATCGGGATGCACCGAGCAGGGCAATGCTGGGCACACAAGGTACAGCCTACACACCGGTCGGTAATGTGATAGCGGATCAACGCTTTGCACCGGAGGGCAGGGCATCTTCCGGCAAGATGGGCTTCGTACTCCTCGCGGAAGTACCGTAGGGTGGAAAGCACGGGGTTAGGAGCTGTCTTTCCCAAACCGCACAAGCTTGCCTGCTGGGTAACTCGGGCCAATTCTTCCAACTCCTGCAGATCTTTTGATGTACCTTTTCCCTGGCAGATGGCTTCCAGAATTTCCAGCATCCGACGGGAACCCAACCGGCAGAAGGTGCATTTCCCGCAGGACTGGTTTTGGGTGAAACTGAGGAAATACCGAGCCACATCGACCATGCAGTCTCGGTCGTCGAAGACGACCATCCCCCCGGATCCCATAATGGCCCCTGCTTGAGTTAGGGCTTCGAAGTCTACGGGAAGATCGGCCAATTCGGCCGGGATACACCCTCCTGAGGGACCGCCGATTTGAATGGCCTTTAGCTTTCGACCGGGTACCACCCCTCCGCCGATTTCTTCCACAATCTGCCGCAAGGTAGTGCCCATCGGAACTTCTACCAGGCCGCCGCGGCGGATTTTCCCCGCTAAAGCAAAGACTTTGGTACCTTTGCTTGTCGGAGTTCCAATGGCAGCAAATGCGGCCGCTCCGTGACGGATGATCCACGGCACACAGGCTAACGTTTCCACATTGTTCACAAGGGTAGGAAAGCCGTGATATCCCTCCTCTGCTGGATAAGGCGGTCGAAGCCGCGGAGTACCCCGCTTCCCTTCCAGCGAAGCAATTAAAGCTGTCTCCTCCCCACAGACAAAAGCTCCGGCTCCTTCCCGAACGGAAAGTTCCAAGGAGAAATTACTTCCCAGGAGTTTGGGGCCTAAGATGCCAGCCTCGTAGCAAATTTCTAGGGCTTTGCGGACCCGCTGGACTGCCAGAGGATACTCGGCCCGAATGTAGAAAAACCCTTGATGACACCCGGTAGCCACCGCGGCAATAGCTGCCCCTTCGATTACCCGAAAAGGAAACGATTCCAGAAGGGTCCGGTCCATGAATGCCCCGGGGTCACCTTCATCGCCGTTGCAGATGAGAAACTTCGGCTGTCGAGGTTGGGCAGCCACTTGAGCCCACTTTTGACCTGTGGGAAAGCCCGCTCCTCCCCGGCCGCGAAGTCCACTTGCCTGAATTTCCCGAATAATCTGCTCCGGCGTCCATTCGAACAAAGCCCGGCGAAGGGCGGAAAAGCCGCCCACCCGTTGATACTCTTCCAAATCCAGAGGGTCCAGTTCGCCTAAACGTTCCGTGGCTATTCGAAGTTGGCGACCTAAAAAGGTGCCCACCTCCGGATCGGCACTGGTAAGGGTCTTGAGGCCATCGCCATGCTCCCCGGAAGGTGACCAGATGTCCCGTAGCCATTCTTTAGCTTTTAGGGCTAGCAGCTTCCAGGGACTGCGGATAGGAAAGTGCTCGAGGAGGATTTGCGGGGCGTTTTCCGGCCGAAGTCCGAGGATAAACTTCCTTCGACCTCCTACGAGCAACTCGACCGTGGGTGCCTGATGGCATAGCCCGCTACAACCGACGCGTTTGACAGCTACCGGAATGTGGAGCTTATTTACTGCCTGAGCCACCGACTGGAAAATCCGCGTGTGTCCTTGGGCTCGGCAACAACTATCAAGCCCTATTCGCAATTCGGCCTGGGCGTGGGCGGGTCTTAAGGGCTGCGGTTCCTCTATTGTGCGATTTTGCTCCTGAGAAGCCAAAAATTCCCGAATCACACCCTGCACTTTTGCAGGGGAGAGATGCCCGTAGATCAGTCCCTGGATCCGAATTACCGGAGCAAGACTGCAACAGCCAAGACAAGCAACTTTTTGAACGGTGAAAAGCCCCGTAGGATCGGTGTCCCCATCAGGGGGAATATTGAGGTGGTATTCCAGGGCCTGTTGGACCAGGGTGGATCCGCCCACATGACAGGCTGTGCCGTGGCAAATTTCAATCAGAAACCTGCCAGACGGCCGCAGGCGAAACTGGCTATAGAAGGTTGCTACCCCCCAAACCTGAGCGGGGCTTGCCCCTGTCAATTCGCAAATCCTCTGCAGGGCATTCTCCGGAAGATAACCGAACCGGTCTTGGACTGCCTGAAGAAGAGCAATTACCCCTTCGGGGTTTCTGCCAGTTTTTTCGGATATTTCCTCCAGGAAAGCAAGCTCCGATTGGCTCGGAGAAGCAGTATCCTCCCAATGGGGTGATTTTCTGGGTGAAAAAATTGGCAACATTATCAAAAAGCTGCAAACTCCAGGAAAAAACCGAGTACTAACAAAGCCAGCCGATCGACTTTGCTGCCGATTTTAATCAAACCCCTCGGTTTTATCAGCTCTTGTGATAATGTTAGGGTTAAATTATGTGTACGGCTACAGTCAAAAAGGGAGGAACACTTGAGAGGGGGAGAATTCTGGGCCTTTTACCGGAAGACCATTTTGTATCACTGTAATCGTCTCACATCCCAAAGCGGGATAAATTCGTAAAGCCGGCCGAATCCCGGGGGTTCGATTCAATATCGGGCTAATGTCCTCCGCTTTTCTGGCAGGCTCGGACAAACCCTGCCCTTCCGGGAGTGGAATACCTCCTTTCGGAAGCATGTGGAACATTTAACAGTTTGAACGTTCCGGAAAATTCCGGGCTAATCCCGGGTATGAATGGCCGAGCCTTTACTGGCCCACTCGGGGTGGGGCGTTCTCTTCTACAAGTACCTCATCTTGAGGATCGAATTTAGGGATGACAATGTTCAGGATGGTCATCGAGCCTGCTGCTCGGTGGACCACTCCCGGCGGGATTACCACACAGAGGCCGGCTTTGGCCGGGATCTGCTCCCCATCCAGTTCCAAGTAGGCCTCGGGCTCGGCCTCCAGCACGTAATAGGTCTCAACCAGACGTCGGTGAAAGTGGGGTTTGGCGTTTTCCCGAATCTCCGTGCGGTGGATTGTCCCAGGAAATTCGGGGACATCCGCCAAGGCCCGATAGGCCACTCCGCAAGGACAGACCACGCCAGGAATAGTGTCGAAGTCAACGACGTGGAATCTTCTCATAGATTTCTCCCTTTGAATTCATGAATGTTTTCGTTTTGTTCCCTTGTTGAATTCATGAGTGTTCTTCTTTTATTTCCTTGCTCCGTGCTCATCTTGGTCCCTGTAATTTATCTTGCCCTTTGGCAAAGTATTGGCCGGGGTGCCGGGCGAAGGAATAAACCCCAACGTAGGAGGGCCCTAAAACATCCGGGTCCGAAACCTTAGGGTGGGAGCCACCGTTACACTTGGAATGAAATTTTGCCCGTTCTGGCTGGTGGTACCTTGGAACTGGATTTGCGGTCCACCATTACCTGCCGGGCCAGCTTTTTGTCGGGCACCGACCTGCTGGTGACCCGGCGGGGGCAATCTTGGCAGAAACGAAATGCCGGCAACTCCCAGTTGCCAAACTTCCCGCTAGCCTCAGGCTTCATTTTTTGATCACCGTGACACTGGCCTGGTCAATTCTTGCTACCCACGTTAACTATTCGGAGGTTCATCTGTTCGGGCAAGGAATGTACTGCAGACGATTACCTGCCCGGCTTTGGGACCAAGGTTCTCAGCACCCTGAAATGGTTGAGAATTCGCGAGACTGCCGAAGGCAATCCCTTCAAGGGGTTCGGTTTACGCCGTAAGGAATGTTAATCATAATGATAGCCCTCCCTTGTTGCGGGAAGGATTGACGGCCGGGTTCCAGTGGTAGTAATTCCTAGGGAGTGCTTCCGAAGCAAGAGGGGGAAGGTTTTGACGGACCTGGAAGTTGCCGGCTGCTTTGCGAGGCCGGCCCAGGGGAAAGGGAGGGGACGGGCTGCCCGAAGTGACGGGCAAGTCCTTGAGGGAGGCTTGGCAGGTTAAGGATAGGTTTGCAAATTTTTCGGAAGGAGTTTGGGTGGGGTTAAGCCGGACGGGTAGCAGAGTTGGAAAAGGGAGAGAAGCCCAACTCGAAAAGCGTTGCCAATCAAACAGAAAAACAACTCGGGCGGAAATCGAGGAAGGAGTCCGGAAAGGGATGAGTTTCCCAGTTCGGAACTAGCCCGCCTAAGCCACCCAATGCCAGTGGAAATTTTTCCAGGATGAACATCCTATTATTTTGATCATGTTTAGTTTCGCGGGCTCACTATGAGTGATGCGGGCGGGGGATGGGTGCAGCAAGGCTGTTTGAACGGATGGGTGAAATTCATGTGAGCTGACGATGCGGTATCGCTGGGTTTGCCTTGAAGGGATTAGCTATCGAATTCCTGAGGAACGAGTGAGTTCCCTAGAGATCGAACGTCGGCTGGAGGCGGTCTACCGTCGGCTCCGGCTCACGGAAGGCCGGCTGGAGCTGATGACGGGGATCGCGGAACGGCGGTTTTGGCCGCCAGGCACCATGCCTAGCGAGGTCAGTACCGCCACCGCCAAGGACCTTCTGGAGAAATTGCAATTTCCGCCGGAGAAGGTGGGGGCATTGCTTCACGGCTCGGTAAGTCGGGATTATATCGAGCCGGCCACGGCCTCGTTGGTTCACGCAAAGCTCGGCTTACCTCACGACTGTTTAGTGTTTGATATCTCCAACGCTTGTTTAGGGCTAATGGATGGGGTTGTGATGGTGGCCAACATGATCGAACTGGGGCAGATCGAGGCAGGGTTAGTGGTGGGGACAGAATCCAGCCGGTCGCTGGTTGAAAACACAATCGAGCAGTTAAATAGCACTCCGTCTTTAACGCGGGAACTCCTCAAGCAAGCGACTGCATCCCTTACCATCGGTTCTGCCAGTGCTGCCATCTTACTGGTTCACGAACGAATAAGCAGAACGGGTAACCGACTTTTGGGGGGAATTGTCTGGGCGGATACTCGATCGGTCGGCCTTTGCCACGGCACTCCGGATGATGCAGGGGCCGACCGCATGCGGCCTTTTATGTGGACAGAATCCGATGAGTTGCTTGTCGCCGGGATCGAAGCAGCTCGAGAAGCTTTTCCCCGATTTTTACACGAGCTGGGATGGCAACCGGAAGATATCGATCATACGATTTGCCATCAGGTTGGCCGGGCCCATCGAAAGCTCCTTTTGGAGACGTTAAACCTTTCCCCGGACAAAGATTTCACTACCTTCGAATATTTGGGAAATACCGGAGCGGTGGCCTTGCCTGTGACGGCAGCTGTGGCCATCGAGCAAAAGATTTTTCAGCCTGGGGATCGGGTGGCACTAATGGGAATAGGTTCCGGGCTGAATATTGTCATTCTGGGAATCCTCTGGGGGCCAGGCCGAGAAGCTCCCAACCAAGATCGCGGGTTGCATCCCTAAAGGCCGTGGGCTATCGCTCTTTGGAGAACCGGGGGAAAGCAGGCCGGCTGAAGCCGGAAAGTTCGGGGCTTTCGAGTCTTGCCAAAATCAGTGGTTGGGGCTACCCGGCAATTGGGCCCGAAATCCGAACAAAGAAACCTTTTTTGGCACATTTCAGGGGAGAGGAGACACACTGGGGACGGATTACCCGATCCAATGCGATCTGATCTCGGGGGGAACTATTCTTGCCCTCACGGTTTAATCCGTTCCTATCCGGGCAGAGCGGGCAAGGGATTTTCCTCAATGACCCCGTAGATTCCCCGGCGAATCATCATCACGGCAAAAGCGGCCAGGATAACACAGACTACCTTCGAAACCGTGCGACTTCCCGCCGTGCCGAGGAACTTTTCTAGATAGACTGCGTGCCAGAGGATCACGCCGGCCAAAAGCAGGTTGGAGATAAGAGCAACCGTGGTGATCGTCCATCCGAATTGATTGGCCAAAAGGAGGGTCGTTGTCAGAACCGCCGGGCCGCAGATTAAAGGAACCCCGATCGGCACTGCCCCCACCGTCTCCGGGTCAACCAGGGGCTGCTGCTTGGTGGCCGTAAGAAGGTCCATCATCGCCAGGGCCAGCAATAGAAGTCCGCCGCCGATCATGAAATCGGCCACGGTGATCCCAAGCAACCTCAAGACCCCCTGTCCAAGGAAGAGAAATCCCACACCGACGGCAATAGCCGTCAGCACCGACTGCTTGACCACCCGCCGACGACTTTGCGGACTAAGCTGGGAGGTTAACCCTAGAAAGATGGGCAAAATTCCGATGGCATCCACCGCTACAAAAAGCGGCACAAAACAGAGCCAAAATTCCCGCATGGCAGGCCTCTTCTCTTCAGAGGGTTTTTAACTACTTCGCTCGGTTCCCACTTTTTTGGGCCATTTTCGGGAGGCTGGAAGTAAGGATTGTAGTTCCTCCTCGGCTCGAGGACAGCCTGGGAGTTTGACAGCTGGGTTCAAATCTTGTAAGTGGAAGGGATGAAACTCAAACTACGCACAAGGGAAGAAGGCAGCGAGGCGGATGGCACCACCTTTTAAGTTCATCCCCAATACCGCCGGAAAGGGGACTCCTTGGAACTGACTGCGGTTGCGGCATCGGGTCGGACAAATTCCCCTGCAAAAGTTCCGCCGTTTGCTTGAATTCCCAACTTTTCGGCTCGCAAGCAACTCTCCACAGAAGCCCGGGCAAAGTACTCGTAAGGTCCAAAGAAGGGAATTAATCTAGATCGGGTTGAATCCCCGAGTTAACCGGTTAGGTTAGCGGAATTTGTACCCAGCAGGCCTGGGTTAGGCCTCAGTGTATCTTGCAGGTTTCGGGCCAGTCAGGATTTGGAGAGAGGTTGGGTTTCCGCCGCCCCAACAGCTTGTTAGGATAGGGCTTTGCAGAGTGGAATTTGTGATCTAGCGGATGTATACCGGGTGGGGGAGACCAGTTGCAAAGGTTCGGGTATTTCCCGGATTCTCCCTTGGATTTGCCCCCGAGGTAAGCGGGCAATCTGGAGTGCGACCGTCTATGCTCGGTGGTACTCAGTCAGACCGTTGGGGTGGAGGAATATTTCTTGAATTCACTCACGGACTGTGTAGTCCGTTTGTGCTCGGTACTTTGCCGAGGAATTTCTTACTTCTTGCCCGGTGGGAGGTTCCACAAGCCAGTTGCAAATATAGATCGGAGACCAGGACGTTCGTCCAATAAGAGCTCTGAATAATTTGAGGGTGTGTTGAGGGGCTGACCGTGCTCGGTGAGGATTGAAAAAAAGATTGGAAGGGGATTGTGGAGAGGCTTAAGATCTCAAGTATCGCGAAGTTTAAGAGATGGTTTTTGCGAATTGACTGTGTGCCATTGGGACCGGCAATTTGGGAACTCCCAGGCGAAGCTGGGAAATTTGCCGGGCTGACTGTTTGATCCCCGCTGCTGCACATAAATCCGGAGTGGGTCGGCAAGAGTGGTGAAGGGAAAACTGCTGCAAGCAATTTCGTAGGCCTCGGGAGGTCAGAGGATGGAACTGCTGGATCTTGTACCGCGGGAAGTGCCCCGGGTGGAAACTCGCTATCGTAGGATCGTTACTCCTATCCCAGTACCGGAATCGATTCCGATTTTGCGAAAGCTTCGGGAATGTGAACCCCGATCGATGGCGGGACAGCCGCCGGTAATCTGGGATCGGGCCGAAGGGGTCTGTGTTTACGACCGGTGGGGCAACCAATGGCTGGATTGGTCTTCAGGGGTGCTGGTGACCAACGTGGGCCATGGGCATCCGAAGATTCGGGAAGCTATTCGCCGACAGGTGGATCATGGTTTACTCCATAACTATTGCTTCCCCTCAGAAATTCGTGCCCGGTTGGTGGAGGCTTTGGCCCGCCGGGCTCCGGAGCCTCTTAAAAAGGTCTTTCTCCTTACCACGGGGGCTGAGACCTGCGAGTGTGCCATCAAGCTGAGCCGGACATGGGGTCAAAAGATCGGCGGCCGGGAAAAGATTACCATTGTGAGCTTCCATAACGCTTTCCATGGACGTACTTTGGGGGCCCAGATGATTGGTGGTATTCCCCGGCTAAAGGAGTGGATCGTCAATTTGGACAAGGATATGGTTCAAGTGCCGTTCCCGGATGGATTCCGTTGTCGGGATACGAGCTTCGAACTGTTTGAACGTTCGTTGAAGGAACAGGGAGTCCGGCCGGAGAATGTCTGTGCCGTGATCACCGAAACTTATCAAGGGGGAGATGCCAGTTTTGCTCCGGCTGAGTATATCCAGGAGTTAAGGCGGTGGTGCGATCGATACCAGGCACTGTTGGTCTTCGATGAGGTACAGGCGGCCTTCGGCCGGACGGGCAAATACTGGGGATTTGAACACTATGGGGTCGTCCCCGATCTTATTTGTTGTGGGAAGGGGATCACGAGCAGCCTGCCGCTGTCGGCGGTGATTGGTCGGCCAGATGTGATGGATCTTTATCCTCCGGGGTCGATGACCTCCACGCACACGGGCAATCCTGTGTGTTGTGCGGCGGCCCTTGCGAATTTGGAGGTTATCGACGAGGAAGGCTTGGTCGACCATGCCCGGCAGATGGGAGAGATTTTGCAGCCTGCCTTGCGGCTCCTGCGGGAGGAATTCCCCGATCACATCGGTACTGTTCATGGCAAAGGTCTGGTGGCCTCACTCCACATCGTCAAGCCCGGCGGGATCGAGCCAGATCCGGAGCTTGCTCGCCGAATTGTATGGCGGTGTGTGGAAAAAGGTCTGATGCTCTTTGCCCCGGTGGGTTATATGGCAGCTTCAGTGAAAATCGCTCCTCCGCTGCCTATTACCCCCGATGCTATTCAGGAGGGTGTAGCGGTCCTGCGGGAGGCCATCGCCGAGGCAATTGCCGAGCATTCGGCTTTGGTAGCCCAAACCGTCTCGACAACCTAATGGTGCAGTTGACGTTTCCAAAGTTAAGCACCTTCGATGGCTTTGCCGGGATTGGCCTGGGGGTTTGGTGCTGACACGTCCTAGGGGATGGGAGGTCGGAAATTTGCCGGCCCGATGGTTAAGTTGGCGAGACTCTTGTTTTAGATCTTGGTATGCCAGGGAGGCAATCTCCGAGGGATGCTCGGAGACATTCGGGCCAAATCACCGGGCTAGGAATCTGCGGGGGTCGATTAGCTCCGACAGAGGTTGTTCCAAGCAGTAGACAAGATTGCCGATTTTGGGAGAGTCTGTATGACGGCTTCGGCCTTGGGTCGGATCGATGTGCTTGTCGTGGGAGGGGGGATGATTGTCCACGACCAGATCCTTCCCTCCCTCTACCATTTGCAACGTCTAGGGCTTGTAGGGCCTATCAAAATCTGTGACATGCGGGCAGCACCCTTGCGGGCTTTGGTGGAAAGTCCCACTCTCCGGGAGGCTTTTCCCGACAGCACATTTATTCCTTATCCCTCGCTTGATACTCCGCCGGATGTGGTTCAGCCGGAACTGTACCGGCAAGTTTTGGCGGAGCAGAAGGAGCGACAGCTAGTAGTGGTCGCGGTTCCGGATCATGTTCATGCCCCCATTATTTGGGCTGCGTTGGAGCATAACCAGCATGTCCTTTGTGTGAAACCGCTTGTGCAAACCTACCGCGAGGCCCACCAAATTGCCCGGGAGAGTCATCGGCGTGGGTTGCTGGTGGCGGTCGAGTACCACAAACGTTTCGACCGCCGGGCCCTCGAGGCCAGGTTACAGTATCGGCGGGGGCGGTTCGGCCAATTTCGCATCGGCGAAGCGAAGATGATCGAACCTTACTACTATCGCCGTTCCAATTTTCAGAACTGGTTTACCCGCGAGAATTCCGATCCTTTCACCTATGTGGGCTGCCATTATGTAGACCTCGTGTATTTCATAACGGGACTTCGGCCGGTGGAGGTCTCCGTTCGTGGGGTAGAGGGGAATTTCCCCAATGGGAACATCGGATTTCTTTGGTCCGCAGGCCGGGTGGTATGGGAAAATGGGGCCATTCTTTCTCTCCTCAATGGCCTGGGCTATCCGGACGAAGCCCCCGGCACCAATGATCAGTGCCTGGTGATGTATTGTGAAGGTGAGGATCGGGCAGGGATTATTAAGCACGATGATCAGTATCGGGGGGTGGGGCATGGTTACATCGATAATCTTTCCGGTGCTCCTTACCGGTTCGTCAGTCCTGACTATTTCCGATTGGTTCCTTGGGAAGGGGAGGGATTGAAGCCGGTCGGATATGGCTATGAGTCGATCGCGGCCATTGTAGAGGCTGCCTTACGGGTCAATTTGGCCGGGGCGGGACTTGCCCCCGAGGATAGCCTCCGGGCTCGGCAAAAGGTATTGGAGGAGATCGATGCCCGGGGTATTTTGGCCACCCCTGCTAATAGCTATATCAACGAGCTTGTTGTGGAAGCAGGCCGACTTTCGATCCTCAACCACGGGATGCCCGTGGAAATCCGCTACGATGGTCAGCCCCAGGTGATCCTCCGGGGAAAGCTTTAGGCCCGCAAATTGGTAAAGAGTCCAGTCGGCCGGACCTTCTTTTGGCTCGACTTGGGTGATGCCTCCGGCCTTAAGCCCGTGGCGGTGTGGTCCGAGCAACCGGTAGGACGTAGGCCAGCTAAGTCTCAACTGGGGGGAAGATCTGCCCGCGGGCGGTCTTCGCTTACCACCTTGGCAAAGGGACTGGAGTAGGTCCCCAAGACAAGGTCCTTCCGAATCATGGTGTTTTCCGGAGGGGACATTTACTCAAAGTCCAGCCGCAAATTTGCCCCGCTTTTTCGCGTTTTCTCAGCATCTTTTCATCATTTGGTTTTCATCCTTGGAGGTACTGCTGGTAGTTTAGGAGGTCTCTACGCATGCAGGTGCAAAATCTCTTCTTACAGGAATCTCTCTGAAAAGAAATGGGTTTTCCCGCGGTTGCTGGGATGCGGGTTCGAATCCTTCCTTGGGAGGAGCGGTGTCAGGGAACAATATTAAGCCGTAATGATCCTTTGTCCACCAAGCTCTAAGAATTTCCCTCTTCTCAGCCTATCCCCTTTATGATCCCCGGTCGCGTGTTAGGCACTAACTTGGAAACAATCAGTCTGTTGCCAAACTGGAAATCCGGTTTCGCAAGTAGCATTTTCTCATTGGCAAGACTTTGGCCTCGTCGGGCCCCTGCAATCGGTCGGGGATTGCTGCCTGCTTTTATTGAGTGGTGGACATGCAACGAAGACTTGCAGCCTTCCATCATTCAATAGGGATTGGAAAAGACTCGCGAGACTGCCTGGTTCGGGCAAATGGCTACCTTGTTTTTTCCAAGATGGCAACTGGGGTTTACCCTTCGGTGGTCGCGGAGAATTTCCGGCCTCGTTTGGTGGGATTGATTGCTTGAACTTTTTTTGGGTAGTTCCTGGTTTTTGAAGGCAGTAATGGCTTCGAAGGGTGAAATTTTTCCAAGAGGGGAGAAGCAACGGGCCCAGAAGAGGTGCCAACTCTTCGAATTAAGTGTTCGGACGAGTGGCCGCAACTCCGCTTCGGGCAGGGGAGGTTCGAATGCCAGTTCGGCACGCCGGGGTCAATGCCCAAACCGGAAGTGAGATTGCCCAGGAGGGAAAAAGACTCTTACGATTTTGGCCCTGTGCATCCGCCGAGTTGGAGGTCTCCCACCAGCAACAGCGGACGGCATTGGACGGCATTCGGCGTTCAAGTTATTCGAGGGCTGTGGCAGGGAAAAGGCTAGTTCTTTTGCGAAGGATGGATGGACTGGGAAGACTACACCAACATTTGCGAGTAGATTGAAGCGAAAGACAGAAAAGAATCGGTCAGTCAGTCAAGATAAATAAGCTTTGGATCTTGCTGCCGGGGAGCTTTGAATCCTTAACGATGGAATTTTGCTGCGACCTGGATTCCGGGTTTGGTATCCGGCCGAGCGGGGGATTCGACACTCTCGGGTGCTTTCAAATGGTGGCCGAAATTATCCCAACCCTCACAAGCCATGGCCGAAGACATGGATATTTTGCCAACGTGTTTGGGCACATCTTGTAGTTCCGGAAACTGGCTGCTGGGCCGGCGGAATTATTTGGAGGTTGCTGAATTCGTTACCGAGAGCTTTTGCTGAACCCCTTCTTCCAAATTGGACGGAGCCGGGTAGCTAAACAGGGCTGTCTGAGAAGGCATCCGTCGAGTTCTTCCGGTGGCTGAATGCTTCAGGTTTTCACGAGCCTAGCTGCATTTTTTGTTTCCAGGGATGGTCGTTAATGAAGGAGGAAAGGATTCTCTCGCGATTTCCAGAAGTTTATTTTGTTGACATCCACTGTCATATTCTCCCTGGGCTGGACGACGGACCTTCCGACTGGGAGGAATCCCTTCGGATGGCCCAAATTGCTGCGGCGGAAGGGGTGACCACGCTGGTAGCTACACCTCACCAGCTCGGGAATTATCACCACAATACGGTAAGCCGGATCCGGGGGCGGTGGGAGGAGTTTCGTTCTCGACTTGCCTCAGATGGGATTCCCATCCAAGTGGAATTGGGGGCGGAGATCCGGCTAGAACCGGAACTGCCGGAAAAAATTGCCAGCGGGGAGGTGTTGCCCATAGGAGACCACGGGCGGTACGTGCTTGTGGAACTACCTTCCGATAGCTGCTGTGCGGTAGAAAACCTCTTGAAAAAATTGCGTCGGATTGGTGTGACTCCTATCTTGACTCACCCGGAGCGGAGTGTCGTTATCGCCCGAAATCAAGAGTTCTTACGGCAGTGGGTGGGTGGAGGCGGCCTTATCCAGATTACGGGTGCTAGTCTCACCGGCTCGTTTGGGCTGGTGGTTCAATCTGCAGCAGAACGGTTGCTTAGGGAGGGACTGGTTCATTTGGTGGCCTCAGATGCCCACGGGGCGATCCGCCGCCGGCCTCTTTGGCGGCGGGTTTACGAAAGGCTGGCCGAACTCGGGGGGCCCGATTGGGCGGATCTCCTCTGTCGGGAAAATCCTGCCCGAGTGCTTGCGGGCCAAGATCTCCTGGAAGTGCCCGCAATTTCGATCGGGGTCTTCCCCAAACTGTTCCGATGGTTCTCTCGGAAGGTCGGCTAATCTTGTGTGAGAGCCGAAGCTCTCGTTAAGTGACATCCCTTTCTGCTCTGAAAACCTATGCGGTTTTCGGAGCCAAAAAAACGTTCCTGGAGCGGGCAAAAACCGGGCAAACCGAGCTTGGTTACCGTTGGTACCTTTTAGTTCAAAGCTAGGCGGGCTCACAGGCTGAGGACACAGATCTTTCTTCCGTCATATCGCAATTATTCCCCATGCATCAACAAAGAAGCGACATTTGCCTAGCAACGTGCGATACTTTGCAAAACACCCGTGCATCAGTCGGGTAACGTGGAGCCCTCAAACGACTTGCAATTTTACTTGTCCTTCTTTGGGTGTTTGCAGTTTCTTCGTGATAAAGAAGTTAAATCTCAGGCGGACCAAGGGCTGGTCGCCCTCATCTAGACAATTTGAAGAAATAACCAGGAATTCCAACCCTTAGGAGTAGGAGAGGAAGACACCTTAGGTTTTGCTGGCAGTTCGGTAACCAACTTCGCTTCGGTCGAAGTCTGTTCACCCTTTGGATAGCAAACGGGTCGGATTTTCGGCTTGATTGGGCTTCCTTAATGTACAGATGCCACTTGTTAGCCTTTCCGGTGTTGAAATAAAGAGAGGTCCATGCTTTGCTGGACAATATCCCTAAAAATTCAGGTGGTCAACGCGTTGGTTGCTGCCAACGTAGTGCTGTGTAGAAGGAAGGCTCGGAGAATGGACGCAGATGAAACCGGGCGGATTTTTCGTCCCTCGCGATTCCAGGGAAAACTTAGATCTGCGGGCTCACAAGCCGGCAAAAAAGCATCCACTCTAACGGGAAATTTCCCCCCGAAGGTCTTTTCATTTTTTGCGAGGGGTGACGAAGGCCACATGGCCCAATACGGGAGTTTCCCCAGGTCTTGGAGGTGTTATGGTCCCCTCGCATCAGGGCTTGTAGGAATCATTTTTTGTCTCTTTTTGGCGGCCACGGGGAAAGGTCAGACCCAGTGGGTGGAAGTTAGGCAGATTGGGCCTTTTTTCTGCTATGCTGAGTTCCCTTTGGCCGAGGTGCCTCAAATTCCCCGGACATTAGCTCAGCTTGAGGCGGATCTTATCCGGAGCCTCGGAATTCAGCCTCAACCGACTGCCGTAGAGGTATACCTTTTCGCGGAAGAAAGAAATTACCGAAGCTTTGTTGCCCAGTTTTATCCCGACGTACCCTATCGACGGGCCTTGTATGTCCGGCGGGAAGGCCGGCCTGTGGTTTTGGCCTATCGAAGTGAGCAGTTAGACATCGATCTTCGTCACGAGTGTACCCATGCCCTGCTCCACAGCTGGTTGCCCTACGTTCCCTTGTGGTTGGATGAGGGGTTAGCGGAATACTTCGAACAACCTCCAGGCCGACGGGCGTTCGGTCATCCCCATTTGCGGATTGTGCGGCTCCAGGCCTTTTTCGGACGAAACCCTTCGTTGGAGAAGCTGGAGGCTATCACTGCCATGGAGAGCATGGGCGAAAAAGAGTACCGGGCAAGCTGGGGATGGGTTCATTACCTTCTCCACGGGCCGCCAGAAGCAAACGAGGAATTTCGGCTATTTCTGCAGACAATTCAAGCCGGCGGGCTTTCGCCCCCTCTTTCGGTCCGCTTGCGGAATCGGATCCCAAAGTTGGAAGAAAATTTCCGCCACCACTTCCGATCGTGGCACCCCTAAGAACCGGTCCGGACTATACGGCCGAGCTTGACATCACCGCAGGCAGCACAGGTGTGATCGAAATTCAAGCAGCTGTTATTAGAAAGAGGGCAAGCGGGGCAGAAAGTGAAGTTTCTCCCTTCGAGGGTTGAGCACCTCATAAGAGGGTTGATCCCCTCATAACCCGGGATTTTAAGAAAGGCCGGAAAAAGCCTGCAGCGAAGGCAGAAATTCTTCCGTCCAGTTGGAAACGAATTCGGGAAATGGCATGCCCTTTGCGGGCACCACTTCCCCGAAGGGAACCTCGCCAATTCAGCGGCAGGGTGGGACAGTTTCCAGCGGGAAAAAAGCCCGCAAGTTGGGAACAAAGCCGAAATAATCCTCCGAGGATAACGGGACCATGCGTGAGGTTACAATTGGCGGGTAACTGAGGGAAAACTTCCTCCTGGCAGGCACGTGAGTGATTTTGTCGGGGTTTGACCCAAGAGTACTTTTTCTCCTACCGGGCCGGTGCAGAAATATCCCGGCTTTGAATCATTCGAACCGGAGCAAACTGATGGGGTGATATTGAGCGATTCTCTCCCGCCCTTTGAGAGCTGCCAGCTCGATCAGGAAGGCACAGCCCACCACGATTCCGCCAGCTTTTTCGACCAGTTGACAGCACGCATGGACGGTACCGCCGGTGGCCAACACGTCGTCAACAACGACAACCCGGTTTCCCGGCTGGATAGCATCGGCATGCATTTCCAGGGTATCGGTGCCATATTCAAGTTGGTAAGTATGGGAGAGGGTTTTACAAGGGAGTTTGCCTGCCTTACGGATCGGCACGAGTCCCACCTCAAGCTCCAGGGCAATCGGGGCCGCAAAGAGGAATCCCCGGGCCTCAGCCGCCGCGATGACCTCCACCTTGCGAGGGCGAAGCTCGGCCACAAATCTCTCGATGGCATGGCGGAAAGCCCGCGGTTCCCGAAGCAGAGGAGTAATGTCCCGGAAGAGGATGCCCGGTTTGGGAAAGTCCGGCACATTGCGGATGTAATCGTAAAGATTGACTGCCTCTGTGGTTGCCATGTTTTTCCCCTTCTTTTTGGTCTACGGTGGATTTCTTCCTAATGGCGGGGAAACCACCCTAGAATTACTTTCCCTGGAAGTTCAGTTTTCGCACAGTTAGGACATTTGAGGGAGGCCAGAGGGCAGAGAAATAGTCAACACTTGTGCTCCCTTGTTGTTTCCACTGGTGGCCTTGAGGTTTCTCGGTATCTTTCGGGCCCCTAACACTGTCCCAGCCGCAAAACTTCGGGTTGACCGCAATTGTAAACAAAGAAGATCCTTCCCAAGACTGCCGAAAACACTGCTTTAAAGTTCCAAACAAGGCTTTCCGGTTATCCGGGGGACCGAAGTTGCAAGACCTGGAACCATTTGCCGTCGATAACCTCATGTTGGCCCGGAGTGCAACACACAAGGAATGTGCCGAGTGGGTTCCGTCGATGCTACCGCCCGTTTTGGACGGTTGGCTAGGTTACACCTCCGGATGACGTGCGGTGCTATTAACGCAATTCTTCGGTAAAAAGATTGAGGGATTTCTATGGGGGAACCAGTTGCTTTTTGGGGCAGATAGGTTACCCCTTGCATATTTTCCGCAAAACTTTCGCGAGGGCAAAGATTTCCCCGGGGGTTTGAGGGAAAACTTGCCCCTTCGTGGTTCCCCATACCTCCGGTTTTCGGGGTATAGGTGATTTGGTCGGGACTTCTTCCGATTGCAATTGCCGGGATCGGGGGATCCAATTTCCGAGAGGGGCCTAAAAATATTGGGACCTTTTTCGCCGGTCGCTAAAACATTCCTTTCTGACGCACCGCAGTTCGATCGGCTAAAATGAAACACCAGGTGGCACTTTCGTGAGTTCCTTTCCTTCGATGTGGGAAGGAACAATCGGAAAAGGCTTCGGTTTGTCTTCGGCATCCGCAGCCAGAAGTCGGTGATGTTGGCGAGGTAGGACATATTCGTGAGGGCACCACAAGCGGCTTTTCGCTTGGCCGGGGAGTATCTGCAGGAACCTTAGCGAAAGGTCATGCGGCCTTAGCCGGTGATAAATAGAAGGCGAAGGTCCTTCGGGCGTCTGGGAAAATCTGAGGAATAATCTCACCAAGGAGCAGACGGAAGCAAAAGGAGCGGCATGTGTGAACGGGTTCAACGGGAGTCCTCTGTGCAACGACAAGGGATTCCTTCAATAGGAGAAAAGCGTTAAGGAAGGAAAGGTATTGCGTTATGTGCTCTTCTGGTCGTCCTTGTAGGCGGTTTTTCACTGAGGAGGGACTGTTGAGCAAGAACACGCCGGCAAGATTGGACGAAGGACATATCCAAGATTTCCGAAAGCGGAGAAGAAACAAAGGGTCGGGAATTTCTGTCTGCGGGCAGCAGAACTTGGGAGGATCCTGGAGAAGTCTAGCTCGAGGGCAGCAGGCGTTAGGCCTCTTCCGGATTATTCTCATCCTGGTTTGGGTGGTTGGGATATCTGGCTGTGGCCGCCAGGAAAAGCTAGAGGTACCGTCGGCCGGTATCACGGTGGATAAACAGCCGGTTGGGAAAGAAAGAGAAGTCTCTCCATCGCCGGCCCCGGCCATTACTCCCCGGGATCAGGAGCAACCTCCAAAAACGGTCCAGGAGGTGGGCCCGCCTGCTTCGGGCCAAGACCCGATGGAACTGTTGCGAAAAGTTGTTGCAGCTTACAAGGCAGCTCCGGGCTATCGGGATAAGGGATATGTAGAGGTGAGGGCGGAAGTCGAGGGCCAGCCGCGGGTAATGATGAAAGGGGATTACATGGTTTATTATGCTCGGCCCAATCGTTTTCGCGTGCAGTGTTACAATGGGGTGGTTGTCTGCGATGGGGAACAAATGTACGGAATAACGGTAGGGCTACCGCAGCAGGTTTTGCGTCGGCCAGCTCCGGCCGGGCTTGACATCGGGATGATTTATTCGGACATGGAACTTGCCCAAGCGATGGCGAATGGTCCCACCCGGCCGGCATCTTGGATGCCGATCCCCTTGGTGCTGCTGGCTGCTCAGGACCCACTGAAGACTTTGCTCTACGGGGCTCAGCCTCCGCGGCTTTTAACACCGCAGAGAATCGAGAAGGCCCTTTGCGACCGCGTGGTTTTCGAACGACCGGATGGTGCTCTTATTCTTTGGATTGATCGCTCGGATTGGGTCATCCGTCGGATAGAGTTCCCTTCGGTGCCGCTTGCGGCCATGTTTCCCCCGCAACAAGTGCGGAATTTGCAGATCGTTGCGGAATTGGTCGGAGCAGCTCTCGAGCCACCTGCCGACGATCAACCCTTCCGGTTCACTATTCCAGAGGGAGTGGAAGTGGTGGAAGACCTCCAGCCTCCGTCTTTACGGTGGTTAGGACAAACGTTACCCAATTTCGAGGCAGTTACCTTGGAGGGCAAGCCACTTACCACTCAAGAACTTTCTGGCAAACTCGCGGTGATCGAGCTTTGGGCTACTTGGTGTGGCAATTGCCGGGAAAGTCTTCCCCTGATCGAGCGGGTCCACCAAATCTATAAGGACTCGGAACAGATTCGTTTTTGGGCGATTAGCCTGGACGAGCCCGCGGTATCCGATATTGACCTCCAAAATGTCTTCAACAGTTTGAGAGTAACGATTCCCATTGCCCGCGATCCGAAAAGGACTTTGGCCGGCTCGTTGGGGATCTCAGGCATCCCCACTTTACTTCTTGTGGATGCCAAGGGAGTGATCCAGTACATGGAAACAGGAGTTCGGCCGGATTTGGGGGAACAACTCCGCTTGCGAATTGAACGGGTGCTTGCTGGGGAGAGCATTTATCGTGAGCCCTTGGAACTCTACGAGCGAGAGCTCAATCAATTCCGGGAGCTATTTGCGAAATGTCTCCAGGAGGATTTGTACGTGTTTCCGGGTGCCTTGGAGCCGGTTCCAGAAGGACCGCGGATTGTCCCCCGCTCCGAGCCGAAGCATCACTACTTGGAACCCTTGTGGGCAAATTCGGATGTGAAGCAACCTGGGAACATCCTTGTGCTCCCGAAGGACTCAGGGGGCTGGCCAAACGTCTACGTGATTTCCGAAGGCAAGAAGGCCTTGGAAATTGGGGCCGAGGGCAAGGTCATCTCCGAAGTGTTGCTGAGCGAGCGGGAGGATTCGCCCATTTATTTTCTGCGATGGGCGGTGGACGGCAGCGGAAATCTCTTGCTCGCTGGCTGGGCTAGCCCGGGCCTAGAGGTGACGATCTTCGACGCTTCGTGGAAGCCAATCCTTGTTTTCCCTCCGAATGCTCGGGAGAATCCTCATCCTGGAATTGGGGATGTCCGGTTTGCTGATTTGGACGGAGACGGAAATCTGGAACTTGCTGTGGGATATTGGAATGTAGTAGGCGTTCAGTATGTGTCTTTGGAGGGCAAGCGGATTTGGTCGAACCGATCGCTGACGGATGCCCTTCGGGTCATCGTGTATGAAGACGAGAAAGAAGGCCGAGAGGAAATTTGGGCCATGGATACTCGAGGCGGTGTCGGTGGGGCGGTGGCCAGATTAAACAAGGAAGGACGGCGGGTGGGGCAGATTGCTTTTCCGGATCGAATCGTGGTGTGGTTGTACGGAGCTGATCTGGATTCGGACAGATGTACAGATGTCTGCCTTCTTACCTTGGATGCTCGAGGGACCCTCGCCGCGGTGGGGGTGGATGCCAGTGGGGAGGTGCTTTGGGAATATCAGGTTCCGCTGGGATTACATCTCCGCCCTGTCGAGCCGGTTACTCACGGTCAGATCACCCCCGATCCTCCTGCCCAGTGGATCATCGCGGCAGCTGACGGCTCCATCCACTGGTTGAGCAAAGAGGGTTCCTTGGTGGACAGTTTCGCCTACGGGAAGGAAATCTGCGGCCTTGCTGTGCTGTCGGGACCGGAATGTCCAGTGCTTTTGGTATCTACACCAGATGGAGTGGAGGCCTGGCAAATCCGTCAGCGGTAACCTCCGGTGATTCCGAGGGTTTTTCGGAGACAATAGAGTTGGACTCCCTCCGCCTAGGAAAGAAAGCCGGCCGGGCCGGGTCCACTCTCCTTGGGGCTAAACTTCCTCGAGTGCCGAGGCCAACGCGGGGACGAATTGTGCGGGTAGGAAAAATCGTATGGGCGAGGGAGGTCAACTCGGGATCGACCGGTGCCGTTCGAATGCAAATTCCACCGTGGACGGTGGCCTCATGGGAAAACCATTGGGCCTCCGGCCCTCGACAATTCCCGGAATTGCAGAAAGGAGGAAACATCAAATGAGGGCCCTTCCACTGGTTCAAGGGTTCGGTGCGTTGGTCCTTGGGATGGTATTTGGGAGTTTGGTGTGGGCTCAGGAAGAGATCACGATTTTCGATCCTGCCGAGGTGAAGGATCCAGGAACCTTGAAAGTATCCGGTGGCAAGGCGGGGATCGTGATCGGAGATCTTAAGGCTTCTGTGGATGCCATTCCCGGGCAACCTTCCTCGGGATTCGAGCGGGTATTGAACTCGAAAAGAATTCTGATCGAAGTAGCTCCAGGGGCTAACGCAGCGGGGCTGGAATTGGCTAGTAGAGAACGGGCGTGGGATCTGTCGGCCTATCGGTATCTTGCTGCTGAGTTGCGGAATGCTTCCGATCAATCTGTCCGGGTTTACTTATCTGCCCGAAGTCACATGCCGAAGGGGCGGACCCTCTCCCGGCAGATCCGACTGGGGCCCGGGGAAAGTTATTTCCTCAGACTGACCCTCCGACGGACAGTGCCGGAGGCCTTGGAGGGAAAGTTTTACGGGATGCGAGGCTTTCCTGCCTTGATGGATCCCGAGCGGGGGATCGACGTCAGCCAGATCATCTGGATTTCGGTGGGAATGCGGGGGGTTAGTCCGGGTGCCAAGCTGGAGATAGGCCGGGTCGTGGCTTTGGGATCGGCAGAGCTTCCCGGTTGGGCAGTGGGCAGAGGGAGTGAAATTTTCCCCATCATTGACCGGTTCGGGCAGTATAACCAGGCTGATTGGCCCAGGAAGACCAAATCGGAGGAAGACCTGCGGAATTGGGCGGCGGAGGAGAAAGCAGATTTAGAAGCCAATCCGGGGCCTTCGGACTGGAATCGTTACGGCGGCTGGACTGCCGGGCCAACTCTTAAAGCCACCGGGCACTTTTATCCCACGAAGCTGCGGGGGAAATGGTGGCTTGTGGACCCCGAGGGCCGGCTTTTCTGGTCCCATGGGGTCGATTGCGTTCGGGCCATCACGGCCACTACCCCCATCACCGACCGCT
>Ga0272449_1000538_pt1 | contig 44604 bp, 55 predicted proteins | sample YNPCB0241_FD_198679 | JGI IMG/M metagenome (GOLD analysis project Ga0272449, IMG submission 198679) | Hot spring sediment microbial communities from Yellowstone National Park, WY, United States - YNP-CB-024-1 | ecosystem: Environmental > Aquatic > Thermal springs > Hot (42-90C) > Sediment...
AACTCTTGAAAAGCTTCTAAACCACGACGGTAAACATTACATGTTCCGAGCTTCAAAACAGAAAGAAACTCGGAAACCTCAAAATCAAACTTAAAAAACATAAGAAGCACCTATTGAAACGAAAATAAAAAAAGAAGGGGTTTTGCGGGAGATTTCGCCACTTATTTTGAGTAACAGCCAACACGCCAGCCTTTTTAAATAACACGCATGATTTTACTTGCGTTTTCTGAAGATTTTCGCGCCTTCCATGTCTGTTACGTATTCGAAGCTGGTTTCTATGAAGGCACATTTAAATATTGTCGGCGCAAAATACTGGATGTCGTCACGTCAGCCCTATAAGCGTGGAAACAATAAATAATTCAGCTTTTAATTTGAAGAGATGGTGATGCCAATGGGCTGGAGAGGTTGGCTTATTCTCTTTTTAATTGTTATTCTCATTTTAGGAAGCAGCATAGCATATCTCATGCTCTACAACGAGCAAACTTATCGGCAAATTTGCAGCCTTGAATTGTTCGGCGTTGGAGAGCCTATAACATTTCGTCATGTAAAGGAGAACCTTAGCCTTCAGCAGTCTTTTGAAGCGCTTCAATTGCTTGGCATTAGGAGATTGCGAGAATGGATTTGGATGGGAGCTTTTTTAATTAATGAAACGACTTTAAATCAAACTTTTGCAGAAACTTTAAACCTAGTCGTCTCAGAGATGATGGCGAGCAACATAACTGTTATGGGTATGGCTCATGATTTTCCAAGTTGGATGACTGGTATAGAAGGAGACCTGCAAGCGGTTCCTTACAGAGACACTGCGCCTGGTTCGGATTACATGAAGTTCTTAGAAAGGTATAGGGAGTCTTGGAAAACCCTTGCAGCGGCATTTCAAAACATAACCTTTTGGGAGATAGGAAACGAGTTCAACATCGACGCGTTTCTTCACCCTCCAGATTTCCCTAAATCTAACTTTTCCCTTCAAGAGAAAGCCGACATAACAACCGACCTTCTATATTATGGTTCGCTGGGCGTTCATGAAGGAAATCCAAAAGCAAAAACTGTTTTAGGAGGCCTCGCACCAGACAATGGCATAGCTGGAATCGCCCTTTTCCTCGAAAGGCTGTATGCGAACATAAAAAGTGGTCGGTGGCCAAGCACAAACCCCGATGACTATTTCCAAATTGCCTGTTGGCATCCTCATCTTTTCCATGAGGAACCTGCGATTTCGAATTGGGTGAACCCAAACAAAGCTGTTTACAGTGTTATGGAACGTTACGGAGACGGAGACAAGCGGGTGTTTTTCAGCGAGTTCGGCTACAGCGACTGCAACATTTCTCAAGAAAATATTTCAAAATATTTGCTTGAAGCCTTTAAACTTGCAGGTGCCTTTCCATGGCTTGAGACGATTTACTGGTTTAGGCTTATAGAACCTGAACCAACCACCACAAGCGAAAACAATCCGCCGGGATACGGCCTCATAAAACTAGATTGGACATGGAAACCAGCAGCCTACACATATCAATCGCTGGCAAAAGGGGAAACTGGCTCCCAATAGCAAACTTTTGTTGGCGGTGCTGAACACGCTAGAGTATTCGGCGAAAGAATCGGCTATTAGATATATCTATTTTTGGAATATGGATTTTAAATTGTGATTACGTTTTCTTTTTTGGTGTTGGTTTGAATAGGCGGCAACTTTATAGGATGCTTAAAAATTGCGGTTATTCTGATAAGGCTGTTACGGCAATACTTGAATGGTATAAATGACCTTTTCAGCGTTTGTTAATGAAGCAGCCTTGAAATTAAGTTTTCTTGATAAAATACTAGGCTCTACCAATTGCTCTTATACATCCCAATTTCAACGTTGCTCTTTAAATGTTGTCGGCGCAAAATTTCAACGAACAACAACATTTAAACTTCAGGACATAAGCCAAACTTTGTCAATAACTATTGACTTGTCGGTCAAGGCTGATAGAATTATATCATCCCCTTTCTCCTTTTTATAACGTGGTGAATATGGGCTCAGACGATGATGTTTTTGAAGCGGTGGCGCATCCGTTACGTATTGAAATCCTCAAAATATTAGCCAAGCATCCAAGAAGGTTCGCTGATATTAAAAAGGTGCTTAACATTGAGAGCAGCGGCCTACTGGATTTTCATTTAAAGAAGCTTAACAACCTGATTAGCGTAAACAGTGAAGGTTGCTATGTTTTGACTGAGAAAGGATTTGCTGCGCTTCAAGCAGTTGAGATCTTATCGAAATATGGCTGGCAGAAAAGGGCCTTCTACATGAATCTTTTAGCATGCATAGCAATAAACGTGTACGCTTTTCTGGTAAACAAAGACTGGTTTCCCATAGTGTTAGTTGTAACCGCAGCATGGATGACCTTTTACAGTTACTGGACTTTTATTAAAAGACATATTCCTCTCAAAGGCAATATTAAGCGTAAAAGTTAAACTGATGAAAATATGAGAAAACATTTGTCCAATAGGGGGGTTGCGACTTTGACTTATTTGCCTGCTGTCAAGTTGGCTGGTGTTTCCAAACGTTACGGCGACGTGACTGCCGTGGACTATCTTGACTTGGAAGTTAAAAAGGGGGAAATATTAGGTCTTCTAGGTCCAAACGGTTCAGGGAAGTCGACAACAATAAAAATGATTTTGGGGCTTGTGAAGCCTGACTCTGGATCCATAAATGTTTTAGGCGTTAATGTTGAGGACGACCCAGTTGCAGTTAAAAGGAAAGTGGGTTACGTCCCTGAATCGCCTCGCATCTACGAGTTTCTAACAGGGATCGAGTTTCTCGACTTCACAGGAGACGTTTATGGTATGGCTCCAGAAGAGAAGAAAAAGCGAATTGAAGAGTTTGTTATGGCTCTGGATTTAGAGGGAAGAGAAGGCGACATAATAAGCTCTTATTCCGAAGGTATGAAACAGAAAGTCGTCATTATTTCTGCTCTAATGCACAAGCCTGAACTTCTGCTTTTAGATGAGCCCTTAAGCGGCTTAGACCCAAAGTCTGCGCGAATTGTTAAGGATTTATTGCGCGAGCTAGCCTCGCAAGGAGTGACTGCCATTATGTCTACCCACGTTTTAGAGATTGCCCAAGCCATGTGCGACAGAATAGCCATAATGTATGGTGGAAGACTGTTGGCGTTGGGCACCATGAAAGAATTGAGGGCGAAAGCAAAAATGCCTGAATCAGGCTTAGAAGACATTTTCCTTAAGCTTACAGGAACTGGCGATATTAAACCCATTGTCGAGGCGTTGACGAAGTGAGCTGGAAAACTGTTCTTAGACTTGTAAGCGTAAATGTTAAGGCTTCCCGCATGATTAGAGGTGAAAAATTTAGAAGATATCGGGAAAACAAGGGAGTTACCTACGCTTTATACTTGTTGGCATGTGCTCTCGGGTTGCTGGTCGGCTGGATTGTTGGAAACTTCTTCAGAGGAATAACCGACCAGGCTTTAAAAAATGTTATTCTGGAAGGCGCAGCCAACCTTTTCGTTACGCTGCCAACAGTAGTGCTTCTTTACGGGCTCGTTTTCACCCAAATGAGCCAAATTCAACGTGCGGGCTTCAAAATTTCAATTCAACCTCTCTACTGGCTGCCAATCACTTGGGAGGAACATACTGTTGCATCTGTGTTGGCTAATATGTTAGGGGTGCCTCTCATAATTACAACTTTTATTTGTTCAAGCATTCTATTGGCTTCTTTATTCTTGGGTTTGGTTCCTCTGGCCGTATTCACTGTGTTCGCTTTGTTAGTAAGCCTATTTTTGGCAAGCATCACCACTGAAGCTTTTAAAATTTTGCAAGTGAGGATTTCTGGAACTGTGACGAAGGCTGCTGGCCGAGCTGCAGTGTGGGTGAGGCTTATTGGCTCCATAATATTTTTTGTAGTCTTCTATTCAGTTTATTTTTCCCTTTACTATAACGTGTCGCCCCTAACTCTTATTGAATCAGTTGTTAGCGGACAGAGAATGCTATGGTTTATTCCTTATCTATGGCCGGGAGTAGCCCTCTCCGCTTTTGCCTCGGGCTTTCTGTTTGAAACTTTCCTATTTTCATTCGCCTCTCTTGCCTTTATCTACTTCCTCTTTCGGGTTGCTGTTAATCTGAATGTTAGGTTTGGCTTGTATGAGGCTCCTTCCCTTAAGATATCTCGTGGAGTTTATGCTCCTAAGGCTGGTTTCCTTGGAAAGCTGGGTTTCTCTTCTTTGGAGGCTGCTATTATTCGGAAAGACTTCAAGGCTTTTACAAGGCGGTATGAGCTTATGTTCATTTTCATTTTTCCAATAATAGTTATTATTATGCCTATTCTCTCCACAATGAGGGGTTCCGCTTTGCCGCAGACCTTTTCGCCTTTTATATTCGTTTACTTAACGCTTCTTCCCGGAGCTTTAATGACCGTTATTTTAGGAAGCATTATTGTTGGCTCTGAGGGAAAAGGAATTAATTATCTATTCGCTTCGCCTATCTCTGCAAAGAGTCTTATTAAGGCAAAATATTCCTTCACAACCATTTTCAGCCTTGCGGTAACTCTTATTTGTTCGGTAGTTGCAGGCTTATTGACGGTTACTTCGATACAGATAGCTGTTATAGGTTTTGTTGAGGCGGTTTTTCTGATATTCGCCCTTGCAGGAGTTTCTCTCACCTTTGGAATAAAGGGAGCTGATTTCCGCGAACTCCCTCCAAGACCTAGAATGATAGAGCCTATATGGAGTTTAGTCAACCTGATTGTTTGTTTATTCGTAGGTTTATTGATAGTTGCGCCCTTAATCCCCTATGGCATAATGCTTATTTTTGAAGCTGGAGACTGGCTCGCCATCTCTTTGCCCTTGCCGGAATACTATCCATACTTGGCGTTGTTCGTGAGCGGAATTATAGCAATCGCCATAGCCTTCGTATTCTATAAGATGGCGTTGGGCAATGCTGAAAAGCTATTGCTTAAGGCTGAAGTGTGAAGGATTAAGGAACTTCAACACCTATATTATTCTTTGTTTACAAAAAAATGATTTTGAGAGGTTTTCTGAATGGAACCAGCCATTGAAACTGTTGGATTAACAAAACGTTATGACGCGTTAACCGCGGTTAACAAGCTTAACCTTCAGGTTAAGCGGAATACTATTCACGGCTTTTTAGGTCCTAATGGTGCTGGAAAAACGACAACCATAAAAGTTTTAGTGGGCTTGCTAAGAGCCGATGAGGGAACCGTGAAAATTCTCGGGCAAGAAGTGCACGGAGACATGCCCAATGTCAGGTTAAGGATAGGATATATGCCTGAACTCCCCAAATTCCCGAAACACTTGAAGGGATGGGAGCTTCTTGACATTTACGGCAGAATGTATGGAATGAGCGCGCAGCAACGCAGAGAGCGTATTCCTAAACTTTTGGAGATGGTGGGGCTTAAGGGAAGGGAGAAAGACTTTATTGGGAAGTACAGCAAAGGGATGCAGCAGCGCTTAGGTATTGCCCAAGCCTTGCTGAATGAGCCTGAACTGGTTATTTTAGATGAGCCTAGCCTAGGCTTAGACCCTGTTGGCATGGTTGAAGTGAGAGAACTGGTAAAAGAAATAGCGAAAGGAGGCATGACGGTTTTCCTCTCTTCCCACCTGTTGTTTGAGGTTGAACAAATCTGCAGCCACGTAACCATTATTCATAAAGGAGTATCCTTAATCTCCGACACTATTCATAATGTTTCTAATAGGCTTTCTGGGCAAGCTGTACTTCAAGTGGAAATTGCCAAGCCTTCAGATGCGATTGTTGAAGCCCTAGAGAAGTTGCCATTCGTTTCTGATGTTTCTCAAGAAGGCAATGTCTTAAGTATTGAATTGAAAACACGCGATGATGTGAGGGCGCAGGTTTCGCAGGAAATTACAAAAGCTGGAGGCGTCATAGTTTCCATGAATTTGAAGGGCCAAACTCTTGAGGAAGCCTTTATGCAGCTAATCGCCCAACAGCAAGGAGTAAAAAGGGAATGAGCCCAAAAACAGTTCCAAGCTGGAAGACCCGCTTATGGGCAGTGGTAAAATATGAGCTGTTATGTAATGTTCGGAAGAAAAAGTTTTTAGGCATGGTTGTAGTTGCCTTTGTCCTCGCAACCCTCTCTTTGGTCCTGCCCATTGTTTTAAGCAACGTTATTGGTCAACCGCTAACCAAAAACCCTGATTACGTGGTCAACTCTGGTATAGGCATTGGCGGACTAGGCATGTTCCTTTTTGCCGTAGTCACCGTAATGAACAGCATTTCAGGCGAGTTTGAAAGCGGCACCATTGTTCCCCTTTTAACTAAGCCCGTCTCAAGGACTATGGTTTTCCTAGGCAAGCTCCTCGCGGCTTTTATAACTCTCCTCTTAACATACGCGGTTCTTTTTCTATACATGACTGTTGGCGGAACAATTATTTACGGGCCTCAAAACAACCTCCACCTGGTTCCCCTATCCTTGCTTGGAAGCATACTAAGCACGCTCGTTTGGATAGCCATAGTTTTGGCCATAGGCTCTGTTTCTAAAAGCTCGCTTATGGCTGCCCTAGGAGCCTTCGGAATCTTCATAGCATTAACCATAGGCGCATCGATAATTTCAGTGTTTTCAGAACAAGCTTGGGTTCTAAACTATTTGCCTGGAAACGGGGCTACAGGCTATATAAAAGGGGTAGCCTCAGACAACCTATACGCGCCGGGACTAGCTATATCAACGGGAACAGATTCCATTGCAGCTAACATTGTTAACTATGCCCTTTACCCCTCAGCAAACGTGACTTATGTAAAAATAAACGTGTTCGCAGCTGGACAGCCTTCTTCAATTAGTGAGCTTTACACTGAACTATACACGGAGCCTCTCTCATTCGTTCTAATAAGACTATAGGTGTGGCAGCAGCCTATACGCTTGCCTTCCTATTCCTATCATGGTATGCGTTCAAGCGGGCGCAGGTGCTTGAATAGGAAATAGTTTATTCAGAATCTGACTTTAAAATATGTATAATCCATACTTGAAATTCACAGAATTTAAGTGTTCTAAGCCTAATTTCCTAATTAAGCATGTATGCGGGGCGGTTTATCCAGTTGGGTGAACAATATTATTGCGTTATAGAAGTGAAGGTTCCAAGCGGGCCGAGGGGATGGCAAATTTTGGTTAATGACAGAATGAAAGATGTTTTGGAAGAGTTGAGGGCGACTGTTTAAGAGCTTGGAGGAAAAGTTCACATCAGATATTAACGCCTAAATTTAGTAGAAAACGGCTAGAGGGCCTCTTTTGCCGCTTCCTTATAGATTTCAAAGTCATGCTTGGTGAACAGGACAAGGGTTACCTCTTCAAGTTTGTCTTCTTTCTCCAAAAACTCTTTAACCGTTGAAAGGGTTATTCTGCACGCTTTTTCAATTGGAAAGCCGTACGCGCCTGTGCTTATCGATGGAAAAGCTATGGTTTTTAAGCCCTTAGATGCCGCCAATTTTAATGAATTGCGATACGCATCTGCCAAAAGCTCAGCCTCGCCGTTTTTTCCTCCTTGCCAAACTGGCCCAACCGTGTGAATGACGTATTTTGCTTTTAGGTTTCCTCCCGTGGTGATTACAGCCTTTCCTGTTGGCAGTCCGTTAGGCCATTCAATAGCCCTTATACACTTGCATTCTTCGAGAATTTTAGGTCCGCCCTTCCTATGAATGGCTCCGTCCACTCCGCCTCCTCCCATCAACGAAGGATTTGCAGCGTTAACTATGGCGCCTGTTTCCATTTCAGTTATGTCGCCTTGAACCAAGCGAAGCTTCGCCCTTCCAATTTGAAATTCACAACGGTTTTCACCCATTGCCTATCCCATTAATTCACTAGCCAACTTCCCTTTTTTAAGCGTTTAATCACTGCGAAACCGAAAGCCCCTGTCAAGAACTGCCATGCACTCATAGTAAAGCTGAAACAATAAACCATAAGCCAAAAAATACTAGGATGGCAAAGCATACAATAAACACTAGATTAAATACTTTCTGGGTCCAAAAGCGCCGCGACTTGAAAACCGTTACAGAAACAAACGTATCCCATAGAAGGTCGCATGACCAGTGGGTTATAGCAAAAATTAAAAGGCCTACGAAGCCAAAAAACGCTGCATTTTCCACGAGAGCAGCTCCTATGGTAGCCCATGAGATGAAAAAGTATGGGTTTGCAGCAGTTGCAATTAATCCAGCAGCGAAAGAAGAATGTTTATAGCCTCCCTTAGGATTTTGGTGTTCTTCGCTTTTTTCTTTTCGCGCCTTAAGCGTTTGAAAACCGATATATATCATGATGGAGCCTCCAACTAGGCCTATAACCTTGTGGACTATGGTGTTAGCCAGAAACTCTGAAAGTCCCAGATATAATAGTAGGATGAGGGGGAATTCTATGGCTCCGTGTCCAAGGGCAATCAGAGCTCCAGCCGCTTTACTCCTATAACCTTTCGCGATGATTACAGCGAAAACTGGGCCTGGCGTAACAACCAAGGGCACTGATATCAAAACCACAGAAGCCAGAAAGAATGGGAAATCGGTTATCAATGCCATATTAAGCACTAGCGCCTTAAGTGTGAGTTTGGAATAGGATGTGCTTCTACATTAATTTTACGAATTGTTTCTGTATTTCTATTATGGATGCGCTGTCTTTTGCCTTTGCATAGCTTTCAAGTCTTTCAATGTTTACTTCTATGAACGTGTGTCCCCACTTAAAAATGGAAAGCAGTCTTTCAGCTTCTCCTCTGAATCCCGCAATGTATAGGGCTGCCGCTAGGGCTTCAACCGTGCTAAGCTTTGTGGGACTTCCGAAGTTCACTGGGTTTCCGGCAATTAAGTATGGTAAGCATCTGGATGTTCCCCTAACACTTTTAAGCAGCGGCTTTTCAGCGTGTTCCCAACTGAAGTCCAAGGCTGCCAAGCCGAATTCTTCGACGCGTTTTCTATCGGCAGGCGAAAAGGCTATTTCTGAAAAGGGGTTCAAAACCACAGCCCTTTTTGGAATAAACTTGATCTGGCGCACTATGCGAATTAAACCGTGGCGTTTAAGCTTTAAAGCCGTGCATTTTTTAGGGTCGCATTGTCCTGCATGGTAAACGATTATTCTAATTGGTTTTTGCACCTGTTCTGCGCACCTTAACGTGGCTCATAGGGTCATCTAGCACTTTTGGAATCCAGTTTAAAAGGTCTGTTGCAACCATATGATACCCTTTCTCTTCAAAAACGAAATCGCCTGCGGCTCCGTTGACGAACGCTCCTGCAACCGCCGATTCAAAAGGGTCTGCTCCCTGCGCCAGAAAAGCTCCGACAATGCCTGAAAGCACATCTCCTGTTCCGCCCACGGTCATACCCGGGTTTCCAGTGAAATTCAGTTTGAAACGTGTTCCATCAGAAATTATGTCCGTCGGCCCCTTTAGTAGCAGAACAGCGCCCAGTTCCGCTGCAGTCCCTTTTACTTCTGAAACTTTATCCATTAGCTTTTCTGGAAGCGTCTTTCCAGTTAGTATGGCATATTCTCCAGCGTGGGGAGTTAAAACCACTGGCACTTTTAGCCTCCTTTTAAATTCTGCAAATGCCTTTAAACCATCCGCATCCAACAACAGCGACTTACCAAAATTTTCAACAGTCTCAATTATAGCCTTAGCCGCCTCTCTTGTTTCCGTATGCAATCCCAATCCAGGACCTAGAACAACTGCATTAACTCTTTCCACATAATTTTTCAAAGCTGGTATGTTGCTCGGGTTTAGGTGTTCTCCATCAAGTTTCACGGTGATTAAGTCAGGCGACATAGCTGAAATAGCATGAGCGGTTTTCTCTGGTGCAGCAACATAAGCCAAGTCAACACCAGTTCGCAGAGCAGCTAATGCCACCAAAGCCGGAGCGCCGGAAAAGGTTTCGCTTCCTCCGATAACTAATAGTCTTCCAAAATCTCCCTTGTGGGATTCCTTTAGGCGTGGTTTTAAAACTAGTTGAGCGTCTCCTGGACCAGCATAATTTCCAAACTCTTTTGGCAAGCCTATGCTTTTCACGGCTAGTTCGCCGACGTAATCCTTAGCATTTTCAAGACCTTTCTTTGACTTGTGAAATGTTATCGTTAGGTGGGCTTTAACGGCGGTTCCGAGAACTTCTCCAGTGTCAGCGTCTATGCCTGTTGGCACGTCAACAGCAACCCTGAAAGCATCAAGCAAGTTAATTTTTTCAACAAGTTGGAGAATAGGCGGTTTCAGCTTGCCCTTTGTTCCTGTTCCAAGAAGAGCGTCAACAACTATTTCCGCTTTGACTTCTGGTATTAGCGTGCTGTCTTGAACTTCGTATATTGAAATAGTTTCCTTTAAAGACTGCAAGGCGTTCCAGTTTTCTAGGGCTGCTTTATGGGAAATATCTTTAGCCTTTCCTGCAAGAACTACTGTAACCTTGAACCCCATGGCTGAAAGATGACGTGCAGCTACAAAACCGTCGCCGCCGTTGCCGCCTAAACCACAGAAAATTGCAACGGATTTGTCTTGCTTAAACCTTGAAGCTATTTCTAAGGCTACGCTGTGCCCTGCATTCTCCATGAGTTGAAGCAGAGACACTCCAAAATATTCGGCGTTTAATTCTAAAGCGCGCATCTCACGGCTTGTAATGGTATCTATTTCACGGCTTTCTGTTGACATGCTTAAACCTAATAGCTATTATTGTCTGACAAAGGATAAGAAGGTTTTCAGTCACATATAATTGAAACCTCACAGCATGCTTGCGCGACTATTATAGGCACATTTATCGCTTTTTAATGCCTTTACCCCTACATATTTTCCTCGGTTAACAACAAAATATTTTAATGCACAATACAGACAATAATATGAGGAGATTTAAATGCCAAAAGCCTTTGTGTTAATAAACACTGAAATAGGTTCCGAGGCAGACGTTTTAAAAGACCTTAAAAAAATTGAAGGCGTTGAAGAAGCGTTCTCCGTTTACGGAGTCTACGACATAATTGCAAAAGTAACCGCAGACACAATGGATAAACTTAAGGAAATAGTAACATGGCGCATAAGAAGGCTTGACAAGGTTAGATCAACATTAACAATGATAATAATTGAAGAGCAGCCAAAGTAACCACAACCTTCCCTCCATTTCTATTTCGCCCCAAACCCCCCTAACTAACTATTTTAACCTCTAAACGTAATGGATGATAGGCTGCCATAAATGGCTATTAAAACAATGCACATCGGAATAGACGACACAGATTCGCCGAGAAAAGGATGCACAACATATGTTACAGCGATTTTAGTGGAAAAACTGCACACACTCGGCGCCCAATTCATAGACTATCCCAATCTTGTTAGGTTAAATCCGAACGTTCCATGGAAAACAAGAGGAAACGGCGCCCTATGCCTCAGAATAAAATGCGACGAAAACACTGTGGAAGAAATTAAAGAAACAGTTATGGAAGTGGTTGAAGAAAACTCGGATTTAGACTATGAAGGCACAGATCCAGGCGTGGTCTTCCTCGCAGGGACAAAAATTCCACGGGAAATTAAAAATTTCGCAAGAAACGCCATCACTGGAATTGTAAAATTAAAGGATGCCTTAAAACTTCTGAAAAAGTTTAGAGGCGAAGCTGTTGGCTTTAAAAAGGCGCGTGGAATAATCGGCGGTTTAGCAGCCATAGGCGAAACTCTTCAAGGAGACCACACTTTCGAAGTAATTGCTTACCGCACTCCTGAAAACTATGGGCAAAAACGGAAAGTAGACGCGGCGTCAATTGTGGAGATGAACAAGGCGACGGCTCCATACACTTTCAATAACATTGACCCGGAGACTGGCAGAATATTGATTACACCGCGGGGTCCAGACCCAATCCTCTTTGCCATTAGGGGCGAAACCCCTGAAATAGTCAAGAAAGCTTTTGAAATGGTTAAGCCGCTTGAACCAGTAGAGAGATGGGTTATATTTCGAACAAACCATGGGACAGATGCACACCTAAAACGCGTTGAACAACTTATTCAAATAAAACCGTACCATCCGGTGATTGCTAGAGGAATAGTGGCGGCAAATCCGAAACTAATCCCGAGGCGGCATGTAATCTTTCCCATTAAAGATGATGATACATGTGTTGATTGTGCTGCATATGAGCCTACTGGCATCCTAAGAAAGGCGGCGGTTAAACTGGTTGAAGGAGACTGTGTGGAAGTTTACGGGGGAGTCCGCGCTCCTTCACGTAATTGTCCCTTAACTATAAACCTTGAAAAGTTGCGGGTTCTTAGGCTTATGCCTAAAATGGTTTACCGCAATCCCCTTTGTCCAAAGTGTGGTAAACGGTTAAAGTCTATGGGGAAGGCTAAGGGTTTTAAATGTGAAAAGTGTGGTTTGCGGTTTTCCGATTTAAGCAAGGTCGGGGTTAAAGTGAAACGTGAGTTGGCTAAAGGACTGTATGTTACTTCGCCTAGGTCTCAGAGGCACCTTACAAAGCCTATTGAACGTTATGGAATGGAAAAACGCGGCTTAATAGCTAAAGAGTTTATTGACGGGTGGCATTATCCATAGCCCTTAGCTTTCTCGAACCTTGAATATTTCGCACAGCAGCCTATAAAGTTCATCGCCGCCTTCCACTTTTGAAAAAAGCTCCTTTTCAGCCTTAAGAATGCGTCCAACAGCTTGGTAAGTCTGTCTCCACCCCGTTTCTTGACACATCAGCTTGAAGTTTTTCATTTCAATCCAAGCTCGGAAAATCAAAACAGCAAACATGCCCAGCGTCAACGCGAGGTTTAATATGTATATTTCAAGGATGTCCAGCTTTTCACCCCCTCTTTAAATTTACATGCTATGAGAAGTTTTATAAATCAGCGGCATTTAAATCAATGCAAGTTTGAAAGATGGTTTTGGAGAGGTTTCAATGAGCGAGGTTTTATCTCCCATAATCTATCAGTTAGGTATAGGCGGCATAGGCGGTTTCATAGTAGGGTACGCCCTTAAAAAGATAAGCAAACTCATCCTAATTTTAATCGGCATATTCATAATTGCGCTTATCTATCTGGGTACGGCGGGAATAATAAGCATAAACTATGAGGCACTTTTTACAGCTATAGGCAACATGCTTGGGGCGGCTGGAACGGCATCCTCGTGGCTTATTCATTCGGTGGCGCTTATTCCCTTTGCTGGAAGCTTCATCGTGGGTTTCCTGATAGGCTTCAAACTTGGGTAACGAAATGTTTTAAATGCACGCACGCAGTTTATCCTCTGAAACTTATTGCTGAAGAAGCTAACGGGAGTGTTGGAAGAATTGGAGAAATTTCCAGCAGAGGAATACGCCCTTCCCTTTTTTAAGGAGTTTGGCTACATTAGAAAGCGTTGCCCGCGGTGCGGCGCATATTTTTGGACGTTAAACCCCGAACAGGAAACTTGTGGAGAAGCAAGACATGAAGGCTGCGCCTCATACACTTTCATAGAGAATCCGCCTACAAGACGAAGCTACAGCGTAAGAGAAATGCGTGAGGCTTTCCTTTCCTTTTTCGAAAAGCGTGGGCACACCCGTATAAGGCCTTATCCTGTTGTGGCAAGATGGAGAGACGACATTTACCTAACCCATGCAAGCATAATTGACTTCCAACCCTACGTGACTGAAGGGATTGCGCCGCCGCCTGCAAACCCCCTGGTTATAGCTCAGCCTTGTATACGCCTAGTGGACATAACCAACACTGGGCCAACATTCGGCAAATACATAACAATTTTTGAGATGGGAGGTCATCACGCCTTTAACTACCCTGATAAGGAGGTTTACTGGAAAGACCAAACTGTAAGATACCACGACGAGTTTGTTAAAGAATTGGGCATAAAGCCTGAAGAAGTAACCTACAAGGAGGAGGTTTGGTCTGGCGGTGGAAACGCTGGCCCCTGCCTAGAATGCATAATACGCGGATTAGAGGTTGCCACCCTAGTTTTTATGCAGTACAAGGTTGTCGGCAACGAGTTCGTTAGATTGCCGATACGAACTGTAGACACTGGCTATGGCATAGAACGCTACACTTGGCTTTCTCAAGGCTCTCCGAGTGCTTTTCACGCCATTTACGACGATTTGCTTGAAGAGCTTTTTAAAATGGCTGGAATAAGCCGTGTTGATAAAGATTTGCTGGCGAAGGTGGCGAGAGTTTCAGGCTTAATAAGCCTAGATAAAACAGCTGGTAGGCTTGAAGCTAGAAGGAAAATAGCGGAAATAGTTGGCATGAATGTAGATAAGCTTGACGAGGTTTTGCTTCCCATCGAGAATGCTTTTGCAGTTGCAGACCACACTAAATGCCTAACTTTCATACTTTCCGAGGGAGTTGTCCCCTCAAACATTCAGGAAGGATATTTGGCGAGGCTTCTCTTCCGCAGAATCTACCGTCTATTGAGGATGTTAGGTATTCCAGATAGACTTTACGACATAGTGGACATGCAGATTAACTATTGGTCTACGGATTATCCACAGCTTAAAGAGATGCGAAACGAGATAATGGAGATGCTTTCCGTCGAGGAGGAAAAATTCAAGGAAACCATAACGCGAGGAGAAAGCCTAGTGAAGCGAATAGCCAGCGAACTAAAAGCCAAGGGTGTTAAAAAGGTTCCAGTTGAAACTTTTACTGAGCTTTATGATTCTCATGGCGTTCCACCAGAAATTGTTAAAGAAATCGCGGAGGCTGAGGGTTTAACGGCTGAAGCACCTGAAAACTTTTACGCTTTAATCGCTGAAAGGCACATGCAGACGTTTAAGCAGACAGAAGAGATTAAAGCTGAAGAGCGGCTTGAAACGGAAGTGGCAGGCCTTCCAGAAACAGAGCTGTTGTACTACCGCGACCAATACATGAAAGAGTTTGAAGCAAAGGTTCTCAAAGTTATTGGAAACGAGTACGTTGTCCTAGACAAGACTTGTTTTTATCCTGAGGGTGGGGGACAACCAGCAGACAGCGGCTACCTCACGTTTAACGGAGAAAAAGTCGAGGTTGTTGACGTACAAAAAGTTGGTAAAGTAATAGTTCACAAAATTAGGGGCGAAACGGTTCCAAAGGAAAACGCCACTGTTAAGGGGGTTATAGACTGGGACAAGCGATACAGCCTAATGAAAAGCCACACCGCAACCCACATAATTAACAGCGCCGCTCGACGTGTTCTTGGACAGCATGTCTGGCAGTTTGGCACTCAAAAAGGTGTTGAAAGTTCAAGACTTGACATTTCCCATTACCGCAGGCTTACGCGGGAAGAAGTGCAGAAAATAGAAATTTTGGCTAATGAGGCAGTTTTGAGGAATATCCCAGTGGAAATTTCGTGGATGCCTAGAGCTGAGGCTGAAAGCCGCTACGGTTTCAGGCTTTACCAGGGCGGGGCGGTTCCAGGCAAAGAAATTCGCGTTGTGAAAATTGGAGATTGGGAAGTTGAGGCTTGCGCTGGCACTCACCTTAAGGATACTGGAGAAATAGGCTTCATCAAAATAATCCACTCAGAAAGAATTCAAGACGGCGTGGAGAGACTTGTATACGCCATAGGCATTCACGCGTTAAAAGCTGTGCAGAAAAACGAAGAGTTGCTCTGGCGGGTTTCAGAAATTTTGAACGCCCCGCTGGAAAAGCTGGATAAAACCGCGGAAAAACTTGTAAAAGAGCTGAGAAAGGCAAATGTGGAAAAGAGAAAACTCATAAAGGAGCTTGCAGAACGGGAAGGCGCTGTTTTGCCGGCTAAAACGGCTGAAGAAGTGAAAGAAGTGGATGGCTTAAACCTTGTTTTTCGCGACTTCAAAGAGAACATCGATGTTGACCGTATGGTTCAAACCGCAAACGAAATTATAAAAAAGAATGATGCCGCAGTTGCTATGTTCTATGGAGCAGACGAGGAAAACGCTCGAATAATGGTTATGGCTGGAAAAAAGGCTGTTGAGAAAGGAGTTAATGCGGCTGAAATAGTGAAAGAGGCTTCAGCAATTATTGGCGGTGGTGGTGGTGGAAGGCCAAACTTTGCTCAGGGTGGAGGAACTCGCATAGAAAAACTGCAGGAAGCCATTAAAAAAGCTGAAGAAACCCTGAAAAGACAGGTTAAGCAGCTGCACCGATAATTTTGTATGCGGTTTAGCTGAGGAAAAGCCAATAGCGTCTTTATCCCTATTTTTGGCAGCTTTCTATTTGCATGGTTTAACTTTTACGAGGTCTCCCCTCGTAATTCCAAGGGCATGCTGCACCTTGTCTGGAACTTCAATTATGTTTCCTTTTGAACTTTCCATGGATGCGACTTTGCAACGTGCCTTTTTGCCATCGACGGTTTCAACTTCAACTTCTTTCACTTTCTTGCCCAGTTGGGAAAGGGTTTCTTTTGGAATGCGAACTGTGCTAGTCCACATTGCATATAGCATGCCAAGGTTTTCCACTATGAACTGGTTTTCCGAAGGCTGCGCTGCAACCGCTAGCTTAATTTCGACCTCACGTTTTGGTTTTTCCTCTACCGCCTTTTCAGTTTCCTCTTCCACAGTCTCCTCAACAACTTGTTTAACTCTTTCTTTCAAAACTTCTTTTTTTGGCAATTGCCTTTGTTCCGCTTTAGGTTTAGGCGGAATGTTTTTAGGCTCAGAGAGCATGCATTCCACAGCTTTTTCACATGCCAAGCACTCTTCTGGAATTCCTTCACCTTTTGCACGTTTCCCCAAATATCCAAAATAATGTGGGCAACTGGAATCAAAGCTTGCAAAGCCCTGTTCGTCCATTTCTGTTCTCGCTTTCTTCGACAAAATCTTTCCTCACTAGAAGAAGTTAGCTTCGGACACCTTTATCCTTAATGAATCTACAATTAGTATCTGGAATTAAAACACGAAACGAAAAGCTGCCTCTAAATGCTGTAGGTAAAACATGGTTTTCCTTTTATTATTGCTTGTTTTCAGGCTGACTCGTTTATTTTCTTACCAACTTTTTCAGTCCATGCTTGGATTGGTATGGCGAACTTTTTTTCAACGTTGCTTCTGTGAATACTGTTGTAGGTGCAGAAAGACCTCACTTTGCCGTCTGGAGTTGCATAGTGGATGACGCATCTTTGGGCGCGGTCTAGGTCGAAGTTCCAAACATCCATAAAGTGCATTATTCCAATCATGACGACTCTGCGCATAAGCTTTCCTAGGGCTTCGTAGCTTCCCTTGGTTATCACGTCTTTGAGCAGTTCTCTAACGAAGGGAGACTTAACCATGGGCAGAAACTCAAGCATCTTCACCTTAGCCACCGTTCTCTTGCCTTTCACGCCAGAATAGTAGATGTCCCAGAAGATTTCCGCGAACCTGTCAACGTTTACATACTGCGTTATAGGCTTGTATGAACCATCTTTTTCTATTACAATGAATGTTGCAGCTCCACACATTGGATGCATTGTGAACTCTGGATAAGGCCTATTCTTCAAGATTTCCATGCCTTTTGAAATGGGGACAGGCCAGTCAACAGGCCTCCAATCATGCCTTGTAATGTTTCCATTTGTCTGTTCCTCAACAAGTTTAATGGTGTCGGGCACTGTTATGCGCATTTTCCGCATTTCCTCTTTTCTGGCTCTTCCCGCCATGGAAATTGGCTGAATGTTAATGCACCTTACAATGTCATGGTTTTCAACAGCGTAGCGGACTATGTCTCCAAGGTCTTTATCATTCACTCCCCTAGCCAGGGTGACTACCAAAACTATTGAGTCTAAGCCGAGTTTTCTGGCGTTTTCCAAAACTTTCTGTTTAACTGGGACAAGGTCTGCTCGTGCCCTAGTTTTCTTGTAGATTTCTTCTCTTAAGCCGTCAAACTGGAGGTAAAGGGTGCTTACTCCAGCGTCCAATAGCCTTTTAAAATAGTCCAAATCTTCGGCGAGGCGCAAGCCATTAGTGTTAACTTCTATATGGGTTATCCCGGCCTTTTTCGCTTCTGCGACGAGGGCTGGCAAGTCGTTTCTTAGGGTTGGTTCTCCTCCGCTGAACTGAAGCGCGTTGCAAGCCCAAGGCTTATTATTCCTTAAAAGCTTAATCATGTCCACAATCTGTTCGTATGTGGGCTCGTAAACGTAGTTAACTACTCCCGCATGGGCGAAGCAGACGGGACAAGCCATATTGCACCTGTTTGTAACGTCTATTATGCCCAAAATGGTGTGAGACTTATGTTGAGTGCACAGTCCACAGTCGAAGGGGCAGCCCTTAACCGTTTTTGTGTGGGGGTTTTCTAAGCCATTGCCAACGTATTTCGCGTTGTACCAGTCGCTGTAAAACCACTTGAAAAGTTCAGCGTCTCCCCAGTAGACATCCTCAAACTTTCCGTGTTCTGGACATGTTTTTTCAAGGTAGATTACGCCTTTTTCCTCGTAAATTCTCATGGGAATTTTTCTGAGGCATTCTGGGCATAGGCTTGTTGAGTATGTTTCAAACTTTACCTCTTCATTTAGTTCTGACATTTGCTTTCGCCTAAGTTATAGCATGAATTTAGACGTTTGTTATTTTGCTGTTTGCGTGAAGCTATATTAAAATTTCCATAACTTTAATAGGGTGAAAAGGGTTATTATTTTTTCCATGAGTGCGCGAGTGAAAACCCTTCTTAGAAAAGTCGGATTAACAGAATACGAAGTTAATGCCTATCTTATTCTTATTGAAAAAGGCGCCTTAACAGCCAAGCAGATAAGCTATGGAGCCCAAATCCCCTACTCAAAGGTTTACCAAACCCTTAACAGTTTGGAAAATAAGGGATGGATAGAGGTTACAAGGAAAAGGCCTAGCAAATATTTTCCAAAGTCGCCTGAAACCGCAATGAAAACAGCGAAAAATGTTTTCGAGAGCGAATGGCTCCAAGCGGAGAAAGCAATAATTGAGGAGCTTATACCATTTTACGAGAAACTGAAAATCAGAGAGAAATATGACATTTGGATTTTAAGAGGTCTATTAAACATAAGTTCAAAGTTTAAGGAGATGGCTAAAAAATGCAAACATGAGCTGTTAATAGCTTTGCCCTTCATCCAAGACGAGTTTTTGATGAATTTTTATCCATTGCTTTCCTCTTTTGTAACCGGCGAGGTGCAGGTTCGCTTTATGACATTGGGTGAAGTTAAGGAAAGTGTGCGTAAGGCTCTTTCGAAAATAGGCGAAGTAAGATGTCGAGATAAAATGTTTGGCGGCGGAGCCATATCCGACGGCAATGAGGTGCTACTCCTCTTCAGCGATGAGAGAGGCGAAATAACTGCCATCTGGTCGGACCATCCTGGTTTGGCTGGCCTAGCTAAGGATTACTTTAATTACCTGTGGAAAGAATCTGAAGTGTGAACTTTAAACCTTAACTGGTGGCATAATCACATCAGAGAGATGGCAAGTTTGCGGGTAAAGGTAAAGGTTACAGGTGTTATTCAAGGCGTAGGGTTCCGTCCCTTCATCTACCGAATAGCCATGAAAAACGGTTTAAAGGGTTATGTTAGAAACATGGGCGATGCAGGCGTAGAAATTCTCCTAGAAGGCGAAGAAGAAGCCATTCACAATTTTTTGAAAGATTTAAACGCGAAGAAACCGCCTCTAGCGCAAATCCATGAAATCATCACAACCGAACTTAAAGGAAAAAACGAATACGCCGAATTTAAAATTCATAAGAGTTCCGAAGAAAAAACGCTTTCAGGCTCTGTTATTCCGCCTGACGTGGCCATATGCAGCGAATGCCTAAAAGAGCTCCGAGACAAAAATAATCCCAGACATGACTACTTCTTCATCACATGCACAGACTGTGGCCCCCGCTACACCATTATCGATAAGCTTCCATATGACCGTGAAAACACTTCAATGCGCGATTTTCCCATGTGCAGCTTCTGCCAAAGCGAGTACGCTGATCCATTAAACAGGCGTTTCCACGCTCAAACCGTGGCTTGCCCCAGTTGCGGCCCCAAAGTGTATTTGGCAACTCATAAAGGCGAATTAATCCCGCATAAAGACCCTATAAGGGAGGCTGGTAGGCTTCTCGCTGAAGGCTTTATTGTCGCCATCAAAGGGTACGGAGGCTTCCATGTTGCAGCCGCAACAACGAAGGACAACCCATTAATAAGGCTTAGAAAGGCCAAGCATAGGCGGCAGAAGCCTTTCGCCATCATGGCGCGAAGTTTAGACGCCATTAAATCCTTCGCGGAAGTAAGCCCCAAAGAGACTGAGCTTTTAACCTCTTATACACGTCCCATAGTATTGCTTAACAAAAGCCACGATTATTATCTTTCAGAACTGGTGGCCCCTGGACTGCACAACATAGGCGTTATGCTTCCGTATACGGGCTTGCACTACATGCTTTTTGACAGCGTGGATGAACCCGCCTTTGTAATGACAAGTGCGAATCCGCCGAACCAGCCCATAGTTAAAGACAACGAAGAAGCCCTAAAAACGCTAGACGAAGTTGTTGACTATTTCCTTTTTCATAATCGGCGAATTGCCCACAGATGCGACGACACAGTTATGCGCATGCACGGTGAAAAACAAGTTTTTATTAGACGTTCAAGGGGATACGCTCCAGCACCCATAATCCTGCGCGAAAAGGCTGAAAGGTGTGTTTTAGGCTTAGGCGGAGAACTAAACAACACCGCATGCATCTTACTCAACGACAAAGCCTTCATATCCCAGCACATAGGCGATGTAGAAAACATTGAAACCCACAGTTTCCTTGAAAACGCAGCCAAACACCTAATACAATTAACAAACAGCAAAATCGAAACCATCGCATGCGATTTACACCCGAAATTCACGACAACAAAGCTTGCGAACGAACTGGCTGAAATAAACGGTTGGCGCCTCATCCAAGTGCAACACCATTACGCCCATGTTGCCGCTCTGATGGCTGAACACAATGTAAAAGAAATTGTGGGCGTATGCTGCGACGGCTATGGGTATGGCGTTGACGGCGAGGCTTGGGGAGGCGAAATCATTTTCAGCTCTAGAGAATCATCAGAATTTAGGCGAGTCGCCCATCTTGAAAAGCAACCCCTAATAGGCGGAGACTTGGCTACACGTTATCCGCTGAGAATGGCTGCTGGAATCATCCATAAAAAAGCAAATGTGGAAGACTGGCTTATGCAAAAAAGCCAATATTTCCCTCACGGCGAAAAAGAGGTTCAACTTGTTCTCCAACAGCTAAACAAAAGCCAAAAAACTGTAAAAACAACAAGCTGCGGCAGAGTTTTAGATGCAGTTGCAGCTGTTTTAGGCATATGCCACGAGCGCACATATGAGGGCGAGCCCGCCATTAAACTGGAGTCTGCAGCTTTAAAAGGAAAGGATGTTCTTAAACTGGAACCAATTATTGAGGGAAACAAATTAAACACGACGGAAATGCTTCTGGAAACATTCGAAAACCGCGAGAAATACGCTGCGACTGATTTGGCTTTTTCTGCGCATGCCTACCTTGCAAAAGGCTTGGCAACGCTAGCCATAGAAAAAGCCATGGAAAAAGGCGTCAAGACTATCGGCTTTTCCGGCGGAGTTGCCTGCAACGAAATATTTGCTAGGCTTATGCGGGAAACAGTTGAAGCTGCTGGCTTAAGTTTTCTCGTCCATGAGGCTGTTCCACCCGGCGACGGCGGCTTATCCTTTGGGCAGGCTGTTTTTGGCGGATTTTTCCAGTTTAAACCATAACCAATTTATCGATGTGTGTGCTGGCTTAATACGATAAGCGATGTGTTTGGCTATTCCCGCGAAAGTTGTAAGCATAACTGGTAACAAAGCTAAAGTGGACTTCGGCGAAGGCGTTTTAAGAGAGGTGGACATAACCCTTGTAAACGTTGAAGTCGGCGAGTATGTGCTGGTTCACGCTGGCTACGCTATTCAGGTTCTAAGCGCGGAAGAAGCTGAAGAAACCCTGCGCCTATGGAACGAAATTCTGGATGCTGCAAGCCAGCTGAAAATGAAATAAGATTGTTGCGCTGTTGATTCGAAATGGCTGAGCGCTTAAAATTTAGAAATCCAGACTTGGCGAAACGCGTTGTAGAAAAAATTTTTGAAGTTGCCCCTAAAGATGGAACGGTTAAAATTTGTCATGTGTGCGGCACTCATGAGTGGACTATTACCCATTTTGGGATCCGAAGCCTTTTGCCTTCAAATGTTGAAGTTATAGCTGGGCCGGGCTGCCCGGTCTGCGTAACTCCTGCTTCAGAAATAGATGAGGCTGTTCAGCTTGCCCTGAAAGGCGTAGTTGTCACATGTTTTGGTGATGTCTTACGTGTTCCGGGCTCGCAAATGTCGCTTTTAGATGCTAAGGCTGAAGGCGCTGACATAAGAGTGGTTTACAGTGCCGCGGACGCTGTTAAGATGGCTGAAAAAGAGCAGAATAAAGAATTTGCCTTTTTTGCTATAGGCTTCGAAACCACTGCGCCTTCAACAGCCATAGAAGTTTTGAAAAAACCGCCAAAAAACTTAAGCTTTCTTGTTTCGCATAGGCTTATTCCGCCTGCAATGGAGCTTCTGCTTGGAATAGGCGACTTACACATAGATGGTTTTATTGCTCCAGGGCATGTAAGCACAATTATAGGTTTGAAGCCCTACGAGGTTTTCCCAAAAGCCTACCGCATGCCAACCGTAGTGGCTGGCTTTGAGCCTTTAGACGTCTTATTTGCCGTTTACATGATTTTAAAACAGCTTAAAGATGGCGAGGCTCGCTTGGAAAACGAATATACGCGGGCTGTGAGGTGGGAAGGCAACCTTAAAGCTCAAGAGCTAATGCATCAAGCCTTTGAAGTTGTGGATGGGGAATGGCGAGGCTTAGGAAAACTGCCAGCATCGGCTTTTAGGCTAAAGAAGGAATATGCGGCTTATGATGCACGGGAAAAATTCAGAGTAAAAGTTGAGCATAGCAGAGATTTGCCGCCTGGCTGCCAATGCCACCTGGTTATGATTGGAAAAATTAAGCCTACAGAATGCCCCCTTTACATGAAAACATGCACTCCCCAGAGACCTGTAGGCGCGTGCATGGTAAGCATGGAAGGCACATGCCGCATATGGGCGAAGGCAATAAATATGCCGAGATGAGATAACATAGAGCCGTGGTGTTCATGTCTGAAGAAGATTTAAGAAAAGAGCTTGTGGAACTTCGGGAAAGAATTGTTAAGCTTGAGGTAAAAGTTGAAGAATTAAACAAATGTGTTGAAAGCCTCGCAAATTACGCCAGAGAACTCTACAATTATTTACAGCGGAGATAAAAGACAAATTCCAATAAGGTTTGAAGCGTGTGGAAAAGCTTTTATTTATAGAACTTCAAACCGTTGAGTGAGGTTTTATAAAATGAGTTTAGAATCAAACAGAACACTTGGTGGAATAGGCGCAATCCTCGTAGCGGTCGGCAGCATTGTTCCCATAATAGGCATTGTAGGTATAATACTTGTGCTTATAGCCCTCAAAGGTTTAGCGGAATACTACAATGAAAATAGCATATTCCAAAATGCACTTTATGGAATCATCTTCTACATAATAGCAGTCATAGTAGCTGCCTTTGTATTAATTGGGGCATTCTTCGGCGGCATCCTTGCAGGTCCATCCATGGGCTCTGTATTGGCTTTTGCTGGTGGCGTAATTATCGCAGCGGTTGTCATGTTTATTTTCTATGTTTTAGGCGCCTTATACTTTAAGAGATCCTTTAATGTTGTTTCTGCAAAATCTGGAGAGAACATGTTTAACACAGCAGGGTTATTGCTGCTTGTAGGCGCTATTTTAACCATAATAATCATTGGCCTAATACTGATGCTTGTCGCTTGGATACTTGTCGCCATAGGCTTCTTCTCAATAAAATCCGCCCAGCCTCCTTCGCCACCAGCCCAGCCTCCGCCCCCTCCCCCATAAACCCTTATTTTTCTTTTTATCTTCCAACACTGTTAAACCGTAAAACGCCCGTTCCAAAGGATAAAGGTGATTTGAAATGAGTGCGGTTTCAGACAAGAAGTATGCTGGTAAATGCGTTGATTGCGGTTCACCTCTGGAGCTGTATGAAATTGATTTTGATAAGGGTAGACGTATCATGCAGTGTACCCGTTGTGGACTATACCATTTTTACAAGAAAGACTTTTTCGGCAAATGGAAACTTGTTAAGGCTGGAAAAGTTTCAGACTTATGGCGAAAGTAAAACCGTTCAGCATATTCTTGGAACAGGATCTCCTATAGGCCTAGTAATTATTCTTTTTCCACCCACAACCGTCTGCATGGCTACTCCACTAAAGTCTGCTGTGGCTTCGCCTATGATCTCCGCGTCTTTTCCCTCCTCAGTCGTATTTAAAAGTCTTAAAACTTCCTCAACTTTTTCTTTCACAACCCCTATTAGTATTTTGCCCTCGTTTCCAACTTCAAGAGGATCCAAACCCAGCATTTCGCATGCGGCTTGAACGTTCTCCCGAATTGGAATTCTATCCTCATGCACTAGTATGCCCACCTTAGATTTTTCGCTGAATTCGTTTAAGGCGTCAGCTAAACCGCCTCGGGTTGGGTCTTTCATGGTTACTATGCCGCCCGCCTCGCCAAGCAAACGTTGAATTAGACGGTTTAAAGGCCTTACATCAGACTTTATTTCGCTTCCAAAGCTTAGGCCTTCTTGCGCAGATAAAACGGCTAAACCATGGTCGCCGATGGTTCCAGACAGAATGATTTTGTCGCCAGCTCGAAGATTTGAGTCGAGAACCCAACGCGCATTGAAATCCCGTCTAAACTCCCTTACAACCTTAAGGTTTTTCTCTAGAGCGCTGGTTCTTCTGCCAACCCCTGAAACATTTATCACGCAGCCGCCAAGACTTCCCCTTTCAACGACTTTAGTGTCGCCCGTAACAATGCTCACGCTGGCTTCTTTGCATGTTTGCTGCATGCTGGCTAAAATTCTCTCAAAATCCTCTAGGGCTAACCCTTCTTCTAAAATGAAGCCGCATGTCAAAGCATAAGGTTCAGCTCCTAAAACTGCAATGTCATTAACGGTTCCAGAGACTGCTAAGCGTCCAATATCGCCGCCTGGAAAGAATATGGGCTTAACAGCATGGGAATCGCTCTTTAAAACAATGTCGCCAACCACTGCCGCATCATCCAAAGCCTCAAGGGGAACCTCCACCCCTTCAGCGTTGCCGAAATATCTGACAATGTAATTTTTAACGAGGTCGTGCATGACTGTTCCGCCGGCGCCATGCAGCATTGTAATATGCTTGTCCTTTACTCCCATTGCTTTCACAGCTCACACAAACCCTGAATATCTAACTTTGAAGTTGAACATAAACACATCGTAGGCGGTTAGACAGACTCTATAAGGTAAACTTAAAAACGCGTAAATTGATGGAAAACCATATAAATCGCCATGTAGCTGTTCAATTGCACAGTTGGAGAGTCTATCAAGTGCCAAAGTGGGGATACTCCATACCAGAAGAAGCGTTAGACCCGGAAAAAACCGTTAAAGCAAGCGGGCGAGAGGTTAGGGTATCCCATAAATCAGCCCGCGAAGTATGCAAGTCCATCAAAGGGATGACGCTTATCCAAGCTAAAAAATACTTGCACGATGTTATGGCTAAAAAGAAAGCAGTGCCCTTCACAAGATTCAAAAAGAAGGCGGGACACCGCCACGGACTCGCAAAAGCTTACGCAGGAAGATACCCCCTCAAAGCAGCCAAACAAATCCTAAAAATCCTTGAAGGCGCAGAAGCCAACGCTGAAAACAAGGGCTTAGACACTGAAAGGCTTAGGATAATTCATGCGGCCGCCTACCCTGGAATGAAGATTAAACGGTATATGCCAAGGGCTCAGGGCAGGGCCACACCGAAATTTGAAACCCTATGCCACATAGAATTAGCCCTAGAAGAGCAGCCGGAAACAGCGGAGGAAGCTTGATGGCTGTTGTCAAACACTTCATATCAGAATCTAGAAAAAAGACGGAAATCGACGAGTTTCTGCAGAGAAAACTTGAAAAAGCTGGATATGGCGGAGTAAACATTTCAAAAACTCCGCTTGGGACCCATATAGTGATTTATGCCATGCGCCCCGGACTGGTTATAGGCAGAAGCGGAGAAACCATACGCGAACTTGCAAGAATTTTGGAAGAACAGTTCAAAATTTCAAACCCTCAAGTTTCAGTTTCTGAAATTGAAGTTCCAGAGTTAAACGCGTATATAGTGGCTTCCCGTGTAGCTTCAGCCCTGCAAAGGGGAGTACATTTTAGACGTGCAGGTTTTTGGGCTTTAAACCAGGTTATGGAAGCTGGAGCCCTAGGCGCAGAGATAATTATTAGTGGAAAATTGCGTACTGAAAGAGCGAGAAATGAAAAGTTCAGAACAGGGTATCTGCCAAAATGTGGAGATCCAGCGCTAAAATACATGAGAAAGGCGGAAGTTCACGTTCAACTGAAGCCTGGCATATACGGCGTAAAAGTTCGAATAATGCCTCCAGATGCAAAGTTTCCAGATAAAATCCAAATAGTCGAAGCTCCTACAGCTGAGGAAATGGAAAAAACTTCAGAGGAAGCCTCCGTCGAATCAGAAGAAACAAGCAGCGAAAACGAAGGAGCGGTAGAATAAATGTCAATACTCAGGGTTAAAGAAATAAGGGAAATGTCTCCAGAAGAACGGGTTAAAAAACTCAATGAATTTAGAACAGAGCTTCTTAGGCTAAAGACCATGGTTAAGGCTGGAGGCAGTGTGGAAAACCCTGCAAGAATAAAAGAACTGCGTAAAGCCATCGCAAGAATATTGACCATAGAAAATGAGCAAAAACTTGGCTTAAAGCCAACGAAAGAGGGGAAGAAAGAGAAATGAATGTAACGCCGGACATAATACGCTGCGAATTTATCGGAACAGAGGCGAAAATTGCCAAAAGCAAAAACCGCGACTGTAAGGGCATACACGGAAAAATAATTGATGAAACACGAAACACGTTTACTATTCTTCATGAGGATAGAAAGAAAAAAATCATAAAGGATTCCTCCGTCTTTCATTTCAAGTTCTCCGATGGAACCGTTGTGGAAATTGACGGCAAGCTTCTTGTTGGAAGACCTGAAGACCGCCTTAAGAAACGCATCAGGAGGTTATGGTGATGTCCATAACTTTTAAAAAGCCTAAAAAAGCCTGCAGCGACAGAAATTGCCCCTTCCACGGGGACCTCCCCATAAGAGGACGCATATTGGAAGGCGTTGTTGTCAGTGCGAAAATGGATAAGACCGTAATAGTTAGACATGACTATCTTCGTTACGTTTCAAAGTTTATGCGCTACGAGAGAAGTCACAGCCGAATACCCTCCCACAACCCTCCATGCATAGAGGCAAAGGAAGGAGACCGCGTCACGATAGCCGAATGCCGCCCCATAAGCAAAACAGTATCCTTCGTTGTTGTTGAGAAAAAGGAGGAGAAGTAGAATGGCTGCAAAGGCAAAGGCAAGGGGCTTAGTTGCAAAGGGCGTAATTGGTCAAAGACCCAAAATCTCTAAGGGTTTGCCAGCTGGCTCAATCTTAAAATGCGCTGACAACACCGGAGCCAGAGAACTACGCTTAATCCAAGTTATGGGTTATAAGGGACGGTTGAGGCGTGTGCCATCCGCAGCGGTAGGCGATCGAATCACCGTTTCAGTTAGGCATGGAACACCGGACATGCGGAGAAAAATCTTCCAAGCAGTGGTGGTTAGGCAAAAAATGCCCTTCCACAGAGTTGACGGCGTCTGGATTCAGTTTGAAGATAACGCAGCCGTAATAATAACTCCAGACGGAGAAATGAAGGGTTCCGAAATCCGTGGACCAGTGGCAAAGGAGGCTGCGGAAAGATGGCCGCGAATAGCAAGCGCCGCCAGCATAATAATCTAGCAAGGTGAAAACATGACGCAAACAGCAGCCCAAACAGCAAAACCCGCGAAACAAAGGAAAATGCTTTTCCAAGCACCAGACCACATACGCCACAAACATTTCGCTGCACCCCTCTCGCCGGAACTGAGAAAATCTTACCGAACTAGAAGCCTTCCAGTGAGAAGCGGGGACACCGTTAGAGTAATGCGAGGCGACCGCAAAGGTTTTGAGGGAAAAGTTACCCGTGTCGACAGGAAAAAATATAGGATTTATGTTGAAGGCTTAACACGGGAAAAAGTTGATGGAACAACCATCTTTGTTCCGGTTCACCCTTCGAAGGTTATGATAACAAAGCTTAATCTTGACGATAAATGGCGGAAGGAAATTTTGGAAACGAGAAAGAAAGCCAAAGGAATAGTTGAGGCAGCCTTAGAAAAGCCCTTAGAAATAGCGAAAGTAGAAGAAAAACCCGTTGAGGAAGAAGAAGCTGTGAAAGAGTTGCCGCCTCCGGAAAAGAAGCCGAAAAGAAAGAGGAAGGCAGCTAAAAAGGTAGCTGAAAAACCAGAGGAAAAAAAGGTGGAAGAAAAAGAAAAGAAGAAGCCGCGGGCGAAACAAAAAAAGCGAAAAACTGTGGAGGAATCTAAGCTTGGGTAAGAAAGGAGGCTCAACCGTTTTAAAACGTAAACCAGCTCCAAGATCATGGCCCATACACAGGAAAGAGTTCGTCTGGGTTGTAAAACCAGCTCCCGGGCCGCATCCTCTCGAAACCTGTTTACCACTCACCATAATTTTACGTGACATCCTCGGAGTTGCCAAAACAAGGAAAGAGGCAAAAATAATAGCCTCGCAAGGAAAAGTGCATGTGGATGGGAAAATCAGATGGGACGACCGTTTTCCAGCTGGACTAATGGACGTCATCTCTTTACCAGACTCAAAAAAGGATTTCCGCATATTGCCCTCTCATAAAGGTTTAATTCTCCACCCGATAATTAAAGAAGAGGCAAGCTTCAAACTTTGCAGAATAGAAAACAAGAAAGTTGTTAAGAACGGGCATATACAACTGAATCTTCACGACGGTTCAAACATTTTGGTGAAGGTTGCTGATCCAAATAACCCTCAAGAAGACGTTTACGAAACTTTTGATACAGTTAAAATAAGTCTTCCCGAAAGGCAAATTCTCCAACGCATCAAAATGAAAGAAAATGTTTTTGCAATAGTAACCGGCGGAAAAAACATTGGGAAGTACGGCAAAGTTGTTGAAATAGAAGAGCCAAAGGGAAAGAGACGCAGAGACGCCATAGTAACCATTGAAGATGAAAGGGGAAATCGTTACCAAACAATTTTAAACTTCGTATTTGCGTTGGGCGAAAAGAGTCCCCTAATATCCTTGCCGGAGGCATCTCAAGTTGTCTGAGGATGACATTCGAAGAAAATGGGAAGAAAATCCCATGCTTAAACCAAGAATTGAAAAGGTTGTCGTAAACATAAGTGTCGGAAAATCCGGAGAGCCCTTAGAAAAGGCTTCAAAGGTTCTGAAAGAATTAACTGGTCAAGCACCTTGCAAGAGGAAAGCAAAGAAAACCATAAGAGACTTCGGCATTAGAAGAGGCGAGCCCATAGCTTGCGTGACAACGCTCAGAAAAGAGAGGGCAATGGAATTTCTTAAAAAGGTTTTACACATAGTGGATAACAAATTATCTAGAAACTGTTTCGACGAAAACGGCAACTTCGCTTTCGGCATAAAAGAACACATAGAAATCCCAGGGGTTAAATACGATCCTGAAATAGGCATATTCGGCATGGATATCTGTGTTTCTCTCAATCGTCCTGGGTGGCGAGTTAAAAATAGGCAAAGGGCAAAAACGAAAATCGGTTCAAAACATGTATTGACGCCGGAAGAAGCCATGGTTTTCGTGAAAGATAGTTTGGGGGTTGAAATAGTCTAGCTTGGAGTGATAGTTATGGGTAAACAGAAACCTAAAAAGGAAAGGAAATATGGTAAGGGAGCCCGACCATGTGCTAGGTGCGGGTCTTATGGGCCTGTTATTCGACGTTATAATTTATATTTGTGTAGACATTGTTTTAGGGAAGTAGCCAGAAAACTTGGCTTCGAAAAATATGAGTGACGAGGAAAGCGTGATGGATGTATTATCAAACGGCCTAACAACAATCTTGAATAACGAGCTGCGCAATAAACGCGAATGCGTAATTAGCCCAGCCTCTAAGCTTCTCGGCAAAGTCTTAAGGGTTATGCAGCTGAACGGCTATCTTGGAGAGTTCGAATTTATAGATGACGGGCGTTCAGGCAAATTCAAAGTCCAACTTTTAGGCAGAATAAACAAGTGCGGAGCCATTAGACCGCGCTTTCCCGTGAAAGCCGACGAAATTGAAGACTGGGAAAGGAAGTTTCTTCCCTCAAGAGAAGTGGGTTTGCTAATTATTTCAACATCCAAGGGAGTGCTTTCTCATAGAGAAGCGAAGGAAAAAGACGTTGGAGGTAGGCTTTTAGCATTCGTTTACTAAAAGAGGGATGCAAATGCGCGCTATTGAAGTCTCAAAGGTCATTCAAGTTCCAGACGACGTGGAGGTTACTCTTGAAGGAAAAACTGTTACTGTTAAAGGTGTGAGGGGAACTCTAACCAGAGATTTTTCTCAAGCCCCCATTTCCATGGAGCTTCAAGGTAAAAGCATCCGAGTGTGGGCTGATTGGCCGAGGAAAAAGGAAAGCGCTCTTGTTGGCACGGTTTATGCGCATATTAATAACATGATTACTGGAGTTAGGAAGGGCTTTACGTATAAATTGAAAATCGTTTTTTCCCATTTCCCCATCTCAGTTAAGGTTCAGGACAAAACTGTTTTAATTGAGAACTTTACAGGTGAGCGTAACCCGAGGAGAGCAAAAATAATTGGCGATGCCAAAGTCAAAGTTTCAAGCGAGGACATAATCGTCCAAGGGATTAATTTAGAAGATGTAAGCCAGACAGCGGCAAACATAGAGCAAGCAACTAAAGTGAAAAGGAAAGATCCCCGTATATTCTTGGATGGCATATACCTGTATGAGCGAAGTGAGGGAATGGAACAGTGAAAGAGCAGAATACTGCAGCCTTAGAAAAAGCTTTACGTGTAAGGAAACGGTTGAAACGTAAGAAGCCGATTTTTGTCAGACACGAAAGTTGGCGTTATGACCGGTTAAAGGAGAATTGGCGTCGACCGCGGGGCATAGACAATAAAATGCGAAGAAAAATCAAGGGTTGGCCATCCACGGTAAACGTTGGATACAGAGGGCCGAAAGCCGTTAGAGGTATTCATCCATCAGGCTACGAGGAAGTTTTAGTGCATAATGCCGAAGAGCTTAAGGGAATAAATCCGAAAACCCAAGCTGTACGGATTGCCCACACAGTGAGCAAAAGGACAAGAGCAAAAATTCTGGTGGAGGCAAGGAAAAAGAAAATAACTGTTCTAAACCCCGGAGAAATGGAAGAGAAAGTTGAAGAGAAGAAAGAAGAGGAGCAGGTGACCGAGGAAAAAAAGGAGAAAGAAGAGAAACCTGTAGAAGAGGAGAAACGTAAAAGGAGGAAGAAGGAGCGGTGACAAGTCTTAAAAGTCAGCGGCGTTTGGCATCGCAAATATTAAAGGTTGGGCAAAACAGAGTTTGGATAGACCCTAACCGAGTGGATGATGTTGAGGCTGCAATAACCCGCGAGGAAATTAAAAAACTAATTCATGAAGGGGTGGTTAAACCATTAAAGGAGAAGGGTGTAAGCCGCGCAAGGGCAAGAGTTGTTCATGAAAAAAAGAAGAAAGGGTTAAGACGTGGATTTGGAAGCAAAACTGGTGCTTCCCGTGCAAAAATCTCTAAAAAAGAAGCTTGGATGAATAAAGTTCGAGGATTGAGAAAACGGCTTCGCGAACTGAAAGAGAACAAGATAATCACCGAAAGCACTTATCGAGATTTATATACCATGGTGAAAAGCGGAAGATTCAGCTCAATAGCTGACATGGAGCGGTACTTAAAGGCTCATGAGCTATGGAGGAAACGCTGATGGCGAAGAACTCGCGCTATTGCGTGCCATACCGCAGACGAAGGGAGGGCAAAACAAATTACAGGAAAAGAAAAGCCTTAGTTATATCTGGAAAACCAAGGCTTGTAGTTCGCGGGACACTTAAAAATATTATTATTCAAATTGTTGCGGCAAAACCCCACGGAGATGAAGTTTTAGTTTCAGCCCACAGCCGAGAACTTGAAAATTATGGATGGAAGGCTCCGCGGGGGAATTTGCCAGCAGCCTACTTAACTGGACTTTTATGCGGGTTTAAAGCCAAAGCTAAAGGCGTTAAAGAAGCGATTTTAGACATAGGACTGCAATCTCCTTCTAAGGGCGCAAGGGTTTTCGCCGCGTTAAAAGGAGTTTTAAACTCTGGTCTTTACGTATCTCACAGTGAGGATAAGCTTCCAGATGAAAAGCGGATAATAGGCGAACATATAGCCCAGTATGCCAAAACCTTGTCAGCAAACACTGAAAAGTATATGTCCACCTTCTCAAAGTATCTTGAAATCAAGGTTCCTCCGGAAAGCCTTCCTGAACACTTTGCAGAAGTTAAGAAAGCTTTAGTTGCCGCGTTTAAGAGTGGAGGTAAAATTGTTGGCAGTTGAAAGAGCTGAAAGTTCAGAGCAGTGGATTCCTAAAACGCGCCTTGGAAAGCTGATTCAAGAGGGTAAAATAACCTCTATTGAAGAAGTTTTTATGGAAGGTTTGCCTATACGGGAACCCCAAGTTATTGATGCTTTACTTCCAGACATTCAAGAAGAAGTTATAAACATAAATCTTGTGCAGAAACAGACAGACGCTGGAGAAAAGTCTAGGTTTAAGGCTATAGTGGCTGTTGGAAACAGAGACGGCTACATTGGACTTGGCGCTGGAAAAGCAAGCCAGGTGCGAACAGCCATAGAAAAGGCTGCCGCCGAGGCTAGGCTTAACCTAGTTCCAGTAAGGCGGGGCTGCGGAAGCTGGGAGTGCGGCTGCGGAAAACCCCACTCCGTGCCTTTCCAAGTTGAAGGAAAATGCGGCGGCGTGAAAGTAGTTGTTATCCCCGGACCAAGAGGTCTAGGATTAGTCGCCAGTGAAGTAGCCAAAGTTATTCTTGGGCTTGCTGGGGTAAAGGACTGCTGGACTAGAAGCTTCGGCTCCACCAGAACTGTCCCGTCCTTCGCGTATGCTATTTTTGACGCTTTAAAGAAAACCTATAGCCTAATAACTCCAATGGATTGGGTGAAGTAGTTGTCCGGTGAACCAGAAGAACGCAAATGCATTGCCGCTGTAAGAGTTCGCGGAACTATAAGCGCGCCGCTGCAAGTTAGGGAAACCCTTCAAATGCTAAATTTAACTAGAAACAATTATGTGGTTTTAATTGATAATAGGCCTTCGTTCCTTGGAATGCTGAAGACTGCGCAGAACTTCATAACGTGGGGCGAAGTTTCAAAAGAAACTATAGCGATGCTACTGGAAAAGAGGGGTAGACTTTCTGGAAACAAGAAACTGACAGACGAGTATGCTCAGAAAATTGGTTATAAATCAATAGAAGAACTTGCAGAGGCAATATTCAACTGCAAAGTGGAATATTGGAAAATTCCAGACGTACAGCCCTTCTTTAAATTGCATCCGCCAACCAAGGGTTTTAAAGGAAAAATAAAGAAGAGTTATGGCGCGGGTGGCGAGTTAGGGTATAGAGGCGACAAAATTAACGATCTTCTAAAACGAATGATTTAACCGCCTTTATACTTTTAATTTAGGCGATATATTTTATAGTCAGTTTGGAAATGCCATTGTAAAGTGAGAGGAAGATTCTGACATGAAGTGGCGTAAAAGCGAAAAGCGTCCGAAATGGTTCAAGATTGTAAGGAAACTGGATGAAGCTGAAAACGAAAAGGCTTCAAAAATTTCTAGAACTAGAAATCTAAAGGTTAGGGGAAGGCCTTATCCATATAGATATAGGAGCTCTAAAACCCTTAAAAAGGCAGTTTGGAAAGAACCAGAGCCTCTGGTAGACATATTCCAGGAAAAAGACAGCGTAGTAGTTGTAGCCGAACTTAAGGGCTTCAAAAGGGAAAACATAAAAACCCACGCTGAAAAGCAAAGATTAGTTTTATCTGCGAAGGCTCAGGGGCGCAAGTACTATAAAAGCTTAAATCTTCCAAAGGGAGTGATTCCAGAGACAATGCGCATAACATATAAGAATGGAGTGCTTGAAATACGGTTGAAAAAAGCTTTGGAAGAAAAAGCCGTAAACAAATTGGCTGGTTAGACGATGCCTCACAAGCTTAGGAAAATCAGAAAGAAGCGCGGTTCAAGAACTCAAGGTTATGGCAGAGTAGGCCAGCATAGGAAGTCTGGTTCTAAAGGCAGGCGCAAAGCTGGACGCCACAAACACGGGTGGTCTTACGTCTTAAGGTATGAACCAGAATATTTTGGGAAAAAAGGTTTCACTTCGCCTAAAAGTTTGAGGCGAGACGTCAAAGTTATGAACGTTGGAGAACTTGACGAAGTAGCTGAAAAACTAAAGGGAAATGAGAAGGAAGGGAAAATTTTCGTAGATTTAGAAGGCCTAGGCTACACTAAGCTTCTTGGAACAGGAAAAGTTACAAAGCCGCTGGTTGTTAAGGTGCCTTCATGCTCTAAATCTGCTGCCGAAAAAATAGAAGAGGCTGGAGGAAAAGTTCTAGTAGAATCCAAGGAAACAGAGGAGTAGTTGTTAACTCATGGCTGGCAGATTCCTAAGCCTCTTTAAACCCGTGGCCAGATTTATTCCAGAAATCAAAGCTCCAGAACGCAAAGTTGGTTTTAATGAAAAACTTTTGTGGACGGCAATAGCTCTCATAATCTACCTTGTAATGGCTAGCGAAGCCTGCCGCCTTTACGGAATTCCCGCTGAAGCCGAAGAAAGACTAGCACCCTTGAGAATAATTTTTGCTTCTTCTCGTGGCACTTTAATGGAGCTCGGCATCGGCCCAATAGTTACAGCTGGCTTAATTTTGCAGCTTTTGGTTGGCTCCGCAATGATAGAATGTGACATGTCTAAGCCTGAAGACAGATCCCTATTCACAACGGCAAGCAAAGTTTTTGCAATAATCCTCACAGGAGTGCAAGCATCCGCCTACATAATCAGCGGGATGTACGGCACTTTACCAGGCACAACGGCCATAATCGTTTTCCTACAACTATTAGCCGCTGGATTTATTGTCTTACTGCTAGATGAGCTCATTCAAAAGGGTTGGGGATTCGGAAGCGGAATAAGCCTCTTCATTATGGCTGGTGTTGCACAGCAAATATTTCTTGAGTGCTTCTATGTTTCTCCGCCCGTGGATGAATATGGAAGTTCAGGGATTTTCGTTGCGTTAGTTCAGACATTGATGGGTGGAAAACCAGTGACCGGGCTGCTGTTAAGGGGAAGTTATCCATCATTAATAGGGCTTGTAGCCACAATAGCCGCGTTTCTGGTAATAATTTACATGGAAGGGGTAAGGGTGGAACTGCCTCTGTCTTATGCGGGATACCGCGGTTTCAGAAGCCGCTACCCAATAAAACTGTTATATGTGTCTAATCTTCCAGTAATATTTGCTTCAGCCCTCTTCGCCAACATATACTTCTTCTCGTACATTCTTTGGAGTCAGCCTTGGGGAAAAGACAATTTCTGGGTTAACCTCTTAGGCTGGTACAAATCATCAGAAGGAGGACAGCTTGTACCTGGCGGCGGACTTGTCTACTACGTAACTTCTCCAGGCAACCTTTCAAACGTCATAGCAGAACCAGTGAGGGCAATTGTTTATTTAGCAATCCTAATTGCTTTTTGTGTTATTTTCTCCCTTACATGGCTTGAAGTCGGAGGCTTAGGCCCATCCACGGTAGCCAAGCAACTTGTGGACGCGGGCATGCAGATTCCAGGGTATAGGCGTTCTGGAAAGGCCATAGAGCAGATTCTCAAACGCTATATTCCAGCGGTCACTGTTCTCGGCGGAATTATTGTAGGTTTAGTCGCCGGCTTATCAGACTTCTTCGGAGTTTTCGGATCTGGCATAGGAATTCTGCTCTCCGTTGGAATAATCTACCAGTATTATGAAATATTGGTGCGGGAAAGAGCGGCTGAAATGTACCCGGCATTCAGAAAGCTGTTTGGAGGCTAAACCATGAATAGACAGCTAAACCTGAAAAGGGTAATCAGCGGCTTATGTCAAAATAGTTATTAACGTTAAAGGTGAAAAGTCTAAAGGGAGGTTATAAAAGATGGCTTTGGAGAACGCATGGCTGACAATTTTTATACTGCTTCTTGCTGCCACCATAACGTTTCTCATGTCTCTTACAAACCGCCTTTTGACAGACCCTGAGAAGTCTAAGGCTTGGAGGAAAGAGGTTATGGAGTGGAATGCACAGCTGCGCAAGGCTCAAAAAAGCGGAGATAAAAAACAAATTGAGAAGCTTATGAAAAAACAACAGTACATCCTCCAGCTTAATTCAAAAATGATGTGGCAATCGATGAAAGTTACCTTTCTGTTTTTCATACCAATCCTCATTGTATGGCAGTTTTTAGGCAGAATGTATTGGAATGTTGACATTGCATTTTTCCCCGGAGTTGGGCCGAAAATTCCTCTTCCCCTCATCGGAGAATTAGCGTCTCTATACTGGTGGTACCTACTATGCTCTCTACTTTTCGGCTTAGTATTTTCTCACATGTTTGGGTTAACTGGCACGGAGTGATAAAATGCCTAGGCCAGAACTGCGTACTCGAAGCCGAAAACATGTTTGTAAGGCTTTGCCAGGAGGCCGCACAGGCACCCACTTTAAGCATGAAGTCGTCGCCAAAGGCAGCTGCAGCCGTTGCAGCAAACCCCTAGCTGGAGTGCCAAGACTCTCTCCATCAGAAATAAGGAAGTTAAACCGAACCAGAAGAAGAATCTGGCGAATTTACGGAGGACAACTTTGCCACCGCTGCCTAAAAACCGCTCTCAAGCAAGCGGCTAGAACCATAAATGTTGCTTGAGGCTTCTGTAAATGGCTAGAAAACCGTTAGTCATATGCATCTGCGGAATGGCTGGAAGCGGAAAAAGCACTCAGGCAAAGAGGTTAGCTGAAAAATACGGCCTAAAATACTATTCTGGCGGAGAAGCCCTAAAGGCTTTAGCCATAGAAAAGGGCTACAAACCCCTTGAAAGGGGATGGTGGGAAAGCAGAGAAGGCTTATCCTTTCTAGCAAATAGAGAGAAAAACCCCCAATTTGACAAGGCTGTAGATCAAAAACTTTTAGAAATAGCCGAGCAAGGAAACGTCGTTTTGGACAGTTGGACTATGCCTTGGCTTCTTAAAAACGGTTTTAAAGTTTGGCTGGAAGCCTCTCCGAGAAAAAGGGCTGAAAGGGTAGCTAAAAGGGATGGAATAAGCGTCAAAGAAGCTCTGGAAGCCTTGAGAAGTAAGGAGGAGAAAACAAAGGCTATTTATAAGCGACTTTACGGTTTCAGTTTAGGCGAAGACTTCACACCCTTCCACTTGATATTAGATACTGAAAATTTAACCGCCGAAGAAGTTTTCCAAGTTTTAAGCATGGTTTTGGACAAAGTAGTTTTTGGAAAAAGAAATTTCGCGTAAATTTTAAAAGTATTTTCGAAGAGCCTTCAATATTCCCTATAATTAGCTTGCAGTTTAAAAAGAATCGATGTTGGAGATGGCAATTGGATGAGGCATTTAATTTTAGGCTTCACAGCTGGAACAATATTTTCTCTGATTTTTTACTACTTGTTCCAAATTAGCGGCGAACCCTTAAAGCTCTTAATCCTTTTTAATTTCTTATTCGTTTCCGCACTTTTCCCATTAAATGGATCGTTAAGAAGGAAACTGGTTCTTCTTTTAGCTGGCAATTTTATCGGCTTCCTTTGGAATAACATTCTTTATTTATTCGCTTTTTCCGCTGCAGAGCATTTTGGCGTAATCTTTAGCACCTTATTCCTCATTCTAAGCCCATTTTTAAACTTGTTCTGGATTGTATCATTTTGTTCCATAAGCTTAACGTTAATTTCGCCTTCTAAAAGCAAAAGAGGCGCTATAACTAATGCTTATTGAATTTTTAGAAGTCTTATTCATATTTTTAACATTTTTAATGATTGCATACCTCATTCGCCATTACCTTTTTACCTTAACAGTTCTTAGAAACTCCAAAAAAGACAAAACAGAAGGCGGAAGAGGAAAGGCCTCGGCTTTAAATGCTGGAATGCAGCATGCAAAAGGTGAAATAATCCTCTGCTTTGACGCAGACTACTATCCGCAGAAAAACATAGTGGAAAAACTCGTTAAAGAATTTGTAGACCCAAAAGTTGGAGCTGTACAGGGCAGAGTAGTTGTTCTAAACGAACCGCAAAACATCGTGACAAGGCTTGTAGCACTTGAAAGGATAGGCGGATACCGCGTATCAAGAAGCTCGAGATAAGCTTGGCCTAGTAACCCAGTTCGGCGGAACCGTTGGAGGATTTCGCCGCAGTCTTTTAGAATCCCTTGGAGGATGGGATGAAACCATTCTAGCAGAGGACACTGACTTGACTTTTCGGGTATATCTTGCAGGTTACAGGGTTAAGTATGTGGCAGATGCAGAATGTTACGAAGAGGCTGTTGAAAACTGGCGAGCTTACTGGAAACAGCGATATCGGTGGGCTAAAGGCCGTATGCAATGCGCTTTCGAGCATTCGCTAAGCATTTTGAAAAGCAAAAACTTGAGGCTTGTGGAAAAAATCGACGGATTGCTACTGCTAAACTTTTATTTTATGCCAGTTCTCATCCTCTTCTCGTGGATAGTTGGGGGTACCGCTGTTTTTCTTGAAATTTTCCCAGTGGATTCCCGCTTTTTGGACTGTAGCGATGATTTCCCTTTACAGTTCTGTAGGAAACTTTGCTCCCTTTTACGAAGTGGCGGTTGGAGCATACATTGATGGCAGAACTAGAGCGCAGTGGCTTATCCCATTATTAATATTCACTTTTCTGTACAATATTCCAATATGCACAAAAGCCCTCTTAGACCTCCTTATATCAAAGCTCCGTGGAAAAATTGATAATCACTGGGAGAAGACTCCGCATACAGGGAATGGAAACTGTTATATTATGAACCACGCCAAAACAATGAAAAGATAGAGCATGATTCCGACTTCGGCTCTGACATCGATTATAACATTGTTTCTAGCAGTTTTAGCTTTCATTATCGTAATGCTTATGCCAGCCCTCTTTGAGTTGAAAAAGCCAAAAGATGCCGGTCCAATAATTATGCTTGAAGACATGCTTTACTTGCAAATTCTTAATGCTTCACCGAACATTCCACTGTTAGATGTTGACGACGAGAAGGTGGAGCTTAATCAGAATATTATCGAAAAAATGGTGAAAGTGCTGGCTGTTCTTCCAAAACTGGAAGTTTAATCGTTTTGAGTTCTCTTAAAATTCTCTAAAATTAGGCAAATCTTTAAAGTATCCCTAGGTCATTTTAGTCAATGGATGTCCAGCGAAAAATGCAATGTTTCCGTTCTCATTCGAACTCGCGACATGGAAAAACGTTTTCCGGAACTTTTATGGAGTTTATCCCATCAAACTCTTCAGCCTTTAGAGCTTGTGGTTGTTGACAACTTTTCATCTGAGAAAAGTTTAGAAGAGATGTGGGGTTTTTTATCCATGGCTAAAGCGAAATTTTTCAACGGTCAAGTTGGTGTGAAACTGGTTCCTATAGCTGATGGAGAGTTTTCACATCCCTTTTCTACAAACGTGGGAGTTCACCTTTCAAACGGCGAGTTTGTCTGCATTACAAACGGGCACTCTTTGCCACTTTCTGATATGTGGCTGGAAACTGGCGTAAGCCATTTTAAAAGTCCAGAAGTTGCGGGAGTCAGCGGCTATTTTTCCCCACATAAGGATGGAACAATCTGGGAAAAAATAATTTATAACTCTTGGAGCGGGCTTAACACAGTAAGCAAATCCTATTTCAGAGATGACCATTTTTCAACTGTAAACTGCATCCTACGAAAGTCATTGTGGAAAGAGTATCCCTTCGACGAAAGACTTCCAAAAACAATTCCGTACGCCGAAAACTTCGGTGGAGAAGACTATGACTGGGCAGTAGAAATGCAAGTAAGAGGTTACAAGGTGGTTATTGACCCAAAGTTCAGCGTATTCCACTCTCATGGTGAGACACTGCCAAAACTCCTTTCAAAACACGTTATCTGGAACAGAATCAGATCTGAAATAAGGGCGCTGAAAAGACCAAGAGAATCCTACACTAAATTGGGGAAGCTGAAACCTAAATGTTACATGCTTTAACCCTTAAAGTCTGCCCAAAAACATGCTTACAAACAATAACAGTGGAGTTTGAAAAATGGCTTTCCTAATATGCATCAACTGCGGAGCAAGGCTGAAAGAATCTATACAAAGGCACTGGTGCCCGAAATGCGGAGCTCTCATGGAGTACGAATATGACTATGAAAAGCTTAAAGCCAGCAAATTTGTCAGTTCCTTTTCCTTTTGGCGTTATAAAAACTTCTTGCCTAAAGTTAGAAACATTGCATCTATGGGAGAGGGTGGGACTCCCCTTCATAAAGCAAGAAGGCTATCTAAAACCACTGGGCTGGGCAATGTGTACTTTAAGGATGAGACGCGAAATCCCACGAACTCCTTTAGGGACAGGTGCGCCGCTCTGCTTGTTTCCAACGCCATAGACTTAAAACATAAGGCAGTGATTTGTGCAACGAATGGCAATCTTGGGGCTTCTTTAGCTGCATACTGTGCAAAATATGGGCTGGCATGTCACACTGTGGTTCCAAAAAACGTGGACATGGGAAAACTTGCTCAGATGCTCATCTACGACGCTATAATTGAAGAACATGGGGAAATAGTGGACGATGCATTGAAAAAGGCTGAAGAAATAGCTAAAGAAACAGGCTGGTACCAAGGGTCTGCGGAGCTAAATCCCCTAGCCATAGAAGCCCTAAAAACTTTGGCCTACGAAGTTTATGAGCAAATGGGCGTTCCAGACTGGTTTATAGTTCCTATGGGAAGTGGCGGAACACTACACGCCGTTTGGAAAGGCTTCAAGGAACTTGAAAAAACTGGAAAAATTAATTCTCTTCCAAAGCTGATTGGGGTTCAAGCTGAAGGTTGTTCTCCAATAGTTAATGCGTACATGCAAAATGGGCAGGAACTAACTCTTAAAACGAAACCTTCAACACATGCGCTTGCTATAATGGTTAAAAAACCTTCGTATGGAAGGCTTGCCCTTGAAGCGGTTAAAGAGTCAAAGGGTTTGGCCATATCTGTTTCAGATGAGGAAATCTTTTCAGCGGAACAAGAATTGGCTAAGCTTGAAGGAATTTTCGCTGAACCCGCCAGTGCCGCAACCTACGCAGCTCTCAAAAAACTAGCCAACCAGAGGATAATCGGCGAGGCCGACAGAACTGTGTGTTTAATTACTGGAAGCGGACTTAAAGCCACCGACATCTTGCAGGCCTTAACAAAGAAGAAGAAAACCGCAGCCGTTGGCCTAGAGCTAAGCACAAAGGAGAAAATCCTTAGAATCTTAAGTGAAAAGGACACTTATGGTTACGATTTGTGGAAAAAACTTGGAAAAACCATGACTAGAGCAGCCATATACCAGCATTTGAATGAACTCTCCCAAAAAGGACTGACGGCGGATTATAAGAGGAATGGGAAGAAATTTTTTAAGATAACTGAGCGGGGTAAAAAGGCTTTAGAGGCCATAGATAATCTAAAACTGTTGGTTTAGCGAAAAACTGATATAGTATAGTTGCAACTATACTAAAATGGTAATCATGAAAGTCAAAATATCCCCATTTGATTTGGCGGTTACAGCCATATTCACAGCACTTGTTTGCATAGCAACTATAATATTCTCAATCAACGTTCCTGCCACACAAGGGTTCTTTAACATAGGTGAATCCATGGTTTTTCTATCCGCCCTCCTTTTCGGACCCATTGTGGGAGCTTTTGCTGGAGGAGTTGGCTCCATGCTGGCTGACCTCTTATTGGGTTTTCCTTATTATGCTCCAGCAACCCTCCTTGTTAAGGCTTGCGAAGGCGCCGTGGTTGGAGCGCTTAAGAAAAGGAATCCAAAACTCAGTTCAAAACTTCAGTGGAAGTTTTTAACTATGCTTTTAGGCATTGTTGCCGGGGCTTTATTAGGCTGCATTGGCTTGTTTTACTACAGTGGAGAAGTGAAAATCACATTAGGCTGGGGAATATTCAACTTTTACATTCCCAAAGAGTTTTGGATATTCTTAAGTATCGCGGTAGCTCTTTCTATAGCTGCAACGGGCTTTGTGGTTGATCCCGAATTTGGATGGACAATTTTCTCAGTAATTGTTGGCGGTTTCTGTATGGTTTTAGGATATTTTCTATATGAATGGTTTCTAATTTATCCCCTCTTCAATATCCCAGCAGTGGCGGTGGCTGAGGTTCCGATAAACATTGGGCAAATGATAATAGGAACAATAGTGGCGTTACCAATAGTAAAAGTGGCGTGGCGCACATTCCCATATCTGAAAGAAAAGTAATCAAGCTTATATAGCAGGGGGTAGGATGATTGACTCTCCCTTTCGGGAAGGTTCCCATTGACATTCTAGAAGAGGTTGTCTTTAAAAATCTCGGCGCGAAACGCAGGGAAGTTGTTTTGGGACCTTCAGCTGGCATTGACGGTGCAGTCATAGACTTAGACGGTAAATCCCTAATAACCTCTATGGATCCTATCACTGGGGCTGTTGAGCGTATAGGCTGGCTTGCAGTAAACGTCAACGCCAACGACATTGCAACTTTCGGCGTTAAACCATCATTCTTTTCGTCATGCATTTTGCTTCCCAAAAATGCTGATAAAGAAATAATCAAAACTATATGCTCTCAGATGGATTCAGCTGCAAAGAATTTGGAAATAGCCATTGTTGGAGGGCACTGCGAGGTAACCCCTGAACTCGCTAACCCTGTTGTCATAGGCTGCGCAGTGGGAATAACCGATAAAGGAAATTATGTCACGGCTGGCGGAGCCAAACCTGGAGACAAGCTCCTGTTAACAAAAAGCGCAGGGGTTGAAGGCACCGCGATACTTGCCACTGAACGTTACAGTTTACTACTCCGTATGGGCGTCAGCGAAAAATTGCTAAAATCGGCGCAGATGTTTTTTGAAAAAATAAGCGTTGTACTTGATGGCGTTATAGCCTTTAAAACTGGCGGAGTAAACGCCATGCACGACCCAACAGAAGGAGGCGTTTTCGGAGGCATCTATGAGATGGCAGACGCCTCAAATCTCGGCGTTAAAGTCTTTGAAGAGAAAATTCCGGTGGCGGAGGAAACCCGTGAAATCTGCAAATTTTTTAAGATAGACCCTTTACAGCTGATAAGCTCTGGAGCCATGCTCATAGCGGCAAATCCCAACTATGTAGACAAGATTGTTGAAAGTTTGAAGGAGCGTAAAATTGAGGTTTCAGTGGTCGGCGAGTTCCTTGACGCTTCAGAAAAGCACGTGATAGTTCGCAAAGACGGTAGAGAAACAAGGCTTCCCCGTCCTGAATGCGACCATTTATGGTTAGCCCTAACAAAACGGAAGCAAGCAAAGATGCTGTCAAGATCTGAAAGTATGCGCCTTTAGCGGAACAATCAACCCCTCAAATGAAACAGCCACTTAATTTTTTAGATTTGATGCATTTTTGCACGGCAACTATGCATGGAAAAGAATTAAAAGTGAAGCGTAGAAAATATGTTTATTCGGGATAAATTTAAAAGTTTAACAGTTGTCAGAGAATTAATTTAAGCCGAGTGATGTGTTTCCGAAGGAATGATGTTTGGAGACTAAAAATGAGGCGTATCCAAAAGTTTCAATCATAGTTCCGGTTAAAAATGGCGCCGCAAAAATAAAGGACCTTTTAGATTCCCTTATGCGTGTTGACTATGATAAAGATAAGCTTGAAATAATAGTTGTGGACGGAAACTCCACAGACACCACAAAGGAAATAGTCTCCAAATATCCCGTCAAACTTGTAATAGAAGAAAAAGCCGGAGTAAATGTTGCAAGAAACACTGGCATAAGAAACAGTAGCGGAGAAATTATCGCTTTCACAGACCACGATTGCGTTGTTCCCGAAAACTGGGTTAAAGCTATTGTAAGCAACTTTCAAGACCACCAAGTGGGCTGTGTTGGAGGAAAAATTCTAAGATACAACAACGACTTCCTTTCGTGTTACGCCGACGAAAGCCTAGTGCCTGTGATGAGGATATTTGAAAATAGGACGGTAATAAGCAGAATAAAGTCGCCCCTTTGTTATCCAGTGGGTTGTAATTTTGCTGTTAGAAGAGAAGCCATAGAGAAGGCTGGGTTTTTCGATGAAAGATTCACGTATGGCTTTGATGAACTTGAGTTTGCTGAAAGAATCTGCATGGAAGGCTACAAAATAGTTCTCACTCCAGATGTTATGGTCCAACATAAGCATCGCTCAACCTTGTCAGAACTTTTGAAACAAACTTTCCGTTACGGGCAAGGCGGCGGCTTGTTGCCCAAAACTAAGGGAATTAAAAGTATATTCTCAAAATGGGTTTTGCTGAGCATAATTGGCTTTGCCCTATGGTTTTTAACGCTGTTATACCTAGCATTTTGCCTTCTTTTTGCGGGATCCATGGAATTTCTGGTGACATTTCTAGCTTTTCTTTTTACCCCACTAGTAGTGCTCATTGTTATTTACTCTTATCGAACGTTTAAAATGGGAGATAGCCATTATAAGCGAATACTGGCTTATCCCTTAATAGACATCGCAAGGTTTGTGGCTTTTGTGGCTGGAGGAATAAATTGCCTATTAAAACCCAGGAGCAAAAGGTAAAAATAACTAGGGCGC